>ENA-ORXD01001075-ORXD01001075.1-sediment-metagenome-genome-assembly--contig:-NODE-1075-length-25770-cov-16.910832_pt1 | contig 25770 bp, 20 predicted proteins | sample MGYA00237862_ERZ511471 | MGnify/ENA metagenome assembly ERZ511471 | reverse complement strand
TTTTCCAACAATCCGCTGTAATCGATATACCCCTCCAATTCAGGCTGGTTGGCATCATCCGTGAATACATTGGAGAGCGTATCACCTGCTTGCGTACCGCGGATCTGGCCAATCCCCCACACCGCCAGAAAAGAAATCAGAGGAATTAGGACCAATGTCAAAACAAACGACCTTCGGGTGACGATTCGCAGGATTTCATTTTTCAATACAAACCAAGTTTTATTCATCTTAAGCCTCCTGCCGGCGGAAGAGTTCAGCCAATTTCAACCGCTTTCCGTATTGCAGCATTCCCAGGCGGAAAGCGCGTCCGGCTAACCACAGCGATCCAAACGCCGCCAGGTACAATAAACCTAATGAAAGCGCGGACTGCCAGGCTGGCACCAGTGTAAAAGCGGCTCGGGCGGGCAAGGTCACAGGCGCGGTCATCGGGAAAAGACTCATTCCAACAGCCAATGGGCTGTTCGGGCTTTCGATCAATGGTGTGATCAACCAGTAAGGAACAAACAACGGGAGTGTGAACAGCCCCGCCACCTGTTGCGCCTCGCGGGTTTCGGTTGCCGTGGCGCCGACCATGGCCATTAATGCCGCCACCATTACAAAAGCGGCTGGCAAAGCGGCCAAAGAAAGCCACACATAACTTCCACCCAGTGAAATATCCCGCAAGAACGGAATAAATGGGCGAACTCCGAAGAAAACGCCTAAAGGCACCGCGAACCAAACCACCAGTTGGGTCAAGCCGACACTTAAATTGCCCAAAATTTTTCCGGTCATTAATTGATCCGGAGAGATGGAAGTAATCACTATTTCCATTGTTCTGTTTTCTTTTTCTTCCACAACGGCCTGAAGCAAATACCCCCCGCTCGTATTCACCGCCATCATTAAGAAGATTCCCATCACTAATGGAAACACCAGGTTGACCCAATCATTTTCTCCAGCTTTGCGGGTAACATCCTCCAGGGCGCGCACTTCAATACTACTCCCCTCAATTAATCGCTCCGCCACCTTTGGGTCCATCCCTTTTACCAGGTTTGCTCTCAAAAAGGTCGTAAAATCGCCTTGCGCATTTTCACCGATCGGATCAATCGCCACCTGGGTGACCTTGCCGGTCGTGAGATAATTCGCATCGAGAATGTAATATCCCTGGATTTGTCCGGCTTCCAAAGCCTGACGCGCGGATTGATCATCCGGATATGAAATGATCCCAACTGCCTGGCTTAGGCCAGCGGAATCGGGCAGATTCACCGGGTCAGACAGCAAGCCAGATTGATCCACGTAGCCAATTGGATCGTTGTTCATCATCACCAATACCGCCAGCACACCCACCCCACCACTGAGCAGGATGATCAAAGGCAAACTGATCAACACCATAATGAAGCGCTTTCGCAGCACCTGGCGGGTATATTCATGCTTAAAAACCAGCCAAATGTTTCTCATTGGCGGGCTCCTTCCCCTTTCACCACTTGAATGAAGATTTCATCCAGGGTTGGCGTGGCGATTTCAAAGTGTTCCAGGACCACACCCATTTCCACCATCGCTTTCAAGACCTGTTGAGGAGCAACCCCCTCATTCAAAATCAGGCGGGTCAGTCCATTATGCGCGCTCGTCTCCTTGACGCCAGGGATCACTGCGGGAATCTCATTGAGCGCCCTTACCAATAAATCCTGCGCGGAGAACTGGCGGCGAATCTCATTAACCGAACCGTAGAGCATCGATTTGCCCCGATTGATTAACACCATGCGATCGCACAATTCCTCTACCTGGTGCATTTGATGGGTACACATGACGATGCAGGTGCCCTTATTTCGTTCTTCGACCAGCAGGTCTTTCACCATTTGGGTATTCACCGGGTCTAACGCGGAAAACGGCTCATCAATGATGATTAACTCCGGCTGATGTGCCAATGTGACGATCAACTGCGCTTTCTGTTGCATACCTTTAGAAAGCTCTTTCACTTTCTTTTTACGGTGATCCATCAAGTCAAACCGTTCCATCATCGGGTTAATCCGCTCCTGCGCGGCAGCCGGTGAAAGGCCTTTCAATGTCACCAGATAGTTAAGGCATCGCTCCAGCGGAATTTCCTGATAAAGACCCCGCTCTTCGGGTAAATAGCCAATGCGGTTTTTCTTGGCTTCATCCATTGCGCCGCCCAAAATGCTAACTTTTCCGCTGTCTGGTTTAAAAATATCCAGGATAATGCGAATCGAGGTTGTCTTTCCCGCCCCGTTCGGACCCAGCAGACCAAAGATCTCTCCTGGTTCAACCGCGAATGAAACGCCGTCCACGGCGCGTTGCTGTCCAAAACTCTTCGTGATCTGATCTACAACCACCGATGTCATTGTTCAACCTCCATGGTTCAATGTGACAATCTAATAAATATAAATAAATCCCAGTTAAGATTTTACTCCATATCCAGTCAGCTTTAATCAGCCGCTTATCCAAATCGCCTTGCCCCATTCAACCAGGTTAAAACCTCACCATCTGGCCAGGAATTTTCCAAAAAAAAACTTAGTGAAGAAACAGTATCTGCTTCCCCAGAAAGAACTGCGACGGGTAAGGGGCTTTACATCAATGTGGCGAATTGACTGATAAAAAATCCATCGTTTAATTGCGCTTGATTTATACTTGGAATACGCAATCATCTTTTTTTTAAACCTGCAAGGTGTCGTCAAAATAGACATTTCATTATTGGAGGATAATCATGACAATGACATCTCGTGAACGGGTTAGCGCGGTCCTGCAAGGAGAAATCCCAGACCGCGTGCCGGTCATCATTGGCGTCAGTAACGCCACCGGCATCAAAATAAAACCTTATCGTTCATTAAAGAAATTGTTATCTATCGAAAAACCGGATCGATACCTTTACGGTTGGCCAGAACTGGGTACCGCACTGCCAGATGAAACGATATTACAGCGTCTGCATTCTGATGTGCGCGGGGTTTGGGATCGTTTTCCACAAGCGGTTTACCAGCGCAACCACAACCGTCCCGCCCATGCTCCTTTTTTCAATGACTGGGGCGCCGGGCAAATTGAAACAGGTCCTGAAGAATGGTTCCCGGCCATCCATCCTCTGGCAGAGGCCACCTCAATTGAGGATCTCTATCAACATTCCTGGCCAGATATGGACGACCCTTACCGCGTTGCGCATGTGCGCGAGCAGGCAGCCAGATTGAACGCGGAAAACCAATATGCGATCATGGCGACTCCCTGGTTAATGTTCCCCTTCGAGAGAGCTTTTGAAATGCAGGGCATGGAAAAGTTTCTCATCAACCTGGCTACCGAGCCTGAATTTGCCCAGGAGCTCTTAAAGATAAACACCCAATTGTGCCTGAAGCTGATGGGGCATTTTTTGGATGAGTGCGGGGATCTGATTGACATCATCAAAATTGGTGACGATCTGGGATCCCAAGAAAAATTAATGATCTCCCCCAGAATGTACCGGCGCATGCTGAAACCATTGCACGCGGAATTGATCTCTTTGATTAAACAAAAAACCAAAGCAAAAGTGTTCTTCCATACCGATGGGGACGTGTTTGACCTGATCGAAGATTTTATTGAAATTGGGGTGGATATTCTCAACCCTATTCAAACCTCCGCGGGAAAAATGGCAGACCTCGGGCAACTCAAGAAACAATTTGGGGGGCGTATTATATTTTGCGGGGGGATCGATACCCAAAAAATATTGCCCTTTGGCACTCCACAAGCGGTTCGTGAGGAAGTCAAACGCGTCATCCATACCCTGGGAAAAAATGGCGGCTACATGCTTGCCACTGTTCACACCATTATGAATGAGGTCCCCGCTGAAAACATCCTGGCTATGGTAGACGCTGCGATGGAATTTGGCGCCTATCCATTCCGCTAGCCCGAAAAAAAACGGGACTGCCATTCATTGCTTGCTGGCAGTCCCGATCAGTCATTAAACCTTCTAACTATTCTTTTTCGTACGGCACGCCTTCAGCGGCAGGCGCTTGAGAGCGTCCCACCACCCCAGCCAGAACCACCATGGTCACGATGTAAGGCGCCATCAGCAAGAACTGCGACGGGATCTGAATTTGCAGAATCGCCAGACGGGATGCCAATGAGTCGGCGAAGCCAAATAACAGGCCAGCTCCGAAAGAACCAAAGGGCATATAGTTACCGAAGATCATCGCTGCCAAGCCAATGAAGCCGCGGCCAGCCGTCATCACTTCATCAAAACGCCCGACCGAGCCCAAAGTAAAGTAACCACCGGCAAAGCCAGCTACCATACCGCCTAAAATCACGCCCATATAGCGGGTGCGGTTGACATTGATACCCAACGTATCTGCAGCTTTAGGATGTTCACCCACAGAGCGCAATCGCAGACCCCAACGGGTGCTGAATAATGCCACCTGCAACACCACCAGCAAGAGGAACAACAGGTATACAAACAGGTTGTTGTCAAACAAGATGGGGCCCAGAACCGGGATCTTTGCTAAAAGCGGAATCTGGAATGGCTTAAAAATTCCCGGATTGTTCAATTCCTGGTAAGTTTGCATAAACTTGGCAGAAATATATGAAGTCAAACCGGTCGCCAAAATATTGATCACCGTACCGGAGATCACCTGGTTGGTTTTGTATTTGATCGAAAGCACACCCAAAATCCAGGCCATCAATCCACCCATCGCGATGGAGGCAAATAAGCCTAACCATAGATTTTTGCTGACGCTCGCTACCAGAGCCCCTACCATCGCTCCGGAGAGCATCATGCCTTCAATAGCGATATTGACGATACCAGATCGCTCACAAAGAATACCTGCCATTGCGCCAAGGGTGATCGGTACCGCTTTGCTCAAAGTGGTCGCAAACAACCCAACCAGGTTCAGCGATTTACCCGCCGCGGCCCAGGCCAGGAAACCAAACACAAAGAAAGCCACCACCAGGGCCAAAACCCAATTGGTCCAGCGTTTGAAACCGCGAGCCAGTTGAATACCGCCAAAAATTGCGCTGATAACAGCCAGGATATACAGCGTAGATTGAGTATGGAGTTCCCAATCAGGCACTTGTATGGCATAAGCGCCGCGATTTAAACCAAATTTAGTGATCGTCTCCGCTTCTGTTCCTCTCGCGAAGAAAAAGAAAATGCAGAACGCCAGTACAAGGAAGATGATACCCATCACCCGCTGGCGAGTTGGGGACTCAATCTCTACCTGTCTGTGATATGAAGTCGTATTCGCAGTCATCGTTTATTTGCCTCCCCAGGATCGAATGGTCAATCCTTCACCAGTTCCTGCCTCGCGTAGGCGGTACAACGTGCGGATGATCGCCGGTGCGGCTATGAACATCAAAATGACAGCCTGCAAAATTGAAATGATATCAATCGGAATGCCTGCCGTAACTTGCATACGCGTTGCGCCATTGCGCAGCGTACCAAATAGAAGCGATGCCAGAACCACCCCGGCAGGATGGTTGTTTCCCAACAATGCCAGGGCAATCGCGTCGAAACCATAACCGGAAGAGAATGCCATCGCCAGATTACCCGAAACGCCCATCACTTCGTTGATACCAGCCATACCGGCCAGCGCGCCGGATAAAGTCATGGCCAGAATGGTGTTTCCGACCACATTCATGCCCGCGTATTTACCGGCATCCGGATTGGCACCCACCGTGCGCAGATTAAAGCCCCAAGTCGTCTTGAACAGGAACCAATACACCAGGTAAGCCACTGTGAGCGCGACAAAAAAGCCCAAATGGAAGCGAATCGGTTCGGCGAAAAATCTGGGGAACATGGCCGTCGGTTCGATATTGGGTGAAACCGGGTTAAAACTCTCCGGGCGTTTCATCGGACCAGTCAACATCCAATCGCTGAGCCGGAAGGCGACGTAGTTCATCATGATCGTGTTGATCACCTCATGACCACCGGTTTTCGCCTTGAGCCAACCAGGGATGAAACCCCATAACCCACCACCAGCCGCGCCTGCCAGGAAAGTCAACGGAATATGGATGATCGCCGGGAGACCTTTGATTGAGTATCCAATGAAGGTGCCCGCCAGCGCACCGACAAAAATTTGGCCTTCCGCACCCACATTGAAAACGCCCGCGCGGAAACCCAACGCCACCGCCAGACCGGCGAAGATGTAAGGGGTTGACGCTACCAGGCTTTCCAGGAACGGGTTAAAGGCCCGCCGAATTTCCAGGCCATCGCCAGATTGTAACGCGGCAATGATTCTGCCGGGGTCACCGATCGAACCGGTGAATAGCGAGACATACGAGACCTTCAGGGTCTCCCAAACCATGCGCAGACCCGCGCCAAACGATTCGCCAAAACTGGCATAAACCTGCTCGGTCGTCAGCACAATGAAAATACCGCCGATCAACAGCCCGGTAAAGACCGCCAGCAAAGGGATGGCAATCACTTTCCAAAAGCTGCGTTTTTCAGTCAATTCCTCCATAAAGATCTTGCCAGCGTCTTTCTTGGAGGTTTCTTCAGCAATTTCTTGTTTTTTATTTTCTTCGCTCATCAAAAACCTCCAGGATTAAGCGCTAGCCGCCGCTTCGTCAGTTTTTACCTGCTTGCGCGCGTCTTCAGGAGAAATACCCGCCATCAAAAGTCCAATGTATTCTTTGGTGGCTTCTTCAGCGGGGACAATGGCGATAATTCTTCCACGATACATCACCGCGATCCGGTCTGAAAGTTGGAGGATTTCATCCAGTTCTGTAGAAACCAGCAACACTCCCACTCCACTGTCTCTCTTCTTTAGAATCTGCGAGTGAATGTATTCAATTGAGCCCACATCCAAACCGCGCGTTGGTTGTGAAGCAACCAGCAGATGAATTGGCCGAGAAAGCTCACGAGCCACAATCACTTTTTGTTGGTTACCGCCCGAGAGATTGCCCACATGGGTGTCATAACCGGGGGTGCGGACATCATATTCCTGGATCAGTTCTTTGGCGTTTTCAACCACCCGATCCCATTGAATGGTCGCGCCACGAGCAAAGGGAGGCTTGTAATAGGTGTTGAGCACCAGATTATCTTTCACCGGGAAGCCCAGAACCAAACCATCCGCTTGCCTGTCTTCAGGAACATGCGCGCAGCCAAGTTCGGTAATCTTGCGCGGCGTGGCGGTGGTCACATCCTTTCCAGTCAGCTGAATGTTCCCGGATATCACTTTGCGCAACCCCGTTACAGCCTCGGCCAATTCAGTTTGACCGTTGCCTTGAACGCCCGCAATACCCAATACTTCGCCTTTGCGCACGCTAAAGCTGATACCGTCTACTGCCACCTGGTTACGGTCGTCTGCAACAAGTAAATCTTTAACTGTCAGAACGTCCTCACCGGCATTCATTGGATTCTTCTCCAATACCAGTTCGACTTCGCGTCCAACCATCATGGATGCCAGCGAGTTTTGATCGGCTTCCGCCGGGGTTGTACCGCCAACTACTTTCCCTCTGCGAATTACCGTGATCCGGTCAGAAACATCCAAAACTTCGCGAAGTTTATGGGTAATAAAGATAATCGACTTGCCTTGTTGCGCCAAAGAGCGCATGATTTTAAACAGCTCATCCGCTTCTTGGGGTGTCAAAACTGCGGTTGGCTCATCAAAAATGAGAATATCCGCTTCGCGATATAGCAATTTGATGATTTCAACTCTTTGCTGCACGCCAACCGGCAAATCTCGCACATAACTACTTGGGTCAACTTCCAGACCGTACTTCTCAGAAATTTGGCGGATTTTCTTTGCCGCTTTTTGACGGTCTAAGAATCCACCTGGCTTGACTTCTTCTTCACCTAACATGACATTTTCTGTCACTGTAAAGACCGGGACCAACATGAAATGTTGGTGGACCATGCCAATGCCGGCTGTGATCGCGTCGCTGGGAGAGTGAACCGTAATGCGTTCACCACGGACAAAAATTTCACCCTCGGTGGGCTGGTACAACCCGTAGAGGATGTTCATTAATGTTGTTTTTCCCGCTCCATTTTCGCCCAGAAGCGCGTGAATTTCCCCCTGCTCCAATGTCAGATCGATATGATCATTTGCCAGCACACCCGGAAATTGTTTGGTGATCCCTCGTAGTTCTAGAATAGGCGCCATACTTTTTCTCCGTGGGTGTATAGAAATTTGGAATGATTCTACCATATTGTTACATTAATGAAAACTTAATTCCCGGTTGTCTGACAAATGTTAACAAGAATTATTACAAAATTCTCATAATTCCCAATAGAAAACCAGAAATCTTTAATATAACCAATGATAAAGAAAAGAGAGCCGGCGCGAACGCCGGCTCTCTTCAACTTCAAAGCCTTAGAGACTATTGACCCAGTGTAATTTCACCGGAGATAATCTTGGCTTTCACATCGTCTAATTCTGCCTTCAACTCGGCGGGGACCATGCTGTCCAGGTCATGGAATGAAGCCAGACCCACACCACCGTTCTCCAGGGTGCCCACATACACGCCACCCGCGAAGGTGCCGTCGGCAACAGCTTTGGAGGAATCGAAGACTGCCACGTCCATGTTCTTCAAGACCGAGGTCAGGATGATCGGGGCGTATTCAGCAGCGCTTACGTACCAGTCGGTGTCCACACCGATGATGTAAGCATTACCGCGCTCTTGCACTGCCGCAGCGGTGCCCAGGCCCACAGGTCCAGCAACCGGCATGATGATGTCGGCGCCTTCGTCCATCAACGTCTCGCCCAGGGCGCGACCATCGTCGGTGCTCTCAAAGTTGCCAGTGAACAAACCGGTCTGCGCGGCCGGGTCCCAACCCAAAACTTCCACGTTGGTGCCCTTCACCTGGTTGTAGTACGCCACACCCCAGGCATAGCCATCCATGAACACGGTCACAGGCGGGATCTGGATACCACCGAAGGTACCCACTTTGCCAGTCTGGGTCATGCCAGCCGCTACGTAACCGGCCAGGAAGCCAGCTTGCGCGGTGTCGAAGGTCAGGCCCAATACGTTCTCGAACATCGGATCGTAGGCAAAGTCCACAATCGCGAATTTCTGGTCGGGGTTGGCGCCAGCGGCTGCCGCAGTGGCATCGCCAAGCAAGAAACCAACCGTCACGATCAAATCGCAATCCTCTTCCAGGAAGGCGTTGATGTTCTTTTCGTAGTCAGTCTGCTGTTGAGACTCGAGGTATTTACCCTCTACACCCAACTCGTCCACCGCAGCCAGAACGCCTTTGTAGGCGGTGGCGTTGAACGATTTGTCATCAATACCGCCAGCGTCGGTCACCTGGCAAACTTTTGCTTTTGCCATGGGTTCCGCGGGAGCCTCTGCGGGCTGTTCAGCAGCCGGGGCTTCGGTCGGTTCGGGTGTCGCAGCAGGTTGGCACGCGGCTAAGAACATCGATGCCATAATAAGAACTGCAACGAGTAGATAAAGCTTTTTGGACATTCGTCTTCTCCTTCATCCTTAATTTGAATTTTTTTGGATGTTAAGACAACGGCACAGGCACGCCCTGTACCATCTTGAAGTTAAAGTATAACGCCAATAAAATACACTCGCAAGCCCATCAGGGTTAACAAATGAAAAATCAATTAAAAAAGCAGGTGGATTTTCACCTGCTTTCTCACTTTATGCTTAATTTTCGCCTATTTTGCTTCCCCGCGTTTCACGCCCACCATCATCAATAACGCAAACAGCAGGAAAATCGGGCTGATTAGCATCATCAGGTTATAGTTGTTGCCCGAAAGCTGTACCGCCGCGCCAAACGCCAGCGGACCTACTACCGCAGCCGTTTGAGAAGAGAAGTAGTATAACCCTGTATAGGTACCCAGATTCTCATCTGTGGTCATATCCACCACCATCGGCAGCGAGTTGATATTGATCAGCGACCAGGCAAAACCTGCCAGCATCAAAATAAAGCTGACCGGGTAAATTCCCGCGTTTTTCGTTACTGAAGCGATCCGCTCACCCACTGAAAAGCTGGGTGGTAGTACATACATCAATCCTAAAGAGACGATCATCAACAAAATGCCGGTAATGATCGTGCGCTTGCGGCCAAATTTGGCTGCGATATAGCCAGATGGAATGGCAAAGATCAGGAAGATTAATGAAACATAGGTTAATTGAAACGCCGCGTCTGCTTCGGTTAATAATAAATGTTTCACCGCGTACAAAGTAAAGAAGGTTTCAATCGCGTACCAGCTCAAAAACCAGAACAGAATCGCCAGCAACATACGCTTCGCGCTGCCTTCTTCTTCCGCGAACACATTGGTGATACTCTTCCATACATTTGGGCGCTCGCTTGCTTGTTCTTCTTTCAGGGAATATTCTTTCGGCTCACGGATGAAAATCAGTACCAGAATAGCCGAGAGAGTGACCAAAGCCGAACCCATCCAAAAAGCGTAATTCGGGTTTTTGGCATAAAGCTGCGAACCAACCGCGAAAGAGATCACTGATGCCAACCCGCCCATGAAATTGATAATGCCATTGGCCTGCGACCGGTAAGCGGATGGAGTGATATCTGGCATGAGGGCGATCACCGGTGTGCGCCAAAACGCCATGCTGATCAATAAGGTGGTCGCGCTGAGCACAAACAACGGCAGCGTGGAGCTCAGGGGGATCAACCCAAAGGCGATCGCCGCAAATGGCGCGCCCGCCAAAATAAAAGGCAACCTGCGTCCCAGTGGTGTGCGCAGACGATCAGACCAGGCCCCCACCCAGGGTTGAATCAATACCGCGGCCAGATTGTCCAGCACCATAAAAATACCGATCCAAAACGCACTCAGTCCAAATTGGCGGTCCAAAATTAATGGCACAAAGGCGTTGTACAAAGCCCAGATAATACTTACCCCAAAGAAACCAAATCCCAGCAGGAATGTCTTTGGGTAGCTAAAGCGTTTTTCTTCCATGTTCACCTGTCTTCTCTAGTAATGTTGGATTCGAAAGTTGCCGGCCAACCAGCTTAATCCGGCAGGTCTTTTTGTGCTTTTAGTTTTCTCAGGGTTTCCAGGTCTTTTTTGGATAGCTCAGTTTTCTCTAACATATCGGGGCGGCGCGCCAGCGTGCGTTCCAACGCTTGATCGCGGCGCCAACGTTCAATTTCCGCGTGATTGCCCGACTGTAACACCGCGGGCACGCTCCAGCCGCGGAATTCGGAGGGGCGTGTGTAATGCGGATATTCCAACAAACCCGAGGCAAACGAATCATCTTCCGCGCCAGTTGGGTCGCCCAACGCGCCAGGGATCAGGCGCGTCAGCGCGTCAATCAGGATCATGGCGGGCAGCTCGCCCCCGGTCAACACATAATCCCCAATCGAAATTTCATCCGTTACCAGGTGTTCCCGCACGCGCTCATCCACCCCTTCGTAGCGCCCGCATAGCAGACCGATGCGCTCATATTGCGATAACTCGTTGGCCATCTGTTGGGTAAACGTGCGACCCTGGGGGGTCATCAGAATTACCGGGCATTCCGGCGGACTGCCCAGCACTTCTTCAACCGCCGCGAAAATGGGGTCCGGTTTCATCACCATTCCACCGCCCCCGCCATACGGGGTGTCATCCGTGATGTGGTGTTTGTCCGTGGTCCAATCGCGAATATTATGCAAGTCGACTTCAATCAGACGCTTCTCAGCTGCCCGTTTGAGCATACTGGTTGCCAGATAAGATTGAAACATTTCAGGAAATAAGGAAAAGATTTCAAAACGCATACGCCTATTGTATTGTGAAGACTTCCATGCGGCAAGCCAAACGGGAAAAAATGGGGTAATTATTGGAAATCATTGAAATAGACCCCTGCATCAGGGGAAAATCCGCTCATTAATCCAGCTTAAGAACCGCTTACAGCGTATCCCCGCCATCTTGACGCAACTTTAAAATGGATGGTAATATGAGAATATGTATCTCAAAGGAAGTAAATTAAGTATGACCCGTCGCCACAAGCGAGCAAACCCGATTCGCTTGTTGGTATTAATCTTGTTGGTGGGTGGGGCTTTGTATGTGAACCAAGTTGTGGTCCCAGCCACGCCCCCATTATTTGTTCCCACCCCCACCCCCACGCGCTCTCCAGAATCTTATATCACCGACGCGGACACGCTGCTTTCCGAAGGAAAAATATCGCAAGCGATCACCGCTTATGACAAAGCCATTCAGGCGAACCCCAAAAATCCGGCTGTGTACATTACCACTGCCCGTTTGCAAATCTACTCCAGTCTGTATGATGAAGCCATCGCCAACGCGGAAAACGCATTGTTGCTCAACCCCAATAATGCCATCGCTCACGCACTGCGTGGATGGGCTTTGGGTTTTAAAGGTGATTATCTGGAAGCTGAAGCCGCCATTAAGACTGCTCTAGAAATTGATCCAAATAATGCCGAGGCATATGCATACCGCGCTGAAATCCTCGCCAGACAATGGGAGTCGGGTGGCGGATTGCTCGGAACATTGGATAATGCGATTGCAGCTTCGCGCGAAGCCGAGCGACTGGGTCCTAATCTTCTGGAAACACACCGTTCCCGTGGCATTATATTGGAACTTACCGCGAATTACGAAGATGCCGCGCGCGAATTCGAACAGGCTGTCGCGATTAATCCCAACATTGCCGACCTGCACCTTGCCCTGGGACGAAATTATCGCGTGATGCAATTGTATGATAAAGCCGTCGAAGAGTTCAACCGCGCCCTGGCTCTCAACCCGAAAGACCCGCTCCCCAACACTTATATTTCCCGCACTTATGCCACAGTGGGTGAATATGCCAAAGCCATTCAATACGCGGAGCAGGCTATTAAAGCTGAGCCCACCGATCCATATCTGTATGGTAATTTAGGGCAGATGTATTATAAGAATGTTCAATACCGGGACGCAGTCATTCCATTGCGCCTGGCTGTGCGCGGAGGAACTACCGCCGATGGTGACGAGATCGAGGGCATCCCTCTCGATTATGGCCGGGTTGCCGAGTATTATTACACCTTCGGCCTGACCCTGGCGCAACTGGGAGAATGCGGAGAAGCCTTGCAACTATCCCAACTCATTCAGCAGGGCGTTCCAAATGATGAATACGCCATGTATAATGCCCAGGAAATCATCAATATTTGCTCTCAGGTGGCAGAGAATCCTTCCATCATCGAAACACCCACCCCAACTGTTGAACCTGAAGGTTAATCCTTTTTTATCCTATGAACCGACCTCTCAGCCGCCCGCTCTTTCGCAAGCAGCGGTCGCGAAGTGACCCTCAACGAATTTTGATCTTGCTCCTGCTTTTGGTAAGCAGCCTGTTCATCCTGCGCGCTGTGAACCAGGATGAGATTCGCTCACCGTTCGACCCCACCCCCATTCCCACCCGCACCAGCCAATCCTGGGCAATGGAAGCGCAAACCCAATTCTACGCTGGCAACCTGTCGAAAGCCATTGACGCGTACAAGAAAGCCCTCGAATTGGAACCCAATAATGCCGAAATGTGGGCCGAACTGGCACGCATTCAAACTTACTATACCACCCAGCTCACCACTGACGCGCTCAAACGCGCCCAGCTGGAAGACGCGCTCGCCTCCGCGGATCGGGCTGTTGCTGCCGATGACTTCAACAGCAACGCGCACGCTTCGCGCGCGTTTGTGTTGGACTGGTTTTCCAACCCCAACCTTTCCGGCGAGAACAGTGAAAGTTACTTAACCCAGGCAGAGCAAGAAGCCGTGCGCGCCATTCAGCTGGATAATCGAAACGCGCTCGCCCTGGCCTACTATGCCGAAATCCTCAACGATCAACAGAAGTGGACGCAAGCATCCCAATATATTGTTCAGGCATTAGAGCGTGATAATACGCTAATGGATGTGCATCGGGTTAATGCCGGCATTCAAGAAACCTTGGCCAACTATGGTGAAGCGATTAATGAATACAAACGCGCCACCGAAATTACCCCGAACCTCACCTTCCTTTACCTCAATATTGGCATTAATTACCGCCAGTTACAGCAATACGAACGCGCGCTGGAATACTTCGCCAAAGCAACCAGCATTAATGAACAATTAGGTGTCAACGATCCAACTCCATATCTAGCTATTGGGAAAACCTACTCCCAAGTGGGTGAATTCTTCATCGCCGCGCGTAACGTGCGCAAAGCCCTGCAATTCAACCCCACCAACCCGGATGTATACGGTTCGCTGGGTATCATTTATTTTAAGTCCAGAAACTATGAGGGCGCGATCGAAGCCCTTAAATGCGCCGTGCGCGGCTGTGACGCCCAAGAAACCTGCAATGTACGTATGGGTTCGGTTTGTGAAGAAAGCGATGTAGACCCCCAATACACCATCGAAGGCATGCCGCTCTCAGGCAGCACGGTGGTTTACTACTATACTTATGGCTCGGCTTTGGCAGGTATGGCCCGCCCATACAACGATTACTGCACTGAAGCGATGGCGTTGATGCGTGAGGTACGCGCCCAATTTGATGGCGAACCGGTGGTTATGCAGATCGTTGAGGAAAACGAAGCCATCTGCGCCGGCTTTTCTAACTAGACTCAAAAAAATATCAGAGTTTTGTTAGAAAGCATTAATCTCTCTTGACTTCCCTTTCAAAGCAAGTTATTATTCCACATGCATTAGCACTCTTATTAATAGAGTGCTAAACCCATGAAATATTGGCATAATCTCTAAAAACTCATATAGGAGGAAATGTATGTCACTCAATCTTAAACCCCTTGGCAACCGCATCGTTGTGGAGCCTTTGGAACAAGAAGAAAAGACTTCTGGCGGCCTTTACCTGCCCGATACCGCCAAAGAAAAACCCCAACAGGGTGTTGTATTGGCTGTGGGTCCTGGCGACCGCGACGAAAAGGGCGAGCGCATCCCCATGGATGTGAAAGTTGACGACATTGTTTTGTTTGCCAAATACGCTGGCACTGAAATAAAACTCGACGGCAAGAAAATCCTCATCATGCGTGAGAACGACCTGCTTGCCATCGTTGAGAAATAAAAGTTTCCAACCAGTTGTGAATTTTCAACAATAATCTGAAGGAGTTATCTTATGGCTAAACAGCTTGTTTTTGACGAAGAGGCACGCCGAAAGTTAAAGGCCGGTATTGATATCGTTGCGACCGCCGTTGCTACCACCCTGGGTCCCAAAGGCCGCAATGTGGCAATAGATCGCAAATTCGGTTCCCCCACCATCACCCACGACGGTGTAACCGTTGCGAAAGAAATTGAACTCGAAGATCCCTTCGAGAATATGGGCGCCCAACTGCTCAAAGAAGCTGCCACCAAAACCAACGACATCGCTGGTGATGGCACCACCACTTCCACCGTTTTGGCTCACGCGGTTGTTTCCGAAGGCCTCAAAACCCTCGCCGCCGGCGCCAACCCCATGCTGCTCAAACGTGGTATTGAAGCGGCTACCAAAGCCATTTCTGATGCCATTCGCGATCAGGCCATTGAATTGACCACCAAAGAAGACATCGCCAATGTTGCCACCATTTCCGCTCAGGACCGCACCATCGGCCAACTGATCGCCGATGTGATGGACAAAGTCGGCAAAGACGGTGTTATCACTGTGGAAGAATCCAAAGGCCTGGAATTTGAACAGGAATACGTTGAGGGTATGCAGTTCGATCGCGGTTACATCTCTCCTTACTTCGTAACCGATGCCGAACACATGGAAGCCGTTATTAACGAGCCTTACATCCTCATTTATGACAAGAAAATCTCCGCCGCCACTGATATCGTTCCTCTGCTCGAGAAACTGGTTCAGATCGGCAAACGCGAACTGGTAATCATCGCCGAAGATGTCGACGGCGAAGCCCTCGCCACCATGGTCCTCAACAAACTGCGCGGTATGCTCAATGTGTTGGCCATCAAAGCCCCCGGTTTTGGTGATCGCCGTAAAGCCATGCTGCAAGATATCGCCATCCTCACCGGCGCCCAGGTCATCTCTGAAGAGACCGGCCGCAAACTGGATACCGCTACCGTTGCCGACCTCGGCCGCGCCGAGAAAGTTGTTGCCGACAAAGACAACACCACCATCGTTGGCGGTAAAGGCGAAGAAACTGCCATCAAAGGCCGCATCGAGCAGATCCGGGTCGAGATCGACAAATCCACCAGCGATTACGATCGCGAAAAACTGCAAGAGCGCCTGGCCAAACTCTCTGGCGGCGTAGCCATCATCCGTGTTGGTGCAGCCACCGAGACCGAGCTCAAAGAGAAGAAACATCGCGTAGAAGACGCCCTCTCAGCAACCCGCGCCGCGGTTGAAGAAGGTATCGTTCCTGGTGGTGGTGTAACTCTGATCAATGCCATCGAAGCCGTTGACAAAGTCAAATTGGCCAACGAAGACGAGCAGATTGGTGTTTCCATCATGCGCCGCGCTTTGGAAGTCCCCATGCGCAAGATCACCGAAAACGCTGGCAAAGACGGTGCCGTTATCATCGCCAACGTCAAACGCGAACAGGCCGAGAAGAAGAACTTCAAACTTGGTTATGATGTTCTCTCCGAGGAATATGTGGACATGGTCAAAGCTGGTATCATCGACCCCGCCAAAGTAACCCGTGGCGCCGTCGAAAACGCAGCCTCCATTGCCGCCATGATCCTCACCACCGAGGCCCTCATCACCGATATCCCGGCACCCGAGCCCGCCGCTCCTGCCGGCCAACCTCCGATGTACTAAACCAATAACCAGACACGAAAAACAGGAGCGCAATCGCGCTCCTGTTTTATATTTAATTCTCAAGTTAAATAATGAAGAAGAATATTGCGGATCTATTCCACTGCTTTGGCGGGTTGTTTTCTGGTGAAGCGAATTGCCAGGAATAACACCACCGCGATTCCGCATACCACAATCACCACATTCTGGTAAACACCGATCCAATCGGCCACTACCGGCCAGCTGGCGCCTAATAATCGCCCCGCGAAAGACAGCACAAAGTTCCACAACGAAGTTCCCAGAATGGTATAGAAGATAAATTTCACCATATTCATACTGGCCAACCCCGCCGGAATGGAGATCAGACTGCGCACAATCGGCACCATCCGCCCAAAAAAGATCACCCAATCGCCATAGCGGTCAAACCAACGCAAAGAGCGGTCGAAATCTTCATTGGAAATAGTCAGGTACTTACCAAACTTGGTGATAATCCAGCGCACGCGGTCTTCTCCCAACAACTTACCGAGCGCATAGAAGAATAACGCGCCAGCAACAGAACCAACCATACCCCACAACACCACACCCAGAATGGAAAACCGCCCGGTAGTGGTCAAACTGCCAGCCAAAGGCAGCACGATTTCAGAAGGGATTGGTGGAAATACGTTTTCCAAAAACATCACTATGGTTAGACCTGGGTAGCCCATCGAGCTGATTATCGCTTCTGCCCAGATTTTAATTGCATCTAAAATTTGTCCGAGATTCATTGGTAAATTTCTCCAGTGATTTTTTCCCCGAGAAAAAGGGGTTGATGTCTGATTTTAACATAGAAATTCGTCTTCTGCTTGCCACCCGGTTTTGCCCTTTCGATAGTTCATAAACCTGATTTATTTAACAGATTGTGGTAGAGATTTTATTAGAAACCAATCTCGTTGAGATTTGAATTCTTATGTCAAACGATTTTCTAATACTTGAAACTGGTCTAAACAATAAATTTCGCCATTTTGTATTTGAACCCTTCCTGATATACAATAAATTAAAGAGCCAGCTTAACCGCATCGCTGCATCGAGGAGCAGAAAGTGTACAATGGCACGTTGAAAGCTGACATTAATCCAAGATTAAATATTGTCTCTGCCAGTACAATTATGGTAATATTTTTTATGCTCCGAAAAGTTTTTTTATTTTCCAACGCAATCAAAACCGGTTTGGCTGGGTGAATCAAGACCTTTTCACTTCGATCCCCCATATCCAATCCAACACGAAACAGGAGGTGTAACAATGACTGTGCATTTGTACCTGTCCCTTGTGCCTGAGGCGCTGATTGCATCCATGCTGGATCCTGAAGAATTCGGAGTATATTATGCTGTAGGCACCGAGAAGAAATCTCGTGGCCAGGCAATTTTCTTCGAAATTGACCCCAACTATCGCAATGAATTCTTTGATATCGAAGAGGGCGTAAAGCGCTGCGTCCCCCACGAGGATGGCTCTCCCAAAGCTTCCATCTATATCTCTGTCTACCGTGTGCTGGAGCACGTTTCCATGGACGCCATCATGGGGCTCTACCTCACCACGCAAGATGGCCGCACCCTCGAATTAAAACAAAGTGCTGAATTTCCAGTCCCCACCACCAGACTCCATCTATATAAAGAAATCGCGCCGGTGACCCCCCTGGTATGTAGTATTCTCGATCCGGTGAAGTTTTATGATCTCATTGTGCGCAATCCCGACTCGTTACTCACTCTCCCCGCCATTTGTTTCGTTGATTTACGGCTGGGTGAACTGGCCGATGATCCGATGGGTGGCACCGTGGGAGATCTGCCTTACGACAATATTGATCATTTACGGGGTGTGCTAGCCGGCATGAAAACCAAAGTCACCAAAATGGTAGACCGCACTCATTCCGCCACACTTGCGTACAGAACGATTAAAACAGGTGTATACGTCGGTAATAAAGAAAAATTATTGTTCTTCCCCATGCCGACTCAGGAAGAACTGAAAGCCAACCATTACAATTGGTGGCGTTCCGCTAGAATGTAAGCGCGGATCCTGGCGGCGGTCCCCTCAGTGCCGCCGCCGGTTAACCCATATCTTTGGACACCGCACCCCGCTGTCGAGCGGCTCTAGCGCTTTTTTGGCTGACCGCCTGACGCGGGGTGAAGTATGTCTGGAGAAATAATCTACTTTATTTTATAGGAGAGTCGTATGGATCAGATCTGGTTGTTTATCGCTATTGCGATCGGCTTCGTCTCCGTTGGCGTGGCTGTTTGGTTGTATTTTTGGGTAAAACGGCAAGACCCCGGTACCGAGAAAGCCCAGGAAGTAGCCTCCTGGATTCAAGAAGGTGCCCGCTCTTACCTCTCCAAACTCTATCGCGCCCTGACATTGGTCGCTGTAGGATTGGGTATCATCCTCGCCATCGTGTTCAGCTTTGATACTGCGGGTTCAGAGGGCGTAGCGGCTTACCCAATGCGCGGTGTTCTGACCGCTGGCGCTTTTATTTTCGGCGCGTTTTGTTCCGCCGTTGCCGGTTATATGGGTATGAGCATCGCCGTACAGGCGAATGTTCGCTCTGCCACCGCTGCCAATAAGGACCTTAACACCGCTTTCCGGGTGGCCTTTTATGCCGGTTCGGTGATGGGTCTGGCCATGGTCGGCTTGGCTGTCATCGGCATGTCCACCATTTACCTGATCACCAAAGATCCCGAAGTCGTGCTTGGATTCTCCTTTGGCGCATCTCTGCTGGCGCTGCTGGCCAAAGCTGGGGGTGGTATTTACACCAAAACAGCCGACATCGCCGCCGACCTGGTTGGAAAAGTGGAAGTGGGTATCCCCGAAGATGATCCCCGCAACCCTGCCGTGGTTGCCGACAACGTTGGCGATAACGTGGGTGATGTGGCTGGCATGGGCGCCGATATTTTCGACTCCTACGTTGCCTCCGCTGTGGCGGTGATGCTCCTCGGCGCCAGCTTTGCCGACAAGGCTATGGCGGCAAAATATATCGTCTTCCCGCTCGTAGTGTGTATGTTAGGTAGCCTGGCTTCCCTCATCGGCATTCAATTTGTGCGGGTGGGCAAGAACGGAAAACCCGGTGATGCACTTAACCGTGGAACCATCATTACCTGTATTCTCCTCGCCGCATTAATGGTCCCAATGATCTTCATTGGTGATTACAATATTGGTGTGCTATGGGCTACCCTGGTGGGTATCACGACCGGTGTAGTGATCGGCTTCACTTCCGAATACTTCACCAGCGAAGATTTCAAACCCGTCAAGGAAACTGCCAAAGTCTCCGGTTCGGGTTCAGCCATCACCATTATCACCGGCTTCAGCTACGGCCTGGTATCCATTGTGCCTTCCGTTATCGGCATTGTGATCGCCACCCTTGCATCCTACTATCTTACTCAATCCGCTGGTTTACCGGGCATCTATGGCATTGGTGTGGCGGCTGTGGGTATGCTTTCCGTCTCCGGTATGATCGTTTCAGCCGATGCCTATGGCCCGATCGTGGATAATGCCCGGGGTATCGCAGAAATGGCCGGTATGGATCAGCACGTTATCGAAACTGCCGACATTCTCGACTCGGCCGGCAACACCGCCAAAGCCATTACCAAAGGTTTCTCGATTTCAGCTGCAGCCCTGACAGTACTGGCACTCTTCGCTGCTTACGCCGAAGTGGTGGAAGCCCGTGGTGTGGAACTCACGATTAGCTTGCGCGATCCGCTGGTGGTAGCTGGTGTGCTCTTGGGCGCAATGACTCCCCCACTGTTCAGCGCACTCACCATGCTCTCAGTGACCCACAACGCCTTCGATATGATCGAAGAAATCCGTCGCCAGTTCCGTGAAGATCCCGGAATTCTGGCGGGAACTTCCAAACCAGACTACGCCACCTGCGTGGGTTTGGCTGCGCAAGGCGCCCTTTCTTCATTGGTCATTCCCGCGTTCCTGGCAGTTGGCCTGCCGGTTCTGGTTGGCTTGCTCCTCGGCCCCAATCCGCTGGGCGGTTTCCTGGGTGGTTCCATCTTCACCGGTGTGATCTTTGCCTTATTCATGGCCAATGCCGGTGGTCTGTGGGACAACTCGAAAAAGTACATTGAAACCGGTCAATTCGGTGGTCCTGGTTCCGACGCGCATAAAGCCGCAGTGGTGGGCGACACGGTTGGTGATCCCTTCAAAGACACCGCGGGTCCTTCACTCAACACCCTGATTACCGTGATGTCGCTGGTGGCTTCTTTGTTTGCCCCCATTATCGCAGTGCTGCACCTGTTCTAAGCTGACCCTAACTTAACATTTTCTCCCCCGATCTTCATCCGCGAAGATTGGGGGAGTTCTTTTAATCCTCAAATTATTTTTATTAGAAGCGATCAGCCCAATCTAATTCAGCGTTGGATAAGCGATACCTTTCATTTTAACAGCCAATTCAGTGACAACCCTTCCTAATAAGTCTAGACGGTCAGCGACTTTCTTATCCACCAAGCCAATTTGTGGATCGATTCTCTCCCTGGCGTTATGGATGGGAACACTTAGTGGTGAAACCACTGCGCGCAATGAATGCGCCACGTCGGTCATCGCCCGGATTGTATTCATAGATGCCTGGTCCCCCGCAGCTGATGCGATCAACCCAACCACGCGATTTTCTAAATAAGTCTGCCGGCCTTCCTTGAGGAAGACTAAAAAATCCATCGCGTTTTTGAATGAACCAGCCAGCGTGCCGTTATACGCACCCGTGCTCCAAATCATCGCGTCCGCGTTCCGCGCGCTTTCGACCAGCTTGCTTACATTTTCTCCATATTCGTCCACTTTTCGACCAGGAACAAACATGGGTAAATCCAGCTCCCTCAGGTCCAATAATTCCACCTGCGCGCCAGCCTGTTCAGCCGCTTTTAACGCGCGCTTTAATCCTGTCAGACTGCTTGAGTTTTCAGCCAGTGTTCCCCCAATTCCAAGTATTCGTACTTTCTCGTTCATGTTCGCCTCTATACCATATTCCAATAAAATGGATTCCTTTATTTCGAAATTAAATTTGGAATTCCTCAAATAAATCGGTCAGCATTTTTCCTGCAGGCGCAATTGGCCAGGCAAGAGAGAAGGTTTCGTGTCCTATCAATTTGCGCATGGTCGCTTCTGGCAGACGGCGGAATAGATTTTCCGGTCCAAACTGAGTTGCGTGACAGGTTAATGCCCGCCATTTCAGATCTATGTAATCAGACACATCCAGCTCAACATTGATCTGATTTTCCCATTCAGCCAGATGTCCTTGTTCCAGCCAATCGTAATCGCTGGCATCTAATCCCAACAATTCAATTTGCTCACGCAACTTTACAAAAAATGATCTCGGAATTCCAGTGTAGAATAAGCGCTCAGTTTGATGAGGTTCACCTGCCCCAGGCAACATGGTCAGGGACGCAGCCGCGTGAAACGCGTTGACGGTGTGATGGTGAATGGCAATGTGATCTGGGTGCCCATATCCGCCATTGGGTTCAAATGTGATTACCGCATGCGGTTTAAATCCGCGAATAATCTCAATCAGTTTGATTTGAACCTGCGCGGGATCCGCGTTAACAAATGAGACTGGATTGTGATTTAAGTCCGCGCCATCCATCCCTGAATCGCAAAAATCCAAAAAATGTACTTTTCTGATCCCCAAGACTTGGGCCGCACAAAGCAATTCCCTTTCTCGTACCGTCCCCAGTGTTTCTGGTGTGGCCAATTTGCTGTCTGAGATTTCCCCGGCTTCGCCCCTGGTCGCGGATACCAGTTCAATTTCGTAACCTTGCGCCGCATACCGCGCCAGAGTTCCTCCCACACCGAAAGCTTCATCATCAGGGTGCGCGAATATCGCCAGAATTCTCTTTTGCATTCAATTCACCTCAATTCTCAAGTTTGCTTTCAACCATCCGCTCTGTCAGTGACACGCCCAACTTCTTCGCCAACAGACTTAACTGCTCTTGTTCTTCCGCTGTCAGCGCCCCCATCATTTCAACAATTCTTCGCATGTGAATGGGGAACATTTCCGAAATCAATTCCTCGCCTTTTGGCGTTAGATTGACCATTACCACCCGGCGATCCGCCGTACTGCGAATCCGCTCCACCAGACCTCTCTTCTCGAGATTATCAATCACCAGGGTCATGTTGCCGGTACTTTTCAATTGTTTGGCGCTGATATCACAATGGGGTAACGGCCCTAAGTGATACAGCGTTTCTAAAACCCCAAACTGACTGATCGTCAGGTCTCCCAACGTGCCCGCAAAACTCAGATAAGACATGACTGAGTTGGTGGCTCTGGTCAGTTTGATGAATGTATTTAGCGCCCGCTTTTCTTCTTCATTACCTTGATAATGTGTTCCCACATTTGCCTCCACATCAAATTATTCTATGTTGTAATATTAATTATTTAGACCTTATTTGTCAAATTGATTCAATGAAAGCTTATACACCTCGAGCAATACCTAACCCGTCATCAGCTTGATATTTGGTAACTTCTGGCTTTTCCAAAAATTGACATTTTGATACTCCACTCCCAGAGAATCTAACCTCGAAAGCAATACTCATTAAAAATTGCGTTTTATAGTATGATATTGGCTGACTTCTTTGTTTTGGCAGAGGACTATGAATAATCCAAAAAACGACTCAAGCAAAACTCCAAATATTACGAAACTACTGCCTTCAATTGGCATTGGCTTGCTCCTGACAATTGTTGTCATTTCGCTAGGGCTTTCAATTTGGATTGCCCGGCCAACCTTTTTGGTGAAAGTACGCGGAACTCTCACCCCCAGCCCGCTTCCTCCTACCGCTACCCGCTTACCCACCAGCACCGCCACCATTACACCACTTCCTTCTCCCACCCCGCTGCCCAGTGCTACTCCTTATCCAGCTTCGACCTGGAAGGTAGAGGACCTCGAGAGTGTCAGCCCGGCCATTCCAGTTGCAGCATTGGACGCGGTTATCTTAAACGATGACACCAGCGTCACAGTGAATCCGCCATTTTCATCGACATATTGGGTATCATCAGCCGATCTGGGTCTGGGAATCGAATTTGAAGATGATTTTCATGCCACTTACAGCGCTGGTTCGGCAACGTGGTCAATGGATAAACCCCTCCAGCCTGGTTACTACCAGGTATTCGTAATGGATACCGCTTACAGCTCTGGCGGTGTATTGGACTTTGTCGTTTCAGCCGGTGCAAACCGGTTGGAGCCTCTTTCTGGCCGCACCAGAGTGCTTTTCTCCTCCAGTTTCACCACTCCGCCGCAAACCAACAGCACCTGGGAATCTATTGGGATCTACCGCATTGACCAGCCAGAACTTCTTTCGATTTCTACTGCCTGGGAAGACCGCGATGAGTACACCATTGTTGCCATCGACCGGGTTTTAATCGCGCGTATTCCTGATTCCAGTGGCGATCTGCTGGCCGAACTGCCCCATAGCGGGCTCAATTACGTGGTAGATGATGTCAGTGCTCAGTTGCAAGTGCGTGATCCCCTCTTTGAGCGCGACACCCGTTCCTGGGGAGATCATTTCCAGGCTGTTGTCAACCCGGAATACGAAGTCAATGTCACCTGGGAGCCTGATAATGTAATTCCGGTGGCCAACTACGAAATATATGTCTACTTGCCTGCCACCAAAGGGTCCGTAGAAGCAGAATTTCGCTTCTTTGTAAATGATCAGGAATTTCTTAAAGATCCAGAAAGTCTTACCCTGAACAGCGACCAAAGTAGTTGGGTTTCCTTGGGAAGCCTGGAAATTCCAGAGGTTTACGGCAAAGCCGTATCATTCAGGATGACAATGAAAGTTCCTGCCAGCTCGGTTGGAGAAGTTCCCATCGACGCCATTGCTTTGGCCCAGAAATAAACGTCACTAAATCGTAAATCGATCCATTTCTGATTGACAAAAAAACCCCTTGGAGCGGTGCGCTTGGCCTATCCAGGGGATTTTTTTGTCCCGAATTCACAGGTTTGATAGGTCTACAATTAATATCAACTTCGCATACAGGTATAGCACAGGGCTGTTGTATAATACAAAGATGGGTGGGGATCTCTATAATAAGGCACCCGATTATTGCTCATATAGATCTGATTATCTATCGAAAAAAACTTCCTTTAGTCAAGAGCCAGGTAGCATTAATATGGGTATCAAGAAGAATAATCCAATCAATAATCCATCCGAATTCTCAGACTCCTTACAGGAACTCACAGAGAAAATTCATCAGTTTGAGACAATCCTAAAATCAAACCCTCAACATGATACTATTCTCAGCGAAATATCTGAAATCCAGTCCAAGATTGTCCAACTGTCGCGTCAAAGCCACGCCGATACCCTCCCGGTTGTGAATCAATCCGCTCGTAATATTGAAAGTGAGATTGACAAAATCCTGGTTGACCGTGGTCTTACCAGCTCGTCAATAGAGAAAATTAAACATGAAGTCGAACGGTTGAAGATATCCCTTGATGAGCACCCGAATCAAATGGAGAGGGTTTCAAAACCATCGTCTGAATCTCGTGCCCGTATTTATGGACATTTAGTATATCTACAAGATAATACCAACTCTGAGGAGCATTTGGAGTTAATCACCCAAATTGGCTATTTCGGCTACCAGGTCAATACTTTTTCCAATCTGGATGATCTAAAAAAATCAATCGCAACAACCCCAACCTTAGCAGTTCTAATGGACGTGGTTTTCTCAAATGGAGAACTTCGAGATGCAAACTTCATCAATGAACTGCAACAATCATTACCAATCAACACTCCTTTAATTTTTATCAGTGAATACGATGATCTCTCGTCGCGCTTGCAAGCTGTCCGCGCCGGGGGAGTGGCTTACTTCACCAAACCAGTGGATATTGTTGCTCTCACGGACGCGCTCGACCGTGCCAGCGGCGGTCAACCCCAAGAACCTTATCGCGTTTTATTAGTGGAAGACTCAAAATTTCAGGCGATGCTCTACGCGCAAGTATTGATTAAAGCGGGTATGGATGTTCATATCATCACTGAACCCCTGACCATTCTCGACGCGCTCACCGAGTATAATCCCGACCTGATCTTGCTGGACATGTATATGCCCTCTTGCACAGGCATGGAATTGGCGCAAGTAATCCGCCAGAACGAAACCTTTGTCAGCATGCCCATTGTTTATCTCTCCTCTGAGACTGATAAAGATAAACAATTAGAAGCCATGAGTTTGGGTGGAGATGATTTTCTGGCGAAACCCATCCAACCCCATCACCTGATCACCTCGGTGACTTCGCG
>ENA-ORXD01001074-ORXD01001074.1-sediment-metagenome-genome-assembly--contig:-NODE-1074-length-25771-cov-9.241885_pt1 | contig 25771 bp, 23 predicted proteins | sample MGYA00237862_ERZ511471 | MGnify/ENA metagenome assembly ERZ511471 | reverse complement strand
CTTCATCGATGCGCGTTACGAAGAGGATTACGCGGACGGCCATATCAAGGGGGCGCTCAGCCTGCCGTGGGATGACGACGTGCACACGCGCTTTTTGAAAATTGCCGGGGCTATTCCCCCGGACAGGGTCATCATTACCTACTGCGATGGAGAGAGATGCCATCTGAGTCATGCCCTGGCGGTCTTCCTGTGTGAGAAAGGATTCAAAGAGGTCAGGGAACTGGTAAACGGCTGGACGGTCTGGCGGGACGCCGGCCTGCCTGTTGAGAGTGGGAGCGGGTTCCCGCCCTGAGGAGTCAGGATTGTGGAATACTAAAGATACGGGCGCGACAGGGCCATACAGTGCGGTGATCGCGTACCGCGCCGCGCGGTGGATACTCGGTGCGGTGTTCATCTATGCCGGCATCCATAAGATTCTCGACCCGGCCGCCTTTGCTCGGGCCGTCTATCTCTACCAGATTCTCCCGGACGGGCTGGTGAACCTGGCGGCTCTCGTCCTTCCCTGGGTCGAGCTTTTCCTGGGCGTCATGCTCGTTGTCGGGATCTGGATGCCGGGAGCGGCCGTGCTCAGCACCCTCCTCTTTATGGTATTCATGGGCGCCCTGTCGTATAATATGGGGCGGGGACTGGATATCGGCTGCGGCTGCTTCTCCACCTCCCCGGCGGCAGAAGCGGCGAGTATCCGGACGATAGCCCGGGACGGCATGTTTCTGGCCGTCTCTCTGTACCTCCTGTGTGCCACCTTCGGGGCGGCTTCCCTGCGAGGGCTCCGGAAGCGAGGGGATTTCTGATGTGCGCTCATACACACATAAGCGGAAACGATTCCACGGGGCGACGGCTCCTGGTTACCCTGGTCCTGAATTTCGTTATTCCGGCGGTGCAGATCATCGGCGGCCTCGTCGCGAACAGCATGGCCCTGATCTCCGACGCCGTTCACAACTTCAGCGACTTCACCGCCATCCTCATCTCCTATATCGCCTTCCGGATCGGGAAGAGGCGCGCCTCCGTCACCAGCACCTTCGGGTACCAGCGGGCGGAGATCATGGCGGCGCTGCTCAACGTGACGATCCTGACGGCCGCGTCGGCCTTCATCCTGTATGGCGCCGTCCGGCGCCTCTTTCAGCCTGAGGCGATCTCCGGCCTGATCGTCGTCCTGGCCGCCGGGATCGGAATCGCGGGAAACGGCCTGTCCGCGTGGCTCCTGCATCGCGATTCAGAGCACAACCTGAACGTGCGGAGCGCCTTCCTCCACATGCTGGGAGATTTCCTCTTCTCCGTGGCCGTCCTGATCAGCGGGGTTGTCTACCTATACAGGCCGTGGTCCTGGCTGGACCCGCTCCTGTCGATCCTGATCGTCGTATTTATCCTGAAGAACTGCTGGTCCATCATCAGGGAATCGACGGCGGTCCTGATGAACGCGACACCGACGGGTCTCGAAATCCAGGAGGTCAAAGAACGCATGGAGAAGATCCCCGGTGTGATCGGCGTCCACTATCTCCACCTGTGGAGGATCAGCTCCACGAGCATTGCCTTCTCCTGCCACGTCGTTGTGCCGGATCAGCCGCTCAGCCGCACGGAGGAGCTGTCGGGGACCATCCGCCGGACGCTCATGGACGACTTCGGGATCGACCACCCCGTCCTCCAGTTCGAGACGGAGGCGTGCGGAAACGGGACACTTCTCTGCGAGGCGTCGTGCAACGGCGGAAATCCGTCCACGCCATAATGGAACGAAAGCACGCCCGGCGAATCACCGGGGCCGGGGAGCGGTGAGAACGGCGCCGATGTCACTGATCATCTCCCGTGAGAAACGGGCCATGGCGGCGCTCATCCCCTTGGCGAGGTCCGCCGGCCGCCGGGAGTCGAGGGGCTGTGCCAGGCGGTAGGTCTTCTGCATGAGGACCCGGTCGCCGCTGCCTTTCCTGCCGGTGTCCGCCAGGGTCACCCCGATCGCCAGGGTTGCCAGGACCGTTCCCTTCTCCTCACGCTGCAGGAACTCTTCCACCTGCCCGGAGAGGAGATACCGCGCCTCTCCCGCCTCTTCCGGCGAAAGGACGGCCCGGAACAGGCCGGCGGAGCGAAGATCGCGCAGCAGGAGCACCTGGACCATGTCCGCCGGCGGCACGTGCCAGCGGTGATACCGGTAGGCGTCGCGGACAAAGGGCCCCGACCGGAACAGCATATCCCGCCCGGCTGGTGCCGCGGGGGAATCGAGCCGTTCCAGCCGGAGGACCGTATCGGCCGCCGACCGGACGGCGGGACCGGGGGGCGGGTACTCCAGGGTATAGCAGGTGGCGGCGACGGGCGGCGCTGTCCCGCCGACGCAGCCCGACAGGAAGAAAAGAATCAGTATGCATATGCCGTACCGTGCCTTTGTCATCGCCGGGCCTCCTCCCCGATTTCATCCGCGGGTGGCGGAGCGCTGAAGAGCAGGTCGGACGGATTGTTCCGCAGTCTCTCCAGGATCTCGCCGAGCTGTTCCGAATTCCGGCTCAGGGAGCGCAGGAGGGTCTCCGCCTGGGCGGCCACCCGCCGGCTGCGATGGTCGAGATTGTCGGCGAGCCGCTCCGCTTTCTCGCCCCTGTCCGCGAGCTTCAAGGCTCGGATCTCCTCCTCCAGCGTGGCAATCAGCCGCCGGGTCTCGGCCAGGCCTTTCCCGGCCTCCGCGAGGACCCGCTCGGCCGTTCCGTCCGACATGAGAGCGGCCGTCTTTTGTGTGAGCCGGTTCAGCGAGGCGATGGTGCCTTCGAGATTCTCAAGGATCTGCGCCAGGCGGGGACTGTTGAAGAACCGCTCCATGGATTCGGCCGCCCCCTGCAGCCGGTCCGAGATGCCGGCAAAATCGAAGAGGTGCATCTTCTCAAAGATATCCGTCATGCCGGCCAGGATCTGCCTGATCTCGGATGAACGGGAAGGGATGACGGCGTACTCCGTCTTGAAGGGCATGGCCGGTCCCAGGACGGGTTCATTTCCCTTCCTCCGGTCCAGCTCGATGAAGACGATCCCCGTGATCCCCGCTGTCTTCAACTGGGCGACGGCATCGTGCGGGAGGCTCCCCCCGTTGTAGTGGAGTTTCATGACGACCTCCACCAGCCGGTTGTCCGGGGCGACCCTGATCTTCGTGACCCGGCCCACGTTGACGCCCCGGTATTTGACGCTCGAATCGAGCTGGAGCCCCTGGACGGATTCGTCGAAATAGGTGGCGTACATGACGCCCTTTTCGAAGTACTTCGACGCCCCCACCCAGATGATGAACACGATACCGATCAGGATCCCCACGGTGACGAACAGGCCCAGCCTGAATTTGGATGTCTTCCTGGCCATTGTCCTTTCCCCGATGCCTTACTGGTACACCGCCGCCTGCTTGCGGTTGAAAAAATCGTGCACCCGGTGATCGTGCCCGCCCTGCCGCAGCGCCATCGGCGGGCCTTCCGCTATGATCCCCTTTTTCTCCCTGTCCAGCATGATGACCCGGTCGGCGACGGTGAAGACCAGGTCCAGGTCGTGGGTGATGATGATCATGGTCTCACGCATGATCCTGTTCATGTGCTTGATCAGCGCGTACAGCTCCGCCGACGTAACCGGGTCGAGGCCCGTCGACGGTTCGTCGAAGAAGAGGATGGTGGGATCCATGGCCATGGCCCGGGCGAGCCCGGCCCGTTTCTTCATGCCGCCGGACAGCTCGGAGGGGTAGTGGTTTTCGTACCCGGCCAGATTCACCATGGCGAGCTTCATCTTGACGAGCTGGTAGATCAGCGCCGAATCCAGGTTCGTATGCTCTTTCAGGGGCAGGGCGACATTCTCTGCCAGGGTCATGGAACCGATCAGGGCGTCCGACTGAAACAGGACGCCGATCTCCAGCCGCTGCCGGTTCAGGGCCTTCTCGTCGGCCGACATGATGTCCACCCCGTGGATCATCACCCGTCCCTGCCTGGTTCGCTGCAGGCCGATCATGTACTTCAGGAGGGTCGATTTTCCGCAGCCGCTGCCGCCGACGATGGCCAGGAGCTCTCCCGGGGCGACCCGGAAGCTGACGCCGTCGAGGATGACGTGTTTCCCGTACGCGGCAACCAGGTTTTCCACCACGATCACAGGGTCTTGATTGGCATGTTCCATGGCTCACCACGCGATCAGATATAGTGCAGCAGCACGGCAAAGGCCGAATCGGCGACGATGATGAGGAATATGGCCGAAACGACCGCCGAGGTCGTCGCCTCGCCCACCGCCTCGGCGCCCCCGGAAACCTGGAATCCCCTCTGGCAGCCGATTCCAGCTATGAGGGTCGCGAAGACGCCCGCCTTGATCAGGCTCGTTACCACGTCCCAGACGTAGATATTCTTGAACGTCTGATTGAGATAGGTGTACAGCGTCAGATCCAGGCCGGTGATCCCCACGATCAGTCCCCCCGCGATGCCGAACATCATGGCGTACAGCGTCAGGAGCGGGACGACGATCATGGCCGCGATCACCTTCGGGACGGCCAGGAACTGCATCGGGTTGGAGCCCATGGTCACCAGGGCGTCCACCTCCTCGTTCACCATCATGGTCCCGATCTCGGCGGCGAAGGCCGAGCCGGACCGCCCGGCGACGATGATGGCCGTCATCATGGGCCCGAGCTCGTTGACGATGGAGATGCCCACCAGGGCGGCAACGTAGATATTGGCGCCGAACTGCTTGAGCTGCAGGGACGACATGAACGCCATGATGAGGCCGATGAGCAGGCTGATGAGGCCGACGATGGGCAGGGCCTCGGCCCCGGCTTTTTTCATGTAGAAGGACACTTCGCCCCACCGGACCGAGCGGGGATGCGCGATGGAGTGCCCGAAGACGATGATGAGGTCGCCGAGGAAGGTCATGATGGCGACGAAATCCCGGTACAGGCTGAGAGACCCCTCTCCGACGCTCTCGAAAAACGATGTTGCGGCTTCGTCCTGGCGGAGGGGGGACGCGGCCAGGGCCTTCCGGTCCATGAGGTCGATGACGCTGCGCACTTCGGGATTCATGCCGGTGTACGAAAAGGGGAGGGATGCCTCCTGCGCGCGGCTCTCCATGTGCATCAGGGCCAGGGCGCCGGCGCTGTCCACGCCTGTCAGGCCCGTGAGATCGACGGTCAGGGCGGAGGGGGGCGCCGTGTCGAAGAGGGGTTCGGTGTCGGTCAGGAAGGAACGGACGGCGCCGATGGAGAGACGGCCCGATATGCTGACCGACATCGGGGCGCCGGCCGCGCCCGTTTTCTCCAGCGTGTATGTGTCACATGTCCCCATGAGAGCGGTATCACCTCTCCCTCGTGCGATTCCGGCAGTACTCCCGGCCGCCCTGTGCAGGGCCTTTCCCTGTTTCGGGCCTGTGACAGCCCAGCCCTTCCGGAATGGGTGTTGCGGATGCAGCCGGTATCCTGCCGAGAGTCCCCCGGCGCCGGCCGCTCTTGTGCGGGCACGACCCCGGACCGCGGATGCGTCCCCGGCATCCCGCGTGCGGGTCTCTGTCAGAACATCGGTTTGTTTTTGAATTTCTTTAGGAAAATCATAGGAAGAAGGGAATGGGCATCACATCGCTGGCGTCCCGGGGGACGGCAAGGGGAGCCGCCCGTGAAATAACGGGAAAGGACGCCTCTGCGGGCTTGCTTTTGCCGGAAAGGTGTGCGAAATATTCACCGGTTTTGAGAATGACAGAAGGGGTCATGACCATGACGCAAGAACATACCGATGCTCCCACCGATTTCATCCGAGAAATGATAGACGAAGACCGTGAGGCCGGCAGGAACGACGGGCGGGTGGCCACGCGCTTCCCCCCGGAGCCGAACGGCTACATCCACATCGGCCACGCCAAGTCGATCTGCCTTAATTTCGGGATCGCCGCCCAGTACGGCGGGACCTGCAATCTCCGGTTCGACGACACCGACCCGAGCGGCGAATCCCTCGAGTACGTGGAATCGATCAGCAACAACATCCGCTGGCTGGGGTTCGACTGGGAGGACCGGCAGTTCTTCGCCTCCGACTACTTCGAGCAACTGTACGGATTCGCCGTCCGGCTGATCGGGGCCGGGAAGGCGTATGTCTGCGACCTCAGCGCCGACGAGATACGGGAGTACCGCGGGACCTTCACCGAGCCGGGCAAAGACAGCCCTTACCGGAACCGCCCCGTCGACGAGAACCTGGATCTCTTCGGGAGGATGCGGGCGGGCGAGTTCCCTGACGGCTCCCACGTCCTGCGGGCGAAGATCGACATGGCCTCCCCCAACATCGTGATGCGCGACCCCGTCCTCTACCGGATCAAGCGGGAGCCCCACTACCGGACGGGGAACACGTGGGTGATCTACCCCATGTACGACTTCGCCCACTGCCTCTCCGACGCCATCGAGGGGATCACCCACTCCATCTGCACCCTCGAGTTCGAGAACAACCGCCCCCTGTACGACTGGATCCTCGACCAGCTCCTGGAGGGGGATCGCCCCCGTCAGATCGAGTTCGCCCGCCTCAATCTCAGCTATACCGTCCTCAGCAAGCGGGTCCTGATCGAACTGGTCAGGGAGGGGCACGTGGCGGGATGGGACGACCCCCGGATGCCCACCGTCGCCGGGATGCGGCGGCGCGGCTACCCGCCGGGGGCGATCAGGGAATTCTGCGCCCAGATCGGCGTCGCGAAGAACGACAACCTGATCGACGTCGCCCTCCTCGAACACTGCGTCCGGGAGGAGCTGAACGAGGCGGCCCCGCGGGCGATGGCGGTCCTGCGGCCGCTCAAAGTCGTCATCGATAACTACCCCGAGGACCAGGTGGAGGAGTTCGAATGCGCCAATCACCCGCAAAACCCGGACATGGGCACGCGGATGCTCCCCTTCTCGCGGGAGCTCTACATCGAACGGGACGATTTTCAGGAAGATCCTCCCGGCAAGTACAAGCGGCTCGCCCCGGGGCGGGAGGTCCGCCTGCGGAATGCCTATGTTATCAAATATGAAAGCATGGTGAAGGATGACAAGACCGGCGAGGTGGTGGAACTTCACTGCTCGTACGATCCGGAAACACGGAATGCCCCTCCGGCCGACGGGCGCAAGATCAAGGGGGTGATCCACTGGCTCTCGGCCCGGCACTGTGTCCCCGCCGAGGCGCGCCTCTACGACCGTCTCTTCCAGGTCCCCAACCCGGCCGGGAATGATGACTTCACCCGGTACCTGAACCCGGAATCGCTGGAGACCCTGACCGGCTGCCGGGTGGAACCGGCCCTGAGGGACGCCCTCCCGGGGAGCCGCTGCCAGTTCGAGCGGCTCGGCTATTTCTGCGTGGACGCGAAGGATTCAACACCCGAAAGACCCGTCTTCAACCGCGTCGTGGCGCTCCGGGACACGTGGGGGAAGATCGCGGAAAAGAGGGAGAGATAAAATATGGCTGGGGGACAAGGATTCGAACCTTGATTGACGGAGTCAGAGTCCTCTTCTTACACGTTCCGACAATTTTCCATACTGTAAAATAAGCCTTGACATATAACGTGTAACAAGTAACCTCTTCCCGAACAGTCGGCCCCTCTCGAGTTTGCAGGGGTATGCTGCTTCCTTAATTCCAGAAATGAAAACCGCCACCCCGTACCTCTCACCCCTTGTCCGTCCAGTAGAAACGCCCGTTCCGTTCTTCCGACCGCACCTGCCCGCGCTTCTCGAGAAACATGAGGTGCACGCACGTTTCGTTCAGGGCAAGTCCCCGGTGGAAGAGCGCCAGTGCCGCCGAGGCGAAGACATGCTCGGCCACGGCCTGCGCCGTGGCCGGTCCCAGCCGCCGGAGGGCGTCCCTGATTACCGCTTCCCGCTCGCCGTGGTGACGCCTGATTTCATCCACCCGGCCGCCGAGATCGCTGAAGGGCTCTCCGTGAGCGGGCCAGATGGTTTCAACATTCAGGTATCTCACGCGCTCCAGGGAATCGAGAAAGCTCTCCAGGGGCTGAAAGTCCGGGTACAGAACGTCGGGACTGAGGTTGGGCGTGATGTGGGGCAACACGTGGTCACCCGAAAGAAGCAGCCGTTCATCGGGAAGGTAAAAGCACACCTGACCCCGTGTATGTCCCGGTGTCTCCAGTACGACGAACCGCCGCCCCCCGGCGGTGAACTCGTCGCCGCGGGCAATAAAACAGTCCGTCTCGAAGGGGGCCGTTGCGGCGGCGAACAGCTCAAGAGTTGTCATAACGTTCCGTACCGATCCCTCGTCGAGGCCGTGGCGGCGGCCGTAGTCGCCGAGAAGAACCCGCCTCCGGTCCTGCTCACGCAAAGCTTCGTATTCCTTCCGGGGCAAGTGGATCGCGGCGCCGGACCGGTCTCCTATCCGACCGGCGAAACCGCAGTGGTCCACGTGGCAGTGGGTGACGTAGATCCGGTCCACGTCCTCCAGGGTTTTCCCCAGCCGCGCCAGGGCCGCCTCGTAGAGCGCTTCCACGCCCGGCGTACCCGGCCCGGTGTCGAAGAGCACCAGCCGGTCGCCTTCTATGGCGACGTAGGTGTGCACGGCGTCCAGTTCCTGCGACAGGGGGACCGAAAGACGGAAAAACCCCGGCACGATTTCCCTCAGTAGTTCCTTCATCCGCGACCTTTCTTCTCCAGACGTGCATTTACAGGTGGAAATGCTCTTCCCTCGGCCCGGGATCGCGCCTCGTCACCCCCCATCCCTTGCACCTCTTACCCCAGTCCCAGGGCGGCGTCAAGCCGCCGGAGCGCCTCCCGCGCCTCCCGTATGATGCGCCTCATCAGTTCCGCCACCGTGGGAATATCATCCATGCACCCCGCTGCCTGCCCGCAGGCAAGAAGCCCCTCGTCGGGGAATCCCTCGATCAATGCCCGGCGGCTTGCTTCGCCTCGAATCAAAGGCGCCAGTTCTTTCAGTGTCGCTCCCGCCCGTTCCCGGCGCACCACCTCTTCGGCCCGGGGGGTTCGCAGAACCCGACCGGGATTGCCCATGGATTCAAGCACCAGGAGAGTGTCCGAGGCAGCCGCCTCCAGGACCCGTTCCTTGACCCGGTCATGGGCCGGGCATTCCCTGGTGCAGAGGAACCGCGTTCCCATGACCGCCCCGTCGGCGCCCATGGCGAGGGCCGCCGCCAGTGTCCAGCCGTCGCAGATACCGCCGCCCGCCAGGATCGGAACGCTGAGCCTCTTGGCGGCCATGGGAAGGAGAACCATGGAGGTTATGCCCGCCGGTCCCGGGTGACCGCCGCTTTCGGTTCCCACCAGGGCCAGGGCGTCCACGCCCAGGTCGTTCATCTTCAGGGCGTCTTTCATGCGAGCGCACTTGTGAAGGTGGATAAGCCCGCCGGACCTGATTCGCGCCAGGTATGGTTCAGGATTGCCGCCTGCCGTCTCCAGGACGGGCACGCCGCAGTCGATGACGGTTTCGATGAGCGCCTTGATGGATCGTGGTTGCAGGGTGGGAAAGAGTGAGATATTGACGCCGAAGGGACGGCCGGTGAGGCCGCGGGTTTTCTCGATCTCGGCCGCCAGATCATCCGGGTCGGGGAAAGTGGCCGCCGCGAGGCAGGCAAAACCGCCCGCCTCCGCCACGGCCGCGACCAGTTCGGCCCGCGACAGCCACTGCATGGTCCCGCACTGAACCGGGTAGGAGACGCCCAGCAGGTCGGTCATTCTCGTCCGGAATCCCCCCATGGTTTCCCTCAGAGGGCCCCTTTCCTGCGGAGATCGTCGATACCGTCCCTGTCATACCCCAGCCAGGCCAGGATTTCGTCCGTATGCTCTCCCAGTGACGGTGGTGGACGCCGAATGGAGGCGGGCGTCTCGGAGAGCCTCACCGGAAAGGACGCCTGCCGGGATATTTCACCTCCGGGCAGGGCAACCTCTTCCAGCATGCCTCGTGCCCTCACGTGGGGATCGTCGGCCACTTCCCCGACGCTTTTCACGGGAGAGACGGGCACGTCGGCCTTCTCGAGAATCTCCACCCACTCACGGGCCGGCCGGGTTGCAAAGAGCGCCCGCAGGGCTCCGTCCAGCTCCTCGCCGCGGGTGATGCGGTCCCCGGCGCCGATGCCACGGTACCCGTCCAGGCCCAGGGCATCGCACAGCCGGTCCCAGAACCAGTCCTCATGGGTGATGGATATGGTAACATGCCGCCCGTCGCCTGCGCGGTAGACGCCGTAGCCCGCCATGACACCGCGCTTCCGGTCGCCCCGGTCGAAATAGAGGCCCAGGGCGACGCCCATCCATGACACCAGGCCGTCGAACATGGATACGTCCAGGTACTGGCCCCGTCCTGTTTTTTCCCGGGCCGTCAGCGCGGCGAGGATGCCCAGCGCCGCAAACATGCCCGAAGACAGGTCAGCCGCGGCGATACCGGGAACCACGGGGTCTCCGACGCCGTCCCGCAGGCGGTCAAGTATACCGGCCATGCCCAGGTAGCTGAGGTCATGGCCGGGAAGATCCCGATAGGGGCCGTCCTGGCCGTAGCCCGTTATGGAACAGTAAACCAGCCGTGGATTTGCCGCGGCAAGGGTATCATACCCGATGCCCAGGCGGCCGGCCACTCCGGGCCTGAAGCCCTCGGTGAAGACGTCGGCCCGCGCCGCGAGCTTCAACAGCACGCCCCGTGCTTCGGGACGTTTCAAGTCAAGGGTGAGGCTCCGCTTGTTGCGGTTCAGGGCGCGGAAAAAGCCCGGCCAGGGTATGCTCCGCGTCGGATCGCCTCCGTCGGGCCGTTCGATCTTGATCACCTCGGCGCCCAGGTCGCCCAGCAGCATGGAGCAGTAGGGGCCGGGGTACTGGTGTGCCGAATCGAGGATGAGGATTCCTTCAAGGGGCGGCATGGGTTCTCCTCCGTACAAGGCGGTTCACGAACCGACTCCGGGACGGCCACAGGAGGCCGCCCCGGTCGTCGAAACGAAAACCGTCTTATTTCAGCGCCGACATGGCCAGGGCCTCGCGGCCGATGACCAGCTTCTGGATTTCCGTGGTGCCGTCGGGAATGGTGAAGCACCGGGCATCCCTGAAGTAGCGTTCCACGGGATACTCTTCCGCATAGCCGTAGGCGCCGTGTATCTCCATGGCCATGGAGGCGATCTTCCATCCCACTTCGCAGGCGTAGGCCTTGGCGATGGACGATTCCATGCGGCAGGCCTCTCCCGCATCGAGTTTTCTGAAGGCCGAAAAGGTCAGGTGCCGCGCCGCCTCGAGCATGATCACCATGTCGGCGATCATGGTCTGAATGACCTGGAACTTTCCGATGGGCCGTCCGAACTGGACCCGTTCCCGGGCGTACTCCACAGACGCCTCAAGAGAAGCCTCGCCGATGGCCACCGAGGTCAGTGCCGTGGCGACACGGGCGCCGATCAGGCCCCTCTGGGCCTTGTCGAAGCCTTCACCGATGCCGAAGAGGACGTTTCCCTTCGGCACCCGGCAGTCCTCGAAGAAAATTTCCGAGGTGGGAAAGGCACGGAGGCCGAGCTTGTGGATTTCCCTGGCTTCGAAGGCTGACTCGGACCGGTCGACGAAGAGATTGAAGAGACCCCCCCGGCCGCTTTCAGATGATTTGTCCCGGCAGAGGACGACGGCCACGTCCGCGATACTCCCGTTGGATATCCAGGTTTTGTTGCCGTTGATCACGTAGTGATCCCCGTCGAGAACGGCGGTGGTGGAAATCTGTGATGGGTCGGAACCCACATTGGGCTCGGTAATGCACGTGCAGCCGATGAGTTCGCCGCTCAGGAGTCCCGGAAGATACTTTTCACGGAGCTCGCCGTTTTCCGTCTTGTCAACGCCGAGCGCCACACCGGAAGTGATGCCCACCATACCCGACAGCGAGGGCCACACCTTGGCAAGTTCAAAGGAGATGATCGCCTTGTCCAGGTAGCTGAGACCGGGCCCGCCATGCTCTTCCGAAACCAGACTTCCCACCAGGCCGAAGGGCTGCAGCATCTTCAGGAAACCGTGGGCGGCTTCCTTGGACAGCTGGCCCCGGGCCTCATATTCGGGAACGACGGGCGCGATCTTTTCCCTGACGAATTTTCTGACCGTTTCCTGGAGCATCAACTGCTCAGCGGTTAATTCCAAATCCATTTATACGGGTCCTCCTTGATGACTGTGCCACGGATCCTCCTTCTGGATGGTCCCGATCATTCGGATCCGTGGCGAAGGGTTATCAGTTGACGAACCGGCCCTGGCCTTCCCAGTATCGCTCCTTCACCTTGCGGCGCAGGATTTTACCCACCGGGCTCTTGGGGAGTTCGGTCACGAATTCCACCGACTTGGGCTTCTTGTAACTGGCGAGCCGTTCCTTGCAGAAAGCGATCAGCTCCTCTTCCGTCGCCGACATGCCGGGCTTGAGAACGACCACGGCCTTGACTGATTCACCCCACTGCTCGTCGGGAACGGCGACCACGGCAACTTCGAAAACGGACGGGTGCTCGTGAAGGGTATTCTCCACCTCGCTTGGATAGATGTTGAATCCTCCGCTGATGATCATGTCGGACTTGCGGTCCACAATGTAGATGTAGCCGTCCTCGTCCACGGTGGCCATGTCGCGGGTGAACATCCACCCGTCGATCAGGCTCTTGGCCGTCAGTTCGGGGTCCTTCCAGTATCCCCGCATGGTGTCGTCGCCCCGTTCTATGATTTCTCCCACCTCACCGGGCTTGACCTCTTCGCCTGCTTCGTTGATTACCCGCACGTCGGACTTGAAGCCCGGCCGGCCGGCCGAGGCGAGGCGCCTGATTTTCTTCGGGTTGTCCCCCACCAGGTGATCCTCCTTGGTGAGGGTGGTAATGCCCGAGGTGGTTTCCGTCTGGCCGTAGCCCTGAGAAAGAATGGGACCGAAGATCGCGATGGCCCGCCTGATCTGTTCCGGCGCCATGGGAGACGTGCCGTAAATAATCGACTGGAGGCTGCCGAGGTCGTATTTTTTCAGGTTGGGATACGCCATGAGAAAGTTGAGCATGGTGGGCACGGTGAATATGTGAGTCACCTTCTCTTTCTCGATGGTGGAGAGCAGCATTTCCACGTCGAATTCCCGCAAGAGCAGGTTGCATCCGCCCCGGACAACCACGGGCAGAACGATACCGCCGCTGGCGTGGGTAATGGGTCCGGAATGGCAGATGACCGTCTCCTCGTTAATCGAACTTCCGGGGGTAAGCAGGAATTTTTCCCCCAGGCAGAGGCGGTTTCGGTGGGTTATCATGGCGGCCTTGAGTTTGCCCGATGTCCCGGACGTATAGTTCAGCGAAACCAGGTCTGTCTCAACGATCTCAACGTCCGGTTCCTCAGGAGAACCCGCTTCCACGAGCTTGTCAAAATCGAGCATGGAAGACGGCGCGTCGGCGAGGACGATGAAATGCCGCACCCCGGGAAGCTCCGGGCCGATTGACTCGATGAGGTCGATGAATTCCGGACCCAGCATAAGCGCCACGGCGTCGGAATTGTTCACCATGTACACCAGTTCCTGTTTGCTGATACGCCAGTTCAGGGGAACGGCCACAAAGCCGCTCTTGTAGCAGGCATAGAGTCCCTCAAGAAGCTGGTGCCTGTTGTGGGAAAAAAAGGCGACCCGCTCGCCCTTCTTGATGCCCAGGTCCAGCAGGCTGTTGGCGAGACGGTTGATCCGCTCGTTGAACTCACGATAGGTCAGGCGGGCATCCCCGTCGATCACCGCGATCCTGTCCGCAAAATGCCATGCCGAGCGCCTGATATGCATGGCGCCGACATTTACCTTGGTTTTCACTGCTTCTACCTCCTCTTTCCTCGTCTGTTGTAGGGCCCTCCGCCATGCCCGGAGAAACAAGCCTGCTGCGGAAGGCATCAAATATGTCTGCTCTGCGGCGTCCGGTACGATCGTGCGTGCCGTTCGTCACTGAACCGCATTCACACCGGAACCGGTCCATTCCCGTCGGCGGACCGGCATCCTATCCAGATGAAAACCGCCTGCCCTCCGTCGCATCCGGGATCGATGGCTGATATCCTGCCCCACCCGGATGCTCCGCCGCTTCCCTGTGCAGGACGCAGAGGGATTCAGGCCAGGTAGCTTTCCTTCAGTTGGGGATTTTCCATGAGCTCTCTGCTCTTTCCCCGCAGGGAAACTTCACCGTTCTGAAGTACGATGCCCTGGTGCGATATGCGAAGGGCAACCCGGGCGTCCTGTTCCACCAGGATGATGCTGGTCCCTTCTCCGTTTACCTTCCGCACCACCCGCGATACCTCCTGCCGCATCATGGGGCTCAGACCCAGTGTGGGTTCATCGAGAATCAGGAGCTTCGGCCCCGCCATCAGACCCCGTCCGATGGCGAGCATCTGCTGTTCCCCGCCGCTGAGGCTCCCGCCCACCTGTTTTGACCGCTCTTTCAAGCGGGGAAATATTTCGTAGACGTGCTCCAGCCGTTCGCCGATTTCCTTCGGTTTGAGATAGGCCCCGATTTTCAGGTTTTCCATGACCGACAGGGTGGTGAAAATACCGCGGCCTTCGGGAATCTGGACGATACCGCGCTGGACAATGGCGTGCGGCGCCAGTCCCGTTATCTTTTCTCCTTGGAAATAGATCTCGCCCTTCCTCGGCTTCACGATCCCTGAGATGGTGTTGGCCAGCGTGGTTTTGCCGGCCCCATTTCCACCGAGGACGCAGACGACCTCGCCGTCCGAAACCTCCATGGAAACGCCTTCCAGGGCTTTCACGCCGCTATAATACAGGGTGATATCCTTCACTTCGAGCAGCATCGCGACCCTCCTACCCTTCATCCTCTATCCCCAGGTAGGATTCGATAACCTGCGGATCGTTCTGTGTTTCTTCCGGCGTCCCTTCGGCGATTTTTACCCCGTGGTGAATAACCACGACCCGGTCGCACACCCCCATTACCATCCTCATATTGTGCTCCACCAGGACAACGGTCTTTTTCAGTTCGTTGCGTATCCGGAGTATCTCCTCGGACATGACCCTGATCTCGGGAGCATTCATTCCCGCCACCGGCTCGTCGAGCAGGAGCACCTGGGGATCGGTGGCCAGCGCCATGGAAAGACCGATCATCTTCTGGTACCCGTAGGGAAGGTCCTTTGACGTGGCCATGAAATAGTTTTCGATACCCAGTTTCCTGAGAATGGCCATGCTCCTTTCCATCACTTCCTTTTCCCTGGCCGCGCAGGAAGGGGTACTGAACATGGCTCCGAAGAATCCGAATTCCTTGTAGAGGTGATGGGCCACCAGCAGGTTGCCCACGCAGGGAAACAGGGGCAGCAGCGTGGCGGCCTGGAAGGAGCGGACCAGGCCTTTCCGGGCGATGCGATGGGGCCTGAGCCCCGTGATGTTCTCTCCCTGAAAAATGATGTCACCCTCCGTTGGTTTCAGGAATCCTGAAATGACGTTGAAAAGGGTGGTCTTGCCGGCGCCGTTGGGACCGATGATGCCGAGAATCTCGCCTTCGCGGACATCGATATCGATATCGCTCAGGGCCTTCAGTCCCTTGAACCGGTGTGTCACCTTCTTTACGCTCAGGATATTCATGCCAGCACCTTTTCCAGTTTCGACTTGAGTCGCTTTTTCACCTTCCCCGGAAGACTGAGCAGGCCGTCGGGCAGGAAGAACGTGACCAGGATGATGACGGACCCGTAGAAGATATGGACCAGGCGGTAATCCACCTTGAGAAGTTGCGTTTCGAAGGTTACCATGAGGGAAGCCCCGAGCAGACCGCCCCACAGCACGGAATAGACGCCTCCCACAGTGGCCTGGATCTGAACGAAGATCGAGGCCATGACCGTGTAGTCGTGGGGCGTCAGGATGCCGTAATAGTGGGCGCTGAACGCCCCGGCCACGCCGCCGAAAAAGCCCGCCGTCACGAACCCCATGAGCTTGTATTTAAGGGGATATACGCCCAGGCTCTGAACCAGGTCCTCGTTCTGGGAAATGGACCGGAAAGTCCGCCCCAGCGCCGACTTGTCCATGCGCCACATGACCAGGGCGCTGACGAACAGAACCAGGAGCATGATGTAGTAGACCGAAAAGGACGAGTCGAAGCTGATTGGCCCTACAAAAGGTATGCTGATCGACGGAAAGGACGGTATGTCCAGGATCCCGCCGTGGCCTCCGAACATCGTGAGGTTGCTGAATGTCAGCCGCACGATTTCGGCAAATGCGAAGGTGATGATGGCCAGAGAAAATCCCCGTACCCGGAGAAAAACCACGCCGAGTACAAAGGCGGCAATTCCGGCCATGAGTCCGCCGAGGAGAAGCCCCAACCAGGGGCTCATACCCATCTTCATGGAGAACAGGGCCGAAGAATAGGCTCCTATGGCGAGGAAGGCGACCTGGCCGAGACTCACGCACCCGATTCTGAGGATGAGGAGCCAGCCCATGGCCAGTACCGAGGCTATCCCGCATTTGATAAGCATTCCTATATGGGCGGGGTTGTCCGTCATGGCGGGTGCTAGGAGCAGGCCCAGCGCAATCAGGGTAAACAGAACGCTCTGCACGGGTTGGCGTCTAGTGTAATTCATATTTCACACCCATGAGGCCCTGGGGCCTGAAAATGAAGATGACCATGACCATCATGAATGTAATGATCTGGGAAAGGGGGCCGAAGAAGGTCAGGCCGATGCTTTCGACGAAGCCGAAAATGAATCCCGCCAGGATGGAACCGTTGATGCTCCCCATGCCCCCGATGGCGACGATCAGCAGGGCTCTGAATACGATCTGACCGCCCATGAAGGGATTCAAATAATAGAGCGGCGTCACCAGGGCGCCCGCGAACGCGGCCAGTCCGGCGGCGATGATCATCACCAGGAATCGCATGTGGCGTACGTTGATTCCCTGGAGGCTTGCCACGGCGGGGTTCTCCGCCATGGCGCGAATGGCCATTCCATGACGGGTGCGCTGAATCCAGAGGTACAGCGCGGTCATGACGACGAAGCTGCAGACGGTTACCATCACCCTTTCCTTCGACAGGGCGGCATCCCCGATCCAGACCATGCCCCTGAAGAATGATTCCACCGCCACGTCCTCACCGGTAAAAATAAAGGCCAGGATGCCGTCCACCATCATGCTCACGCCGAGAATAGCGGCAATCGAGGCAAGCAGCATCCTTGAGGACAGGGGGTAGAGGAGCACCGCCTCGAGGAGTATGCCGAATATCATCGTGGCGACGACGGCAATGACCATGGCGGCAATATAGTGGACACCGGCCATGGATGTAAGGACGTACACGACGTAGGCGCCGAGGACGTACATTGTTCCGTGGGCGAAGTTCAAAACCCTCAGAATGCCGAAGATCAGGGTGAGCCCCAGCGCCAGCATGATGTAGTTCGCCGACATGACAAACCCGTTGAGTATGATTTGCGTGATCAGGGTCATGGTTTCCCCCTTCGACTGTTCCGTTCCGGTACGGCCGCCAATGCTCACGGGGACCTTCGCGAAAATACGGATTCACCGCTGAAAACATCTCCCGTTCCGGTGGCACCTCGACGACCGGCGGAAAAACCGGCCGGTTTCCTCCCAGGGCTACCGGCCGGCTGACCGTTTACGGCATTACATAGGGGAAACTCTTCAGAAACTCCACTTCGTCGTTTCCCACGATCTGTGAAAATTCCACGGGTACACTGATATGCTGCCTGTTCCCAAATGTTTCCTTGCCGCTTGTCGCCAGCGGAATCTTGATCAGGGTCTGGAATTTCTCGTTCAGAAGGGTCTCCCGCAGAACGTCGGGATCGAAGCTCTGGGCCTTTTCAAGTGCCAAGAGGATCAGGTGCGGCTGGAGCACGTAGGAAATGTCCGTGGATCGGTATTGGGGACAGTTCTTGTCGAAATATTCCGTATTTACCAGTCCCAGCTCGCTGCGCTCCGAGCGATCTCCCATGAAGGCGATGAACCCCTTGGATGCCTCTACGCCGACGATTTTCTGCCACCGGGCGATGTTCGACGGCATGTTGTTGATCGTCACGATGCGACCCTGATAGCCCAGCTCCCGTGCCTGTTTGATGAAGAGCGCCGTCGCACCGGGCAAGAGATCGCACATGATGAAATCCGGCTTGGTTTTGAGCACCTGGGTCAAGATGGGATAAAAGTCGCGGGCAAAACTGGTTGTATGCAGGAATCCCTTTACTTCCAGCCCCCGCTCTTCTTTGTACTCCTCGGCCCACCGGCTCGCTTGGTGCCCCTCCTCGGAGTCGCTGTTGATGTAGAATACGCTCTTGGCGCCGAATTTTTCCTTCATCAGATGGCACAGGGCCAGGGAGCGGATTTTCGCAGGGGCACCCACGTGAAAGAGATAGGGCCATTCGGACCGGGGTTCAAAATTCGGCCCGCCGATGAGGGTGATCTTTTTCTCCTTCATGACCAGCGGAGCCCAGGCGTTGATCATGGTTCTCGCGAAGGAGGCGACAAAGAAGTCCACATTGTCCGTGTAGAGCAGCTTTTCCGCCGCCGCCCTGGCGCCGGAGATCTGGAGCTTGTCGTCACCGTACACAAATTCGATGGTATACGTTTTCCCGTTCACGGTCACACCGCCACGGGCATTGATGAACTGGGCGAAAGAATCCATCGAACACCGGGTGCTCAAACCATAGGCGCCTGCCGGCCCGGTCAGCGATGTGACCACGCCGAACTTGATGACGTCTCCCCCGGGTGCTGCGGCGTGAACGCCCGACGCGGGCGCGAAGGTTAAAAGCAATACTGCTGCGATTGCAAGGCCTGATATCCGGATCCTGCTTTTCATGACTCCTCCTTTGGTACGCCATGCCGCCAAGTCACGACATGACGGGTTGTTTCTGTTTCCCGTCCGGCCCGCCGCCGGAAAAGCGGCGGCCCCCCTCGTTAAGTCCTGCCTCCTATGCGACTGCGACCGTGCCGGCCTCCGGAGCCGTCGGCGTCCGGAATGCCTGCACCGGCGATCCACTTCTTTATAGTTGCATTATCTGCATGGAGCAGGCCGCGGCGTCGAGACCCGTGACCGGTCCGCCCATGGTATGAGCCATGCCCACCTTGGCGTCCTTGACCTGCCGTTCACCCGCTTCCCCCCGAAGCTGCCAGAAGATTTCAGCAACCTGCGCCACGCCGGTGGCTCCCAGGGGATGCCCCTTGGAAAGAAGTCCTCCACTGGGATTGACGGCGACTTCACCGTCGATCTCGCTCTTGCCTTCCTCAATGAACCGCCCGCCCTCGCCGCGTTCACAGAAACCGAGGTTTTCGTAGTGCCACAGCTCGGTAATGGCGAATGGATCGTGGAGTTCGCAGACGTCGATGTCCCTGGGGCCGAATCCCGCCTGTTCGTAGGCGGCATTTGCCACGCGCGTGCTCAGTTCCGACATGGTCCGGTCGGGAACGGCCACGTATTCACCCGTCAGAACCACGGAAGCCACTATTTCCACCGGCTTGGTCGTGTACTTTCTCGCCGTCTTCTCGTTGGCCAGGATGACAGCGGCGCATCCGTCCGATGTGGGACAGCACTCGTAGATGTGCATGGGATCGCATATTATTTTCGAATCAAGAATCTGCTCTACCGTGAGGGGCATCTTGAACTGGGCTCGAGGATTCAGGCACCCGTTGGCATGGTTCTTCACCGATACCATGGCGATCTGCTCCCTGGTGGTGCCGTACCGCTCCATGTGGGTCCGGGCGATCATGGCGAATCCGGCGGGAATCACCATGCCCACCGATCCGTTGTAATCTGCAGGATCGGGAGGAATGAACCCCTTGATGGCCGTCATCTTTTCCGCCCCGATGACCATTGCCATATCGCAGGCACCCGACTGGATCGCCATTTTCGCCAGGAACGCGGCCGTTCCACCGCTGGCGCAGGCGTTTTCGCAGTTGATGACGGGTCCGCCGGTAAGACCCAGTTTCGCCAGCACTCTCTGACCGAAGGTGCCTCCCCTGCCCATGTGGGAAGAGAAGAACATCCCGATTTCCTTTGGATTTACTCCTGACGAGGTTATGGCTTCCCAGGCCGTGTCTCTTGTGGCCTCCACGAGATTCCGGTCGGGATAGTAGCCGAAGGACGACATTCCGGCGCCGATTACGTATACCTTTTCCATGTGATCTGTTCCTCCTTGCTCTTACTTTTTCACTGGACGGAACACCGGCCCCACCATGCGCGTGCCGTCTTCCTCGGTTCGGATCAAGTCGATGTACGCCTCCATCTCCATGCCTGTTTTCAGATCTTCCAAGCCGCATTCACGCATCTGAAAAATAGCCCGCGGTCCATTTTCGAGATCGATGCTTCCCAGGTAGTAGGGTGAGGGGAATCCCGGCAGCCCCCGTTTGACCGCCGTGAAGGTGTAGAGGTTCCCCTTGCCCCTCAGCCTGATTTCCTCGAGATTGGCGTCGCTGATGCAGCTGTAGCACACCTTTGTCCTGGGGAAGAATACATCGCCGCAGGCCGTGCACTTCGTCGCCACCAGATCGGGAATGCCGTCCGGACCGTCCACCCAGAGGTTGGGCTGGATGGGAGCTTCCCTGATTTCATCTTTCTTTTCTTCTTTCGCGTCACTCATGTGGATTCCTCCCCTCAACTGTTTCACTGTACTCGTCGTTTACCGGCCGGACCGTACGAGGCCTTTCCCGATTAGCGTCCCTTGTAAACCGGTTTGCGCTTCTCGGCGAAGGCCTTGAATCCCTCGATACGATCTTCGGACATGATGAGAAGGGCCGCGCAGTGGGCCTCGTAGTCGAGCGCCGATGTGATATCGAGCTGCATGCCCGCATTGACCGTTCTCTTGGCAAACTTTATGGGCAGGGGCGGTCTTTTGGCGAGTTTCTGCGCCATAGCCTTCGCTTCTTCCATCAGGTTTTCCACGGGCACAACCTTGTTGACCAGGCCGATTCGGTACGCTTCCTGAGCATCCACCGTGTCGCCCGTGTAGAGCAGTTCCTTGGCCTTGGTGACACCGATGATCCGTGGCAGCCGCTGGGTTCCGCCCGCCGCAGGGATAACGCCCAGCTTCACCTCGGGAAGGCCGAATCGGGCCGACTCGGAGGCAATTCGCAGGTCGCACACCAGGGAGAGCTCACACCCCCCGCCCACGGCCACGCCGCTGATTGCCGCAATAACCGGCTTCTCAAAATCCTCGATGCGGGTGAAAAAACGGTTTGCCTTCAATTGAAAGAAATAGACCTGGGACTGGCTGATGGATTTGCCGCTCGATGCGGCCCGCTCCTTGATGTCGGCACCGGCGCAAAAGGCGTCCGGACCGCCCGTGATAATCACAACTTTTATCTCGTCGTCCGCCTCGATCTCGTCAAGCGCCGCCCCCAGTTCCTGCGTCAGCTTGCGGCTCAGGGCGTTGAGGCTGTCGGGGCGATTCAGGGTAATGACGCCGATCCCTTCTTCCTTTTCGTATATGATTGTCTCGTAACTCATACGATTCCTTTCCTTTCCTTTCCTTACAATACAAGTCGCTAGCTCACCATGGAGAACCCGCCGCTGACGCTCAGGCACTGACCGGTGATGAAGCAGGCCTTTGGAGAAGCCATGAAGGCAACCGCATAGGCCGCGTCCGAGGTTCTGCCGATTCGCCCCAACCCCTTACCGATGGGATAATTTCGAATGATCTTTGCCAGGATCTCGTCGTTTTCCGGCGTCGTGTCGGTTCGGAGGAAGGGCAGCGTTCCCTCGTGGGCGGTGGAACCGATGGCGATGCAGTTGGCGCCGATTGCATAGCGACCCACTTCACGGGCGATGGCTTTGGTAAAGCCGAGAATACCCGCCTTGGCGCCGGAGTAAACCGCCATGGTAGCTTCGCCGATCCGGCCGGCCTCGGAAATGATGCTGATGATCCGGCCCTCCTTGCGTTCGATCATGGAAGGAAGCACGGCGTATACGCAGTTCATGCAGCCGTACATGTTCAGCTCCACCTGCATGGCCCACTTTTCCGGGTTGGACTTGGCGAATACCGGGGGAAGGCCTCCGCTCTTCTGCGCAGGTACCCCGGCATTGTTCACCAGGATATTCACCGGTCCCAGTTCGTCGGCCACCTTGCCGATCACATCGCTCACCATCTCCCGGTTGGTGACGTCCGCTGCGGCGGCCATCGCCTCTCCGCCGGCCTCCCTGATTTCACCGGCCACTTTTTCTGCACGGTCTTCGAACAAATCATTGACCGCCACTTTGACGCCTTCCGCTGCCAGGGTCAGGGCGATTTCCCTGCCGACTCCCTGGCCGGCGCCCGTGACAAACGCTACCTTCCCTTTCAATTCCAGATCCATGTTTCTTCCTCCCTTGGTATTCGAGTTTCTCTGAAAAGAACAACGGCTCTTTCATGATAGCTTTGGTTCCGGCAAGAGACTGGCGATACGATCAACATAGGATGACAACGCCCTGAACGTGAAACGGCAGGCTTCCGAAGAACAGCGTCCGGCCGGGATGAAATCGGAAAGAATAATTTCACTGTGGTCCGAAAATTTTTCTTTACTTTTGTTTCGATATGCGGTACAAACATTTCACTATACGGTACAGATAATATAGAATAATCTCTTTGTCAAGGATAATTGTGCCTCCATGAAAAGTATCGAGAAAGCCCTTAGAATCTTTGAGTTCGTAGCCAAGAACCAGCCTGTCGGCGTTACGGAAATAGCCCGAAACATGGACCTGACCAAGTCAACGGCCCAGCGGTGCCTCAGCGCCTTGGCAAATGTCAACTGGATACGGAAGGAAGGCGAACGGGCAAAATGGGTTATAACCGAGAAGGCGCTCAGCATGGGACAACGTGTCGGCGGCGGGGCAAGCCTGAAAAAAGCGGCCTTGCCGGTCATGCGCGAACTCTGGGAGAAAACGAACGAAACCATTCACCTCGTGGTTCCGGCGGGGAGAGAAACGCTCCTGCTGGAACAGATCGAAAGCCCCCACCTGGTGAGAATCTTCATACCCCTCAATGCACGGCGTCCCTTGCACACCTCAGCCAACGGCAAGGCTATCCTGGCCTATTCCAGCTCGCGTTTCCTCGATCGTTACCTGTCGACAGAACTGGAGACATTGACCAACTCAACCATCAGCAGCCCCGAGGAACTGAAAAGAGAAATCGCCCGAATCAGGAAAACCGGATGGGCCCTTTCCACCGATGAACTGGTGGTCGGCGCCAGCGCCATTGCCTCTCCCATATTCGACGGGAGCGGTTCTGTAATCGGTTCGCTGTCCATCAGCTGTCCCACCAGCCGTTTCCCCAGGTCGGTTCGCAATGAGTATGGCAAACTTGTTCAGGCGGCTTCCGAAACAATTACCCGTAATCTTCGTGATTCCGTCTTCCTCTAACGGACCGCCACAGACTCCGGCTGTAAGTGGGCAACTGACGGGCGGCGCCTCCATTCCGCCCCGTGCACCGCTGCTTCTCGCTGCCTCCGTCTTCTTCAGAAATGGGTCGGAGTTCGTTACAGGCTTCTTCGTGGTCTTTCCGTACCTCCCTGTCTTGCCGAGAGGGCGCCACCCAAAATCCGCGATTGGTTGTGTAAGAGGGGTTCAATGCAATGCCCCGCAGAATACCCCGTCCTGTGGACGGCGCAATTCGCTAGGGTGGGGCGGTACATTCTTATACATCACAAGGAGCGTCGATATTTTGTCAGCGGGAGCCCCGGGTGAAAAGGCACCTTTCATCCGGGGCTCCTGCGTGCGCTTGCCTGATATCTTTTTTCTCTTGTTCACACGAGCGGAAAGATCCCGGAGCCGGAACCCGGGGAGGAAGAACAGGCAAAGCGGTGCCACTGGCCTCCGTATATCTCTGGGCGGATGAGGTGTAACGATTGATGCAGGAAAGGCTCCAGAGAGATCAGGGGCTTTTTCTGCGGGGGTGAAAATGTCAGAAGCGGTAAAAATCGATCAGGAACGGAGAAAGGGAGTAACCGTTAATCGGAAAAACACTTTTGTTTTTAAATGGCTGGGGGACAAGGATTCGAACCTTGATTGACGGAGTCAGAGTCCGGTGTCCTACCATTGAACGATCCCCCAGCAAAGGTCGATCGGATTGTGTCCACGCCGTGAGGCATGATCGAAAACCCTGTATAGTGGCCCCGGCCCTTTTTGTCAATACCTTTTCTCGCCTTCTTCGGATGGGCCGAGGACGGCCGGCAGTGCATGGACGGTCTCGCCGTAGAACGCGCCGGCGAGCCGGTCGAAGGGCTCCAGGGGGCCGGTAGAGAAGAAGGATCGGGCGCCTCCCCGGGAGATCCTCCCCTCCACCTCCGGGTGCCGCCTCAGGTAGTCCTCCAGCTTGTCCGCGATGATCGGCCCCTGGCTGTGGAGCTCGACGTGGCTCGGGGTGTGCCTCCTGAACGCATCGTACAGGATCGGATAGTGGGTGCACGACAGGAGGACCGTGTCGATCCCGCCGTCCTGGGCGAAGAGGTCGGCCAGATATTTCGAGACGAGCCCGTCGCAATCGCCCTCACCCTGTCTTCCGGCCTCTATGATCGGGACGAGGAGGGGGCAGGGCTGGTAGAATATCTCGATGGGGGGTTCGATCTCCTCGAGCTCCTCCGTGTAGATCTTCGAATCGACCACCCCCTGCGTGGCGAGAATCCCCACCTTCCGGCATCTCCTCGCCACCAGCTCCTCTGCCGACGGCCTGATCACGCCGAGGACCCGCCGGTCGGGGTATCTCCCCGGGAGGAACTCCTGCTGTATCCTCCTCAGGGCCCGGGAGGAAACGGTGTTGCAGGCGATGATGACCAGGATGCACCCCCTGGTGAAGAGAAACTCGACGGCCTCGAGGGTGTAGCGGTACACCGTCTCCTGGGGGCGTTCCCCATAGGGGACCCGCGCGCTGTCGCCGAGGTACAGGTAGTCGTACCGGGGGAGTCTCCGGACGACGTCCTTCAGGACCGTCAGCCCGCCGAAGCCCGAATCGAATACACCGATCATCGTACACTCCTTTGCGCGCGGATTCTAACAGCACCCCCCTTCAAAGACAATAAAAAACCTTGCCATCCCGCTTCCCATCCAATAGCATATACGGGTCACGTCGTCGTACCGCCTGCGAGGTATCGGCAATGATCGTCAAGGTAACGAGCAGCGCCATACTGGGCATCGACTCCTGGCCGGTCGAGGTGGAGGTGGATATCTCCCGCGGCCTTCCGCAGTTCTTCACGGTCGGCCTCCCCGATCTGTCCGTCAAGGAGAGCAAGGACCGGATCAAGGCGGCCATACAGAACTCCGGCTACACCTTCCCCGCCACCCGGGTGACGGTCAACCTGTCCCCCGCGGATATCAGGAAGGAGGGGACGGGATTCGACCTCCCGATCGCCGTGGGGATCCTCGCGGCGCAGGGGATCGTCCCGCAGGACCGCCTCTCGGACTACCTCTTTATCGGGGAGCTGTCGCTCGACGGGGGCGTCAAGGGCGTCCGCGGGGCTCTGCCGGCGGCGGTCCAGGCGGGCAAGACGGGGCTCAGAGGGATTGTGCTCCCGCGGGAGAACGCCGCGGAGGGGTCGATGGTCGAGGGGATCGAGGTGATCGCCGTCGAGTACCTCCACGAGGCGATCGAGTTCCTGAACGGGACCAGGGAGATCCCTCCCCTGGAGACGGATATCTTCCGGCTCTTCTCCCGGAGCCTCCAGTACCCCTTCGATTTCAGCGAGGTCACCGGCCAGAACCAGGCAAAGAGGGCCCTGGAGGTGGCGGCGGCCGGGGGACACAATATCCTGATGATCGGCCCCCCCGGCTCCGGAAAGACCATGCTGGCCCAGCGCCTGCTCACGATCCTCCCCGATCTCTCCTTCGAGGAGGCCGTGGAGACGACGAAGGTGCACTCGGTCGCCGGTCTCCTCGGCAGGAACGAGCCCGTCCTGGCGGCGCGTCCCTTCCGGGCGCCGCACCACTCCATATCCGACGCGGGGCT
>ENA-ORXD01001073-ORXD01001073.1-sediment-metagenome-genome-assembly--contig:-NODE-1073-length-25772-cov-17.464176_pt1 | contig 25772 bp, 21 predicted proteins | sample MGYA00237862_ERZ511471 | MGnify/ENA metagenome assembly ERZ511471 | reverse complement strand
ACATCGTCAAGGCCCAATACGGAAAGGGCCCCTATCCTGCGCAGGACGAAATCCGCCGGATAGGGTTGAAACGACATCACCAGGGAAATGATGACAAGGGCGGCCAGAATATCGGCCATCTCTCCGATGACCGATCGAGGCTCCGGAGATTCTTTCGTCCGCAGCACCCGCCTGAGAAACCAGGCGATGTAGACGACGGCAAAGGAAAAACTCAAAAGCGGCGCGGGCATGATGAAACCCGTCGCCTGCAACCCGCCGACCAGGGGAATGCCCACGAGGAAGGCGATGAGCACCCACCGCAGGCGCACCCAACTGACAAAACCGAGGGTCAGCACGCCAAAGACGCCCGTCACCGAGAGGCCCCAGGAAAGATGGCACAGGTAAACGGCGACAAAACGCAACGACAGGAGGGAAAAGGCCGTAAACAGGCCGTATCGAAAAAAAACCGGCAGCCGGCGAAGGATCCCCCCCTGTCTCTCGATTTGAACGGACGGCAGCGGCGTCATTTTCTTATCTGCCCGAGCCCGACAGAACCACCTGGACGGTCTTCAGGAGCAGTTTGGCATCAAGCCAGAGCGACCAGTTGTCGATATAGCGAAGGTCCATCCTCATCCAGTTTTCAAAATCGACATTATTCCGGTTGGGCGTGCACTGCCAGATGCACGTCAGCCCCGGCTTCATGGAGAGCCGCCTTCTCTGCCACGGATCGTACTGCTCGACTTCGGCGGGAATCGGGGGCCGGGGTCCGATAAAACTCATCTCCCCCCTCAGGATGTTGATCAACTGGGGAAACTCGTCCAGGCCGGTCTTTCTCAGAAAGGTTCCGAGATAGGGAACAATGCGGGGATCCTTCTTTATCTTGAACACCGGGCCGTCCGTTTCATTCAGGTGCTCCAGTTCCCCGCGCTTTGCCTCCGCGCCGTCCACCATCGTCCTGAACTTGTAGAGCATGAACCGGCGCCCGTTGAGACCACAGCGCTCCTGCCTGAAAAAGACCGGACCCCGGGATGAAATCTTTATGGCCGGGGCGATCAACAGAAAAAGGGGCAGGAAAAGAATCGAGGCAACGACCGCAAAGGCATAGTCGAAGGCGGTCTTTACGAGTATCGCCGCCCGGTGGTTCGGCGTGGTGATCAGGCTCAGGGTCGGGATATCCAGGAATGTCTTGAAGCTCGGAGAGACAAACCCCGGCATCGACCGAATCTCCGTGAGATGCCAGTCCGGCATGATGTGCACCGATATTCCGATCTCCATGGCCAGCAGGATATACTTCCCCACATTCTCTATCATCCTGGCGGGCATGGCGACGATCAGCTCATCCACCACCTGTTTCGACAGCACTTCCCGGAGTCGATCAATCGTCCCGATGACCCGGATACCGTTTTGAACCTCATCCCCGATTGTGCTTTCATCCAGGTCCAGGCAGCCCAGGATGGTATATCCCGAATCCAGATGAACCTCGACGGCCTTGATGACATCCCTGGCCCTTTCCCTGCTCCCGATGATGAGGATGTTGCGGAAATTCAATCCCCTTCGCCGGTACCGGGCCAGATTCCAGTATACAAGACCCTTGCTCAGGGTGAGAAGCCCCACATCCAGGAAAAAGAAGATGCCCAGCATGATGCGGCTGATACCCGTCACCTTGAAGATATACATAAACAGGATGAGTACGAGCATGCCGACCGAGACCGCCTTGAACAGGGTCCGGAATATCTGATTGAAACCCTGCTTCCTGTAGGGGGCATACAGGTCAAATACGGAAAAACTCACATACCAGATAATGATGACCGCGAGCAGGACCATGTAATAATCAGGTTCCGGAGACAGGCCGCCGAACGGTCCGGGAAGGAGATACTTCTTGATTCCATAGGCCCCCATAAAGGCCGCCGCCGTCAGGCAGATATCCAGTGCCCTATGCACCCTCTTGAGAAGCTGTGCCCGTTCCCGCAACATGATAACAGTCTCTCCGGTTTCTCTTTTCTCTCGCCCTTCGCAGCCCCGGTCTCAACCAGCGCCCTCTCCGGGACATTCAAGATCCCGCCGTTTCGAGAAGCGCCGGCGGCAAGGTGTGTTCTTTCAAGGTTTACATCCGCTACCCATGCAAACCTTTAACGCGTTCCTCGATCCACCTGTACGTTTTCAGCAGGCCGTCCCGCAACGGCCGGGCCGGTCGCCAACGCAGCTTTTTTTCAATCAGACGATTGTCCGAATTCCGGCCTCTCACCCCGAGGGGACCGGGAATATGCCTGACCGTGAGATTCTTGCCGGCGATCTCCATGACCATTCCGGCCAGATCGTTAATCGTCACCATTTCATCCGAGCCGATATTCACGGGCCCCGTCCAGTCGGACCGGGTGAGGCGGAGGGTCCCTTCGAGGCATTCGTCGATATATAAGAAGGACCGGGTCTGTCGACCGTCGCCCCACATCTCGATCTCGCCGCCGTCATCGGCCATGGCCACCTTGCGGCACATGGCGGCGGGTGCTTTTTCCCTGCCGTCGTTCCAGGCCCCCATCGGGCCGAAGATATTGTGGTACCGGGCAAGGCGTACCTCCATGCCCTTGTTTCTGCCGTAAGCCAGATACATGCGTTCGCTGAACAGCTTTTCAAAACCATAATCGCTGTCCGGCTGGGCCGGGTAGGCGCTGTCTTCGGCGCAGTTGGGATTGTCGGGCTCCATCTGGTTGTATTCCGGGTACACGCAGGCCGATGACGAGTAAAAAATCCGTTTCACATTGCGTTTGGAACAGGCGTCCAGCATGTTCAGGTTGATCTGCCCCGAGTTGTGCATGATGTCGGCATCGTGCTCGCCGGTAAACACATACCCGGCCCCGCCCATGTCCGCGGCGAACTGGTACACCTCGTCGAACCGCCTGTCCACGATCTGCCGGCACAGGTACGGGTCCCGCAAATCCCCCACCACAAAATCGTCGGCCGCGGTTTCCCAGAACTCGGGGTATTTCAGGTCCACGCCCCGCACCCAACAGCCTTCATCTTTCAGCCTTTTCACCATGTGACTTCCGATAAACCCCCCAGCCCCGCACACGAGCGCCTTTTTCATGCCGATTTCCTTTCAGGCTTCATTAAAAAACTCTCTGCTTAAAATACGCATCTCTTTCGGGCATCATCTTCCTGAGTCCGGGCAGAGCCCGGGTATTCCCGTGTTCAGGGTGCCCTGATCTTTCAGGGAAACGGTCCACCCTCTCTTTCCAGGCGCGTCGATGGCGGCAATGGCGGCGCAGGCCCGAACCTTAGTATGAGCCTGAAAAGCGACAGGGCGGACAGATACCGTGGTACAAACTTCCCGGGTTCATAGAAGCATCGCCATAACCAGCCCAATCCGGCGCGATCCGCCCAAACCGGTATCGGAGCCTGCATCCCGGAAAGAAACGCGATGGCGGCGCCCGTGCAGATAATGGCCGGCCGGTAAACCATGTTTCTGATCAAATACAGGGCCAGTTTTTCCTGTTTCCCCCCCCCGATATTCAGGATGATGTATCCCGGTCTCAGCCGATCCAGCAGTTGCACCAGTTTGCGATCTTCGACGGCGTCTCCGTAAAACGGCGCTACGTAGGAAGAGCCCGGATCCAGGGAAATCCCGATCGACGCCAGGTAGCGCCTGTTGGCCAGGGCATCTTCATCGCTGGGATCAACGAGAAAAAGGGCCTTCGGGTTCCTCAGGACCGGCAGCTTTATAAATTCCTGAAGAAAGGTGAGCCCGGAAATCCGCCTTACCCTCTGACCCCGTAAAATAATCCAGAGAAGGGTCATATACCTGCTGTCAGCAAGGGCCACGTCGCTATTGACAAGGGCTTCGGAATAGGAGGGGTCATGCGGCATGGTCACAAGAGCCGGGGCCGCCGGCACGACCATGTACCCTCCCCCGGCGATTTCCTTTACGGCCCGTCGAACAGAACCATTGAAAAAATCGACTCCCAGGATTGTGACTCTATCGGTTTTATAATTTGCCATTTCTTCGATGGACGACCCAGGCTGCTTTTTAACTCATGGAAATTAATGAAACCTGAAAATGTCTTATTTCATCTTACTCGTGCTGCTTTCCTTGAACAGGAAATCGCCCTGCACCGCCCGGCGGTTACGGTCATAGCACATGTTGTAAACCCCGGAAAACGAAAAATCCCGTTCGCGCAGCCAGGTAATGACGTCACCGGCCCATGCCTGGCCGGAATACAGCTCCATGAAGGAGCATTCGGCATAGACATACGCAAAGCAGCCCAGCAGTTCCTCACAGCCCCGAAGAGCCTCCAGCTCGAATCCCTGGACATCCAGTTTGAGCATGGCCGGTGGGACGATATCTTCTGCGGCCACAAAGCCGGCCAGTCGCCCGATCTTGACCGTTTCGGTACGAACTTCGCCGGTTCCCGGAAAGAGCCTCTCCTGCAATGCGGACATGGGGAGCAGCGAGGATGCGTCATCGGCCCTTGACACATGGATGGTCGCCTCTCCCGGCTCCGGCCCGATGGCCGCCGGATGGAGAACAACCCCCGAATCACCCTGGAAGACTTTGCGAAACCGTGCCGCCGCCCCGGAAAGGGGCTCGAAGGCAAACACCTTCGCCCCCGGCGCCCAGCGCCGAACCGCCAGGGAAAACTGCCCCCGGTTGGCCCCGATATCCACGACCGTCGCCAGATTCGGGCTCAGCACCTGCCGGTGTTCGGCCCCGGCCAGCACCCGGTGCCGGAACATTGCCCGCCTTAAATCCCCGGCCCGAAGGGCCTGCACGAGCTTGTCCAGACGGGTAAGAAAAAGTGAGACGTTCATGGATCAGTTCTCAGCCGCATTTCCTCATCCGCCCCTTCAAACCGGCGATTCCCGCAGACATAAAACACCTGAGAATTTATATACCGGGGCAGGCAGCGTCAATCCTCCGATTTACCCGGCCAGCCGGCGTTTTGCGGCCGCCGCTTCGATCGCTTCCCGATAAGTTTGAGTGATTTGTTCCACAATCCGCGGCCAGGCATACCGTCTTTCGGCTGCGTTACGCCCCCGCCGGCCCATCTCCCCGGCTGCTTCCTTGTTTGAAAGCACCCGGCATACCGCGTTTGCGATCTCCGGAGGATCCAAACCGACCACTGCCCCGGCCCCCTCTTCCTGAACCTCCCGCCAGATGTTCACCTGATCGGAAATGACCGCCGGGCAGCCGCAGGCCATGGCCTCCACCACCGTCATGCCGAAGTTTTCGGTATAGGATGGAAGCACGAACACATCGGCATCCACATAAGCCCGTTTAACCTTTTCCGGGCCGAGATGATCCACGAAGACGACCTTGTCGTCGACGCCCTGTTCCCGGCACCACAGACGCACCTTCGCGCCGTATCCCTCGTTATCCGGGCCCACAATGGCAAGACGTGCATCCGGAAAGCTTTCGAGTACCCGGGCGAAGCCCGGCACCAGCAGATCCAGCCCCTTTTTAAAGTTGATGCGGCCGAGAAAGAGCACCAGCGGTGTTTGCGCCTCAATCCCCAGGCAGCCTCGAAAGGACCCCCTTTCAGGCAAGGAGGCGTACTCCCGCCAGTCAATTCCGTTGGGGATGACGACGGCCGGAGCACGAAGCTTCAGGAAGGCCGACCGCTCCATTTCCTCCTTTGCCGTAAAGTGTACGACCGAGGCATGATTCAGGTTCGGGATGTCAAACAACCGCTCATGGATGCGTTTCAGCGGCAGGGCCATGTTCCCGAATCGGCTCTGTTTATGGAGAAACGGATCCAGCGCCCCATGGGGCCTTATCATATAGGGAACACCTCTTTTTTGAGCCAGCCAGGCGGCATACGCCAGCGGAAACCGGTAAAGACCGTGGATTTCAACAATGTCGAAATGTGTAATCTCTCTGTTCAACAAGCTCAAGAAGGATATGGAAAGCAGCATCGGCGTGTATGCTGTCGAACAATTGCAGGCAACGCCACCGAATTCAGTCAGGGCGCTCACAGAAGTGAAGCAGGCCCCTCTTTGTTTTCCATTAGTTGTCGTATATATGGAGACTTGATGGCCGGCAGCAACCTGGGCGCGTGCAAGGCCCAGAAGCACTGAAACAGGGCCGCCGTATCGGGCATCCAGGGTATTGATCACATGAAGAATGTTCAAGCCGGTCGTCCGCCTCTTCCCGTCACGTTCAATGTTCCCCTGCGCGAATATCAAGATCCGAAACCAGTCCCGCTATCCGTTCCATATAGGCGTCCCATGAATATTCCAAGGCCCTCTGCCTTGCATTCCGACTCATTTCTTCCCGGAGTTCCGGCCTCGCTCTGAGGATTTCCAAACAATCGCAGATGGCGTCATAATTGCGAACAGGGACGATGAAGCCGTCAATTCCGTCCCTCACTATATCCCCGGGGCCGTTGGCGGTCGTAATCACCGGTAGACCGCTGGCCATGGCTTCAAGCACCACCAGCCCCATTCCTTCAAGCAATGTCGGAAAAACAAAAACATCCTGGTTTCGGTAAACCTGCGGCAGCATCGCCCGCGGCTGATGGGGGGTGTATGTAAAATAGTTCTCATACGGCAGAAGGGCTTTTTTATCGCCTTGAATGCCGCCCACCAGAGTGAAGCTGAACTGCTTTCCTGGCAGACGCCTGGCCGCCTCCAATAAGTAGGAAATTCCTTTCAGCTGGCCGATTCTCCCTACAAAAACCACGCGGAGCGGGTCTGACGGCGAGGAATTCCGACTGACTTTCTTGAAAAGCGCAACATCCGTACCGTAGGGAACAATCCGAATCTTTTCTTTCGGTACCCCTTGAGTGATAAAGGATTTCATCGCGAAAGACGAGCCCACGAGAATGATATCCGCTAAATCACATTCGTCATCAAGCTGTTTGTCAACCCACGCCGGCATTTGATTCCAATCCGGAAGCATATCGCCGAACGCAGGCTGCAATTCTTTTTCCTCATGAACAACTTCTTGAAGATATTTATGGTGAACGCTGGGATAATTTAAAATTTTCAATCCGCGGCTTTTTAATAACGGGGCTCTTGATATGAAATAACGGCTGAATATCACACTGCTTGCGGAAGCATACCTTGCCGCAGCGGATTCTATTTCGTTCTGAATCCTCCAGTGAATATTTCTGCTCAGCCTCTCTCCATGATGACCGAAATAATTCCGGCATAGTCCAATACAAAGGTCCCTTCCGACAGATATGCAGTGAACGTCCTCAGGCTTCAGCCCCGCCGGCATGGTTCTGCGGCCGAAGGTATTCTTATACAGCCTCGACAGACCCGGAATTCCGGCAATACGTGCCGTGAGGGGGCCGTCAAAACCGGCGTAAGGTCTGAGATATTTCATTAACCGCCCGAGTTTGGAAATCGCCGAAGCAAGATAATCCATTTCAGGAGAAGTATAATTCACAACCAGGATGTCCTTAAAGTTTCCCCGTTCCATTTCGTTTAAATCACGGACTCCCAGAGCCGCATGTCGTCTTTGTATAAATTTTCGATAAGTCGCCTGGACCCGGGGCCAATTTCATCTTCCCATGCCTTCAACCTTCTTGAAGCATTGACATACGGCAGGGAAAAAAAAGGGGCCTGCAGAACATCCCGCAGGAACTTTTCCACCTTATCCAGCCTCTCAAACCGAAAAAGGTGCCGGACAGCTATCTTTCCCTCCACCATCAGCCAGTCTGTCTGAGGAAGGGAAAGAACAAGGGTTCTATAGAAAGCCTTAACGCTTCGTTTGGTCATGATATCGTTCGCCAGTTCATCAGGGTTCGAATAGCGCGAAAAAAAAGTCTTCTCAACCTTTTCGTCCCAAGGCGAGCGACGAGACGAGCTGAAATAATGGTGGAACATCGAGCAAAAACGATCATATGGATTGCGCACCACGGCAAAAGTCGTTGTCCGTTTAAATTTTCTTTCGTCATTTGCCATATAAAACGAAGCCGGGCGATGACCGGACCATCGTCCATATATCGCCGTCTCCACTGAAGAACCGGCATTCTTGGGAATATGAATAAAAAGAACCGGCGGGTCTTCCGGAAGCTCGGCCCAGCAGTCGCCGTAATAGTAATTTATCAGCGGGCGAATGGCCCACAAAGGCGCTCTGCCAAAAAAGCCGTATAAATCGAAGCCGCAGAAACTTATGGCACGCTTGATACCGAAATACTTCACGGAGCATTCCTCCGGCACATCGCCAATGTCCTGCTGATCAAATCAAGGGGTGGACGGCACACCCCCTTTATCCAATCGAGGAAAGAGGCCTGAGTCAACCTCAGGGCTTCATTAACCATGTAAATGGAAGTTCCCAGCTCAGCGACAACGAGAGCCAATCCCATGCCGCTCAGCCCAAGAAAGCCGGCAAGCAAGTATGCAGCGGACAAGGGTACTATCCCGTAACTTATTATAAATATGATCGCTATTTTTTCATGGCGATTTGTCGCCAGAGGCACTCTCAACGCCGCATGCCAGATGCCGTTTATAAATGCCGTGCCAAGTAAAAGGATGAACAAAGGCCAGTGCATTTCGATTTTACCCGCAGTCCAATACGGCAGGACAAACGGGCCGCCGATCAAAACAACTGCGGAAGCAGCCAGCGAGCCCCATGCTGCAATCTGGCACGATTTTAAAAACAGGCTCCTGAAAAGGCCTTCGTTCCCCTGTCCATGAGCCATGGCAAGCTCCGGTTCAACCAACAGGGTAATAATCTGCTTGGGCTGCATAGCCAGCCGGCTCAGCGTGCGAAGGGGCGTAAATATCGCTACGGCGGCAGGGCCGAGGGCTAGGCCCACGACCAGGCGCATGCCTTGAATGTTCAGGGCGTTGCCTATCGGAAACGCCAGGGAGGCAAAGGCGGGGGCCGTGAGGTGTCGAAGCTCGGACAGGGAAGCATGGGCAAATCCATGCCGCAGCCAGGGGCTTACCCGGCGCTGGCCGACCCACATCAGGACGGTGCCCAGAATTCTTCCGCCAAGATAGCCTCCGGCGGCCTGCACCGGTCCGCCGCCCAGAATGACCGCCAGGCCGAGGCCCAGGAATTCTAGAAGATGGGCAAAGGCAATAAGGTACATTCCCGCAGGATAACGGCCCGAAACCCAGAAGCCGCCGTCGAGCAGGCCGCCCTGGAAACCGACCAGGACCTGGATTACCAGCAGCAGCAGAACCGTCTGCGTGTCGGCGGCGGTCATGGCGGAAAATCCCAGCCACCTGCCCAGGGGGGCCCACTCTGCAAAACCATAGGCCAGCAGCAATGCGACGAAAGAAACCGTGAGCAGCAGCAGCCATGTGCTCTGAAAAACGGCCAGTGCCCCATTTCGGTCTCCGGTGCCGCTTTTCATGGTCATGTCCCGGCAGGCGGCCACGGCAAAACCGCCGTCGCCTATGGAAAAATAGGTCGGGATGGCGGCCAGCATCAACCATTCGCCGTAAAGCTGGGTGCCCCAGAAGGCCAGCATCAGGGGGACCTCGGCCACGCGAATGAAAACAAGCACGGACTGGGAAAACACCTGGGCGCCGGTCCCTTTCAGGAGGCGAGCCGTAAGTCCAGATTTTTGGGGAGGTTTTTGACTGATTGAACTTTCTCCGGATTCCGGAAAATCAGGGGTGTCTGAAGCTCTTTCTGGTCATGATATGATAAAATGAACTTTTATACAGGTGAAGCGACTTATAAAAAAACATCGTTAGCCTTTCTTCGCTTTGCGATATACCTCAATCGTCTGCTGTGCTATCCCATCCCAGTTGTATTTCTCTTCTATCTCGCCGTAAATTTTCTTTTGCTCTTTCTCAGGCAATCCTTGCCGCAGAAGCATTTCCATCTTTTTATTCAAGTCACCAACATCGCCACATCGAAAATACCGTTCGGCAGGCAAACCCACTTCCTTGTCAGCCGGGATGTCGGAAACCAGGACCGGAAGACCATAACTCATCGCTTCAAGAAGCGCGATAGGGAGGCCTTCATGATAGGATGGAAGAACAAAAAGGCTCGCGTGCGAGTAAACCTGGTTAAGGGGTTCACCGGTAATATAGCCGGTCATAATAATGCGATCATCGCCTTCGGCCCTTCTTCTCAGGCTTCTGCTGTATTCCGTTTCGTGATCGGCGTCACCGGCTATAACCAGCTTATATTCAGAGTTCAGGGACATGAAGGCATCGATCAAGTCATGAAGTCCTTTTTCAGGGACGAGCCGGGCTACGGAAAGGGCATATTTACCGGGTTCAGCGCCTATTTGAGACAAATAATCCGTCCGCTCACTTTTATCCGGAAAGGTGACACCATTATAAATCAGGTTTGATTCTCTTCCGCATCTTCTCTTAATTATGTCTTCTATCACCGTGGATATAACGATCACTTCATTGGCATAAAGCCCCCCCATCTTTTCACCCAGCCGCAGGACGGATTTTGCCAGCTTCCCCCATTTCTGACGATTATAGTCCGGGCCGTGATTCGTCACAACCACCTTAAGTCCTAATATTCTCGCGAAAGGGGTCAGAAGAGACGGGCCGATGGCATGGATATGAACAATATCCGGATTATGCAATCGGGCCTTGAGAAGAGCAATAAACGTATGAACGATAGCCTCGAAACTCTTTATCCGGGGAGCATAACACCGGATCAGCCTGATTCCACGCCATTCTTCCAACCTTTGCATGACATAACAGCTCCGTGTACAGAGCAAGACCTCGTGTCCTCTTGCGGCAATACGCGGGAACAGTTCCTCACAATGTTTTTCCACACCACCTGGAATATCCGGAATGCCCCTTGTACCGGTGACAAAGATTTTCATGATGAGGCCCTGTCTCCTACAAGATCAATGTAGACATTTTCATTCCTATGTTTAATCATCTTAATCTTGTTCCTGGCAACCCACATTGCAGGCACCCAAATTCTCTTCTTCATGGCAGGTGATGCCGAACCGATCATCCAGCACTGCCTTGTACACCTCTTCACCTGTTTTCTGGTCTCATCCGCTCTCTCGCCGTTCCATATCGCCGAAAAAACATTGTCATTCAGATTTCCCATGATCATAGGCTCATCAGAGCCATTGCAGGGCATAACATTCCCGTAAGGATCCAGGAAAAATAAATCCGTTCCCGCGTCACAGGGTAACGGCCGGTTTCCCCCCTGAACCTTGTTGGCAAGCCCCATATTAAAATATGCTCTGAACCAGTTTTTGGGACGGTTAGTCTTGAGCAGTTCAACCGCAAGCCTTTCCAACTCTCCTGCAATCATTTCAGGATCATCGAATTTATTGTCTTGCTTATGAAAATAATAGGAATTATGAGTTATGGCAGTAGCGAACTCCACACCCATCGCTTCCGCCAGGAGGTATAGCTCTATCATATCTTTGGCATTTCTGTCTGAAACCGTTATCCCAAAACCGATGTCCTTAATCCCCATTGCATGGAGTTCAAGCAAAGTCCGCAACCCGTGATCAAATCCATTCCTGATGCCGCGAAGTTCATCATTCGCCGCCGGAAGTCCTTCTATTGAAATGCGGACCCCTATCTGATTTTCATATTTCTTGACCAGTTGAACGATTTTCTTTGTAAAATATCCATTGGTGCTGACCACCAGACGCCTGGTCTTGGTCAAGGCAACGGCGATGATTTCATCAAGATCCTCCCTCAGAAAAGGTTCCCCGCCTGTTATGTTGATAAACTTCATGCCGGCCGGGATCTTCTGAACAAGTTCAGGAGAGAACTCTTCATCCTTCCTGCTTGGATGCTCCCATGTGCGGCACATGCAGCATCTCGCATTACACCGGTATGTCACTATGAGACAGGCTTCCATTATTCTTCCTATGCATGTTTTTTCATAGCCATTTGATATATTTTCATCAACCGTTCATAATAAACATCTGCATTCATTTCCTGCTCAACATAGGCCCTTGCCTTTTCCCCCATTGTAATGATTCTTTCTCTATTGCTCAGCATCAGCATAATTTTTTGTATTAAATCGTACGAATCTCCAAAAGTATAAGTCAATCCCGTTTCCCAGTCGCGTACCAGTTCCGGAATTCCCCCTATCCTAGCACCTATGACTGGTTTTCCCAATGCAAAAGCCTCGATCACTGTAAGCGGGTTATTTTCATAGCACTCCGAAGGAATTACCAGAAACATGGATTTTCGGATTTCATCGTGTAAATTTTTTCCTGTCCGGTAACCTAGAAAGGTAACGTTCGCTATATGTTCAGACTCAACTTTTTTCTCCAAGGTTTTTTTTAACGGTCCGTCACCGATAATCTTCAATTGCACATCGGGAATCCCCTTTACCGCATCGATCAAGATTTTTACCCCTTTTTCGTGGGAGAGCCTGCCCACGTACACAATGCTTTGCTCCTCCCATCCAAAGTCAGGTTCAAAACCTTCCAACTCCACACAATTAGAGAGATAGAATATTTCACCCTTCAACCCCATCTCTTGAACCTTGTCTTTCAAAAATCGGCTGGGTGAAATATAGATGTCAATCTTGTCGTAAATATGCAGCAGCCGGTGATGCAGGTACATTTCGATAACATTTACCATGCTTTTTAACAAAGAACCCTTGGTGCAACGGTTGATCCCGCATTGGTAAAACCGCCCACCTTTGCATCTTTCGCAAATCTCGCTATTGCACAGCATGCTGTAGGCAGGACAGACCATCTTGTAATCGTGCATGGTCATAACTACAGGAATATGATGCTTCTTTATCTCGTCTAAAATAGACGGACTGATCTGGTGAGCGAAGTTGTTCAAATGAACAATATCCGGCTGTACTTTTTCGAGAAGGGTTGCTATCTTTTCCCTTGATTCAAATGAGTAGAGGATGTTCATAGCTGCCCTTGCTTTGGAAGTCAGGCTATTTACCGTATCATAATCCACACTGGAAACAAAATACTCTTGAAACGGATAAAACAGGTTATCAGGGTGTTGCATGCCCCAGACAACAACTTCATGCTCGTGCGCTTCAAGAATGCGGCCGGTGGTCAGGGTGCTGATGGCATCGCCGCCCTTTGGGAATATGAATTTATTTACAAGTAATATTTTCAAGGTATTTCCAAGCAAGATGTCGGAGGATTGTAGCGAGAGAAGGTTGTGTAGAAACCGTATCCGTCATATTCGTCCACCATGCGTTGTAAGGCAGCGTCCCAGATCCAATATAGTTATGACACAGGACAGCACGCGCTCTTTACATTGTCAGAGAGGCAATCAAAGTACTTTTGTCTTGTCCACCTTTGGTGATATCGAATGGCATTCTTCGCCAACGATTCCTGGAGCTGTGGATCTTTCATAAGCCTATGGATCGCTTCTCGTAAAGCCAAAGGGGCACCCGGCGGGACGACTATGCCGGTTTCCCCATCCCTGAGATATTCTTCGATCCCTGAAGCACTGGTAACAATAACCGGCACACCCAGATGAATCGCATGGGAAAGACGCACATGTCCTGAGCTTCCAACCGTGTCAATCAGGGTAATTACAAAACATGCTGCTTTCTTCAACAGGCGATCATGTTCTTCCAGCGGGATATCGCATAGCAGCTTTATATTTGAGGGCAGTGTTATATTCTTAAAGTTTCTTGCATCTTTCTTACTATGCACAATGGTGATTGGATATTGCGGTATATCTCTTACAGCTTGTATCAGCGTGTCCCAGTCACAACTATTCCTTCCCGAGGACATGATATAATTATCGTACTCCCTATTTATCGGATGACGCGGCGATGCGGATCGAATCATGGGAAATGGAATATGAACGAACCTGTCTTCCTCAGTATTAAACATTTTGGCATAATGTTCACGTTCCCAATTCGTCATGACCTGTGCCTTGCTGACTGCTTTTCGGACAGAAGGCGCCGCAAATATTTTGAACCAAAAGGGATAAAGAAATCTATGAATAAATCCGAGCGGTCGCCTTCTTATAAATTCTAAGACAAAACAACCACCCGGGCTGCCGAATATCGCCCTCAACACCAGGAATGTCCAGAAACCAGGTATGTCACATGCAACAACAGATCCGGTACTTTGCCTTGCACACAGGAAGAGCAATATTCCCCTGATGAATCCGATCCTGGAAATAACAGGTCGAAGCAGACTATACCATGGCCTTTGTTCCAGCCAATAACGAAAGGAAATGCCCCTATATTCCAAATAATTGGCGTACCAGCTATCAACTACAATATTCATCATGAGTTGAGGTACTTTCCGGCAACTCGGATCACACAACCAGGTATCCCGATACCGACGGGATACCCCTGCCAATAATGCCCTTTTCGGCTGATTCAAAACGCCGTATTCGGCTGAAAATCACCGCCGCCAACAAGCGTAAAGATTCAAATGAAAACGACTCCTTACCGGTCCATGAAAAAAAGTCCATGACATTTTTCCAAAGAGGGGAATATCCTGAACGGGATTTTGTCCAGGCCGGACCAATTTGAAGGACCTAAAAAAACAAGGGAGGTTAAAAAACATGATTGCGAGAAGGAGCAAGTTTAAAAAAATGGTCTGATCAAGTCAGGAGTCCGGCGAATGAGGAAATGGAGGTAAGGAAAAAGGGCATGTGTCACAAAGAGGAATGGCCGATACGTCATAGACTGTTATGACCAGTATGGCCAGCGGTACAGGAAGACGCTCCCCAAGGGAAGCACGAAGGAAGAGGCCCGTATGCTCCTCCAGGAGATCGAGAAGAAGATCAATCGGAGAACCTTCCTTCATGAAAAGAAGGTCCCGACTTTCGGAGAGGTGGCAGATGAATGGTTAAAATACAAAAAACCGAAGATACGGATAAGTACCTGGTCCGATTATGAGGGCTACATCCGGAACCATCTTCAGGATTGGCAGGAAAGGCGGATTGCTCTGATCACAACGGTGGACATTGAAAAATTGGTTACGAAAAAGCAAATAGCCGGGATGAATCTGTTAACTTTACGAAAGCTCATCGTGACCATGAATCAGGTGTTTTCCTATGCGGTTCGTCTCAATGTGATTGACCACAATCCCGTGAGGGATGCAGAAAGGCCGCGCCGATCCGGAGACCATGAAGAAGCAGGAAAGGACTATTCAATCCTTTCTCCAGAAGAAATTGGAAGGTTACTGGAAACGACAGAGCATCCGAAATTCAGGATGATCTTCCTTTTGGCAATCATGACAGGAGCACGTCAAGGGGAGATCTTGGGTTTGAAATGGAGCGACGTTGATTTCAAGGCAAGACAAATCCATATTCAGCGCACATTCAATCACGGACGGTATTTCGAACCGAAATCAAAGGAGTCCATCCGGCGAATTGACCTTTCACCCATTGTCGTAAAGGAATTGTCCAAGTGGAAACTGCAAAGTGGACCGAATGAAGCGGATCTTGTCTTCCCGAGTGAAGCAGGAACCCCAATTGACTGCGGACACCTGTATGCCAGGTATTTCAAACCAGCATTGAAGAAGGCTGGTCTGTCAAAGACCATCCGCTTCCATGACCTTAGGCATTGCTACGCTTCGCTTATGTTGAATCAGGGAGAGAACATCAAATATGTCCAGTCTCAACTTGGACATTCTTCTCCCACAGTCACCCTCAAAATTTACTCACACCTATTGAAGCCCTCGAATCAAGAGGCGGTACAACGGCTGGAAGACACCCTTTTTTCCGGAACCGGTCAAAATTTGGTCACCGAAAAAGAAAAAGGGGTACGAGAAAAACCGTAACCCCTTGATTTCTTTGGTGCCCCCGGTGTGACTCGAACACACGGCACACGGATTAGGAATCCGTTGCTCTATCCACCTGAGCTACGGGGGCTTCCATGATTTCAGAAGGATGCTTTTTTATCACCGATATCTTCGGGTGTCAACGGGGACGTTTTCTTCGGGTTTTTCCTTTTTTCGCATACCGAACCAGAGGCATTTATAGATGGGTTTCGATAATTTTCCCCTCGCAGAAACCGCAGACATTGAATTCCTCCGCCTCTCCGGCGGCCAGGGCATCCTCCGGAAGGCAGCCGATCAACTCCGATTCGAGAACCCGGACACCCCGTTCCGTGGCTTTCTGTTTCACGGTTTCGTATGCTTTTCTGACCGTTGTTATCCGATAGTTCGTCAGGTTCATGGACACCTGGGCGATGTTTCTTGTTTTGAGGAAAACCCCCATGGCCTGCACATGATTGAGACCCCCTCCGGACTGGCGGACCAGCGCGGCGATTTCCTTTGCGATTTCGAGGTCGTTCGTTTCGAGATTGATATTGAAGGCGATGAGAAAATCCCGGGCCCCCACGGCTGCGGCGCCCGATTTCAGGTTGAACGTCCCGGGACCGGCATCGGGCTTCCAGTCGGGGTCCCCGATTCTACTCCTCAGTCCCTCATATCCCCCTTTTCTCAGGAAAGCGAGCGTCCTTCTTTCCGGTCTCAGGGCCGCTTCGCCATAAAAATACACGGGCACCCCGTTCCTTGCCCCGAAGGTCCTCCCGAAGTCCCGGGCGAGAGAAACCGCCTCTTCCATGGTCACGCCGCGAACGGGAATGAAGGGGATGACGTCCACGGCCCCTATCCTCGGATGCGCCCCGGCGTGGGTTCTCATGTCGATCAATTCCAGGGCCTTCCCGCAGGCGGCATGGGCCGCCACCGTCACCGCTTCCGGTGGCCCGAGAAAGGTCACGACGGACCGGTTGTGGTCGGGATCCCTGTTTCCGTCGATGACCTTGACATTCCCGGAAGCCTTCAGGACTTCCATGATCCGGGCCAGCACTCGATCGTCACGGCCCTCGCTGAAATTAGGAACACACTCGATGATTTTCACGGGATTACACCTGATATATTTTCACGGCGGGAAGTTCGACGCAGGTCAGGCTCCCCCCGTAAACCGCCCCCGTGTCGATCCCGATCTTGTTGTAATCGATCAGCGGTTCCGGAAGGGGCGTGTGACCGAAAACAACGATCTTTCCAAAGTCCTGGTATGACCGGATAAAGGTATGCCGGATCCAGAGAAGGTCTTCCGGAAACTGTTCCCCCAGGGGGACCCGGGGTCTCAGCCCCGCATGGACGAACAGGTAGGCCTCCGTTTCGTAATAGGGGAGAAGTCTCCGGAAGAAGCGCAGATGCTCTTCCGGAACGTCCGCCTTCTTCCCCGACGGCGTGTCCGTCAGGCCGTAGGACAGGAGCGTGGCATCCCCGCCGTTCAGAAGGAAAAGGTCCCCGTTTTTACCGTGGAGATGATAATCAAGGAACATCTGCTCATGGTTGCCCATGAGACAGACCATTTGGTCATACTGTTTTCCCAGATCGAGGACATAGTCGACCACACCCTTCGAATCGGGCCCCCGATCGATGTAATCCCCGATAAACACGATCCCGTCCTTCTCTTTGTCGGGACGGATGGTTTCCATCATCGCCCGGAGTTTGTCCGAGCATCCGTGGATATCCCCTATGGCAAAGATTCTTTCCATGAGACTTTGTTATGACTCGAAAAGGGCCTCCACGAAATCTTCGCTCCGGAATTCCCTGAGATCGTCCAGCCCTTCACCGACTCCGATGTACCGGATGGGAAGCTTCATTTCCTTGGCGATCCGGATGACGATCCCGCCCTTCGACGTGCCATCCAGCTTGGTCAGGACAATCCCCGTGATTCCGATCCCCTCGTCGAACATCCGGGCCTGGGCCAGGGCGTTCTGGCCGGTCGTGGCGTCCAGGACAAGAAGGGTCTCGTGAGGGGCGCCCTCCATTTCCCGTCCCATGATCCGAGTCACTTTTTTCAGCTCATCCATGAGGGTGGCCTTCGTGTGAAGCCTCCCTGCCGTGTCGACGATCACCACATCGATCTTCCGCGCTTTCGCCGAATGAAGGGCATCGTAAACGACAGCGGAGGGATCGGATCCCATTTTCTGTTTGATCAGAGGAACACCCGCCCGCCGGCTCCAGATCTCCAACTGGTCGATCGCCGCCGCGCGGAACGTATCGGCGGCGGCGAGGAGAACCGATTTGCCTTCATTACGGAAATACCGGGCCATCTTTCCGATGGTCGTCGTCTTGCCCGTACCGTTCACGCCCACCACCATGATCGTGTAAGGGCGATCCTCCGGCATGGCCAGGGGCGCTTCGCTTTTTTCCAGAATCTCCAGGATATGGTCTTTCAGGACCTTTTTCAGGGCCTTCGGGTCCGTCAGTTCTTTTCTCCCGGCCCGGAATTTCATCTCTTCAATCAGGTCGTCGGTGAAACAGGGACCGAGATCGGCCAGGATGAGGGCTTCTTCGAGATTATCAAAGACATCCTGATTGATGATTTTTTCCCCGAAGACCATTTCATCGAGGTTTTTGACAAGGCTCTTCCTCGTTTTGGAGAGCCCCTGTTTTATCCGGTCCAGGAAGCCTCCTTCCCGGGGCTTTCCCTTTTCCACTCTTTCTTTATTGTTCATCGATCCTTCATCAGGAATCCATTCCATGAGGCACACCGAACGTTTTTCCGCCCTTATTACAATGTTTCAGGGAAAATGTAAAGGAAAGGGGCGGTTACTGGAGGTTCACCGATACGGTGGATGAAATGCCGCTTTTTTCCATGGTGATCCCGATGAGGCTGTCCGAGGTTTCCATGGTTCTTTTATTGTGGGTGACGAGGATGACCTGGGAGGTCCCGGCAATTTCACGGATCAGTTTCCTGAAGAGGATCACGTTGGCATCGTCCAGGGGGGCATCCACCTCATCGAGGACAAGAAACGGGGAGGTCCGGTGGACCAGGATGGAAAATATGAGGGACAGGGCGCACAGGGCTTTTTCCCCGCCGGAAAGAAGGCTCAGGTTCTGCCTTTTCTTCCCCGTAATCTGGACATCCAGGTCCACACCCGTCTCAAGAAGATTCGACTCGTCGGTCAGGCGGAGTTCCCCTCTGCCCCCCGGAAATATCCTCGGAAACACTTCCTGGAATGCCCGGGATACCTCGCTGAAGGTTTCCATGAACTTCTTCCTGGAAAGGGCGTTCATCTTTGAAATGGTCTTCTTCAGGGTCTCCATGGAGTCATTCAGGTCCTCCATCTGGGCCGACAGGAAATCGTTACGCTCTTTCAGATCGCCATGCTCCTGTTCCGCCAGGAGATTGATTTCTCCAAACATCTCCAGCTTCCGGCGATATTTTGAAACCGTCTCCTCGAGTTTCTTCACCTCCTCTTCGTTCAGCGCGAGGAATCCGGCCATGCACGATTCCAGGCGGACCTGGTGTTTTTCATAAAGACCCCTCTTCAGGGTATCGGCCTGATAGTTCGTTTCACCGATCTGCCCTTCCAGTCGGTTTAAATCCCCCGAAACCTCTTCGATCTTCTTTCTCAGGTCCCGGATTTCCCCTTCCCGGGAACGAAGGCCCGATTCCATTCCGTCATGAGCCTCTTTCCGGGCCGACCGTTCTTCTTCCAGTTTCTCAAAGGCCTCCAGCATCTCTTTCAGTTCATGGCCGTCCTCCAGAAGGGAGGTCTGCAGACCGCTCATCTCGTCCGCCCATTTCGCCATGTCCCCTTTTATGCCTTCCATCTGCAGGGTTGTCTCCGCGATGGCCTTTTCCTGGCGATCCCCGTGGGCCAGAACGCCCCTCCGTCTTTCCTCCAGAGAGGAAAGACGGACTTTTTCCTCCGTCAGCTCGTCCTCATACCGGGCCAGATCTTCCCTGACTTCCTTCCACGCCCCCCGGAGTATTTCCAGATCTTCTCCCAGGCCCGTTGCTTCCGCCTCCAGAGAGGCAAGCCTCTCCCGGAACTCACTAACCTTTCTTTCCGCCGAGGATTTTTCCGTATCGAGGCTCTCTTTGTTGAAGCGCAGAACGTTGAGCCGCTTTTCCAGCCATTTTCCTTCGCCGTCGAGCCGTTCGATGTCTTTCTTTTTTCCCTGCACGGCCAATTCCAGCCCGCCCATGGCCGCTCTCATGCGGGACAGATCTTCATCGGACCGCCCGATGGCTTCCTGGAGCGATTTCCTTTTTTTCAGGGTTTCGTCGAGAAGAACCTGGAGGGTCTCGACAGCCTTGGAAAGTTCGGCGATTTCCCTCTTGTTCTCCAGGCGGCCTCCTTTGCCGTTGCCCCCCCTTCCCCCGGTGAGGATTCCGTCGGGGCTGACGACATCACCGTCGGGCGTGACGAACGTCCCCGAAAAGCCGTTTCTTTTCCAGAGACGCACGGCGGCGGCAAGATCGGGAATGACCACGACATCGCCCAGGAGGGCGTCCAGAAGCCTTCCGAAAGGCTCTTCCGTCCGGACGAACGCCCTCAGATTAACGCCTTCGTCGGGCGGATGGCCGTTATCCCTGGGTTTTCCCTGGTCCCGGAGGTCCAGGGGGATGAAATTCCCTCTTCCGGCGACGGATTCCTTCAGATAGCCAATGGCCCGGATACCCTCCTCGTGACCTTTCACCAGGATGTGTTGAAGGCGATCCCCCAGGACCGCTTCCAGGACGGGCTCATATTCCCTGGAGACCTCAAGATGGTCCGCCAGGACACCGTATATGCCCTCCGTCGGAAGATTCCCCTTTTTTTTCGCCGCCATGACCGACCGGGTCGCCTCGCTGCACCATTCGTATTTCTCCCAGAACTCATGCAGCGAGCCGTACCTCGATTTATTCTCCGCCAGGTTCCCCTTGAGGGTCGATACGTCTTCGTTCAGCCTGTCCAGGGTTTTTCGCTGTTCTCGAAGGTCCCTTTCGGCCGCCGCCATCCGTTCCCGAAGGGAAAGGAGAGCCCCCGCGGCTTCTTCCAGATCGGCAGCACATCGGCCTGAATGGGCTCTCACGTCGGTAAATCTCGTTTCAAGCTCCTCGAGTTCCCGGGTCTCCCGGGCTCTCCGGCGCTCCAGATCTTCCAGGGTGCGGGCAAGATTCTGAAGGGCGTTCTTAAGCCGTCCCTGTTCCGCCGTCTTTTCGAAATGGCGGGTTTTTGCCCGTTCCAGTTCCGCCGCCGTCTTTTCTTCCCGATCCCTCAGAACATCAATCTCTTCCTGTATTTCCTCGACAGCCTTTTTCTTTTTTCCGATCGTTTCCGCAAGTTCCGATAGAAGCCCCCTGGCCTGTCGAACTTCTCCGGTCATTTCGTCCCTGCTCTTCTCAAGGGCGCCAAGGGAAAGGGCCCCTTTTCCCCTTCTCTCTCCGAGATCCCGTATCTTTCCGGTGGAAAATTCGATCCGCTGTTCCCGGACGCGTATCTCGTTTCTTTTCTGAAAGACGCCCTCCTGGAGACGGGACAGGGCTTCCCCCATTTCAAGAAGCTCCCGGCGCCCCTCTTCCAGGGAGGCCTCCCGGGCGGCAAGATCGCTTTTCAGCGCGAAAAGTCCATCGACGATTTCCTCTTTCCGGCGGGACAGAAGGCTCATTTTTCCGCTGATTCCCGAGAAGGACTGGCAGGCGAGTTCAATCTCCCCCTCTTTCACTTTTTCCCGAAACCGTCGAAACTCCTCAACCCGTTTCACCTGCTTCCCGAGCTGGTCGAGGCGGGCCCTGACCTCGGCAAGGATATCCTTCAGCCGGGACATGTTCTGATCGGTCGCCTCCAGCTTCCGCGTGGCGGCTTCGCGCCGGCTCTTGTACTTGGCGATCCCCGCCGCCTCCTCGATGAATTCCCGGATATCCTCCGGCTTCGCCTCCACGAGGCGCGATATGCTTTCCTGCTCGATGATGGAATAGGTCCGCACGCCGACGCCCGAATCCATGAAAAATTCACGGATATCCATGAGCCGGCAGGGAATCTGATTGATCAGGTATTCGCTTTCCTCGTTACGAAAGATTCTCCGGGTGATCATGACCTCGGGGAAGGAGCCGAAGGCTCCGGCAAAAGGCCGACCGTTCGCTTCGAGAAGGAGGGAAACTTCGGCCATTCCCACCGCCGGGGTGTTTTCGCTGCCGTTGAAAATAACGTCTTCCATCCGCCTGCCCCGGAGGGATTTGATCCGCTGTTCTCCCATGGCCCACCGGATGGCGTCCACCACGTTGCTCTTGCCGCATCCGTTGGGACCGACGACGGCACTGACATCCGGGGAAAAATGAAAGACCGTCTTTTCCCTGAAGGATTTGAATCCCGTTATTTCCAGTTTTTTGATGATCATGGACACCGCCCCGGCAGATCAGGCAGAAAAACCATACCGGCGATTTCGTATAAAGCCTTTTCTTCAGACTTTTTACGGGCTCGTCAGTACCCTCCGTGAAAATACCTATAGTGGAAAAACCCTTCTTTGTAAAGCAAAAACACAATACCATGTAGTCATATCTGAACATAATACCATATATTGTGGATCGTCGGCTATTTCACAAGGTTTTTTTCCTTTTTTCCTTGACAATGCCTTCCAGACAGATTATGGGATCACTAATCGACGTTTTTAAGGCAATTCGTCGCACCGGTTATGCTCATCTCAAGAAGGAAGGGGGGATGGATGACGTAAAGGGGATTGGTCATAGAGAAAGTTGGCTGTAGGTTTTGTTTCATTCATTTCATTCAGAACGCCTCAAAAGGGGAAAAAATATCCTAATTTGCAAGGGAGGGAGTCAATGACAACACCTGTTCAGCAAAAGATTCGCGACAAGAAGAGAACGGCACAGCAGATTCTTGACATGGTAAAGCCCGGAAGCTGGATTCAGCCCGGCTCCGTCGGAGGCGACTCGACGGAATGTATGAAAGAGCTGGCGAAAAGACTCGGCCCCGGCCCCGGCCAGCTGAAGGACATAGAAGTCTGGAATTATGCGAATTTCTTCCCCCATCCTGAATTCCAGCAGGTCGACCCGTTGCAGGAATACCACTGCTTCCATGAATACTTCTTCTTCCCCTGGAACCGGAAAGCCCGTGACACGAACAACGTCACCAGTTGGGCCAACTGGGGATGGGCGCTCGGCATGTGGTTCTGTCATTACCGGTTCGTAAACGCCGTAAAGGAGAACCGCGGCATCGATTGGTGGTGGAATGCGGCGACCCCCTTCGATGAGCACGGATTCTGCAACTGGTCCTACGGGACGAACAACTGCAACATCAACTCCCAGATCGCCAAGAAAACGGTGGTCGAAGTCCGCTCCGATTATCCCTGGGCGGAAGGCGGCCGGTTCAACACCGCCCACATCGACAGCATCGATTACTGGGTCGAAGTGGACGTAGAGAAGTACAAATGGCCCCAGATCAATGAAAAGGCCATCCAGGCAAAGCCGGAAGAGAAAAAGATCGCCGATCACATCATGACGATCATGAGAAACCGGGATATCGTCCAGCTGGGAATCGGCTCCCTGCCCTCCGCCTGCGTCGGCGCCATGACGGACGCCGGATTCAAGGACCTGGGCATCCACACGGAGATGCTGAACGCCGGCCTGATCAAACTCATCGAATCCGGCCAGGTCACGAACGCTTACAAGACCCTCCCCTATGACAGGGGCAAAAGCGTCTGGACCTTTGCCTTCCCCGTGGACGTGAAGTGGTACTACGACACAATCAACAGGAATCAGAACCTTGCCGTCTACGACATCGGCTATACCAACAACCTGAACAATCTGACGCGACTGGACAACATGATCGCCATCGATAACTGCGTGGCCGTCGACCTCCTCGGGCAGCAGTGCACGGGGTTCTACGAGAAACGGCCCATCTCCAGCTCCGGCGGCTACTTCCAGTTCGTCACCTTCTGCGCCCAGTCCAAAGGCGGCCGGGGCGTGGCCTCCATGACGGCCAGAAGCAAGCACGGCACCTCCAGGATCGTTCCCTTCCTGCCGGAAGGTTCCTCCGTGGATGTCCCGGCGCAGTTCGCCAATTACGTCTGCACCGAGTACGGGATCGTCAACCTGAGAGGCTTGAACGGATACGAGAGGGCCGCGGCGCTCATCTCCATCGCCCATCCCGACGATCGGGAATGGCTGGAGAAAGAGGCCCGCGAAAACGGTCTCCTCGCACCCAAATTCCCCGTTTCCATGCTGCCCAAAGAAGGCGGCGCCAGGAGATACCCCTCCTACGACGAGAGAAGAAATTACAAGCTGCCCTTCCACAGCGATTACTGGGGCTTCGACTGGGATCCCTATCAGAGCGGAAAGTAACCGTTCGTCTCGAAATCCACAGAGCTGCCGAAAAGGCCCGGCCCCGCCGGGCCTTTTCTTTTTCTCCATCCTTTCTTTTCTTCCTTTCTTTTCTTGACAGGAACCTTTTTTCTGCGCAATATGGCATACATCATAATTGGAGGGATTCTCCTTGAAGCGTAAAATCAAAGGACACAAGCCCCCCCCGCCCCAGCTGGAAAAGGCCGAGGATCTTCACCCCATCCTTTCCAAAAAACCCTTTCTCAATCTCAACCGGGATACGAGCTATCTGATTTTTTTCGTGATCTGGTTCCTCGGGTTTGTCGTCATATTCATCCGTTATTACAAGTAGTAATTTTTCACCCATACCATGCAGGAAAGACAAGGGAAAATTCTTGATCTTTTCCAACAGAAACGTACTTCTTTTTCCTTGACAAGGCTTCGCTAAATCTGCTATGCAACCGCTGTGCGTAGTTGCTTATTTTATTCAGCGATGTGCCATTCAAAAAGAACCGCGGCGCGGTTTCCGTTCTCGGAGGGGGGATTCGACAGGTCAATATAAGTTTCCATAAGCCCAAAAGGAGGGAAAATCCGGAAAGGAAAGGAGGTGCTTGAGAAAAAAGCAAAAGGGGTTTCAAAGGGGAGTTTATTCTGGCAATCGTTCAACATGAAAAAAGGATGAAAAAAAGGAGGACTCATTTATGGCACATACGCAGCATACTTTTGCATCACCCGGTCCGGCAGGTTTGGCAGCCCTTGCGGTGGCGTGCTTCGGCTTCGGTGCGGTGTTTCTTGGCAAAGTCGGCCTGGGGGGGCTACCACTGCTGGCTGCCTGGCTCATTGGCGGAGGTATCGTTCAATATACGACGGCCGTCATGGAGTTGAAGGACCACAACATCACGGGCGGTAACGTATTTCTCTTCTTCTCCGCCTTCTTCATGTTTGCGGCATCCCTCAGCGTGTTCGCCAAGTTCATGCTCATCACCTTCAACCTGAAACCCCTGGCCTACGTGGAGGGCTGGTGCTGGATGGCCGGCGCGGCGTTCCTCACGGCGGTCACCCCGGCGTACTTCAAGTCGAACAAGGCGATCTGCATCCTCGTTCTCCTCATCGACGTGGTCCTCTGGATCATCGTGACCCTCGACCTGGGTCTCTCGGATCCGGCCGTCTGGAAACCGATCGTGGGCTACCTCCTCATCGTTTCCGGCTGGATTGGCATTTACCTGTCCGGCGCTGTGGTGTGCAACACGGTCTACGGGAAAGCGATTTACCCCGTTCCGTCGCCCTTCATCAAATAAATTTGAGGGTGCCGGTCGTACCGGTCCTTCAGCATTTGGGGCAGGAGAGAAATCTCCTGCCTTTTTATTTTTTCCCTGCCCCATGTTCATTATAATGAGATTTTACAGGCAATTGCGAGCCATGCCCTCCCCGTAACCGCTTCATTCCTTATTTCTTGACATCTTTCCGCGAATTTGATAGCAATGGCAAAGCCTCCCGAAGGGGGGTGTCTTCTCTTTATTGGTTTATAAAGGTTTTTAAGCATAACCCGGTGTTTTCCATTTTAAATCTCTTCCCGGTCCTTCACCGGGAGAAGGCGTGGAATGGGGAAAATCACCCGGGAGAAGGGGGGGATGGCCCGTCGCCGTGGCTCAGGAAGATACGCCAAAAGGGGTAGTTGGGATTTTATCGTTTTCCTAATCGTTTTTTTTTTAATGAGTCTCAGGATTACAATAAGGAGGAGTTATCATGGCACAGGAACATACTTTTGCATCACCCGGTCCGGCCGGTTTGGCCGCCCTGGCTGTGGCCTGTTTCGGTTTCGGCGCAGTGTTTCTTGGCAAGGTGGGGCTTGGCGGTCTTCCTCTTCT
>ENA-ORXD01001071-ORXD01001071.1-sediment-metagenome-genome-assembly--contig:-NODE-1071-length-25852-cov-3.718487_pt1 | contig 25852 bp, 26 predicted proteins | sample MGYA00237862_ERZ511471 | MGnify/ENA metagenome assembly ERZ511471 | reverse complement strand
GCCGGGGTGTAGCGCAGCTGGAAGCGCGCTGCGTTTGGGACGCAGAGGTCGGCGGTTCAAGTCCGCCCACCCCGACTAATTATTTAAAGTTCCTCAAGTACTCAATCGACCAAGTTTACAATTAGTAATATCTCAATCCAGTTTCTTGTTATTAAATTCCAAGATAAAGATTTTCTATACAAGTATTTTGATTTTTACGATGTTTAACAATTTCAGAATTTCAATTATAATATGTATGGAATATAAAGAAATACTTTATATTCCATACATATAATTATGAAACCAACATTTGATGCACTCTATAAAATAGCTGAATCGCAAAGCGGGTATTTCACCACAGCTCAAGCGGAAAGTGCAGGGTATTCTCTGCAAGCCCTCTTCTCACTGAAAAAGCATAACAAATTTAACCACATCGCACATGGCATTTACCGCATTAATCACTACCCATTCTTTGAGAATGAGGACATTATGGTGGCGGTTCTGAAATCGGGACCGCAAGCTGTTGTTTCACATAATACCGCCCTGGCAGTCTATCAACTCTCAGATATCATGCCCGCCGCCATTCATCTCACTATTCCCAAAAATCGCTTCCGTGGTCATCCAGAGATCCGCTATCACATTTCCAAAATCACGCCTCAAGAGATAACTTCTTTCAATGGTCTGCCAATTACTACGGTGGAACGAACGATCACTGACGGAATCAGAAGTGGAATAGAGCCAACTCTGATACAGCAAGCGATCGATCAAGCTATCCGACGCGGAATGATAGCCAAGTCATCGCTGATGGAGCAAGCAAGTAAATATGGCAATAAAACTAGAAATGAGGTAAAAACTTATCTAGGGGAATAAATCATGATCTACGCAAACGGAACTGCCTTTCGGCAAGCATTGGAACAACATCTACTTAACATTTCTCTTGATAAAGGAATCCCTCTTTCTCGGCTTAGAAAAACTGTTGCTTTTGAGCGTTTCCTGTTTCGTTTAATCCGTACTAATCCAAATAGTTGGATACTCAAGGGAGGATTAAATATGGAACTCCGCCTGGGACAAAATGCCAGAATGACAAAAGATATTGATTTGCTTACCTTTGAAAAACCAGAGCAAATCCATGAACTGCTTGTAGAATCATGTAAATTTGATTGTGGTGATTTTTTCGCTTTTAATATTGAAAATCCGAATAATAGAAATTTCGAACCTTCAACCGGTTATCGATTTAACGTGCTGTCGCGGCTGGATGGTAGACAATTTGAACAATTCCATATCGATGTTGGAACAAATGATATCCTGACCGAACCTCCAGATATTTTAAAAATGAAAACCTATCTTGATTTCGCCAAGATAGCTACGATTTCGGTCCCATGTTACTCTATTTATCAGCAAATCGCCGAAAAATTTCATGCTATGACAAAAACTTACTCTTCTGGTGAATCTTCAAGAGTAAAAGACCTAGTTGATATCCTAGCACTTGCAAGCATTTCAGAGTTGGATTTGGACAAATTAATAAAATCTGTCACACTTACCTTTAATCATAGAGCTTCTCATCCTATTCCCTTAAAAATCATAGGGATTGAAACAACCTACCAGAGAACATTCAGCAATCTTGCATCGCAGATTAATCTAAAATTCCAAAGGATAGAAGATGCTAATATAATATTAAAGGATCTTTTTGCCCCAATAATTTCAAACGAGAAATTTCTCTCATGGAATCCAGATAAATTTGTATGGGTGAAAAAAGAATAGATTCAATAGTATAGAAAAGAAATGCTTGAAAGAGGTTTCCTCTTTATTGAGAGTACCATCAAGGTTTCTTATAAGGGAAATTATTATGAACGAAAAAGTAAACAGTTATTTCGAGAAACAGCCAGAAAAACACAAACAGATCTTAATACAGCTTAGAGAGCTTCTTCTCAAGACATTCCCTGGAATTTCTGAAGACTTTTTATGGGGTGTACCCGCCTATGATGGAGGAAGGTTTTATTTAGCATCACTGAAGAATCAGGTAAATCTGGGTGTTTCTATTGTCGGTCTCGAGAAGGAAGAAATTGCTTTGTTCGAGGGCAGCGGAAAAACAGCCCGCCACATCAAGGTTTTTGATCTACTAAACAATGAAGAAGAAACAGAAATTGTAGAAAAGCTTAAGCTTGTAAAAGCGAAAGCCGGCATTCCAAAATAACCTTGCCGGAATCCAGTTACCCCTGATTCTTAAAAAGAACAGGCTCTTGCGAGCCTATTCTTCCCTCCTACCCCTTCATTTCAATTTACGCTTCGATGATTCCCTACCTAATTACCTCTTGTTCTACTCAACAATTTTGTGAAGATCATGGAAGGTGTCTTTCAGCGCCGGGTACAGCTTGCGGTATTCCTGATAAAGCTGCTCGTAGCGGGCTGTATCGGATGAAGGCAGCGTCTTTTCCACAACCCTAATACATGTGCCGCAGGCTTGCTGCATGGACGCAAAAGCACCGGCTCCTGTAGCCGCCAGGAGCGCCGCTCCGAACGCCGCTCCCTCATCGGCATTGATGGTCACGATCTCCACATTCAAAATATCTGCGATGATCTGACGCCACAACCGGCTCCTGGCACCCCCGCCGGTGATGCGCACCTGCTCGATCTTGTGCAGCCCGGCGCTTTTCAGCAGCTCAAAACAATCACGCAAGCCGAAAGCCACTCCCTCCAGCACGGAACGCACAAAATGATCCATGCCGTGGCGGACGGTGATGCCAACAAATCCGCCGCGCGCGAACGGATCGGGGTACGGCGTGCGCTCTCCGGTGAGATAGGGCAGAAAAAGCAGCCCATCGCTCCCCGGGGTGAGCATTTCGGCGCCTGCCAGCAGATCATCATAATTCAGCCCGGGCTTGAACGTATCTCGATACCAGCGCAGGCTGCCGGCTGCCGAGAGCATTACCCCCATGAGATGCCATTTTCCCGGAACGGAATGGCAGAAAGCATGCAGGCGCCCTTCGGGTTCGATGATGGGTGAATCGGTCGTGGCAAACACCACCCCGGATGTTCCCAGACTGATGGATACGATCCCTTCTTCGATGGCGCCCGTCCCAACTGCCGCGGCTGCCTGGTCGCCCCCTCCGCCAAAGATGGGAACCCCCTCAACCAGACCGGTCGCTTCCGCGGCTTCACTGGTCAGCGTTCCGGTGACCTGCGTACCTTCAAAGGTGGGCGGGAACCAGGCAGGGTCCAGCCCCAGGTCACGGATCAATTCCTGCGACCAGTCGCGCTTCTGCAGGTCAAAGAGAATGGTGCCCGAACCGCCGGCGCGGTCCATGGCATAGACATCCGAGAGCTTATAGCGCAGGTAATCTTTGGGCAGCAGCACATGTCTGATCCTGTTAAAAACATCCGGCTCGTTCTCCTTCACCCATAAGATTTTCGGCGCAGTAAAGCCTGCCAGCGCGTCATTCCCTGAAATCTGAATGAATTTGGATTTGCCGATCACGGCGCGAATTTTATCGCACTGTTCCTGCGTGCGCTGGTCATTCCATAAAATAGCCGGGCGCAGCACCCTGCCTGCTTCGTCCAGAATGACCAGACCGTGCATCTGCCCGGTCAAGCCAATCCCTTTTACCTGCTGTTTTTCGATGCCGGAGGCTTTAAGACACTGCTTGATGCTTTTGCAGGTTGCATCCCACCAGAGTTCGGGGTCCTGTTCGCTCCATAGAGGGAAAGGGGTTTCATAAGCATAGGAAGAGGAAGCTTCCCCGCAGACCACCCCTTTCTCATCGATCGCGATCGCTTTCGTGGATGTCGTTGATGAATCAATTCCGATAAAATAATCCATATTTCTCTTTCCTCCTAGACACAGCGCAGCAGGCTGCTGCAAAAATCAGCGGTTTCATCATCATTGATGACCTGCATCAATTTCTCTTTTGTCAGATCGGATAAAGAAAGCTCCGCCACCCTCCAGATCTCGCGGTGCTGGATCTCCATAGCCGGCTGTAGAATCTCCAGCGGACCGATGGTTTCCAGCTCGGCGAATTTCTCGTTGCAGTAGCATTCCCTATCTGCCCCAAAATCCACCAGCCTGTTCACAGAGATCTTCTTTATATATTTGATGAACAGCATGTCATCAATGAAATATGCGATCCAGTTCATGGCATTCGCGGCACCCATCTTCAACGGTCTGGGGATGGGCTTTACATCGATGAAAACCATTTCATTATCCCAGGTCACCCGCTCATCCTGCATATCGGTGTACGACCACAAAATCACAGCCCGGTCGGGCAGCAGCATGTTCGCCGGATCACCCGACGGTTTCAGGGGAAGGATGATCCTGCCCCCCAACCGCAGCTGGGTGATCGCCCAGGGCGCACAGCGGAAAGTTTTCTGCCCCTGGTTGCTCAAGAAATGATCGACGATAAAGACATTTTCATGATGCGTGCTTTGGACCTGAATAGACTTTTGAATATGTGTTTTCGGGCATATATCCTGAACGAGCTTTACCGCATCTTCGGTCTGTAAAACCTGGATGGGCTGGTCATCAGGGATATAGGTGATCACAGGGTCTTCGGGGGCGATCCACAAACGGTGCCCCCCGTAAAAACAAAAATCATCTGAACCAGGATACTCCAGGAAATCCTCCCTCAGTTCAGCGAAGATGTTTTTCCTCCCTCTGAACTGCAGTGAGAGTATCCTTGGTCCAAATGATTTGGAGAAAGAAAATGAAACCTGCCCTATTGTGCGGTCAAATGTTTCAAAACTCATTTTTCGAATCCCCGTATGATCGAGACATCATTTCATCCCTGGCGAACTCCCAAAATGACTTCATTGGTCAGTTGATCCAATTTTTCATAGCCGTAGCCTTTTTCAGCAAGCTTGCTGCGGTCAAAGACCATACCGCGCAGCTTGTTCACTTTTTCCAATGAAAAGCCGCTGGTCAACTTTCCGGGGTCTTCACCGCGCTCATCAAGTTCTTTCAGCAGACCTTGAATTTCTTTATCGGCGTTGAACGCTTCGACCTTCTCTTTCAGGATCAGGTAAGTTCGCATACAGCCGCGCGCAAAATCTTTCACCCCTTCAAAGTCTTCCGTTCGATAGGCATGCGCGTCGAAATGGCGGCTGCCCTGATAGCCGGAATCTTCCAACAGTTTGACGAGGAAGAATGCCCTCTTCAGGTTGACCGCGCCAAAGCGGTAGTCCTGGTCATAGCGCCCAAATGCCTGATCGTTCAGATCGATATGGAAAAGCTTCCCGGCTTCGATTGCCTGTGCCACTCCATGGGCAAAGTTCAGCCCTGCCATATGCTCATGCGCCACTTCGGGGTTGACACCCACCATTTCCGGATGATCCAGCGTGGCAATGAAACCCAGCATATGCCCGGTAGTGGGATTATAAAGATCTCCGCGTGGTTCATTCGGCTTTGCCTCAAGGGCAAATTTCAGATCATATCCCTGATGAAGCACATATTCGCACAAAAAATTCATGGCATCTCTGGAGCGCTTGATCGCGGTAAGCGGAGTCTTGGCAGCATCCGTCTCCACCCCTTCGCGCCCTCCCCAGAAAACATAGATCTTGGCGCCCATCTCAGCCCCCAGATCGATGGCATTCATGGTTTTTTGGAGAGCATACTGCCGCACCTGCGCGTCATTCGAGGTAAAAGCGCCGTCTCTAAAAACGGGATCGAAAAACAGATTCGTGGTTGCCATGGGAACAGCCAGCCCCGTATCGGCAAGCGCTTTCTTGAATTCGGCTTTGATCTTTTCTGCTTCGGCTGGAGCAGTATCAATAGGGATCAGATCATTATCATGAAAATTCACCCCATATGCGCCTACATCTGCCAGAAGGTATACCAGATCGATCGGAGACATGGATGGTCTCACTTCTGATCCAAACGGATCTCTCCCTCTATTCCCGACGGTCCAGAGACCGAAAGTGAATTTATCCTGTGGTTTCGGTATATATTTATCTTCCATGATCGTTCTCCTTTCAAACACCCTTTCTTTTCTGCTTAATATAAATTTGATGTGTTCCAAATATTTTCCATGATCAGCCCTGAAACACCCATCACGCTGGATTGCTGATCAAGCTGTGAATTTGTGATGACCATATCTTCCTGACAGAGCTGCAGGGCATTCTCTTTTACCACCTTGATTACCGTTGGCTGAATGAAATCTTTGGCATAGGTCAGCGCGCCACCTAAAACCACCATCCTGGGATTGAACACATTCACCAGATTCGCTACCACAATACCCAGCTTCTCCCCGACTTCTTCCAGCGCTTCCAGGGCTATCTGATCTCCCTGCCTGGCAGCATCCACCACCCGGTCATACCCGAATCCATCCGCAGTCTTTTCATCCAGCTGCAGGATCGTTTTTGCACCTCCCTCTTCCTTGATCCTTTTTCTAACCTGCTTCATCACGGCACGAGGACCAATGAGCATTTCATAGCATCCGCGCTTTCCACAGTTGCATAATTCTCCCTCCGGATTACAGGTCATATGCCCCACTTCTGCAGCGAATCCCTTATTCCCCCTGAGCAGCTTGCCGTCAATGATGATCCCTGACCCAAGCCCAAAACCGGCAGCGATATAAATGAAATTATCAATTCCTTTTGCGCTGCCGAAGAAATATTCTCCCAATGCACCGGCATTGGCTTCATTCTCCACGATCACCGGCATACCAAACTGCTGCGTCCAGATCAGGCGGATGGGGACATCGTTCCAATGCAGGTTGGGAGCCATCTTCAAAACGCCTTCATGGGTATCGACCAATCCCGGTACGGCGATCCCAATGCCAATGGAGCGATGACATTCTTTTTTCCCTTTTTCGATCGCTTCATTCACAAGAGCAAATGCTTTTTCCTGTATCTTTATTTGCCCTTCAGCGGGATCGGTCCGGATCCTTTTCTGAAAGATTACCTTTGCGGTGAAATCGACCGCTACGACCAGAATGAAATCCACGCCAATTTCCAGCCCAATGGTAAATCCACCTTCGGGGTTCATTTCCAGCATCAAACCGGGTCTTCCAACATTATTCGTCTGGTAGCTTGTTTCCCTGATCCACCCTTCATCGATCAGTTCATCGATGATCGAAGACACCGTGGACCTGTTCAAGCCCGTGATCGAGGATATATTCGCCCTGGAAAGATGTTCCTCTTTTCTGAGCAAATCGATCACGATCTTATTATTAATGCTCCGCATGAGTTTTTGATCGGCTGTATTTTTCATTCGAATTGAATCCTTTTATCGGGTAACAATAAAATAGGCAACAAACATTGTTTTGATCCCTCACCCATAAGATTTGTTTGTTGGGTATCCATACAAATTATTATAAATACTTTTTTTCAAATAATCAATTGTTTTCAAATCTGACTTGATAAGAAAGGTCTGTTTTCCTGGTACTTTCTGCGCACATTTCAGTATAATTCTCGTAATATGAGCAAACCCTACCTCTCCATCATCATCCCCGCTTACAACGAAGAGATTCGCCTGCTTAACAGCCTGAATAAAATAGCTGCTTTTCTAAGCAGGCAGACCTACACCGCCGAAGTGCTGGTGGTCGAAAACGGGAGCAGCGACCAAACCTATATCATCGCACAGGAATTCGCAAAGAAAAATCCCAACTTCCAAGCACTGCATATCGAAGAACGCGGCAAGGGCATCGCGGTGAAAACCGGTATGCTGGCTGCCCGTGGAGACTACCGCTTCATCTGCGATACCGATCTTTCCATGCCGATCGAAGAAGTGAATAACTTTCTTCCTCCGCTTTTGCAGGATACGGATATTGCCATTGCCTCACGCGAAGCGCCCGGCGCACAGCGCATCGGTGAACCGGCTTACCGCCACTTCATCGGGCGCGTGTTCAACGGCTTTGTAAAGCTGATGGCACTGCCCGGATTGCAGGATACCCAATGCGGCTTCAAGTGCTTCAGCGCAAAAGCCGCCGAAAAGCTCTTTCCCCTGCAAACCATTCATGGCTGGACCTTCGATGTAGAGGTACTCTTTCTGGCTCGCAAATTTGGATATGCCATCCACGAAGTTCCCATTCACTGGTACTTCGACCCGCACAGCAAGGTGAAATTTTTGCGCGATTCCCTGCACATGGCTGGCGACCTGATCCGCATTCGCTGGAAAGCCATCCGTAAAGAATATGGTTCGTAATCCTTCTTCACTCCCCAGCCACCCAACACTCGCTCAAGAGAAAAAACTATGGCAGCAGGGCTACCACAGTATTGCCGGGCTGGATGAAGCCGGCAGGGGCGCCTGGGCTGGACCGGTATTCGCCGCGGCGGTCATCCTGCCGTGCGACAGCCACATCCAGAACCTTCTTTCCGGTGTCAACGATTCCAAAAAAATGACCGCCCGGCAGCGCGAACGCTGGCAGGGCTGCATCAAGGCAGCCAGCCTCGATTGGGCGGTAGGATTTGCCAGCAATCAAGAAATCGATGAAATAGGAATTGCACCTGCTTCTCGACTTGCTATGCTGCGCGCTCTGCAGCAGCTGCGTTATAAGGCAGATCATCTGCTGATCGACTACATTCATCTGCCCGAAAGCGATCTGCCGCAAAACAGCTTCCCCAAGGGAGATGCGAGCTGCCTGAGCATTGCCGCCGCTTCCATTCTTGCCAAAACGGCGCGGGATGCCCTGATGATTGAACTGGACAGTAGCTATCCTGCCTACGGCTTTGCGCACCATAAGGGTTACGGAACCGCAGCACACCGTGCTGCGTTGGACCAGGCAGGTATGTGCGAAATACACCGCTGCAGCTTCAAACCGATGAAATTCATGGAGTAAAAAAAGAGAAGTGCCGGTTGATAGCACTTCTCTTCTAGTTCAATCTACTGCTTCTTACGCAGTCTTCTTTTTCCCAGAAACAACGTACTTCACAACTTCAGCCGCCACAGAAGGCAGCAGCAGCAGGGGAGTGATCTGTTCCCATTCCACCAGGGTAAGAGGTACTGTATCGAAAATCACATTCAGGAAGGGAACGTAAATAACTGCCATCACTAAAACAATGGAAGCAACGACCGCATAGTTCATCCATTTGTTCTTGAAAACACCCATCTTCAAGAGCGGGTAGCGTTCAGAGCGGGCAGTATAGGCTCGCAGCAGCTCTGAAAGCGAAAGAGTGACAAAAGCCATCGTCTCTGCCGTCTGCTGATCTCCACTGCGTAAACCCAGTGCATAAGCGAGCAGGGTTGCCGCGGTAATGGCGATCGTCTGAATACCGATGCCGGTGATCATAAAGCGGTTGATGATAGGTTCTTTCTTTGGGCGCGGTTTATGATCCATGATATCCGGATCGCCTTTTTCGGTGCCCAGAGCCAGAGCCGGCGCGCCATCTGTTACCAGGTTCAACCACAGCAGCTGGATCGGTTTCAAGGGGGACGAGACCGCTATCGAATCTGGCGCAAACGGGAACATCAGTTTTCCAAGCACAGAAGGCAGGAAAATGATCATGATCTCAGCAACGTTGCAGGAGATCAGGTAATAAACAAATTTACGGATATTGCTGTAAATGACGCGACCCTGTTCTACGGCAGAGACAATACTGGCGTAGTTATCATCGGTCAGCACCATATCGGCGGTTTGCTTGGCAACATCGGTACCGGTGATGCCCATGGCAACCCCAATATCGGCAGCTTTGATAGCCGGGGCATCATTTACCCCGTCTCCGGTCATAGCCACAGTTTCATCATTAGCACGTAGCGCATTGATAATTTTCATCTTGTGTTCCGGAGAAACGCGGGCAAAAACATCAATGGTCTCAACTTCTTTCTGCAGGCGTTCATCAGAGAACTTATCAATATCCGCGCCGGTGACCACACGATGTCCGGGACGCAGCAGCCCAATACTTTCGGCAATAGCTTTCGCTGTATTGGGATAATCGCCGGTGATCATGATGGTGCGGATGCCGGCGCCAATCGCTCTCAAGAGAGCGGGTTTTACTTCTTCGCGGGCAGGATCGATCATACCAACCAGACCAGCAAAGACCAGGTCTTTTTCAAGATGGTCGCCGTCCACTTCTGCCGGTTTGACAGAAACCACACGATATGCCATCCCCAGTACCCGTAATGCTTTTTGGGTCATTTGATCGTTGGCTTGTAAAATGCGTTTACGAGAAGCATCATCCAGTGGAGCAATCGTATTATCGGCTTTCTGATAGCGGTTGCATAAATTCAGCACCACATCGGGAGCTCCCTTCACGGCAATGACATATGAATCGATCTTGTCTTTTCCGTTGAAAGGCAAATTATTCGATTTCCATTCTTCTTTGATGCCGTGCACCGTGACCATGCGCTTGCGGGTCGAATCGAAAGGAATTTCTCCTTCTCGCGGATAGGCTTTCTTCAGGTCTGCCATATGTACACCGGCTTTCGCCGCCGCGACCAGAATAGAGCCTTCGGTAGGATCACCGATGACACGATAGTTAATCTTACCGTTCTCATCTTCGATCCCTTCCAGTTCGGAATCATTATTGACGCTGCCGATCCACAGGGTGGTGGCAACAGCCGGAGCCTCATTCAGATCGATATTCTTTCCATCAAGGACAAAATTTCCTTCGGGAACATATCCCGTTCCGGTAATATTCACGGTTTTCCCATCCGTCCAAACTTCGGTGACGGTCATCACATTTTGGGTAAGGGTACCGGTCTTATCAGAGCAGATCACCGTTGCAGAACCAAGGGTTTCAACCGAAGCCAGCCGGCGGATGAGAGCATGTCGTTTGACCATCTCGCGCATACCCAAAGCCAGACTGATGGTCACTACTGCCGGTAACCCTTCGGGAACAGCAGCAATTGCAAGGCTGACGGCAACCATGAATGATTCCAATGGCTCCCCACCCTGCAGCCAACCGGCAATAAAGACGATGACGCTGATGATCATACAGGCATAACCCAATATTTTGCCAAGCTGATCTAACTTGATCTGCAGCGGTGTTTGTTCATCTTCGACCGCCTGCAGCATAGTGGCAATCAAACCGATCTGGGTATTCATTCCAGTGCTGATGACAACACCCTTCCCGCGTCCATAAGAAACCACGGTACCGCTGAAAGCAGTATTGATACGATCACCGAGAGAGGCTTTAGAATCAAGCAGGACAGCCGCATCCTTATCCACCGGAACAGATTCCCCGGTAAGGGCTGCTTCTTCTACCTTTAGATTCACCGCTTCAAGCAGGCGCAGATCAGCGGGAATAAAGTTGCCAGCTTCCAGAAAAACAATATCTCCCGGAACAAGTTCACGTGCCGGAATTGTAATACGGTGTCCATCACGCAGTACCTGCGCCTCAGGGGCAGCCATTTTCTTCAAAGCATCGAGAGCTTTTTCAGCGCTGTTTTCCTGCACCACGCCCATAATTGTGTTCAAGACAACAATCGCAATAATAGCGCTTGCATCAATAATCTCCCCTAAGAACGCAGAAATAACTGCAGCAACCACCAGCATGATAATCACAAAATTATTCAGCTGGTCAAAAACCATTTTCAGGAAAGTACGTTTTTTCCCTTCCTGGAGTTCGTTTAATCCAAATTTTTCTTTACGAGCAGAGGCTTCTTGTGTAGATAATCCCTTTTCAAGAGGGCTGTGAAGCTTATCCAGCACCTCTTCGCGACTCAGAGAATGCCACGTAATATCAACATCTTGTTTTGTGGCGTGCTGAATATCTGCAGCGTTTTTTGCAGGCATTGTAGTTCTCCTCTCTTTATACCCTTTATGGAAAAATTAACAATGGCACAAGTTTAATACATTTTGGATTAAGGCGCAATATGAGTACCAGGGCTCAAGATGGTGTTCTTCGGAATCACCACAATTCCATCGCGCACGCACCAGTTGGGATTATCCAGCTCAGTACCGCGCGGAAAGGGCAGGATGGTGGTCCCTTTCCCTATACGGGCATTCTTGTCAATGATCGCCCCCTCGATATAGCAATCGTTTCCAATGCCCAAAGGAATCCCTTTTTCTTCCACCTCGCGAGCCCTGAAGAAGCCATACGAATCAGCTCCCATTAAAATGCTGTCTTTGATGATCACCCCTGAACGGATCTGACTGCGCAGCCCAATGACAGAGTGAGATATCTTTGCATCGTTTATCCAGCAGCCCTCAGCCAGCAGCGCATGATCGATCTGGCTGTTCTCGATCTCAGTACCGGGCAAAAAGCGCGCATGGGTATAGATCGGCCAGCCTTCATCGATGAGAGAAAACGGAGAGTCATCTCCGGCTAAAACGAGATTGGTTTCATAAAACGCACGGATCGTTCCAATATCTGCCCAAAAACCATCATAGGGATATCCATACACCTGATATTCTTTCACCGCCGCCGGGATAGCATGTTTCCCGAAATCTTCATAATTGGTATGCTCCAGAAGTTCACTTAATACTTCCGTCTTGAACAGGTATATTCCCATAGATCCAAAATAGGGCTTTTCAGAATCAGGCTGGCTTACCATTTCGGCAAGGGTGATTTTATCTTTGGGCTTCTCGGCAAAACGAGTGATCTTATCGTCAGCGTCACATTTCAACACACCAAAGCGAGGGGCATCCTGGGGCAAGATGGGTTGAACCGCAACCGTCACATCGGCATTCTTCTCCCAGTGAAAAGCAGCCATGTGTGCATAGTTCATACGGTACAAATGATCGCCCGCCAGGATCAGCACAAACGGAACATGCGTCGTCTTTATTTCGAAGAGCTGTTTACGCACCGCATCTGCAGTGCCCTGGTACCAAGCGGTACTCTCCTCGGTTTGTTCTGCTGCCCAGATCTGCACATACCCGCCGTGAAATGCATCAAAATTATAGGTATTGGAAATATGACGATGCAGAGAGACAGAGTTGAATTGAGTAAGTACGGCAATCCGATAAATGCCGGAATTAATACAATTGCTGATCGGCACATCGATCAGACGGTATTTTCCGGCAAATGGAACAGCGGGTTTTGCACGCTGCTGCGTGAGAGGAAACAGGCGCTTTCCCTGCCCGCCTCCCATAATAACCGCCATTGTATTCTCTAACGTCTGCATTTCTCTCCTATTTATATAATACTATACTGCTTAACTCCTAAAAGATTTATGAGAAATGATGAAACACGGCTCACAAAGTGCATTTTTTCTGATATCCTATGTATCTTGTTTATCCTTAGCAGAATGCTGAATGTATTTATAATATAGGAAAATGAAGAACCACCAGGAAAATAAAGAACGATCTTTTTTCGCGGGTCTGCTCAACGATATTAAACTGCTGTGGAGCAAGATAACTCGAAAACAGAATCTATCTGACCAGCGGAAAAAGATGGTCATCAGCATCATGGAGGAAAGCTCCACTCCTGGTTTTGATTTCTACCTGCTGATCGTCCTTTCCTGCACCATCGCCACACTGGGATTGGTAACCAATTCTGCAGCAGTCATCATCGGCGCTATGCTGATCGCTCCTCTGCTCCCGCCTATTCTGGGGCTTTCCATGTCCTCTCTGACAGGGCGTTCGATGTTGTTCCGCCGTTCTCTCATATCCATTTTTACCGGTGCACTTCTGGCGATCCTTCTCTCCGCCATCATCACATTCATCGCATACCGTCTTCCATACGGGATTCCCGATAGCATGCCTGCAGAAATCACGGCACGCGTCAAACCATCGCCGTTTGATCTGGGTATTGCGCTGGCAGGCGGTGCGGCAGCCGCGTATGCCATGACCCACCCCCATCTAACTTCTGCCATTCCAGGTGTGGCAATTTCTACCGCTCTCATGCCCCCGCTGTGCACCATCGGCATTGGCATTGCATTTGCAGATCGCACCATCTTATTAGGGTCCACTCTTTTATTTCTAACCAACCTTTCTGCCATCTCTTTTGCAGGTATCATTACTTTTGCCTTATCAGGATTCCGTCCAAGAAAAAACCATATGAGTACGCGGAAAATCCCACAGAGCATCACTTTTTCTGCTCTGTTTGTTTTTATCATCACCATTCCTCTCATGATCCTGTCATGGAACACGATCTCCTCAGCGCAGCTCGAGCGGCAGGTGAAAGATATTCTGAACCAGCAGATCGACACCATCGCGAACGCACATCTAGTAAATATAGAAATTCAGGATGTGGAAAACACAAAGAAAGTAGTTGCCACCGTGCGCACATCCCGCTCGCTGACCTTCTCGGAAGTATCCAATATTCAGCAGATGCTGGCAGACGAGACACAAAAGCCTATCTCGCTTGAAATGGTCGTTATTCCAATCAGCGAACTGGATACCCTTTATCCCCCCACCCCCACTGCACCCGTTCCAACCGCGACCGCTACCAGCACGCCGCTTCCCACAGCAACCGAAACTGCCATGCCTGCTCCCACACCAACTCCCATACCGGCTTTCATCAATTCCCTGAGCAGCAGTTCACAAGATATCTACGATGAACCAAACGGAAGTAAATCATTCACCCTGCCGGATGATTCACCGGTTTGGGTGCTGGAAGAATTGAATGTGGATGATGTGACCTGGATGCATGTGGTGGATGTATTCGGCAGAAGCGGATGGGTTAAATCCGGCAATCTCACTATCGAGTGAACCGGTTCATTTTCCCTGAAAAAATTAATTATCCTTCTTTTTCAACAGAATTGGTCCAAGCTGATCGATCAAGCCGCCAAAGAACAGATCCAGATACTTTGAAAAGGTTAAGATTGCCGGCAGATACATATAGCGGTGATGGTTTTTCAATAAGCGCAGTACCCCGCGAGACGCTTTTTCTACCGGGATGGAAAGACTTTCTGCCGGAATGCTGCCTCCATTGGGCAGATTTCTCGCCTGATCGAAGAATTCCGTTTGCACCGCGCCCAGGCGCAGATCACTTACCCACACACCACTACCTTTCATCTCTCTGAAAAGCGAGGTGGAAAAAGCATCTAAAAAAGCTTTGCTGGCAGAATACATGGCAATGCCCTGATTCGGAAGACCGCCGGCGATCGAGCCGATATTGATGATATGCCCATAGCCGCGTTCCCGCATGCCCGGTAAAAATGCCCTGGTGAGCGACAGCACAGCGCCAACATTCAGTTCAAGCAGGCTATGGATAAGCTCCCACGGCATCTCCGCATAATACCCATACCATCCAAACCCTGCACTGTTGATGAGAATATCAATAGTCTTCGTCTCTTGAATTTGTGCGATCAGATCCTGGCGTGCTTTATCATCTTCCAAATCACAGCAGTAATAGGCTGCCTTTCCTCCTCCGTTGATGATCTCCTTTTGAATAGAAAGCAGGCGATCTTTACGCCGCGCGACCAGAATGACCTGCACCCCCAGAGCAGCCAGATCATAGGCAACCTGCCTGCCAATACCGCTGGAGGCGCCCGTAATCAACGCGGTTTTTCCTTTAAACGCGTCCATTTTTGATCTCATTTTGAATTATCTTAAAAACCGCTGTTTTTCCCTTTTCTTGTTTGCCACCATTTTACCGTATCGGCAATAGTTTTAAAAACATCGCGAGAAGAATAGCCCAACTCTCGCTTTGCTTTGGCATTGCTGAATACCGAATTACCTTGAACGGTTTCTAAAGCATAGCGGGTAAACTTGGGCTGTTTCTTGGCGATCTTGTAATACAAAGTGGCAAAGATGGCACCAAAATTTGCCAGTTTCAAAGGGATATTAATAGTTGGGGTTGTATATCCCATCACCTTCTGTACCATATCTTTCAATTCAAACAGCTTGATCTGATGACCGGACAAAATATAAACCTGCCCGCTCTTGCCTCGTTCCAGCGCCAGGCGGTGACCGACTGCCACATCACGCACATCCACAAAATCGTATGCGCCTTCTACCAGCATATGCAGACGGCGGCGCGAGAGATCGTTTACCAGCTCACCCATGCTGGAACCACGAAAATCATAGGGTCCGATCACGCCGGTCGGGCAAACAATAACCGCATCCAGACCTTCTTTAATAGACTGGCGTACTGCCAGAGAAGCAGTGGCTTTGGTACGGTCGTACATACCGACCGGATTTTCCGGATCGAACGGAACATCTTCATCGACCGTTCCTTCATAATGCCGGCTTAGGGCATGAATGGAACTGGTGTAAACCAATCGCTTTATGTTGGCTTTTCTGACCGCCTTCAGTATATTGCGGGTGCCTTCAACGTTGACGTTCCAAACCAGCTCTTCTTCACCCGGAATGATCGAGACGATGCCTGCCATGTGAAAGACATAATCGATGCCCTTCAGCACGCGCTCCAGTGAGGCTGGATCCAGCACATTACCCAGTTTGATCTCAATATCCAATCCAACCAGGGAAGAAACATCTTCATTGGGTAGCACCATGGCACGCACTTCGTAGCCATGTTCCAGCAGTTCGCGCACAAGCACATTTCCCAGATGCCCGGCAGCACCAGTAACAAGAACTTTTCCTTTATCCATTCTGTAAACCTTTCAACAATAGATTCATACTATTCTGCAGTTCTTTGTCCCAATTCGCATCCTGCGGGTACAACAACCCCTGTAAAATAATACCGATTGCCAAACCAATAATTGCTCTTGACGCCGTACCCACCGGCACATCCCGGATCGAACCATCTGCGATGCCGCTTTTGATCAACTGAGAAAAATAAAAATAATATTTCATGAAAGGTTCTTTGGTTTCTTTCCACACCTTTTCATTGCGAATCGACTTTTCCCAAAATTCAAGAAACAGAGGGAACTGTCCCTGCATGCTGCCGAAAATGACATCAGAAGAGGCTGCCATTTTTGAGATACTTTCAAGCACATCCGCGCCTTCTCCGCGGGCAGCAGAGAGTCCTTTATCCAACTCCTGCAGCCAATTTTGCAGTAAAGCCATAAAGGCAGCGTGTTTTGAGGGGAAATGATGATAAAAAGCACCCTTGCTTAAGCCGGCAGCGTCACAAATCTGAGAAACACCGGTAGCATCATATCCCCCTGATGAAAACAATACCTGTGCTGTTTGTAAGATCTTCTCTCTTGTTTCAACGCTTCGCTGCTGCATAAAAACCGACCATTCGGTTTGATTCTATAGCACCGGGACTCACCGTCAAGTGACACAGGTCAATGAAGATGGTCATTAAGAAAGAGCCTGCTCCATGACAGGAAGCAGGCTCTTATTTATAAATATTTTTTGCTCGGATCTTATGGGCAGATCTCGTAATCGATATCTTCAAATACTTCTGTGCGCGTTACCTCATTGCGATCCTTATCGGTAGCAACGAACTGGTAGCGGAATATAGCAAATTCGTATGTATCGTAGTTCGTTATCTTGGAAGAATCCAGGGTAATGGAATAGGTCCCATCGCTGCCCTTGGGCGACATGGCATGCCCGCTGTCCCACTTGGTCTGTCCTTCACCTTCTTTATCCATGAAGCGTGTAAAAATGACCACGCTCCAAACCTTATCAGGATTAGAAACCTTCAAAGAAATGGTGATCTTGGTGCTTCCGCAGGTATTGTTCTTATAGTAGAACTTATTCACGTCATGCGTGACGTCATAAATATATGGCGCAGAGGGCGTTTCGGTAGGCGTTGGGGTATCGGTCGCCGTTGGGCTTTGGTTTTGCGAGGAGGTGTCATCTGACTGTGCTGCGGCTTGTGATCCAGTTATCGTCACCATCACATCGGTATATTCGCTCCATTTTCCCTTGGCATCCTGCACCCGCATACGCATAATGTGGCTGCCTGCCGTCTGGGGCGTCCAGGTATAAACCAGGGCAACCGTATTCAGGGTGGTATCAGGAGAGGAATAAGAGTTGACGATATATCCATCGATGCTCAATTCCACCACAGATACACCTTCCGGAGCTGTGGCAGTATAACGAATATCGATGGGATCCATTCCATACTGACCGCTCTGGTTGGGAGAATCCACCCTGACAGCCAGAGATACACCGGCATTACCGCCTGAATCACCCAGGCTCACGGTGACATTGCAGGCTGCTAAAAATAAAAGGGACAGAATGATTAAAACGTTAAATTTTCCATGCTTCACGGTTCTACCTCCGAAATCTCTTCTTCACTTTATTAGATTATAGCAATGAAAAATTTCAGAAAAAAGCATCCGTAGAATTTACGTGATTAAATAAAAAAACTCCTCGACCAGGACTCGAACCTGGAACCAATCGGTTAACAGCCGATTGCTCTGCCGATTGAGCTATCGAGGAAGGTTCGATAATTATAGATACCTCATGGTATGTTGTCAAGTTTTCAATGCTATTTTGTTGACTTTGGGCTTCGAATATAGTAGCATTTTTTTAACTTATTAATAGTATTAGAGGTAAATAGAAATGAATGTGTTAGTGAGAAAACCAACCCCCGAACAAAAGAAACTGCTTGAAAGCTGCCCCACCTGGGAGCACGAAGCCGGCACTTTTCCTGGCAAATACGATGACCGGGAAGAGACCTGCCTGATTATCGAAGGAAAGGCTTTTGTGGAATCTCCGGAAGGCGAACGCGCCTACTTTACGGTAGGCGACCTGGTCACCTTTGCCCCGAACCTGGTGTGCACCTGGACAATCGAGGAGAAGATCCGAAAGCACTATATTTTCGATATGGACCATTAGGCATCCGGTTTTTCAGGCTGCCCTCCATCGATCCATATTCCTGAGCAGGTTCTGTTCTCACAGAATTTGCTGAATTCTGCAAGCTGCTTGTTTTGAAGCAGAAATGTTGTTTTTATTTAATTAAAAACAAGACACACCTGCAGGAAGATAAAAAAAGAAGCGACCTTAAGAAGTCGCTTCTTTTTCTTTCGAGTTTTTTAAATTCAGGGGAGATCTTTATAAAACTTTTTCTTTACATCCGACCAATCCACAACAGCTGAATCGGGAACCGGTTGAAAATAGATCCTCATCCCATTGTTCGCCATTTCATTCAACATCTTGCCGTCTTCTTTATCCAAAGCAATGGGACCGACAACATTGGTTCTACCGTGCCCACCTCCGATTCCCCCGACCTGCAGGGATTCGAACTTGCAGCCGGCATGGTAAGCGCGGTACACCATCGGCACATTCTTATATAAAACAATGATCGGGGACGGTTCATCGAACTTGTTTTCTTTCCATTTATCGCCGGCATCCTTCGTGGAATAGATATCCAGTTTTATTCCTACCGGAGTTGCCAGCATAAAAATCTGGAACAAAAACGGGTCAGCGGTAATATCGTCATCAATGATAATGACCCTGTTCGCTCCGGTCCGGTTGATCCACTGCGTACAAACCTGTCCGTGGATCAATCGGCTGTCGATTCGAGCAAGCGCTAGATCGCCCATAATTTCACCTCATCTACCAGTATTTTTATTTCGCTTTACCGATCTGCCCGGTAAGCCCCATATAGTGCTTTACTCTCTCTTTATATCCCTGGATCATATATGAATGACCTCTACGAATTCCAAACTTCTCTGCATCATCCCAGTTTTCTTTCAATACTTTCATGCCATACAAATAGGCATCCGTGCCCATGTTGACCTTCTGCGTACCTATCTTGCACGCTTTGGTAATATTCGCATCTCCAGAACCTGATCCGCCGTGGAATACCAGGGGACAGTCTACATTTGCTTTGATCTTTTCAAGCCGGTCGAAATCAATGATCGGTTCTGATTCATAAACGCCGTGCGCCATACCGATAGAAACAGCCAGGCAATCGACACCCGAGCGATCGACAAATTCCTTTACTACAGCAGGATCGGTCATGAATGCTTCACGGTTTTTTAGATATTCATTCCCATCACTGATCTTGCCAATTTCTGCTTCGACCGTAATATTAATGGGAGTACAGATCTTTTTGAAATAGGCAACTTCTTTGATGTTGTCATCAAAAGATAATGCGGAACGATCTACCATAATGCCGGTGAATCCTCCGCGAATTGCCTGAACGCAGCATTCATAATAATCACCATGGTCCAGGTTCAAAGCAATAGGGATCCTGACTTCATTTGCCAGCAGCCCTGCCATGCGTCCAAAAGAAACCAGGTCCTTCGTAACATAAGGAAGGACACCCAGGATCAGTGGTGATTCCAGTTCGATCGCAGCTTCGATACACGCGCGTACTGTGTCTTCGTTATGAACGTTTGGCGCGAGCACACCGTATCCCTCTTCTTTTGCTTTGTTGAGTATTTCAATCATTGGTACTAACATCTTTTTCTCCTAATACTGTTAATCTTTATTTTTTGATATTCGCAGGATGTTTCAACTGCTGCTTTTCAACGATCTGGCAGAACTTGAGAACATCATGCAGCACTTGATGCCGGTCCGTTTCAAAGAATAGCTCATGTCTGGATTCTTCGTAGAATTTAAAGAATGCGTTTTTCACTCCGTTTTGTTTTAACTTTGAGATCATCGGCATCAAATTTCTTGTGTAGTTGCTAACCGGATCATAACCACCGGCAATAAGATACAGCGCAAGATATTTAGGAAATGCTTTGAACCAGCTGGAGTCTGCACACATCTTTTCCATCTCGAACATCGTGTGATATGCCCCTGCTGTATAGTGAAAATTGCATAGCTTATCTTGATTTATTTTTTCGATCTGTTTTGAATCGCGAGTGCGCCATTCTATACCACTTACGGGATCATCAACAAATTTGTTGTATTTCCCTTCAAACTTTTTTTCCATCTCAGGAAGGAGTGCATCCTTTCCCTCCTTTTTTACTTGCTTTTTACAGTATGATGCTTCTAACCTGGCAAATGCATTGGGACCCTTATCCCCGCAAAGTATCACAAGATTCGCATTTACGTACTTTGCAACTACCAGCTTTGCAACCGTTGCTCCAAAACCCATCCCGATCAATCCATGTAAAACCGTACTTTTTTCCTGACCGGATGGATCTGATATTGAAGGATCGATTATTTCATCATCGGTTAGCGGGATCTCTTCTTTGATCATTTGATAACAGCGGTCAGCATCATCAACCAGCCTGACTTCCGGGTATTCACCCTCAAAATGTCCTAACTTTCCACCTGTCCGCACGGATCTTCCATGCCCCATATAGTCATGACCAAAACATACATACCCCCTGGCAGCAAAGAATTCCATTACATCCACATATCTATCGATGTGATCATATTTGTCGTGTAGAAACTGCAGATACCCCCTGTACCGCGAATTTTTCAGCATGCATACCAAAGAATGAATCGTATCGATCCCATTGGAACTGAGAAAGGAATACTCCTTTTTTATAATTGTCAACTTCTATCCTTTAATATTCTTTCGAATTTCCTATTTCTTTCGTTTAGAGCGGGGCTTGTTCACAAAACGCGAATACATCTGATACACAATCGATACAAGAACCACTCCAAGCAAGATATAGGTAATAACATTATCAGAAGGATCTTTATAAAAACCCAGCTCTCCCCAGAATCCATCCGCAAGCTGTCGCTCTGCCTTCTTTTCAACCGTAAACCCCTCACCCAGGACAGAATTTTCACCCCACATTGCTTGATAGATAAGAATCGTTAGAAGAATGCCCATGAGAACGATAACTACTTTTCTCACTTTTTCTTGATTCAGTTTCATGCTGCTACACTCCTTTAAAGATCACTTTTCCTTACCGTATACTTTATCGATCCCCTGCACCAGGAGCATGGCAACCGCAGCACCCGGATCTTCAATTCCAACGGAATTTTCTGCACGGAAGGCTATTCTGCCGTGTTTGGCAACCATGCCCACCGTATCATAAAATCCTTTTTCGGCTGCTTTCGCGGCTTCTTCTGTCAATTTCGATGTTTCTGCCGAGACATTTTCGCGTGCAGCTCTGGCTGCGGGGAAAACTGCATCAAGAAACGTTTTTTCTCCTTCTTGTGCTTTTCCTGCTGCCATCACTCCTTCGGCAAGACCTTCTAAAAACTCTGCAATACATTCATTATTAAATTCGGTTTTGCCCTTCAATTTTTTCCCTGCATTCATAAAACCCAGGGCTATTAACGTTCCCATGGATGAAGGGGCTGCCTTTGAAAGAGTTTTTCCTGCCGTATAGAAGATGATCCCGAGATCAGTTTCATCGCTTTTACCAACAGCATCACTAACCGCGGTAAAGCCGTCACACATTACAATTCCCAGATCTCCATCACCTGCAACACCATCGAGGTCAATCAAATACTCTCTTTTATCTGTCATGATCTCAGCCCAGTATAAAAAGAGCTTTTTTAATCTATCCTGGCTCATGCTTTTTACCCTAACATTAAATTTGTGTATAAAAAGGTGTGTCCGCCGGTTTATCCAGTAGATATCGCAATTCATTATCCAGTTTCAGCAGAGAAACAGAAACACCAGCCATTTCCAGTGAGGTTGCAAATTCTCCAACAAACACACGATAGATCTTTATGCCTTTTTCCTTCAGCATTTCATCCACCTTGCGGTAGACAATGTATTGTTCTTCAAGGGGAGTTGCACCCAGACCATTTATCAAGACTGCTACTTCGTCTCCCTTTTCAAAAGGAATATCATCGATGATCTTCGGAAGAATTTCTTTCACAATCTCATCCGCAGGCAACAATTCTCCTCTGCGAATACCGGGTTCGCCATGGATCCCCATACCAATTTCCATTTCGTTATCACCTATTTTGAAACTGGGATGTCCAACTCTTGGGACCGTGCAGGGGGTTAAAGCCACACCCATTGTTCGAACATTCTCGCACGTCTTCTCTGCGATTCGCTTCACTTCATCAAGCGACATCATCTCTGCAGCGGCAGCCCCGGCGATCTTATAAACAAAAAAGATACCCGCAACGCCTCTTCTCAGATTCTTTTCTCCCGGTTTTGCATATGGAGCTGAAGCCACATCATCTCCGGCGATCACCATTTCCACATGGATATCTTCTTCCATCTGCGCCATTTCTGCAGCCATGTTGAAATTCAATATGTCACCGTTGTAGTTTCCAAAAATATACAGCACTCCACTGCCGGCATCGATCTCTTTTGTCACAGTCAGCATGTCGTCTGCTGATGGCGACTGGAAGACACCTCCAACAGAACAGCCGTCCAGCATACCGTTTCCAACATATCCCAGAAACAAGGGAAGATGTCCGCTGCCGCCGCCGGTGGCTATTCCCACTTTTCCTTTTTGTTTCTTCACCGACACCAGAGACCGCGGGCTGCCATCTACACACTTTACATAGTTCGGATGCGCTGCATAGATGCCTTTCAGCATTTCATCTACGAAATTCTCTGGATTGTTAATTATCTTTTTCATATAGGCTTCCTTTGCGAACAGGTAAAGTCTTTTTTCTTCAGAGGCCCGATGACATGGGCCTCTGAAATTTTTCTATTGGCTCCGACCGTTTTTTTACACTCTAAACGGCAGGCGTTCCTAGAATACCAACACTACCTAACAATAAGCCTATAACTAGGAGAGCGAGTGTTGCTTTCAGGATCGTGCCACCTTTTTGCAAATACTTGTAAACGCCGAAAATGGTTGCTAACGATAAAATACCCGGAAGGATGGCATCCAATAGACCCGTTTGAATACTGAAGAATTGATCTCCTTTTGGAATCAAAAGGGCTGTTTGTACATTAACAATGCTGGCAGCCAGACCGCCAAGAACAAACAGACCGAACACACTGAAGAAGGAGATAATTCGCTGAACAGCGCTGGTTTGAAGAATTGAAAGCGCAGCTTTGGTTCCCAGCTTATACCCAAGATTCCACATGAAGCGCCCTTCCTGTGTCAGGATGGTGTATCCAATGACGCCAGGGGCTAATGCTGCCCACCAATGTCCCTGTAAACCGTAGGGGATAAAGAAAGCCTGAGTTAATGGCCAGATGGTGGAGTAGTTCAATGTATCACCGATTCCAGCAAAGGGACCCATGAGACCTGTTTTCACGCTGGTGATCGCTTCATCGCTAATAGGAGCACCCAACGCTCTTTCTTCTTCCATGGAAATTACAATAGCGGGGATCATGGCACCGATCAGGTTTTCACTGATGAAGAAGGTCATGTGCCGCTCTAATCCAGCTTTGATCTCTTCGGGTTTGTCAGGATACAGTTTTTCAAGAACAGGGATCATAGTGGTGCAGAAAGCAAGTGCCTGCAGCCGCTCAACATTGTCAACAGCGCAGCTGCTGAAGCGCCAGAGGAACCATGATTTTCGCAGCGTTTTCTTGTCCAGTATCCTTTTCTTTTTCTCTACTGCAGAATCGCCTTTAAGCCCTGAGAGGTTTCCAAACAATCCTTCGCCTTCTTTTTTCGTGAAGGTCAAATACAGCCATGCGAAGAACAGACCAACCAGTGCAACGGGGATGTTTCCCAAGCCGGTATATTGAACAAGGAAGAATCCTGCGAGGAAGAACGGTAGAAGTGATCCATGCCCAATAACCATGATGGTCATAGCATAACCAAGGGCTGGCATCAATCCACCAACAACTGATAAGGCGTTTTCAAGCCAGACAGGGATGGAATTTAATATTGAACCGACTGCGGTTCCACCGAAGTAGAGGATCAGAGTCATGGGGATCCAGAAGAGGACGGCGCGAATCAAGAAGGACCAGACAAAAACGATGCGGTAGAGACCCTTAACATTTCCCTTTTCCGCACATCTATCGGCTTCGTGGACAGTCCATACCATTACAACACGTTTTACGGTGTGCAACTGCGCCATCAGGAGTGCGACAACTGCTGCAAGGGCAAGTGCTTCATCCAAACTAATTCCTTCTGTAATTGCGAGAGCAGCCGGGATGATTCCTGCAGCACACTTATCGATAGGATATGCTCCTCCGACAGCCACCAATGCTAAATACATCGGCATGACTGTAGCACCAACGGTTACTGCTGTAGGAACATCACCAAGGATCAGTCCAACCCATAAGGACACAACCAATGGAGAGTTTGTAAAGTTATAAGTAAAAGGTACAAACATCTCACTGGTGTTGATCCAGTAGATAGCTCCTAACAAAATTGCTTGTATTATAGTCATTACTTTCTCCTTTAAAAATTTTCGAAATACCTTGGAAAAATTAACTTATATAATCTAATGTTATAATTTGCGAACCTCCTTTCTATCCGAGGTCCTGCTCTTTATGGATTTAATCATATGGGGTCTGACTTCATATTGTTTTTCCATCATTGAGCAGGTAGAAAAATCCCTTTAATTGACTCCTTCCCGGAGTCAATTAAAGAGTTCCAAAGATCTGATAAATCTTTATTATTGTTATTCGTGAATAAATCTAGAAGAATAGGAAGGTTTACACCCGTAATCAGTCGATAATTTGCATGACGGAAAACCGAAAGACAGCTATTGCATGGGCTGGCGCCAAAAACATCCGCCAGAATGAGGTATTCGCCATCCGGATCAGCATCTAAAATTTCTTTTGCTTCTAGAACAAACTGATCCATATCCTTTCCTTCTGTCATGTTCAAGCAGTCCACGTCTTTCGTACTTGCTTCACCGACTATCAGTTTCGAGCTTTCTAATAATGCGTCTGCCAAATTTCCATGTGCTACCAGTAATATATGTGCCATTAAAACCTTCTTTTTTCCTTATTATTTCTCCTTCAATCTATCCGCAAAAATATTCGTATATTGATTTCATGATCAAGCTGATCAAAACCGCACCTGGGTCCAGCTGTCCAATCGTTTGAGTTCCCAACCAACGCGCTCTCCCTCTAACCGCGAGCATATTCCTCGTCTTTTCACATCCCTGTTCAGATGCGTGAAAAGCTTTTTCAACCGCAACCGCGCATGAATCCTTATTCTCTATTGATTTTTTCAACGATACGGTTATCGAATCGATAGCATCGAGCATGGTCTTATCACCGAGCTCGGCTTTTCCTCTTTCTTTAATAGATTCTTCAGCAGAATAAAACATTGCATAAAATGCAGGGAGATCAAGAGAATCCTTTTCTGCAATACAGCTTCCCATTCTCATTAATGCCATACCCAATAAGAATCCCATGGTAGAACAAGCAGCATTGTTGAAATCCATCCCCGCTT
>ENA-ORXD01001069-ORXD01001069.1-sediment-metagenome-genome-assembly--contig:-NODE-1069-length-25893-cov-9.102378_pt1 | contig 25893 bp, 29 predicted proteins | sample MGYA00237862_ERZ511471 | MGnify/ENA metagenome assembly ERZ511471 | reverse complement strand
TTATCGAAAAACGGCGATGCGAAGCAAAAAACATCCGTATTAAAAATGAGCTTAGCTCCCGTGCCTGTTCCGAAAGGGTCGCGGTTCACCCCCACAATGCCCGTGAGGGCGCCCCCGTAAGGATCCAGGGCGGAAGGCGAGTTGTGAGTTTCCACCTTGAAGATGAGGTTATAATCATCGTTGAACTTAATGACGCCGGCATTGTCTACGAAAACGGAACGACACCAGTCTTTGTCGCCCCGGCTCTCGCGGACAATTCGGGTTGACTCCTTGATATAGCTCGTAAAGAGGGAATCGATGACGATTCCGTTGCCCTCTTCATCACAATATTCTATAAAGGCATTGAAGATCTTGTGTTTACAGTGTTCCGACCATGTCTGGGCCAGCGACTCCAGTTCCACATCGGTAATTTTGGCGCCCAGACCTACAGACCTTCGCTGGTCCAGAACATTTCCATCCTGGAAATGCGCCTGAATAGCTTTCATCTCATCGAGATTGAGGGCAAGAACTCCTTTTTCACTGATCAGAAGGAGCTCCTCGTCAGCCACCGCAAGATCTATCTCCTGCACCACAGGCCGATCTTCGCCGGTCACTCTCGGAACAAAGGGAGGCATCCCTCTCTCGGCATCCCATTCGTCCTTCCCCATTATCGCGTATCGCTCGATGAGATCATTGGCAAGAAGCTTCGAGGCGATTGCATCGACATTTTTCCTGTCGATATCGGCCATAATGAGGTACTGCCGCGATGTGTACACCGCTACGCGGCCCCCCGCTCCCCGCTCCGCATAGAGCAGCTCCAGAGCCTCCCGGGCCGTTTTTCCTACGTTGTCCGTCACGCCGGGCCGGAAACCCACCTCGATGAGCCAATCGAAATTCCGGGCCAGGGGCCGGTCCACCGAATAGACCTGAATGACGGGGTCCGAAAAGGGACCCGCCGCAGCCACTTCAAGTTCCTCGCGGGAAAAAGAACCCTCAACGGTAAAAACCTCGATGGTTCTCACTTCCCGGACATCGATGCCCAGATTGGCGACGATTCGCTTGCAGGTTCTCTCGCCGAGAACATCCCGTACGCTTTGCTTGAAACCGACCTCTATCCTGTGAATCATGTTCCTCTCTTCGCACTGAATAAATAAATTCGACGACCGTGTTGATTGCCCGGTGCAGGAAACCTAACGCCGAGACTTTTCCCGAAGACCATACTTGATCATTTTCAACTGGAGGCCTTTGCGGCTCAATCCCAGTTCCGAGGCTGCCTTGCTAACATTGCCGCCACATTCATCGAGAACCCTCCCGATGATATCCTTCTCGATATGCATCTCATGCAGTTTTTCCAGAAACTGCCCCTTGTCGTATACGTGGAGCTTCAGGGCCTCGGGGAGATCAACGAATCTTGCGGTTGGTTTGAAGCTCAGCTCGTTGTTCCGGCTCATGACAGCGCTCCTGAAGACGATGGACGAGATATGCCCCTCTCCGACCGCGCGAAAGCTGACGATGACGCGTTTCTGCCCCTCTTCCAGATTCCCCTGGTTCGGGTCCTCGACGATCGAGGGATTGAAAAAGGCGGCAGCCTCGATGGCGTATTCCAAGGTAAAGTAGGACCCGATCAGCAGTTTTCTTTTGAGGGACAGGGGCTTCGGGAATATGCCGGGATCCAATGCCAGGATGTCTTGTACGGTGTTAAAATTTTTCTCAAATATTTTTGAGATGTTGCGATGCCGGCTTGAAAAATCAGCCAGCACTCCGTTGAGCGCCACGTCCGCCTCCTGGTCGGAAAAGGCCAATATCCGGTTGATGATAATTTTTGCCCTCTTCCCGTCGCCGGAACCGGGCAGATAGAACCTGGCAAGGACCCGCGTGGGGTCCGGATAAAACTTGTTCGGCAGTCGTTTAACGGTTATGGCCATGGCTCCCTCGTCTCGGGACACATCCGGTGGATACGTGCCTCATCTCCTTCTTGTTCGCCCCGGTGAAAGACCGGCGCTATTTCCGCCCCAGCTCCTTCGATCTGCGTGTCGCGGCCGCGACCGCCGCCGCGAGGGTCTCCCTGATATTCCCCTCGTTCAGCACCTTGATTCCCTCTATGGTGGTGCCGCCGGGGGAGGTGACCATCGCGGTGAGCTGGGCGGGCGTCCGGTCCCCCCGGAGACACAGCTTGGCGGCCCCCAGCATGGTCTGGGCCGCCAGCTTCAGGGCGGTTTCGGCCTCCAGCCCCTGGCTGATTCCGGCATCGGCGAGCGCCTCAATGATGATGAAGCCGTAAGCGGGACCGCTCCCGCTCAGGCCGGTGACCGCGTCGATCAGCCCCTCTTCGACGACGACGGTCATCCCCACCGAATCGAATATCCGGCGTGCCGCTGCGATATCGTCTTCGGTGGCGTTCCTGCCGCCGGTGAGGGCCGCCGCCCCCTCTCCGATGAGGGCGGGGGTGTTCGGCATCACCCTGACGACGCGGGCCTTCTCCCCCAGGATTCCTTCCATGAAATCGAGGGTGACTCCCGCCGCGATGGAGATGACGAGCCGGTCCGTGATGATGGCGGCGATTTCATGGAGCACCTCCTTTATATTCTGGGGTTTGACCGCCAGGATGACGATATCGGAACCGTGCAGTGCCCCCCCGATCTCTTCCGACACTTCGACATGCAGGGTATCCCTGAGGTGATCGAGCCGCTCTTTACGGATGTCATGGACGGTTATGTCCTCCGGTCGCGCCAGGCCGCCGGTGATGATCCCCCCGGCGAGCGCCTCGCCCATATTCCCCGCCCCAATGATACATATCTTCTCTTCAGGCATCGTGATATGGCAACCTCCCTCTCTGTGTGAAACGGCGGGAAGCCCCGCCCCTCACGGAAAACATGTCTTGACTTTTGAGACCGCACTTACTATTCATAACTTATTTTAATCCAAAGGGGAAGAGATGTTTATCGTCGGAAATTTAATAGAGGCGCTCGCCCGGATCGTCGATATCGGGTTGACGATATATATGTGGCTTATCATCATCCGGGCCATTATCTCCTGGGTGAACCCCGACCCGTACAATCCCATCGTCCGGTTTTTGTATAACGTGACGGAACCGGTGCTGTACCAGGTCAGGAGGCTGATCCCCATGAGGGGAATCGGCATAGATTTCTCCCCGATTATCGTAATCCTGGTCATCGTGTTCCTGCAGAGTTTTGTGGTGCGGACCATGCTGCAGATCGCGGTTCATTTCAGGTAGCGGGGCTTCCCCGCGCAGCGTGGGGGTGGTTCGTGATCCCGGTCGATGAGACAGCTGAGGGCGTCGTATTCAATATCAGGGTGATTCCGCGATCTTCCCGGTGCGAACTCGCCGGTGTCCAGGGAGACGCCCTGAAGCTCAGGATAACAGCACCCCCCGTCGAAGGGGCGGCCAACGAGGAGTGCATACGCTTCCTTTCGAAGATGCTGGGCGTGAGACGATCCCAGATACGGATCGTAGCCGGGCTCCGATCGAAAAACAAGAGGGTCTCCGTATCGGGGATACACAGGGAAGACATCGAAACCGCGACGTGAAAGAGACCTCGCAGAGGGGTCGGGACGTGTGACGTGTTGCGAGATATCTTCAGAGAAAACCTGCAAAAACGACTGGTACTGGGATTCCTGGTGGCCACGTGCCTCACCGGTGTCGTTGCCACGCTCGTCGGCATCCATATCATCAGCGGAAACACCATGGATGAGGCGCAGAGAAAGGTCCAGCAGGACATCAACACGGCGAAGCTCGTCTATGAACACAATATAGAGCGACTGGCCTTTCAGGTCCGCTGTGTCGCCCTCCGGTCCCCCCTGAGCGATGCGATTTCTTCCGGCGCTGTGTCCGCCCTGACGGATCTGAAGAGGCTCATACGCACGGGGGGGACGGAACCGCAAGACGAACAGGGGGCCGACTGCATATGCATCGACATGCTCTCGCTGGTGGATGCCGGGGGCACCGTCCTGTTCCGCCCTTCCAACCCGGCGGTGAAGGGGGATAATGTCCTGTGGGACCCGGTCATACGGAGGTGCCTCGAGGAGGGAGTCCCCCTGTCGTCGACGGAATTGATTTCCGTGGAACGGATACGGCGGGAGAATCCCCGCCTTTCGGGGCGTCTGGCCATACCCATCATCAAGACCCCTCAGTCGATAGAGATCCATGAAGAACAATTATCCGAGGGAATGGTCCTCAGGGCGGCATACCCCGTCTTCGATGCCCGGGGTGATCTCGCGGGTGCGCTTGTCGGAGGGGTGCTCCTGAACAAGGACTACGCCATGGTGGACAAGATAAAGGAAACTTTGTACCACGATGAACAATACGAGAACCTCGATATGGGGTTCGCCACGATATTCCAGGGAGGGGTCCGCATATCCACCAACGTGATGACGGAGGATTCCGAGCGGGCGATCGGGACGGTCGTCTCCCGAGAGGTGCACGACCAGGTTGTTGAAAGAGGCGAAGACTGGGTCGGGAGGGCCTTTGTCGTCAACGACTGGTATCTCAGTTCCTATGTGCCGATATACGATATCGATCACACCATCGTCGGGATGCTCTACGTGGGGATACTGGAGGCGAAATACCGGGACATGAGACTGTACGCCCTCTGGGTATTTCTCGGTATCACGACCCTCGGGATGGTCGTCGCATTCATCATCTCTTTCCGCATAGGGCACTCCATCATAGAGAGGATACGGATCCTGAAACAGGCCACGGAGACTATCGCGACCGGGGATCTTGATTACCGGCTTCCCTGCAGCAGGTCCTCCGACTTCGGTATGCTGGACGAGGCCTTCAATGACATGGTCACGTCGCTCAGGGATCGTGATGAGCGGCTGAAAAAGGCCCTCCAGCAGATCACGCTGACGGAACGCCTGGTCTCCCTCGGACAGATGGCCGCCGGTGTCGCCCACGAGATGAACAACCCCCTCGGCGGCATCCTCCTCTACAGCAATCTCATATTGGAGGAGCTTCCCGCGGACAGCCCGGCCCGGGAGAATATGAACAAGATCATCTATCAGACGAACCGGTGCAAGGAGATCGTCCAAAGCCTCCTGGACTTTGCCCGGACTCCATCGGGGGAGATGGTTCCCCTCGATATCAACGAGGTGCTACTCACATCTCTCGGTCTGGTGAAGGATCAGTCGATGTTTCACGGGATCGAGATAGAAACGGCGTTTGCCGCAGGTCTCCCCCAGGTGAAGGGAGACCGGTCGCGGCTCGAACAGGTCTTTCTGAATCTGTTTATCAATGCCTCCGATTCCATGCCTGAAGGGGGGAATCTGACGGTGGCAACGAAGCTGATCAGCAGGTTCCCGTCCAACAGGCAAGAAGAAACGGAGATGGAGAGGATCTGTCTCCTGGCCAGTCCCCACACGGTCAAGATCACTATCTCGGATACGGGAAAGGGGATCGACAGGGCCTACCTGTCGCATATCTTCGAGCCCTTCTTTACCACGAAAGACCCGGGGAAAGGGACCGGCCTGGGGCTGTCCATCGCCTACGGGATCGTCCGCAAGCATGACGGATTCATCGATGTTGAGAGCGAGCCGGGCAAGGGAACGACCTTTTTTATTTTCTTGCCCGCGAAGGGGAACGGTACCCCTCCATGGAACGACATGAGGGAGGATTCGGTTGGGTAAGCAAAGGCGGGTACTGGTTATTGATGATGAGGATTCCATACGTGACGGGTGCCGCCAGGTGCTCTCGCAGATGGGGTGCGCGGTCGACGATGAGCGGGATGCCCGCCGCGGTCTTGAGACGGCGCTCGGGGACACCTATGACCTGATACTCCTCGATGTGAAGATGCCGAAGATCAGCGGTCTGGATATCCTGAAGAGACTCAAGGTGGAGTCCGACGTATCGGCGCAGGTCATCATCATCACCGGGTACGGAACCATCGAGATGGCCGTCGAGGCCATGCGGCACGGGGCGTTCGATTTTCTGGCGAAGCCCTTCGCCGCGGCCGAGCTCAGAAAGGCCGCAGCCGGCGCCCTGAGGGCCTGTGATATGGAGAGGCCCGAAGACGATATCCCCGAACTTATCGGCGACAGCGACTGCATACGGAGATTGAAAGACACCATCAGGAGGGTGGCGTATACCGACAGCACGGTCCTGATCACCGGAGAAAGCGGAACAGGAAAAGAGCTGGTCGCCCGGGCGATACAGAAACTCAGTGCCAGGAGGGATCGACCGTTCGTTCCCGTCGATTGCTCTTCCCTCGTGGAAAACCTGATGGAGAGCGAACTCTTCGGTCATATGAAAGGGGCGTTCAGCGGTGCGACGCGGTCGCGTGAGGGGCGTTTCCAGATGGCGGACGGGGGGACGCTCTTTCTGGACGAGATATCCAATCTCTCTCTCGGCACCCAGGCCAAACTGCTGCGGGTCATTCAGGAAGGGGAGGTCCCGCGGGTCGGCAGCTCGAAGGCCGACAGCGTCGATGTGCGACTCATAGCGGCGACCAACAGGGATCTGAGGGGGCGGGTGGTCTCCGGTGACTTCCGGGAGGATCTCTTCTACCGGATATCGGTGGTCCCCATAGAAGTGCAACCGCTCAGAGAGCACCCCTCCGATATCCTCCCTATCGCACGGCACTACCTGGACCTGTACACGAAGAGGCACAAAGGCACGGAACGGAGGTTCTCGAAGGAGGCGCAGCAGTCGCTGATATCGTACACCTGGCCCGGCAATGTCAGGGAGCTGAAGAACACCATGGAACGGCTGTCGGTGCTCTGCGACAGTGAAACGATCGGTCTGTCAGATATTCTCTACTACGGACAGGAGACTGGCGCGAAGGCCCCCGCGGTGGATTCCCGCACCGGGCGAATGACCCTCGTGGATGTCGAGAAGGAACATATCACACGAGCCCTCCGCCACTTTGATTTCCGGATAGGCAAGACCGCGGACTTCCTCGGTATCGACCGAAAGACCCTGCGGACGAAGATCAAAAACTACGGGATCGACACGGAGGGATAGGGACGTTGCCGCCTCCCGGGTATCCCTCGCGCTCTCCCCATCGTCACCATCGACGGTGCCGCGTTCGAACGGGGTCATCCTCCCCATCCGTGGGGTGATATGCCCCTCGGCGAAGGACCTCTCGGCGATAACCATGCTGTTCTTTTCAAGTATTACGACAGGTTGAATTTCTGGCATCAGACTTGCACCACTATGGGGTAACATACAAAGAGGAGGTGACAGGTCATGGCTGAGAAGAAAAAGATTCTTCTGATCGACGATGACAAGGATTTTCTGATGGCGACCAGGCTGATCCTTGAAAAAAACGGGTATGAGGTGCTCCTGGCGGAAAATGGAAGGAGCGGTGTTGATATGATACGATCAAACCCTCCCGACCTGGCGATCGTCGATATGATGATGGAGACGTGGGGGGAGGGGTTTGACGTGATATCCGAGGTCCGTTCCATGGAAAAGGGAGAGGACCTGCCGCTGATCATCCTGAGCGGGGTTGATCTCCAGGGTCCGTATCAGTCCTTCGAGCCTTCCGATGAATTTCCGAAGGTGGATCTGATATTGCACAAACCCGTCAAGGCCGGGGATCTCATACAACACATAACAAGTCTGTTAGGATAAACGCCGATGTCGTACAAAACCCAGGAAGGCCTTGTCCTCATCATTGACGATGAGGAGACCATACGGGACGGGTGCAGGCAGGTTCTTGAAAAATCCGGCTACCGTGTCATTGCCACGGAAGACGGACCGAAAGGGATCAAGATTGCACGGGAAAAGCATCCCGATCTGGTCTTTGTGGATCTGAATCTGCCCGGTATGCCGGGCCTGGAGGTGATCGACATCCTGCTGGCCGATATCCCCCATATCGTGCTGGTCGTCATCACCGGGTATGTGTCCATCGTATCCGCGGTGGAATCCATGAAACGGGGGGCATATGACTATCTGCCCAAACCCTTTACGCCCGATCAGCTCAGGGCCGTGACGAAGCGAGGGCTGGATCACCACAGACTTATCATGGAGGCGGAGAACCTGCGGTCCGCGCAGGAGAAGATGACGAAGGACTTCATTACCTTTGTCAGCCATGAGATGCGCTCCCCCCTGGTCGCCGTCCAGCAGTCCATCGAATCCCTCAAGATAGTGGCGGACGATTGCCTGAGCGATGAGGCAAAAGCGATCATAGAACGGTGTGAGAAACGGATCCGGAATCTGGAGGATCTGGTGGAACACTGGCTCAATATACGCCAGATAGAAGAGGGGACCCTGATACGGGAGAAAGGACTCCTGGATCTTGCCGGTGTTCTCCTGCGAAGTATCGAGGATATGGCCCCGCTGTGTGAGAGGAGGGCGATTACCCTGGAGAGCGACATCCCGGAAGGTCTGCCCATGATAACCGGTGACACGGAGAGCCTTGTCAGGGTCTTTGTGAATATTATCGGAAACGCAACGAAGTATACCCCCGCCGGAGGCCGGATATCTGTGCATGCCGGATATGACGACCACTATGTGGACGTAACCATATCGGACACGGGGAGAGGGATCCCCAAGGACAAGATCCCCTTTATCTTCGAGCCGTTTTATCGGGTGAAGGAAAAAGGGGAACAGCTGGAGGGCTCCGGGCTGGGTCTTACCTTCTGCAAAAGGATCATGGACGCCCACAGCGGGAAGATAGACGTCTCGTCCAAGGAGGGGACAGGCACGACCTTTACCCTGAGATTTCCGCGGCAATAGCCTCCGGGCTTGAGAGGATAATGATCATTTTTCCTCCGGGCAAAACGATGCACCCACGGGACACGGGTTATGAAGTGTTACGATGAAGGATACTACGAACGCCACGAGGACGATACGCCCGGCAGGTGTTTCCTCTGCGGGCAGTTGTCCGAACTGCTGTCTGTCGTACGCCATATCGAGAGCATGAAGATGGTGCATCTCTGTCCCGATTGCATGACGGACAGGATGTCCGAGTACCTGCTCGACAATACGAGGGCATGGAAGGGGAAGGTGGGGAAAGAGGAAATAGAGGATGCCCTGAGGATCTTTCAGGCGGTACAGGGGAAGTAACGGATGATGCCGCTACTCCCCCCGTCGATGTTTCTCCCTAGGCGAATGCCGCGGAGACCGCGATCAAGATTCCTGCGGCAAAGACGACCATCCCCAGGCCCGCTCCTCCCGCCGTGGCCAGGATGGGGGTCAGTCCAAACAGCAGAAACCCGAATGCGCATCTTCCTTCTCTTCCGTCCATGAGTATTCTCCTTAATCTTCAATCCTTTTGACGCTGACGGCCGATATGACGAGCCGTGTCTTGATCAGCGGATACTTCATCACAACCCCGATCGCCTCCACCCTGTCTCCCGCAGCGACCCTGTTGGCGGGTGCGGTGAACATGATGACCCGTATCTGCCCCGTCGCGTCCTTGATGTGGAAGTGAGGCCTGTTGAGCCACCTGAAGCTGATCTTCCGGACCTCACCCGATATCCGCACCACCTCTCCGATCATCGCCGGGTCTATCTTCCCTATCATGTGGGCCCGTGCCCGGGATTCAAACTGCTCGTGTGCCTGCGCAAAGCTCCTGCGGCTCATCCATGCCAGGACCATGGGGATGACCAGGAGCAGGATCAGGCCGGGAACGGCATACAGCAGAAAGCGCGAATCGCCCGTCGAACTGTAGTGGAGGGCGACCGCCGCCGCACATATGATGAACGTCACCCAGGCCAGTGCCGACATGAATCTCCTCTACTCGGCCGGCAGGTCTTTTCTGAACATCAGGAAGTACGTAACTCCGATGAAGAGAAAACCGCCGACGATATTCCCTATCGAGACGGGGATAAGATTCCAGAGCCATACGTCGGACCAGGTCAGCCCTCCGTTGGCGAGGAGGAGCCCGCCTTTCTGCGTGATAACGGCCGGATACCAGTCGCACAGGAACTTCCCTGCGGGGAGAAAGTACATATTGGCCACGCAGTGCTCAAAACCGGACGAGACGAAGGCCATGATCGGGAACCAGATGCCGAAGAACTTTCCGATCACGTCATCCGCCGTGATGGCGAGAAGGATGGCGATGTTGACCAGGAAGTTACACCCGATGGCCTTTGCGAAGCAGGACCAGAGACCTGCGGCGCCGACGGCCTTGTATTCGAGAATCTTTCCCGTCGCGATGCCGACCGCGGTCATGCCGAAGGCGTTGACCGCCATGGTGCCGTCCGCCTGTCCGCTTACGAAGGGGCCGACGGCCATGAGGTACGCATACGCCAGGGAACCGACGAGGTTTCCGATGTACACCCACACCCAGTTCCTCATCACGGCGCCCCAGGTGACCTTCTTCATCATCGCGGCCATGGGGACGATCATGCAGTCGCCGGTAAAGAGTTCCATGCCTGTCAGGACGATGGCGATCAGGCCGACGGGGAATACGGCACCGCCGACGAGCTTGGCAATTCCCGGTGTCGCTATGCCCGTGATGCATACGGTGCACAGCGCTCCACCGATGGCGATGTACGCACCCGCCATGAATCCTCGGAGCAGCAGGTTAAAGATTGAGAGTTTCGCCTTGCCGACTCCTGCGGTGCCGACAAGGGCGACCATTTTTGCCGGGGGGTTAAAAGCCATGAATTAATACCTCCTCCATTTATAAAATTTTCATATAGCGGGCCCGCCCCCTGCGGCCCCTCTTTTCAGTTTCCGTAACCAGATGGGTCGTATCAAACGTACGTGAATACAAACAGGGTTATGCCCTAACTGGCAAAGGCCTCTTTGACCTCTTTTTTCCAGATGCAGAGGAATTTTCCGCCGTGTGTCTGGCACTGGACCAGTTCCCACTCGCTTTCCCCCACCTTATCGAGGATCCCCTCGAATTGTTCCTGGCCGCCCGGTATACCGTCAACGATACAGTTCCCCGTATTGTTGCAGGAGATGGACTCGGGCGGGATGACAGCCTCCAGATCGACGATACTCGTCTTGTACTTCCATCGTGGCATGATCGTACCTCCTTTTTATACCCTGGTTAGTGTAAACACTGTGCCGCTTCGACCTTCGCCGTGCAGACCCTGTATTCGGGGATCTTCCCGACCGGGTCAAGCACGGAATTCGTCGGAAGATTCACGGCCGCCTTGCTGAAACGGGAATCCGGTTGCGGGTGCCGCTCTCTTGGCCTCGGGGACAACCGGTTTCCTTTCCAGCATGTTTATGTTCGCTCCGGTCAATACATCCCGGAGGTTTGCTGCCGTGGTGCCAACACAGGCTTGGCCGGGATGTGATCGGGACCAGTCGTCGCGTCTCTTCCCAAGCCGGGAGCACCATACATTATTTCCCCCTTCTTTTCAAGGAATATGATCGTTCCGGTGCGCTTTTGAACGGGGCGAAGAAGCTTCAGGCTTGATGAGAGAAATTAAGGGAATATGACGGTTAGATCTTTTGAGGAGACTGAGTAATCCGTACAGGGGTACGACTGTCCCCGGGTCCGATGGAGAGGTCCGCAGGGGCGGAGGTGCCCCTGCGTCATCGTGACCGGAGGCGCTGGGATCAAATATGCCGTGCCGTGTCTCCGCTTCCCCGCCCATGCCCCGCCTCCTTCTCTTGGGGACGATCAGAACAGAAATAGCTTGATTTCTGTGGAGGTATAGTATAATGAAGGCAAGATTTTAACGGTATCCATCCCGAAGGTTGCGTCCTTCAAAGAGAGGGAGGGAGACTGAATATTAACGAAGGACTCCTTGCCCGGGTTCGGTATCCGGGCTACAGAGCCGTGAGGAGGATGTGTGGTGAGAAGGTACGAAACGATATTCATTGTGCGGGCCGACCTGCAGTCGGATGAGACGGGGGACCTGATTGGCCGTTATGCCGGAATTATCGAGGGCATGGACGGTACCATCATCAAGATTGAAAACTGGGGCAAACGGAGGCTGGCCTACCCGATCGAGAAGAGGCGCGAGGGGGTATATGTCAGGATCGATTTTGTCGCCCAGTACAAGGTTGTCTCCGAGGTGGAGCGGAATTTCAAGATCGATGACAATGTCCTGCGGTTTCAGACAGTCAAGCTGAGTGACAAAGTCGACATGGAGGAGGTCGAGCGGGAGATAGCGGACGCTCGTAAGAGAGAGGAAGAGCAGAAAAAGGAAGAGGCGCGGAAGAAGGAAGAGGATCAGAAGAAAGAAGAGGATCAGAAGAAAAAAGAGGATCAGAAGAAGGGAACCGTTTCTGAGCCCGCCCATGAAGAGATCGAGCCATCCGAAGGTGCGAGCGGTCACGATGCCGGGACCGGCGATGAAGAAAGTGCACAGGACTCTTCGCCCGCTGAGGCAAATGATGAAAGGGCAAAGGAGGAGTAAGAAATGGCATACACACCGGATAATCGTACAAGGCGCCCCAGGACCAAGTTTTTCCATAAGAAGAAGGTATGCAGGTTTTGTGTGGATTCGAATATAGCGATTGATTACAAGAGCCCGGCTGCCCTGCGGGGGTTCCTGACGGAGCGGGGAAAGATCATGCCGAGGAGGATCACCGGAACCTGCGCCAAACATCAAAGAGCATTGGCAGTGGCGATCAAAAGGGCCAGGACGCTGGCTCTCCTGCCCTATGTAACTGCCGACAGTTAATTTCATCCGAGTTGATCTCCGATAGAACGAGGTGTCTGCCGGCCGGGCAGATACCTCCCACTTCTTTGAGGCCAGGTGAGGCATGTTCCGTCTGAGGGGGGGAGGTGTCCCCTATAGAGACTTTTTCCTTGCTGTTGCCGTCACCTCTGTTGTTTTCACGACGGTAGCCGTGATCTCGGTGCTTGGCGTATTCGGCGCGGTGGTGATGCCGGTACCGGTCCTGTACTACTATTCGAGGCTGGGCAGACTTCCCGGCATTCTGGTCTTCGCCCTCTCCCTGGCCGTTACCCTGATTGTGCTCAGGGGGCTGCATCTCCAGATCGGCCTCGTATATTTCTTCCTCTTGGGTTCTCTGGGGGTTGTCCTCTCGGAGGTGCTCAGGAAAGACTGGTCCATAGAGAAGACGGTCATTTGTTGCGGGTGTGTCCTCCTGTCGCTGGGGTTCATCGTTCTCGCGTACCTGAGTCTGTCCTCCGGAAAGATGCCGTGGAGCGTAATCGAGACCCCCGTATCCGCGATGGTGCGTGAGAATATCGATATGTATGCCCGTGCGGGTGTTCCGGCGCAGCATATCGAACTCATACGGGGAAACGCCGATCAGATAACACGGGTCCTGGTCGGGTTGTTTCCCTCCATCGCGCTGGTAAGCACCGTTTTCCTGGTATGGGTCAATATCCTGGAGGGGAAATGGCTGTTCAGAAAGAAGGGAATGTGGTACCCTTCATTCGGCGATCTTTCGCTGTGGAAAACCTTTGATAAAACAATATGGCTTGGTATAATCGCCGGCATCTTCATGATGATTCCCCTGGAGGGGCTTCGCATCCTGGGGTTGAACGTACTGATTGTCCTCCTCTTTATATACATGTTGCAGGGCCTGGCCATCACGAGTTTTTTCTTTCAGAGAAAAAACGTGCCGGTATTGTTGAGGGTCTTCGGATACTTTCTGGTCTTTGCTCAACAGTTCCTGCTGTTGATTGTGGCCGTGGTGGGCCTGGTCGACACCTGGGTCGATTTCAGAAAACTCGCCAAGAAATCGGGCTGATCTATTGATGAGACAGGGGACGCCATGGGGGGGTGATGTGTCGGGAGCAGTGGCAGCGCGCGCGACACAAGACGGTTATTTCTAATGGGAGAGGATCTATGAAGGTTATACTGAAAAAGGACGTGGCATCCGTGGGGAAAGCGGGGGCCCTTGTCAATGTCGCCGACGGGTATGCCAGGAATTTCCTGATTCCCCGAGGATTGGCCACGGAGGCCAGCAGCAGAAACGTGCAAGACCTGGAGCGTGAGAGAGAAACCGCGACGAGGAAGGTCGACAAGGAAAAGAAGACGGCCCAGACCCTGGTTGACGCCCTCGAGGGGGTTACCTGTCATATATCCAGGAAGGTGGGGCAGCAGGATAAGCTGTTCGGTTCCGTCACCTCCAAGGACATAGGAGACGCCCTGAGCGAGCAGGGGATAGAGATCGACAAGAAGGATATCATGCTTGAAGAACCGATAAAGAGTATCGGTGAATTTCCCGTAAGGGTGAAGGTGCACCCCGGGATGTCGGCCACTATCACGGTCGTTGTTACCGGTGAGGCATAGGATGAAGGACATCGATTTTTCTTCCCACAAGGTCCCGCCGCAGAATCTGGAGGCGGAACAGTCGGTCCTCGGCGGCATCCTGCTGGACAATCACGCCCTGAACCATGTCCTGGAGATCATGGGCGGGGACGATTTCTACAGCGAGTCCCACCGGAAGATTTTTTCCGCGATCCTCGAACTGTACGAGAAGAATGAGCCGAGCGATCTGATCACCTTGTGCAATATCCTGCGCGGCAGGGGGCACCTTGAGGGAGTCGGGGGAGAGGTATACCTGGCATCCCTTGTCGACGGGGTTCCTTCGGCGGCAAACATCGCCTATTATTCCAAGATCGTAAAGGAAAAGGCCATTCTGCGGGGATTAATAGGGGCCGCGACCGATATACTGAGTAAGAGTTACGATGCCGGCTCCGATATAGACGCCGTTCTCGACGAGGCGGAGCACGCGATCTTCGAAATATCGGAGAACAAGATAAAACCCGCCTTTGTCCCCATTAAGGAGATCGTCAAGAACACTTTTGAGAACATAGAAAAACTCTACGCCAAGAAAACGCTGATCACGGGGATCTCCACGGGGTTCCAGAGGGTCGATGAGATTACCTCCGGTCTCCAGAATTCCGATCTGATCATCGTCGCGGGCCGGCCCAGCATGGGAAAGACGGCCTTTGCCATCAACATCGCGCAGCATGCCGCGATCGAGGACAAGGTGCCGGTGGCCATCTTTTCCCTCGAGATGTCGAAGGAGCAACTGGCCCTTCGCATGCTCTCCTCCGACGGGAAGGTGGACTCACAGAAGATCCGGAGGGGGTTTGTCGGGGAGATGGACTGGCCGAAGCTCGTGACCGCCGCGGGGAGACTTTCGGAGGCCCCCATCTTTATCGATGATACGCCTGCCATCTCCGTTCTCGAGATCAAGGCAAAGGCGCGAAGGCTGAAGGCGGAATCCGGGCTGGACCTGATTATCGTCGATTACCTCCAACTGATGAGAGGCAGGGATTCTTCCCTGCCGCGGGAACAGGAGATATCGGATATCAGCCGTTCCCTCAAATCTCTGGCCAAAGAACTCGATGTTCCGGTCATCGCGCTATCGCAGCTGAACAGGCAGGTTGAATCACGAACGGACAAGCGCCCTCAGCTTGCCGATCTGAGGGAGTCCGGGGCGATCGAGCAGGATGCCGATGTGATCATGTTCATATACCGGGACGAGGTGTACAACAAGTCGGAAGACAACCCGGAGAAGGGGAAGGCGGAAATCATCATCGGCAAGCAGAGAAACGGTCCCGTCGGGGTGGCGAACGTGACGTTCCTGAAGGAATTTACCTGCTTTGAAAATCTGGCCTACGACCACGACGGGTTCTAATCTGTTATGAGTTTCGGTTCATCGGCCAGGTAGGGGATCGCGAGCCTCAGTTTTTTCAAGGCTTCCTTTTCGATCTGTCGAGCCCGCTCCCGCGTGATGTTAAACCGGTCACCGATCTCCTGAAGGGTTTCAGGATCGTCCGCCATGATCCTGCGTTCTATGATGTAATGCTCTCTTTCGTTGAGTTTCTCCAGCGCGCCGGCGATGTTTTTCTTGACCAGGGCCATCTCGTCCTTCTTGATGAGGGTGTCCTCCTGGTTTGCCCCGTCGTACACGAGGTGGTCGATATAGGTCGACTCTCCTTCGTCATTGATGGCGGCGTCCAGTGAGACATCGCGGTTGGAAAGGCGGAGGGCCATCTCCTCCGTTTCTTTCTCCGTCACGTTGAGCATATCAGCGATTTCCTTGAATTCGGGGCTTTTTTCCGAGATGTCCTCCAACTGTTTCTTCGTCTGGTTCAGCTTGAAGAAGAGTTTCCGCTGTGCCTGGGTGGTTCCTATCTTGACGAGACTCCATGACTTGATGACGAAGTTCTGCATATATGCCCGGATCCACCATACCGCGTACGAGATGAGCCGGTAGCCCTTGTAGGGGTCGAACTTCTTGACGGCGTGCATCAGGCCGATATTCCCCTCCTGGATCAGGTCAATGAGCTTTACTCGGTAATTTTTATATTCGTGGGCGATCTTGACCACAAACCGCAGGTTCGACGTGACCAGCTTCTCGGCCGCCTTCATGTCATTCTCTTTGACAAACTTCACCGCCAGCTTGAACTCTTCATCGGCGTCCAGGATGGCGAAGCGGTTTATCTCCGCCATGTAAAGGTCAACTGAATCGGTTACGGCGGGAAGACCCATTTGCGATCCCTCCAAGGGTTTTTGAATTTTTCAAAGTAAAAGTATTCTCTCGAATAGTCAAGTTTTTTCGGCGATCCTCCGCCGCACTCCCCCCCTTCTTGACAATGTTCGGTTTTGTGCTTATCTTACGAAAAAGAAAGAGGAAAGGAAATGCGGATGGACTCTCAGAACGAATCGATTATGGAATTTGCATGCAGATTCGCGGAGGAGATAGAGGCGAAGGCAGTCCTCCTGTACGGTGAAGTGGCCCAGGATCTCCTTATGAAAAAGGGGGAAGCCCCCTTTAATACGATCCTCATAACGAGGGAAAAGGATGGCGTTCAGTATAACAAGAAGCTTTTTTCCAGTGTCATCAATATTCCCAACGTGAACATCACGCGTCTGAGCCAGATAAAGGTCGCCATCACGAAGGGGCTTGCCACGGGACTCTTCAGAAAAGGGGATAAACTGGTGTGCCTGACCGGCGTTCCGAAGTTCGGATACATAGACAGTATATTCGTGATCGATGTGGGCAGGGAGTTTGAGATCCTTATTTCCGAAGAGGTGTCCGATATATTCGAGGATATTCAACCCGAGGTGTTCGAAGCGGTGTTGAATATCGCCCTGGAGCTTGCCTCCCAGGGGAGAGAGGGGAGGCAGGTGGGGACTATCTTCGTCATCGGCGATCACGAGAAAGTGCTTGAGCTCTCCCGGCAGATGATCATCAACCCGTTCATGGGCTACGAGGAGAAGGAACGGAACATCCTCGACCGTAATCTGAAGGAGACCATCAAAGAGTTTTCGGCCCTGGACGGCGCCTTCGTGGTCCGGGGAGACGGTGTCCTGGTCACGGCCGGAAGGCACCTCAGCGCCGCCCTGGAGGCCAAGGATTTTCCCCAGGGGCTGGGGAGCCGGCATATCGCCGCGGCGGGGATCACCAGCGTCACCGGGGCGATCGCCATCGTCATATCCGAGTCGACCGGGACCGTACGGATCTTTAAGAAGGGGAGACTGTTCGTTGATGTCGAGAAAGGTATGGAATAATTATGAGATTTGATAAATTTACCCTGAAACTCCAGGAGGCATTCCAGGATGCCGAGGGGTTGGCGAGCGGATACGGCCACCAGGGGATTGATGCCGAGCATCTCCTCCTGGCCCTTGTGCGGCAGCCGGAGGGGATCGTATCCGAGATACTGAAAAAGGTCGGCGCTGAACCCAGGCAGCTTGCCGGTGAGATCGAAGGGGTCCTGGAGGGGCTCCCGAAGGTCTCCGGTGCGGGGCAGCCGTACCTGGCGCCCCGGCTCAACGATATGCTGAACAAGGCCCTGACCGAGGCGGCACGGCTGGGAGACGAGTACGTCAGCGTGGAGCATGTTCTGGTGGCGATCGCCGATGACAAGAGCGGAGCAGCCGGAAAGGCGCTCCAGCGGCTGGATGTGACCAGGGATGCGATCATGAAAGCCCTGGTGGATATACGGGGAAACCAGCGGATCACCGATCCGAATCCCGAGGACAAGTACCAGGCCCTCAAGCGTTTCGCCCGCGATTTCAACGAGCTGGCTCTTAAAGGCAAATTTGATCCGGTCATCGGGAGGGACGACGAAATACGAAGGATCATGCAGGTCCTCTCGCGCAGGACGAAGAACAACCCGGTTCTCATCGGTGAGCCCGGTGTGGGGAAAACGGCGATCGTAGAGGGGCTTGCCCAGCGGATCATCAATGGTGATGTGCCCGACAATCTGAAAAATAAACGGGTGGTCGGTCTCGATCTGGGGTCTCTGGTGGCCGGGGCCAAATACCGGGGCGAGTTCGAGGACCGCCTGAAGGCCGTTCTGAAGGAGGTCACCGAGACCAACGGGGAGATCATCCTCTTCATCGACGAGCTCCATACCATGGTGGGGGCAGGGGCGGCCGAAGGCTCGATGGACGCCTCGAATATGCTCAAACCCGCCCTGGCGCGGGGCGATCTGCACTGTATCGGGGCGACGACCCTGAACGAATACCGGAAGTATATCGAAAAGGACGCCGCGCTTGAGCGGCGGTTCCAGCCGATCATCGTGGGGGAACCCACGGTGGAGGACACCATCGCCATCCTCCGGGGGCTCAAGGAGCGGTACGAGGTCCATCACGGGGTGAGAATCAAGGACTCCGCGATCATCGCCGCCGCCACCCTTTCGAACCGGTATATCAGCGACCGCTTTCTCCCCGACAAGGCGGTCGACCTGATCGATGAGTCGGCCTCCCGTCTCAGGATCGAGCTGGACAGTCTCCCCTCCGAGATCGATGTCCTGCAGCGGAGGATCATGCAGTTTGAGATCGAAAGGGAATCACTGAAGAAGGAAGACGACAAGACATCGAAGAAGCGTCTTGAGAGTATAGAAAAGGAGCTGGCGGGCCTGGAGAAATCCCGGGACGAGATGAAGAAGCACTGGTCCGCCGAGAAGGAGGCCATCAAGGAGATCCAGTCGATCAAGGAGAGGATAGAGGAGTACAAGACAGCCGAACAGAATGCCCAGCGGGAAGGTGACCTGGCGAAGGCGGCGGAGATTCGCTACGACACCCTGGTAAGGCTGGAGAATGAGCTTGCGGAGAAGACCACGAGGCTCGAGGAGCTCCAGAAGGACAAGAAGACGCTCAAGGAAGAGGTCGACGAAGAGGATGTGGCCCAGGTCGTGGCGAGCTGGACGGGAATCCCCGTCGCACGGATGATGGAGAGCGACGTGGAAAAGCTGATCCACATGGAGGAGCGGCTGAAACGGCGGGTCGTCGGCCAGGACGATGCCATCCATACGATCTCCAACGCCCTGAGGAGGGCCCGGTCGGGCCTGCAGGACCCCAACCGGCCGATCGGGTCGTTCATCTTCATGGGTCCGACGGGGGTGGGAAAGACCGAATTGACCAAGGCCCTCGCGGAGTTCATGTTCGACAACGAACAGGCGATGATCAGAATCGACATGTCCGAATTCATGGAGCGCCACTCCGTCGCCCGCCTGATCGGCGCGCCCCCCGGCTATGTGGGGTACGACGAAGGCGGATACCTCACCGAGGCGGTGAGGAGGAAACCCTACTCAGTGATCCTCTTCGACGAGATCGAAAAGGCGCACCAGGACGTCTTCAATATCCTCCTCCAGATACTGGACGACGGGAGGTTGACGGACGGGCACGGCCGGACGGTCGATTTCAAGAACACGATCATCATCATGACCTCGAACATCGGCAGTCAGTGGATGCAGGACCTGTCGCTGGCAGAGGAAGAGCGGCAGAAAAGGACGATGGAGGTCCTGCGGGCGACCTTCAGGCCCGAATTCCTCAACCGGATCGATGACATCATCACCTTCAGGGCCCTCTCCATCGAGGATATCCGCGGGATCATCGGCATCCAGATCGGCTTGGTGCAGAAGAGGCTCCAGGACCGGAAGATCAATCTTGAGCTGACGGACAAGGTCAGGGAATACATCTCGGAGGAGGGATACAGTCCGATCTACGGCGCCCGGCCCCTCAAGAGGGCCCTCCAGCAGATTATAGAGAATAATCTCGCCACCAGGATACTGGAAGGTGAGATCGCCGAGGGGGACGATATCGTCGCCGATATGGACGGAAACGGCGAGATCGTCTTCAGGAAGAAAACATAATATGAGCGGTGTTCTTCACTCAGCATCACAGTGGATACGATCGCACAGGAGAGTGTGAAAATGAACAATATAAAGACGGTTATTCTGTTGGGGTCCTTGACGGGACTTCTCATGCTGATAGGGGGATATTTCGGCGGAAGGAACGGTGTCGTCATAGCCTTCCTCTTTGCGATGGTGCTCAATTTCGGGAGCTACTGGTTCTCGGACAAGATCGTCCTGAAGATGTACCGGGGCCGGGAGGTGTCCGAGGCCGATGCGCCCGAGCTCTATTCGATGGTCAAGGATCTGTCCCTCCGGGCTGGTCTTCCCATGCCCCGGCTGTATGTAATCCCGGGAAACACGCCCAACGCCTTCGCGACGGGGCGAAACGAACACCACGCGGCCGTGGCCGTCACCGAGGGGATCCTCGGGCTCCTGAACCGGGATGAATTGGAAGGCGTCCTTTCCCATGAACTGACCCACATCAAGAACCACGATATTCTCATCAGTTCCATCGCCGCGACCGTTGCGGGGGCGATCATGATGCTCGCCGGCATGGCCCGGTGGGCGGCGATCTTCGGGGTCGGCCGGGATGACGATGAAGAAGGCGGAGGGATAGTCGGCCTCATCGTGATGGCCGTCCTCGCGCCGATAGCGGCGACCATCATACAGATGGCCATTTCCCGTTCTCGTGAATACCTCGCCGACGAGGGAGGGGCGCGCATATCGGGGAAACCGTCAGGACTGGCGAACGCCCTGGAGAAATTGTCGTATTCGTCGAAGAGAGCTCCGATGAATGTCAATCCCTCGACGGCCCATCTCTTTATCGTGAAACCCTTCAGCGGCCGGTCTCTTATGAACCTTTTCAGCACGCACCCGCCGGTTGAGAAGAGGGTCGAGAAATTGCGGGCGATGCAGCGCTTTTAGATCACGGGGAATGAAGCAGAGAAATGCCGCGGTTCAGTGGGGGGATAGGATACCGGGAACGGGGCTCTGCGGGAGGGTCCATCCGTGGACCTTTCCCGGTCTTTGTGATAGGAAATATCCCTGATACGGCGGGATCGAACATACCATTCGGGAGGGTGACATGGTGGAGAATAACGGCGAGAAAGGGTTCGTGATCAAAGACAGGCGGCTGTTCGACGAAGAGGGAAAGGTGCGCGAGGAGGAGGCCCAAAAGAAGGAGGCGCAGAAGGAAGCGCACAAGGAGAAGAAACCATCCGAGAGCAAACCCGAGCCGAAGGCCGAGACCGAGAGCCAGCAGGCCAGGAAGGAGCAAAAGGCCGAGGCGGGAAGAGAGAAACAGTATCAGGTCCCCGAGATGAATTTTCATAACTTCGTCCTCTCCCTGTATACCTCGGTGATCTTCAGCCTGGGCGAGGTCCCCGATCCCGTGTCGGGCGAGAAGAAGAAAGACCTCCAGGCGGCGAAGCAGACGATCGATCTGTTGGGCATGATCCAGGAAAAAACCAGAGGAAACCTCGACGCGAGCGAGAAGGATCTGCTCGAAGGCGTCCTGTCCGAAGCCCGGATGAGGTATGTAAAAGAGCGGGATAAGTCATGATCGTCAGGCCCTCCCCGGCGAAGGTGAACCTCTTCCTCAGGGTCCTGAGAAAGAGGGCTGACGGGTATCACGACATCCTCAGTCTCATGCAGCGGATCAGCCTCTGTGACGAGATGTCGTTCTCCCTGAGGGACGAGGGGATCGTGGTCAAGTGCCCGGGGACTACGCTCCCCGAGGACGGAGACAATATCGTCTACCGGGCCGCCGAGGCCGTCCTTGCCCGCGCAAACGGGAAGACAGGGGTGGGGGTGGAGATCACGATACGCAAGGAGATCCCGATCGCCGCGGGGCTGGGGGGCGGCAGCTCGAACGCGGCAACCGCCCTCGTCACATTGAACGAGATGGCGGGAACGAACCTCGGCACGGATGAGCTGATGCGCATGGGGGCAAAGCTGGGGGCCGACGTCCCCTTCTTCATCTTCGGGCGGACCGCCCTGGCCTCCGGCATCGGTGACCGCCTCGAGGCGGTTGACGGAATCCCCCGTATATGGTTTGTTCTCGTCAACCCCGGCTTTGAGATTTCCACACGGGGGATCTATGAGAGTCTGCAATTGGGATTGACAGAGGATTCGATACAATATACGATGCCGCAACTTACGACGGTATCCCGTGTCGCTGAAGAATTGTACAACGATCTGGAGCGAGTATCTCTGCCTCTGTATCCCGCCTTGTCGGAGATCAAGGAACGGTTGACGGCACAGGGGGCCTCAGGTTCTTTGATGTCGGGGAGCGGTCCCACCGTCTTCGGGATTTTCGAGAGTGAAGACGATGCGCGGAAGGCCGAAGGGAAGTTGCGGGAGGCTCGCATCGGCTCGGTATTCGTCGCGTCTTCGATATAATGGGGCGTCGTCAAGCGGTAAGACACAGGATTTTGGTTCCTGCATCCGGAGGTTCGAATCCTCCCGCCCCAACCAAAACTTTTCTCTAATGACAGATACGTCGTTTTGCTGAATAGCAAAATCTCTTGACATTACATCATCATAGAGTTACCAGTTAAAAGTAGAGAAACAGGGTGTGAGAGTGATAGAGTAGTCCATATTATTTCTTGTTTTTTAAAATCCGACTTTTGGGGAAAGATTATGCAAAAACAACTTACTGCAATCATAGAGCGTGAAGGAGATGGCTATGTATCGTTCTGCCCGGAACTCGATATAGCAAGCCAAGGCAATACGATCGAAGAAGCCCGCATGAATCTTCAAGAAGCGCTTTCTCTCTTCTTTGAAACAGCCTCACCAACGGAAATTCAAACACGATTACACGAGGAAGTGTATGTGACACAAGTGGAGGTTGCCGTTGGGTAAACTTCGCATTCTTTCTGGAAAGCAAGTATGCGACATCCTTTTCCGGCATGGATTTGTTGAGGTGCGCCAACGAGGCAGCCATATTGTTATGCAGAAGCACCTTCCTGACACAACGATCACCGTACCAGTGCCTGATCATTCTGAACTGCGGATCGGAACACTGCAATCCATTATTCGCCAATCCGGCATTTCAAAGAGTGAATTTGAATCATAACTTCAACAACGTTGCTCAGGCCGATCGCGGCCCCTTGAATCGCTCCTTGATTTTCCCGGATGGCAAAAGTTCTTGACATGACACTGCCATGGGGTTAATGGGTCAACATGTTTCATTGAAATGCCTGCATTATATCTGCTTGTGAACGACTGTAACCAAGGGAGGGATTATGGTCTGATCATCAAAGCCCTGTTTCTCATAAAGAGAGATGGGGCTTTTGTTTTTTGTGCCAAGTTTGTATTAATAGTGCAACTGTTAGGATAAAAAATGCAGTGGCTACACTAAATGTAATATGTATTGAAAGGATAACACACAATGAACCAGCAGCAGATTGATATGGTAAGCGCACAAGTGGATGCCTTTCTCAATTTTGATTTAAAATCTCTCATTGTCGAAAGGTATCCGAGCCAAGATCTTCGTAATGTGAATATAGGCCAAATGAACGCGACGAGTTTTCTAACTTGTTGCAATCGTATGATAAAGCAATTTAAAGCAGAAATTGAAGAAGGAAATGGTATTTTCCTGCCATTTCAATACAATTTTCAGAATGAGTTTGGCAATGGTCAACTCCCCAATGATTTATCCCAATTTATAGCAAATGTTAGGGCCGGAAATTTTCCACAATCTATCCAGTTTTTGAATCGGCTTGTTTACTACCAAATAACCAACGGATTTTGGGACAAGTCTAAGGCAAAAATACACAATTTACGAGGGTTGCAGGTAACCGCCTTAGAAGAGGAACTCAATTTATTGGCAGATAAACTAGAAAAAGATATGTCTGTATTTGATGACTTAAAAAATACTATTCAGGGACAAATTGAAGAACTGACAAACCTAAAAAATATCAAAGAAAAAGAGCTTACCCAAATTACAAATAATTTAGCCGTTTCAAATCAAGAATCTACCCAAATATCTGAACTACTGAACAAATCAATATCTACAAATGAAAAAATTATAGCCATTCTTGAAAGTGCAAACGAGAAGTTGGAATCGTTCAAAGAATCGTCTGAGGAGAATGAAGATAAAATTCAGGAATCCAGAAAAGTTATTTCAGAGTTAATCTCAGAGGTCCAAAACAATATAAAACAATTTGGAAAGAAACAAATCCTGTTTGAAAATTACCTTAAAGAAGTAGAAGGGAAAAAGGGTTTTTTTGATGAAAGAAATAAATACTTGACTGATTTAATCGGAAGGGAAGTTGGTGCTTCTCTGTTTGAAACTTTTCAACAAAGAAAGAAGGAGCTAAAGCCTTCCGTCAATTTCTGGAAATGGGCTGTTCCGGTAATGACATTAATTACAATTATAGGAATATATGCCATTTTTTCTGATGTTTTTGGTCTTTTGCCAATTAACGGAGAAGAGGGCTGGCGTGTTTTTGCTTTGCGTTCGCTTAAAAGCTTACCTCTATTTGTCATACTGTACTTTACTATTCATCAATACGGAAAAGAACGGTATTTTAAAGAAGAATATGCGTTTAAATCAGCCGTAGCTCTTACCATTAAAGCTTATTCGGATTTGATTGTCAGCCAAGACAAAAAAGACGAAATGATTTTAAATTCTGTTACAGGAGTTTATAAATCTCCAATCCTTTCAGGCAAAAAAGAAAAATTATTACCCACAAAAGAAGTTGCTGATTTATTAAAAACGGTGACTGATGCCACATCTGATGTGGCTAAAAAAGTTAAATCTTGAATTACATATCAAATCACTTCAGCGTGGATATGGGGTCAGGTTTTGCCTTTTGCCACTCTGAAACGAATAGGCCCCTTTCATCAAGAACAAAACAGTAACCATTTTTCTAATGATCACAGAAGGAAATTTGTTATTTTTCTTTAATCTCAATTTTCTCGACTTCAGGAAGAAATCCGGCAGAAATCGGCTGTCACGATATGCTAGTTTTATAGAGTCGACTGTCTGAATATGGGTGGAACTCGGCAACCATTTGTATTTTCGAAGAGAAATGTGAGGAGTTGTTGCTATGAGTGGAGTTGTTGTTGAAACAAAAGGTGCTGTCTGCACCGTGATCATCAACAGGCCTGAAGCAAGGAATTGCGTTGATCGGAGAACGGCTGATCAGCTTGCCGACGCGTTTCGGGCTTTTGATGCCGACGCGAGATGGTCGGTCGCTGTACTGTACGGCGCGGGAGGCACATTCTGCGCGGGGGCTGACTTGAAAGCGATAGCGAGCGGCGCTGACCGGAACAGGATGGACAGGGACATGACGAAGGACGGTCCGATGGGGCCGTCACGGATGCGCCTCTCCAAGCCGGTCATTGCCGCCGTTTCAGGGTATGCCGTCGCCGGGGGGATGGAACTCGCCCTGTGGTGCGACATGCGTGTCGTGGAGAAGGATGCGATATTCGGGGTGTTCTGCCGCAGATTCGGGGTGCCGCTTATTGACGGGGGGACGCAGAGACTGCCGCGTCTGATCGGCTTGGGCCGGGCAATGGATCTGATCCTGACCGGGCGGCCGGTTGCCGCCGACGAGGCCCTGCAGATGGGTCTTGCCAATCGGGTGGTCGAAACCGGCACCGCGCGGGAAGAGGCCGAAAAGATTGCCGGGCAGATAGCCGCTTTCCCGCGTCGATGCATGCTCAGTGATCGGCAGGCCGTGTATGACGGGCTGGATATGAATCTGCAGGATGCCATGGAGCAGGAGTTTCTCAAGGGATATGACATCGTCATGGAAAGCGGCGAGATTGTTCAAGGCGCTGCGGAGTATGCGGCGGGCAAGGGGAGACATGGAACGTTTTAATTTGAGTTCCAATAAAAGCTGTAAATAAAGATATGGTATAATACACACCTGACTCTGATTGCACCGTGTCGCCGGTTCATTTTTTGACGCCTCGATCCCTCTCCTTTTCCCCTTGACCTCCGGTCATTTTT
>ENA-ORXD01001066-ORXD01001066.1-sediment-metagenome-genome-assembly--contig:-NODE-1066-length-25959-cov-4.645352_pt1 | contig 25959 bp, 20 predicted proteins | sample MGYA00237862_ERZ511471 | MGnify/ENA metagenome assembly ERZ511471 | reverse complement strand
TCGGCTTTTCCAGGGACACAGGCTCCTGGGAAATCTTCATGATCTCGCGCACTTTTTCACGATGCCCAGGGCGATAGCAATGAATGTGGCAATGTTTGCAGGAAGGTTTCTCAGGCAGAGGACACTTCAGCCTGCGAGAGATGGCATAAAACAAAAAATCCCGGCAATCAGGACAAAGACGAAGAGAGGTCCGCTTTCGCCAAAGGGCAGGGATTCCAGGATCGAAGAAAGAACGCTGCGCATGCCCCTGTCCCTTGCAGTAAACGGCCGTGAACTGAATCAGAACCCGCAGGTCCTTTTGTTCCTGGACGGCCAATAGGGATGATGGTGGGGAGAGGATTTCAGTCATGTCAGGGATGGTAACAAAAACAGGGAATGGGGACCTTGACCTAAATCAAGAATCATGACTTGACCACGGTGCCACATTGCCCCAGATCTTTGTGGAAGTAACTCCCCACGGCTTCGTCGCACCCATTCGCAGAGAGAAAATCAGCCTGAAAAGAATCCACAACCCCTTCGGCGACGACGATTTTTCCAAGATGGTGAGCGAGTTCAATCATGCCCCGAATTAACCCTTGATAACGCTCAATCCGTCCGAGTTTGGAAATAAACGAAGAACTGATTTTAACGCGTTGAAACGGTGCCTGAATCAAATCTTCCATTGCGTAACGCCCGGTGCCGAAATCTCCGAGCACCAGAGTTAGTCCCATAGCCTGTAATTCTTCGAAAATTTCAGCACGCTCTCCGAGTTGAGACAAAGCTGTCGTCTCATCGAATTCCAGTTGCAAGAATTCGGCAGACCAACGCGTTTCCTGGAGAATTCCCAGGATCTGGCGTGGCAGTTCTGGACGAACCAAGGCCGGTAATAACTTAACGGCAATCGATCCGACACTCATGCCGCCTTCGCTTCGATTTCGTGCCTGAGCGCAGGCTTGCCGCAGCATCCATAGCCCGAGTTGATTCGCCAGATGGGCACCATCCAGAGCGAAAGCGAAGTCCTCCATGAAAAGGTGACCACGTTCCGGGTTCTGCCAGCAAAGGAAGGCTTCATGTCCAACGACGTCACCGCTGGCAAGCTTGACCAACGGATGGCAACAAAGGGCGAACTCTTCAAGCTTCCAGGCTTGACGCAGATTACTTTCCAGGTCAAGACGATGGCGAACCTGAGCATTCATTTCATCAGAGTAATAGCAGAATTGTCTTCCGCCTGATTGCTTGGCTCGATACATAGCAGCGTCAGCATGTTCCAACAGCTGGTCTGGGTCTGAACTGTCATGAGGATAAATAGCGATGCCGATACTGGCCGCGGCTTGGATCTGGTGGTCATTAAACACGAAGGGGTCTTGCAAAGACTCAAGTATTTTTCCAGCGAATACGGCCGCGCTTGAAACACCAGGCACATCGGGCAGAACGATGACCATCTCATCACCACCCAGGCGCGCCAGCGTATCACTTTCCCGGACCAATGCTTCCAGGCGACTGGCTATTCCGCGCAGCAGCATATCTCCAACCTGATGGCCAAGCTGATCATTTACGGCTTTGAAGTTATCAAGGTCGAGGAAGAGCAAGGCGACATGGCGATGTTCCCGGAAGGCCAAGGCCAGAGCCTGATTGAGCCGGTCCTGAAACAGCAGCCGATTCGGCAAACCGGTAAGGTGATCGTAACGAGCAAGACGGGCCAGTTCCTGCTCGGCACGGCAGCGTTCCAGCGAATAGCGGATCGACCGTTCCAACTGAACTGCATCGACTTTCCCTTTGATCAGATAGTCAGTCGCTCCGGCCTTCATTGCTTCAAGATCCAAAGAACGGTCATTATTGCCAGTCAGCAGAATAAAGGCTCCTGAGCACCCTTGGGCTTTGGCCTGATGAAACAGTTCCACGCCGTTATGCTTACCGAGGTTATAGTCGACCAGATGCAAGTCATAACTTTTTCGTTTCAACAATTCCAACGCTTCATCAAAACCAGAAGCCCATTCAACCTCAGTACGTAATTCTTCCATCTCCCCCAGAAGATCGGTGGTCAAGATGAAATCATCTTCGTCGTCCTCGACAAGCAGGACCTGTAAGGTTTGGTGTTTCATGACAGTGCCCTTCCTGTGTCACGCCCTGGATGCAGCCCATCGCGGTGATTACCGTAATCCACACTCCCCTGCCCAACGACAAAATCGACCGGGATCTGTCGTACCGGCAAAACAATAATAAATTCAGTTCCCTGCCCATCAATACTATGAACATCGATACTCCCATGATGGCGTAGGACAATCTTCCGGCAGATCGCCAAACCGATACCGGACCCCTCATATTCACTGCGACTGTGCAAACGCTGGAACAGGCCAAAAATACGATCAAGGTATTGCGGCTCGATGCCGATTCCATTGTCTTTAACGATTATTCGGCAAAACTCGACGCCATCCCACGGATCAGCGGTAATCTCCGATTCGATATAGACGACCGGGGCAATCCCTGGGCGATGGAATTTGAGGGCATTTCCTATCAGATTCTGGAACAACTGCCGCAGCTGCAAAGCATCAGCTTCGATGTCGGGAAGTGCTCCACAGATCACCTTTCCTTGCAAATCTTCAATCCGCACCTCAAGGTCGGTGAGGACCTCATGAACAAGGCTCTCCAGAGAAATTGGAACAAAAGGTTGAGCTTTGGTCGAAACCCTGGAAAAATCCAGCAGGTCATTGATCAAGGTTTGCATGCGTTGGGCGGCATTCTGCATGCGCGCCAGGTAATCCAGGCCTTTGTCGTCCAAGCGATCGGCGTATTTATCCTGTAAACGACTGCCAAAGGTCAGAACTTTACGCAAAGGCTCCTGCAGATCGTGACTGGCGACATGGGCAAAATCAGACAGTTCCTGGTTACTCTCTTGAAGACGGGTTGCAAAATTGGCCAACTCCTCTTCGGCTGTTTTACGGCTGGTGATATCAACCGCGTACTCGATCATTTGAGCGACTTCACCACGACTGTCAAAAATAGGATAGCCGTGAAGTTCATAAGTTTTTTTACCAATCTGGTGTTCAACTGTAACCGGGCGTTTGGTTTCCAGAACCCGGGATAGCGGACAGGCTTCACCGTATTGCTGGCAGGGAGAGAGACGATTGTGAAGAAGGAGGTGGCATGCAATATTGCGGGCGTCAACCTTACGCCGGGCCGTGCTGTTGGCATAACTGACCTGAAAATTGCAGGCCTCAACCACATAAAGAGGATGAGGGATCGACTCAAAGACGTTCTCCAGAAAGGAAAAACTCTGTTCAAGCTGGCGGCGTGATTCTTTGAGTTCCGTAATATCCCTGGCAACGCAAACCATTCCGGGTCCGTTGCCGTCGTCATCAAGGAGAGAAAGAGACAAAATAACCGGTATCAGCCGGCCATTTTGAGCAATCAGGTCCTTCTCAACGTTAATCAGCAGGCTCCCTTGGGGGTTATGAGCAAGATTTAAATCATAGTCCGCAGGATTGTTAAACAGATGGCCACTGACGACATCGTTCACCGACCGGCCGATCAAATCAGGTTCCTCGTATTCAAGCAGATCCAGGGTGGCCTGATTGACTTTGACAATGGTCAAGCCGGGATCAAGGACGATAAGGACATCCAACATGTGGGATAAAATGTTATCTACATACTGTTTGGAAAAGGTGGTGCGATCCAACTCCAAAGTCATATGCCGAAAGGCTCTGGCCAAACCGCCAAATTCACTTGCCGACTCCAGAACGGAATAGCTTGCCGAACGGCCCATACGGCTGCCGTAATCGGTGACCATTTGTCGAATTTGATTCAAAGGAGACAGCAGCATCTGCTTGGCTGCTAAATTCACAACAAACGAGGCAAAAACCAGAACTCCTATAAACAGGGAGATCTGAAAGATATTGTTGTTCTGAGCAAATTGCTGGTACTGGGTCGTCTCCTGAATGATAGCTCCCTCGATGAGATTGCGAGCGGTCTCGATATCATTGAGTAATTCGGATTGCAATTGCCCAACATTGCGTATCTCTTTGAGAAGAAGTGTCGGTTCTTCACCTGTGGCGAGGGATGCGTAAAGCCAGCTGGCCTGCTGTTGAAACAATCGGTATTTTCGTTCCAGGTGGCGAAATAAATCCAACTCCACCTGATGCTCTTCGACATCCTGTCGGCGAAAACGCTGCATATCCTTGATTTCATGAAGGATTTTTTCACCAAGCTGGTTAGCGTTATCAACCGCCTCTAGATTTCCGGTCAAATACCCGTCCTGATATTGCTCCTGCTGTTCTTTATACAGATGGAGAAGCTCGCTGGCCTTGAAGCCAAGGGGAAAATCGACATCGCGAAGATGGGAGATATTGGCCGATAGGTGAGAGTTGGCAGAAAAGGTAAAAGCGGTGGCAATCAAGAACCCGAAAAACGCAACATTAACGCAGAGCCAAACCTTCGTGCGTATGGAGTGAAATATTTTCAACGGCAGGCCCTCAGTCAAAAGACCGGTAATTTGACGGAAAAAATATTTAACCTGAAGTTTATAAAAAACAAAAACCTATCTTTTCAACAGGTTAAAGATGGTCACAAAATCATTAAAAAGGTGCAACTGAAATTGTGCAAGGGCAATACCAAATTGTGATTAAAAAGACAAACGGAAGAGGACGGAATGAACTATTCCTTGCAGGTATCGGCGAGTTCTTCAAGGGTGGGAAAATCGAGAATCTCTATTGATTTACCGCTGACACTGATCAGCCCTTCGTCGGAAAGTTTACGAAAGGTACGAGACAGGGTTTCGCTCACAGTGCCGAGGTGGGAAGCCAATTGCGACTTGGACACAGACAAAGTGACATTCTTGCCGCCACTGCTATGATCGATCAAGAAACGAGCCAGGCGAGCAGGGACATCTTTGAAGGTCATGTCCTCAATCTGTCTGGCAAAAAGACGCAAATAAGCAGAAAGGCCGCCGATCATCCCTAAGGAAAGCTCACTGTTGTTCCGCAAGGCGTGTAAAAAGTCATCTTTGGGAAGGAAGAATAATTGGGATTTTTCCAAAGGCTCGGCATAGGCAGGATAAAGGCCGGAACCGAAAATGGCGGCTTCGGCAAAGGTCGAGACAGGATAAATAATATGGAGAATCCGTTCTTTTCCCTCGGGAGACAATTTGAAAATTTTGACTTTCCCGGACAGAACCACATAAAAACCAAGGGCTTTATCTCCATCGGCAAACAGCAAATCCCCCTTGGGATGTTCACGAACCTTTCCGATATTCATCAGCAGTTCGAGATCGCCTTCTGAGAGCCCGGAAAAGATGGGACATTTTTTCAAAGTCATAAGAATATTCATGGGATGAAACTATAACAAACGCCCCAACCCAGTGCAATTACAGAAAATTTAAAATCATTATAATAATTTTTCGGAGGGAGGATGGAGAGTTTTGCATTAAAATGCCGGATAGTCTCTAATATCTCTTCCCCTCAAGGAGCCGACAATGAACCTGTTACTCTCCGCTCTCTGTCTGCTGTCTGTTTTCTTTCAGGAACCTGCCTTTGCCGCCCAGGAGGAAAACCAAACCCTGCAATCCCGAGCCGCATCCGGTGATGTGCTTGCCCAACTGGAACTCGGCTCCCAGTATGCCAATGGCAGCGGGGTCGAGCAGGATTTTTCCCAAGCAAAAAAATGGTGGGAACAAGCTGCAGCCAAAGGGAACGCCCAGGCCCAATTCAATCTTGGCTTCATGTATGAAAAAGGGGCCGGAGTTCCCGTCGATCTTCCCGCAGCTCAAAAGTGGTGGGACAAGGCAGCCAGCCAGGGGCATCTTCCTGCAATCTATAATCTCGGAATGCTTTATATCCGTGGCGAGGGAGGTGTTCAGGGGAGCTACGAAAACGCGGTCAAATATTTTCAATTAGGAGCCCTGCAGAACCACCCCCAATCCCAATTCAATCTCGGCGTCATGTACGATAAGGGGATGGGAATCCCTCAAGACAGCCTCCTTGGATATGCCTGGGTGGCTCTGGCTGCCGAGCAGGAACATCCTCTTGCTAAAGAATACGAAGCTCAGATGCGGCAGGGGCTCACTCCCGAACAATTGACTGCAGCCCAAGAGCAGATAATCCGAATCAAAACAGAATTATCGCAGGCCTCAGCCGGCATGTAACTCATAAAAAAGCCCCGGAATTCCTATGAATTCCGGGGCTTTTTAGCGTAACAAAGGGTCCTTCAATCAGGGCTGGTCAACCTCTTACGAAAAGCCAGCCCTAATCCGGCAATGCCGAACATCAAAAAAATCCGGCTGTCCGCCCCCTCACCTTGACCAAAATCGTCGTAGCTGAAGTTATCCATAGCAAAACCGGACCCAGCTAAGGTGTATGCACCATTGACCCGCTCTAAAGGTGTTTCGAATGCCAAGGTGTCGATCTGGGTGAATTTGAAGGCGCACCAGGTAGGAGCCTTGGAATCGACCACGACACTTTGGGTGAATTTCTCAACACCGTTTACGTAGCCTTTGACCGTAACAGTTAAATCCTCGGAAGAGGCACTGGAAAGATAAGCGCCGTTAAAATTGAACAGCCCCCCGTCTGCCCGAATGATTTTGCCATTGCGAGTGAATGCAACGTAGTTGCCAGAAACGGATACGCTGGTATTACCAGTAGCGCTAAGCTCTTCACCGTTCATATAGTCGAAATGGTCCCAGGCAAACCCACCATAATCAGTCCCGATAGAACCACGCCGTTCAGGTGATAAATCGTCAAAGGTCAAGACTGCTGCCTGAGTAATTGCACCCCAGCCAATCAGCACCAACACAGAAAAAGTCAGAAGAATCTTTTTCATACAAAACCTCCAAGACCTAAGAACGGAGATAACAAATTAATTTTTGGCAATATTCGTACCAAAATTTTCCATCTATAGATCAAAGTTAAAAACAAGCCACAAGCAACTGGAATCATTGCAATTAAATATATTCACCACAAACAGGTAAAGGAATTGAATCAGGAGATGAGATAGATAATGTTGCAATTTTGACAACATAGGAGTTGCCGAATGACCTCAAACGTCAGTCAGGAAACAACTTTGGGGACAAAAATGGACGAGGAGAAAAGGTTTTACTGGGGAAAATGCAATTCGGGAGGGTAAACCAAACACCAAAAAACAAAAGCCCGGACTCTTTCGAGACCAGGCTTATTGCTTTTTTGGTGCCGAAGGGGAGACTCGAACTCCCACGGCCCTACGGCCACTAGACCCTGAACCTAGCGTGTCTACCAATTCCACCACTTCGGCTCGGCGGAATGGATATATAACAAATGGCTTCCATCGATGCAACAAAAAAAATGATCACTCATCAAAAAAAATCCTCATCGAGGCCATTCCAGATGTCTTTGCAAATGTTCAATCATCGCCTCGGGTTGGCCTTACCATTACCGTGCGAAACTGTTGAACCGTAACCAGCCCTGGTCTCGCTCCTTTCGGCTTATTGACATGACGGCCCTGAACAACCATCACCTCAAGTTTTGAATCGTCCTTGCCATGACTGTAGCCGGCGGCCAGGGACGCTGCGAAAAGGATATCTTCCTCAGGAATTTCTCCCTTCCACGTATCACGTTTCAAAACAAGATGACAGCCAGGGCAATTATGGCTATGAAACCAGAGATCATCTGAGGATGTCAGTACCTTGCTGACATAATCGTTGGTCAGGTTATTCCTGCCCCAGTAAAGATGAAATCCTCCAGGGCTGAGCCTATGCCTGAGCCGCTCCTTAGCATCAAGGGAGCGCGCCTTCCCTTTCGGTGAATAATGAGAATCGCGGAGAAAGCCGGCTTGCTGCAATTCCTGACGGATGGCTTCAAGATCGACAGCGGTCTCGGCCTGTTCAAGGCCTAATGCGATATCAGCAATCCAATCACATTCCTGCTGGGTCACCGCCAAGCGTTCTTCAACATGACTCAGGCCCCGTTTCGCTTTCTTATAACGGGAAAAATAGCGTTCGGCATTTTCCTGGGCAGTCAACGTTGGGTCAAGAGGAATCGCCAGTTGTTGCGAGGGAGACTGGTAATAATTTTCCGCTACGACCTGCTGATCCCCCGGCTTGATCCGGAAAAGGTTGGCTAGCAACAGCTCCCCCTTTACCTTCAGGTCATCAAATTGATTCAACGCTGTGAGTTCTTGGCGAATCTGCGCCTGCCGTTTTTCAAGCTTGGCTTCGGTTTTATGCACAAGTTGCTGCAATTCCCGACGCAGTCCGACTCCGCCATCATCCTCCTGCAGGCTTAGGTAGTAATGGTTCACAGCCTCATTGATGGTGGCGAAGGAAAGAGTGTCTGCAAGAGTTTCACTCAAAAAGCGAAACGGGACTAAAACAGTCTTCCCCTTCCAAATCCCGGCAATCGGATGGAAATCCGCCTGTTGAAGTCCATTCTTTAAATCCATCAGGAGGTCGAATAAATGAGCAAAATCTGTTGCCCGATCAGCGAGGATACCGGCAACGGTTGGGGACATCGGAGAAAGGGTGTTCATCAGATATTTTCGCCAATCCCCTCGGCCAGAATCCAATTCTTCCGGCGAAGGGACTTTGGCGGACAGGGAAAGACGTTGAACCGCCTCAGGCAGGGAGTACAACTGACCGGGAAGCAGAGCCCGCCCGACACTGTCGTCGACTCGTTTCAAGGTGTCAACAATTTTGCCATCAGTACTGCATAACAGAAGATTGGTGCGAGTTCCAAGCAATTCCAAGACAAGTCGATATTCCTGATCATCAGTACCTCCGCAAACAAGTTCGACGATTCGCTCCTCTGGAATTTGTCGCAACTCTTTGATGTAGGAAAGGCGAGCGCGCAGCAGTTGGCAGAACCGGGGGGGGGATGGCGGATTAGGAGCATTGTCGTCAATCAAAGCCAGATGACCGAATCGAGGGGAAGCGGACAACAACAACCTCAGGTTGGCCCCACCATGCCAGAGACGCATTACGATGGCATCGCTCTCCGGCTGAAAGATTTTATTAATTCGCGCCCCATTGATAAGCGGGGCGATTTCGTGAACGATCGCAGTCAGTAGAAAAACGTCCATAGGAAGGGGATCTCCAGACGGTTCAGGAAAATTCAAGACAGTATATTAACACAAGATTTCCCTTTGCATTCAAAACCATTCTGTTATCATAGCCAACCAGCCAAACTCCGGTTTTGGCAGGGACGAACCAAAGAATTTCATGTCAGGAGGATGATGTAATGACCCAGCAGTGGAAACTCGAAACTAAAGCCGTTCAGGCTGGTTATTCCCCCTCGAACACCCAACCTCGGATTACCCCCATCGTACAGAGTACGACTTACAAATATGAAAGTGCCGATCATGTAGCAAAACTGTTTGACCTGGATCTCCCGGATCACATGTACACCCGGCTCAGCAACCCAACGGTCTCTGTTTTCGAAAGCAAAATCGCCGCTATGGAAGGAGGCGTTGGCGCCTTGGCCACGTCTGCCGGACAAGCGGCCTCGACGATTGCGATCCTCAACATCTGTCGCTCAGGTCAACATATTGTAGCAGCAAGCACCCTGTATGGCGGAACCTTCTCCCTGTTTGCCAACACCTTTCCCAAACTCGGAATCGAGGTCAGCTTTGTCAATCCGGATGCCAGCATTGAGGAAATCAAAGCCCTGTTCCGCCCCGAAACCCGAGCGCTGTTCACCGAAACCATAGGCAACCCCGGCCTCAATGTGCTGGATTTTGAAAAATTCGCCGGAATCGCCAAAGCTATGGATGTTCCGCTCATTGTAGACAACACCTTTCCGACCCCGTTCCTGTGCCGTCCGTTCGAGCATGGCGCCAATATCATCGTCCACTCGGCCACCAAATACATCGATGGCCATGCTACCAGCGTCGGTGGCGTCATTGTCGATGGAGGTAACTTCAACTGGGCCAATGGTAAATATCCTGAATTGACCGAACCGGATTCCAGCTACCACGGCCTGCGCTATGTGGAGAAATTCGGGAATCTGGCCTATATCATCAAAGCCCGGGCCCAATTCATACGCGACCTGGGTGCTTGCGCCAGCCCCATGAACGCCTGGCTGTTCAATCTAGGGTTGGAAACCCTGCATCTGCGCATGGAACGCCACTGCGACAATGCTCTGCAACTGGCCCAATTCCTCGAGAAGCATCCGCTGGTGTCTTGGGTCAACTACCCTGCCCTGCCCAGCCACCCGAGTTATGAATTGTGCCGCAAGTATCTTCCTCGCGGAGCAGCAGGGGTTCTGACCTTCGGTATCAAAGGAGGGGTCGAAGCCGGACGTAAATTTATGGAAGCCTGCAAACTGGTTGCCCTGGTAGTGCACGTCGGCGATGCGCGCTCCTGCATGCTGCACCCTGCCAGCACGACCCATCGCCAACTGAACGAACAGCAACAACTCTCTTCTGGGGTCACCCCAGATCTGATTCGCCTTTCCGTCGGGATCGAACACATTGACGACATCATTGCCGACATCGCTCAAGCCCTCGAAAGCAGCCAAGCTTAAATAAATATGGGGCGAGACGGTCAGCACCGTCTCGCCCCATATTCGAAAACAATTTGTCGTTTTTTTTCGACAAATTGTTTTTAATCTCCTCACAGAACCACCTTCCTTTCCTTCTGTAATCCTATAGCTTCAGCAAATTCATTCAATTTTTGCCAAAGCTATCCGTCATAAAACAACATTGTTGCCTTTTCGCGACGCACTTTCTTCCAACCGCCAAATATGCGGCATCATAGGGATTTCTTGTCGCAAAATTATTACAAACAACCCCTTTGACTTAGCCTTTCCATAGGAAAATCGACTTATTTCTAACCTATCCTAGACCCTTAAAAAAATACCCTTCATTTTTTAATTCAATAATTCAGATAAGTTATTCACAAAAATAAATGTGTGTGGCGAATTGTGCCACATTTGGCAAATCATTTGCTTATTACTTTGGAGATTTACTTTTAAACTTATCTTTTCTCTTTAAATGTTGTTTAATTTATGACTTTCTCTACCCCTTTACTGTCCGGCCTATTTATAACCACTCACCCGCCGGAAAAAGGAGAAAACCAGATGATTAAAGAGTCACTACATGCCCCTCTACTCAAACTAATCTGCTTGCTGATGTTGGCCACCACACCACTCCTCCTCTCCGCTTGTGGCGGAGGTGGGGGTGGAGGAAGTGATTCGTCTTCCGGAAGTGTTTCCACGACAGTATTTCAGGCTGTTGACCCGTATATTGTAGGCGCAGTGTTCCAGGAAATTGCAGAAGACGGACAAACCCTTCTGCAGCGCTCATCTACGACCAGCAATGCCCAGGGGCAGTTCAGCTTCCCCAAAGAGGTCACTCCCGGTTCTACTATCGAACTGAAAGCCGGCTCAAAAGGTCTTCACCAAGGGACTGCCTATCAAGGGATGCTGAGGTATCAAATCCCTGCCAGCGGCCCCACCGATGCTGTGGTTTCACCTTTGACAACGCTGGAAGCCAATGGCTTCACACGCCAGGAAATCATCACCTTGCTGTCTGACGCAGGTCTTCCAGGGTTAACCAACGCTGACTTCAACCTGGATCCGATGTTCGGCCTCCAAGGGCAATCCTCAGGCATCACTGCTGGTGAACTTCTTCCCTTACAGGCCAACCTGGCGATCAACTGCTTGCTGGAAAGTCTAGGCAATTTCGATCTCGATCCTGCCACAATGAACGATGCCAACCATGCTCAATTGCTGCAGGATATTGTCGGTGCAACCGTCGACACCTTGAACCCGACTCTGTTCAACCAGATGTCATCCGACCTCGGCACCCAACTCGGGGTCACCATTCTGATCGACGACCTGATTTACGCCGCGGTTAATTCGCAAAACACCATGATTGCCCGCATGCAGGCAGCAATCAACACCAGCGGCTTGCCGTTGTCATCCACCGTTGTCAGCAACGCTGTGGCCGACTGTCTGGCCCAAACCAGCACCTGGATGACCAGCCAGGCGGAAATGCGCGGCGGTTCCAACCAGGGTGGTTCCACCAATATGGCAGGAAAGAACCTTTACGACGCTAACTGTTCAGCTTGCCACGCCCTGGGGAGCTATGACCAAACCGGCTTCATAGACCTGCTTGGCAACGGGAGCTTGGTTGCAGGTAAGATCAATGGCGGGCATCAAGGAATTAGCCTGACTTCTACAGAATTGACCGATCTGTCTGCTTGGATTGACAATCCGACCCAATCAAATACCGGAACAGGTAGCGGCTCAGGCACCGGCACCGGAAGTGGTTCGGGCAGCGGCACCACCAGTGACGGTGCTACGGTTTACGACAACAACTGTGCAAATTGCCATGCAGCAGGTTCGTACGATACCACCGGTTTTCTGGACCTGGCCGGAAAAGGCAACCTCATCAATGCCAAGTTGGCTGCAGGGCACAATAACATTACCCTCAGCACTGCTGACGAGGCAGCTTTGATCACCTGGGTCGATACCCAGCAATCCAGTGGCGGGACCACGACCCCGCCCGCGACCACTGACGGCGCGACCCTTTATGCTCAAGAATGTCAAGGTTGTCACGGCCAGCTTACCAGCACAGACATTACCAGTCGGACGGTCGCTGGAATTGAAGGAGCGATAGCCGCCAACCTCGGTGGCATGGGGAGCATCAACCTGACCACCAATCAGGTTCAGGCCATTGTCGACGTATTACCGGCAGTAACGACTCCCGATCCGGGGACCACCCCGGCATCGGACGGCCCTACCCTGTACACCAGCAACTGCTCCAGCTGTCATCAAATTGCGACTTATGATAACACCGGTTCCGCACCTGACCTTGGCGGAAAAGGAACTCTCATCGCCAACAAGCTGGCTGCGGGCCATATGGGCCTGTCACTGGCTGCTGCGGACATCGACACCCTGGCCACCTGGCTGGATACTTTTACCGTAGTCGTGGTCGATCCCACTCCCACCGATTGCACGGCCTGCCATTCGCAGCCGCCTGATGGCGTAGACTATCCCAATGGTGCCGGCGCTCATGCCGTTCATATGGCGTTGCAAGGAATCGACAGTTGCGATACCTGTCATCAGGGCGCAGCCCATAACAGTGTGGTCGATCTGGCCTTCCTCTCCAATTACAACGCCAAATCCGGTGCAGCAGTGGCCAATAGCGACAGCACCTGCAGCAACATCAGCTGCCACGGCGGAAAAACCACTCCGAACTGGTGGACCGGCCAATTGGTCGTCAACAGCGAGTGTTCTTCCTGCCATGCCTCGGGAACCACTCAGTACAACAGCTACAATTCTGGCGATCACAGCAGGCATCGTGGTTATTCCTGCACCGTCTGCCATAACACCACGACGTTGGCCAATCAGCATTTCTCCAATCTGGGCACAACCAGCGTTGAGGGGACAGCCGCAGCAACAGTTGGCGGCGGTTCAACCAGAGTTACCGGATACTCGTCGGGCAACTGTACAAATACTTGTCACAGTCGAGAAAGCTGGTAAACCATCTCCCTAAAAAAACTCCGGGGGGCCTTTTGGGCCCCCCGGAGTCGTTCTTGCTCCTAATCTTCCTGCATGCTATAGTGGCGCGCCATGCGGACCCCATCACCTTTTCATATTGTATTGATCGAACCGGAAATCCCCCCCAACACCGGCAATATCGCCCGGCTCTGTGGGGCGACCGGAACAACCTTGCATTTGGTCGGGAAACTCGGTTTTTCCCTCGATGATCGGTACCTGCGCAGAGCCGGGCTGGACTACTGGCACACAGTTAAACTGCAACGCTGGGAAACCCTGGATGATTTCAACCAAGCCTATCCAGCCGCCCGCTGTTGGTACACCAGCAAAAAAGCCCACCGCTCCTATTGCCAGGCAAATTACCTGCCAGGCGACTTCCTGGTTTTCGGTAAAGAGACTCAGGGACTTCCCGATGACCTGCTGGAACGCAATCCTGAGCAGATCATCCGCATCCCCATGTTCGAACCGGACGTACGCAGCCTGAACTTGTCCACGGCCGCAGGAATCGTTCTTTACGAGGCACTGCGCCAGAATGGGTTTTGCAACCAGGAGAGTTAACCGTTACTCCCCGTTAGAGACATGCTCCCGCTCGAACTCCAACAACCACACTTTGGTTTTGATCCCTTCACCGCCTGAATAACCTATCATTTGGCCACTCTTGCCAATCACCCGATGGCAGGGAATAGCAATGGGCAGAGGATTACTTGCCATGACCCGGCCGACAGCCCTGGCAGCCAGAGGCCGCCCAGCGCGCTTGGCAAGCTCCCCATAATTCACGGTCTCGCCATAGGGGACGTTTCTCAAGGCGCTCAGAATCTCCCTGGCAAAGGGGCCGGCATTTGGCAACGCCATTGGAAAATCAAATTGTTGCCGATTCCCGTTAAAATACTCTTGAAGCTGAACACAGGCCAGGTTTCCCGGTTGGCTTTCCTCCATTTGAATACCAGGATGGCGACGTTCCATTTTTGCTTTAAGTTGTTCCAAGCTCGCTGCTGAAATGATTTCGCGTACGACCTTCTTATCGGAACACATCCCTACATAACCGATGGGAGCATGAAGGTACTGCCAATGCAAATTCTCTGAATTTTTCATGCTTTTCGCCCTCTCAATTTTTTAAGGAGTAGATCAGCGACAGTCGAAGCTTCAGGAATACGTAATAGAATACAGCCGGCAGCATAGACCAGAATGCCGGTAAAAATCGCTCCAGACAGCCAGACTGCATTCACGGCACTATGGCCGGAAAGATTCCACGTTCCAAATCGCAGCAGTGCGACAACGACCATCCCCATGGCCATCGCCGCGAGCAGTGCCTTTATGGTGGTTATTCCAAGCTGCTTCAACCCAAGGGGTCCTAACCGGCGACGCAGGCACCACATCAACATGACTGAATTCCCAAATGCGGACAGGGTCAAAGCCAGGGCCAGACCTACATGCAGAAACGGCCCCATCAGCAGCAAACCAAAAATGAAATTCAGCAACAGTGTCCAGAACGAGATCCACACCGGAGTTTTGGTGTCATGCATGGCGTAAAAGGCCGGTACGATGACGCGACTGATTCCGACAAAAATCAAACCAGGGGCATAGGCAGCCAAAGCCGTAGCCGTAGCTCGCACTGATGCATAATCGAATTCGCCCTTCATAAAGAACAGACTAAAAATCGGTTCGGCGCACACCCATAGACCTACAGCTGCCGGCAGAGTAACGACGAGGATCAGAGTCAGTGCATAACGCAATGACTCTTTAAACCCATTGGAGTTTTCTTCGCTGATTTGGCGGCACAAGGTCGGCAGCACTGCCTGCGCCAGCGAGACGACAAAAATCCCTTGGGGGAATTCGAACAAACGCTGGCTGTAATATAAAAACGAAACACTCCCCTCAGGCAGAAATGACGCCAGCAATCGGCTGACGACAGTATTGATCTGATAGATGGCAACCCCGGCAATCCCAGGCAGCATCAGCTTAACGATTTGCAGAACGGCAGGATGCCGAAAATTCAAATTGAATCCTGGTGCCATCTCCATCCGCAAAAGAACCGGCAAGGGCAAAGCCAGTTGCAGAACGCCACCAACCAGCACACCAACCGCCAGCCCGGTAATCGGGTGATCGAAACAACCACCAAGGAACCAGGCGCTGGCTATCATGGCTAAATTGAGCAGGACGGTTGAAACGGAGGGTAAAAAGAAATGCCCCAGGACATTGAGTACGCCAGTCGCTAAAGCAAGAAGACTGACGAAAAAAATGTAGGGGAACATCAGCTGGTTTAAATGATCGGTCAATGCCAATTTATCAGGAACGGCTGCGTAGCCATAGCCGATCATCTGTACCAGCCAGGGGGAAGCCAGAATCCCGATCAGGGTCACTGCGATCATGACCAGGGCCAAAAGAGTGAAGCAAATATGAAACACTTTGCGTGCTTCATCCTTCCCCTCTTTATGCAGAACTTCTGTAAAGGTTGGGACGAAGGCAGCAGTTAACGATCCTTCAGCGAAAAACCGCCGCAACAGGTTGGGCAGGGTAAATGCCGTGAAAAAGGCATCGGTTGCAAACCCAGCCCCAAATAGAGCTGCCACCACCATGTCTCGAACCAGACCTGCGATCCTGCTTAACAAGGTGGCCATCCCCATGACTCCGGTGGCCTTGCTAATTTTTTTTATTTCAGACATCGCTACCTACTTTAATAGACCGGTCCTATCAAAAGATTGATCCACGCCGATCATGAAAACCCTTGTTAATGCAAGGATTATTTTTTATTAATCCGGTTATTTTTTAACATAACTTATTGATCAATAACATATTTCCAACAGTGCATTGGAATTTTTTTAACTTGACTCATGATTTTCCAAGTGGTATAAAGTGCCCCGTACCATATGACTTCCGTAACCAGTTATTGAGTATTCGTAACCATACACTTGGAGGAAAGAGCCTTGGCTAATCACAAGTCAGCATTAAAAAGAAATAAGCAGAATGCCGTGCGCAATGCGCGCAACACCCATATCCGTTCGACCATGAGAACCTATGTCAAGCAGGTCCGCGAAGCTGTCGCCAAAGAAGATGCTGAGGCAGCTAAGGTCGCCTTGGAAAAAGCTGTCCCCTTCATCGATAAGGCAGCCACCAAAGGTGTGATTCACAAAGCCACCGCAAGCAGAAAAATTTCCCGCCTGACCAAACTGGTCAACGCTCTTCAGTAAGACGTAAGACGGGTTTCATTATGCTGAAAAAGGGGCCGCAAGGCCCCTTTTTCATTTAACGCCCACGACTTAAAGCAGCAATATCGAATAACAATTTTTCCAACAACGCTTCCGGATGGGCGCCGCTCGATTTCAATGCCAAGTCAGTGGCCAGAAACAGCTCGAACATCCTTCGATACCCATTCCCATCAAACCGACCGTACTGTCCCAGCAACCCATCCAGAAAATACGGGTTGACCCCAACCTGCCTCGGCAAATCCTTGCGAGAGGTTCCTTGATCAATCAATTCACGAATCTTCCACAACTGCCGAAAATGCCGAACCAGCATGGACAAGATGACCAAGGGAACGATTCCATCAACCAACAGCCGACGCAAAAGACGCAAAGCCTCAGTGTATTGCCCACTCCCCAACGCATTGGTCAGATCAAAAATGCTGTCGACTCGAGTGTCAGCGACAACGGAATCGACATCGGTTTTATCAATTGGGTCTCGATCCCCCATATAAAGTACCAGTTTTTGAAATTCGGCCTGAATTTCCTGAAGATTATTCCCAAGCCGTTTGCAGAACTGCCGCAGACCATCCTCAGTCATGGTTCGCCCGGCATCACGGCAGAGACTTTTGACGAAACCCGGCAGCTGATTGTCGTAGAGCCGCTTGAATTCGTAGGCGTTACCTTGTTTTTTAAGGACTTGGAAGAATTTTTTGCGGCCATCGATTTTATCTGCAACAAAAACCATAACGGTTTCAGGAGCTGGTTGCTCAACATACGGAAGTAATCGATCTAGCTGCGCGGCAGGGATATTCTGGGTATCTTTAATCAGGACAAGGCGCCGAGGCGCAAACAGTGGAAGGGTATTGGCGACGTCGAGTACCCGGTCAGCAAGAAGCTCACGACCAGAGATAACCTCCAGATTGAAATCGCGATGTTCCGCTGGACAGAGGCTATCTAGAAGCAGTTGAACGGATTTCTCAAGGAAGTATCCTTCTTCGCCATAGAGAAGATACAAAGGGGGGATCTCCCCCCCTTTCAAATCACGTTGTAAATCGGCAAAGGACATAGGGCAATGGTCCCGTCTCCTTGTTAAAACCCGTCACGAATGCGGAAGAAAACCTCTTCGGCCAGGCGCTCAGCAATTGTCTTCTGAGCAGCGGCCTCGTTATCCTGTTCCAGTGCGCGGTCGGCAGATGCTCGATAATCCTCATTCCAGCGCAGATCGCTCTGCCAGAGGACTCGGCCATCGCTGTTGCGCATCAATTTGGGATGGATAGTTATTTCTGCCTGATACTGGGTGATCTTATCATTTGAGTCGTAGGCGACGGATTTGGAGCGATATTCGACCACCTCGCCAGACAGGATCACGTCAGCGCGTTGCTTATCCTCAATCACCGTCAGGCCAGTCTTACGGGCAAACCGTTCCATAACAGCTTCAGTGACATAGTTTTCAAGGAACGGTTCATAAGTACGGTTGCCAAACATTTCCACAGCAATCGTGGAAACATCTTTGAGATAACCCTCGTCAACCTGCCCCCCAAGATGATAGCCGCAACTCGCCAAGCAGAGTGCAGCCAAAATCAACAGGGAGAAACCGAACCTGCGCATCAGCCGACAACCACGCTAACCAGACGCCCGGGGACGACAACGACTTTTCGAACCGTCTTGTCTTCCAGGAAACGTGCAACGTTAGGATCGTTCAGTGCTGCAGATTTGATGAACTCTTCATCGGCATCGGCAGGAATGGTAATCTTACCACGGACTTTCCCGTTCACCTGGACAACGATTAGTTTTTCATCTTCGATCAGCGCATCTTCTTCCCAATTCGGCCAACCTGCACTATCAAGGCTGTTGCTGTGGCCAAGGCAGGTCCAAAGTTCAGCACAGATGTGGGGGACAAAGGGGTTGAGAAGGCGGATCACTGTTTCCAAAGCTTCCCGCAGTGCACCGGGGTAGTCCTGTTTGGCGTCAAAGGCATAGATGGCGTTCACAAGTTCCATGACCGCGGCGATAGCGGTATTGAAATGGAAACGTCCGTCAATGTCTTCCGTCACCTTTTTAATGGTGCGATGGGTGATACGACGCAGATCACGAGCCGCACCCTCTTTTTCCGGTTGAAGTCCCTGTTGGCGAAGCAGTTGAATATTATCGGCCACAGCGCGCCAAACGCGATTGAGGAAGCGGAAGCAGCCTTCCACCCCTTGTTCGTTCCACTCCAAATCTTTTTCCGGTGGCGCGGCAAACAGTGAAAAAAGCCGGGCCGTATCAGCGCCATAGCGGGCAATGAGACCATCCGGGTCAACCACGTTCTTTTTCGATTTGCTCATCTTTTCAATGCGACCGGTAACAACCTCAGTACCGCATTTGGAGCACTTGCCATCGTTGACCTCTTCAGGAAACAACCAACCATGTTTGGGACAAGAACGGGTCTCCATGCAGACCATCCCCTGAGTCAGGAGATTGGTAAAAGGCTCATCAACATTGAGCATGTCGAGATCCCGCATGATTTTGGTGAAAAACCGCGCATAGAGCAGATGCATGACCGCGTGTTCCACCCCCCCGATATACTGATCGACCGGCAGCCAATATTCTGCAGCAGCGCGATCCAGAGGAGCGGTCTGGTTTTGCGGACAGGCGTAACGGGCAAAGTACCAGGAACTCTCGACAAAGGTGTCAAAGGTGTCGGTTTCTCGGCGGGCCGGCTTGCCGCATTTCGGGCAGCTGGCTTTGACGAATTCTGCATGCTGGGCGAGCGGACTTCCGCCTTCCCCGGTAAATGCCACGTCGGTCGGCAGGATCACCGGCAAATCTTTTTCCGGAACGGGAACGATGCCGCAATCGTGACAATAGATTACGGGGATAGGCGTACCCCAGTACCGCTGACGAGAAACACCCCAGTCGCGCAGTCGATAGTTGACGGTTTTGGCGCCAACGCCTTCGGCTGACAGGAAATCTGCTATCTTTTCCTTGGCCTCTTCATTATTCAAACCATTGAACGGAGGAGAATTGACCATGAGGCCGGCGCCGGTCCAGGCCTCCTGCATTTTTGCTGGATCAAACTCTTCCCCCTCGGGCTGAATAACAACCACCAAAGGCAAATCGTATTTACGAGCGAATTCAAAGTCACGCTGATCATGGGTCGGGACTGCCATGACTGCGCCAGTGCCGTAATCCATCAAAACAAAATTAGCCAGGAAGATAGGCATACGCCGGCCAGTTACCGGATTGATGCAGTAGGAGCCGGTAAAGACCCCTTCTTTTTCATAATCATCACTGGTGCGTTTGGCTTTATCTTGTTTTCTGACCCGAGCGATGAATTCATCGACAGCGGTTTTACGATCTGGGGTCGTCAATTCCTGGGCAGCCGGATGCTCAGCGGCAAGGCTCATGAACGTTGCGCCGAACAAGGTATCCTGGCGGGTCGTGAACACGCGAATTTTTTGTTCGGAATTTTCCACAGCGAAATCGATTTCACAACCGACGCTGCGGCCGATCCAGTTACGCTGCATGGTGAGCACCGAATCGGGCCAACCTTTGAGTTCGTCAATACAGGAAAGCAATTCTTCAGCATAAGCAGTGATCTTAAAAAACCATTGCTCAAGTTCTTTGGCTTGAACTTCACTGTCGCAGCGCCAGCAAGCGCCGTCTTCGACCTGTTCGTTAGCGAGGACGGTTTGACAGGACGGGCACCAGTTGACCGACGAACTTTTCTTGTAAGCCAGGCCCTTTTCAAACATTTTTAGAAAAATGAGTTGTTCCCAGCGATAGTAATCGACGTCACAGGTGGCAAACTCACGATCCCAATCGTAGGACAGGCCCATTGTCTTGAGCTGGCTGCGCATGTTGTCGATATTTTCGTAGGTCCACTTGGCAGGATGGGTCCCATGCTGAATGGCCGCATTTTCAGCGGGCATGCCAAAAGCATCCCAGCCCATTGGATGGAGGACATTGAATCCCTGCAGGCGCTTGAACCGGGCAACCACGTCACCAATCGAGTAGTTACGTACGTGCCCCATATGAATCCGACCGGAGGGGTAAGGGAACATCTCGAGCAGATAATATTTTTTGGCGTTAAAATCTTCGCCAACCTTGAAGGTTTTTTCCTCTTCCCACTTCCGTTGCCATTTGCTTTCGATGGCGCCAGCGTCGTAACGCTCCTGCATAAATCCTCCGCGGTCCTCAACTCACCGGTTATAAACAGGAAAACCGGCCAAAGCCGGTATCTCCAGAAACAAGTAATTTAAGCGGACAGCTCCCGGGCCACTGTTCCGGGGCCTGCCGTATCGAATAATCCTGTCGGGAAAAACCCAGCCTACTTTTCCCGATAGGTGATCCGCCCTCTGGTCAAATCGTAAGGAGACAACTCGACAGTCACCCGGTCACCCGGCAGAATACGGATATAGAATTTGCGCATTTTCCCTGAAATATGCGCCAATACGATGTGACCATTATCGAGTTTAACCCGGAACATTGCATTGGGAAGAGGTTCTATAACTTCCCCTTCCACCTCAATCGCTTCTTCCTTAGCCAAAAGTGCCTCCTGGAAAGTTGAAAATCTATCTTCTCGTTGAGCCAAATGGAGCTTATTTAACACAAAAAGACCCAGGATTGTCAAGCCCTGGGTCGTCAAAACAGTGCAAATTTCCAGGAAAAGATCGTTTAGCCGCCAACCTTGTCATTCAAGTTAAGAAAGCGGCGAGCGACTTCTAGAATCTTGGTGGTCTGGATAGGCTTGGGAATGTACTCATCAGCCCCAAGTGCCAATGCCCGGTCGCGGTCTTCGTTGGCGCCTTCAGTGGTAATGACAATAATGGGAATTGTTTTGTATATCGGGTCTTTACGTACCAAACTCACCAGCTTAAGTCCATCCATGACGGGCATATTAATATCCGTAAGGATCATGTCAAAACGAGTGTCGTTCAGCTTTTTCAATCCATCGACACCATCGGTCGCCTCGACAATGTTCAACCCCCGAATTCGTTTCAGGGCAAATATGATCAACTGCCGCATGGTAGGCGAGTCCTCGACGACAAGCACATTATAACTGGACATACCCGCCCCCTACTGGGTTAGTAGCTCAATAAAGCCTTGAATCGTTGACAATTTTCTTTCCGACTCGGAATAAAGCTTAGACGAAAAGATGGCAGTGGCAGCGTGCCCAGCCAGCAGAGTAAACAACTCGTAGTCAACTTCGGCAAAATGGCTTTTTTGCACAAACAACTTGTAAATGACGATAACGCCAATCACATGGTCTTTAATTTTCAAAGGAATGCAGACGATTGGCTTCTGAAAATCTTTCTGATAGGTATCGAGATCTTTGACAAAGTAATTCTCACCGGTCTGGGCCACCTTGCCAATGATCCCCTCCCCGACCTCCAAACTGGGCACATCTTCGGACTCGACCCCTTCGGTCGCAACCACTTCAATTTTATTGGTCTTTTCATCCAAAAGGAGGATGGCAAATTCCTCGGCACCGATCAGGTTAATGATGATTTCCATAATAACCTGAAGGACTTCTCGAAAATCGAGCGTTGAATGGAGCTGGTAGGAGGCGATATAGAGGTTGGCAAGATTGTTGTTTTCCGCCTCGATGTCCACATAGCGATTGGCAAAGCTGAGATTTTCAGCTTCCACATGGCGGATACGATCAAGAATCGCGCGATTTTCTTCTTCCAGCTCAGCGACCCTGCGACGCAACTCGACAACCTCAGGATCGGGTTCAGCCGATTTTATAGGCCCAGCCCCGGATTTGCTCAAAGCATTTTCCAGTTCCAGAACTTTGTACCGCAAGCGTTCGTTTTCTTTTAAAAGGTCCTGAGTGAAATCAGCCCCTTTCTTGAAAACCTGGAGGAATTCCTCTACCCGCTTGGCAATCCCTTTATCTTCTTCGGATTCCGACATGTCCGAACTCCTTTAGTAACCGACTGCACCAGATCGGCGACGATCAACTTTTTGCCTCAGGCTTGGATAAAGCTGAGGCTAATAGCCGCATCTTTTCAAAATTTCCCGACAGACCTGATTGAGCGGAACGATTTTGTCAACCTTACCCGTTGCAGCTGCTTCTTTTGGCATCCCGTAAACAACACTCGTTTCTTCCGATTCGGCGATGTTCTGGCCGCCGTTTTCCTTGATATGCACAACCCCCTTGCTACCGTCGTTCCCCATGCCGGTCAAAACGACACCAATCAGTTTTTCCCGAAACACTTCACTCGCAGATGCAAACATTACATCGGCTGACGGGACGTAACGTTGATCTTCTGGAGGGGTCACAACATGAGCAATAATGTCTCCCTGGCGACGTTCAAAAATCATATTTTTCCCACCGGGACAGACAAGAACCCGGCCGGGAGCCATAATATCCCCGGTCTGGGCTTCCCGAACTTCAAGAGCGGTAAATTGATTCAAACGATCAGCAAAGGCCTTGGTGAATCCAGGTGGCATATGCTGAGCAACAGCGAAACCAACAGGTAAAGGGGCTTGAAATGCTGAGAACAAAGCCTGCAGCGCAGGAGGCCCACCTGTGGAAGAAGCGATTACCACCTGCTGGATCTTATTATTGGGTGACCGAACTACTGAAGGCGCTGATAGGCCGCCAGCCTGTTCTAATAATGATTGGCGGGTGAGACTTGGTCGCTTAAGCACTTTTTGCATGTCGGTTCGCGCAAGACCTTCAATCTTGCGCGTCAGATCATCGCGAATATTAAACAGTTCGGGAGAAACCCGAGCCGATGGCTTGGCCACAAATTCAACGGCACCGAGTTCCAATGCTTTGAAAACGTTGGCATCATCCGATCGTGAAGAGACGACAACTACCGGTGTCGGTCTGGTCTGCATGGCGATCCGCAGGAAGGAAAAACCGTCGAGCCGGGGCATCTCAAGGTCCAAAGTTACCAGGTCCGGTTGCAGATCAATCAGTTTACGCAGACCTTCCTCACCATCACAGGCATACCCTGCGATTTCGACCCCGGCCATTTCTTCCAGGATTTTTATAATGGTTCTACGGTTATAGGCAGAATCATCAATAACAAGAACCCGAATTCGATCCTTCATAGATATCATATCCCCTCAATCGTTTCCTTGGGGCGCTGGTACACCATATCATGGGTAAAATGCCGCAATGTAAATGCGTTGGAAATATTTATCAGCGACTCGGAGTGGCCAAGAAGGAGGAAACCTTCAGGGCGCAAACGGTTATAAAAACTCTCGATAACTTTCTTTTTTGCAACCAGATCGAAATAAATGATGACGTTTCGGCAAAAAATTATGTCCATTTTGCCTAACAGGGCAACCTTGGACGTGTCGAACAAATTCAACAGGCTAATGGTCACCAGCCCCTTGACGTTGTCCGCGACTTTCCATTTCCCGTCGCTGGTGCTGAAAAAACGCCGTTGATATGCAGGATCAGTGTTTCGGAAAGAACTCGAACCATAGACCCCTTTGCGCGCAGCGTGGAGCACTTTTTGGCTGATATCCGTACCGATGATTTCAACCTGCCAATCCCGCATTGACGGCATATCGAGGAGCAGCATAGCTATAGTGTAAGGCTCTTCACCTGAAGAACAACCGGCACTCCAGATACGCAACCGCCGGTCACCGTTTTTCGCTTTGCGGGCACAGACCTCAGGTACGATTTCCTGAGTAAATGTTTTAAGTTGGAACTCTTCACGGAAAAAATAAGTTTCGTTGGTGGTCAGAGTATCGATAACTTCGGTCAGTTCCTGATCTTTGAGCTGATTGTAACGAAGATAATAATAATAATCCTTGAAACTTTTGAGTTGCAAAAACTGCAAACGTTTGCCGAGCCGCTTTTCCAGAAGATATTTGGAATCTTCAGTAAAGTTAAGTCCGCAATGCTGGTAGACGAAATCCCGCAGCAACCGAAATTCGTCATCACTCATTGGGATGTCGGGGGCAAAAAGCAGCATTAATCAATCACCCCACTATCCCGAAGATCAAGAAGCAATTCTCTAAGATATTCACGAACGCCGGCATCCTTTTCAAGATGAACCAGTTTTTCCAAAAGACCTTTGCGATCTTTTTCGCAAATCAGGGCTATCGTTTTTGCAAAATTGATTCTGACCTCTGTAACCGGGTGATGGGCAAGGCGATCAAAAACCAAGGCAACCCAATCAGAGCGGCCGCTTTGCTGTAACAGTTGCAGGGCAGTGTTAACGACTTCCTCGTCATCATGCCCCAACGCTTCGACTAAAAGTGGATAGCTTTCCTGCAGATGATGTTCTGCGAGAGTTTCCAGAACTGCGATTGCAACCAAACCGACAGGATCCTGCAGAACCTTGGTCAGCAATTGGAAAGTTTCCCCAGTATTTATCCGCCCTAAGGAACGGACTGCCGCAGCCCGAACCCAAATATCTTCGTCGTTAAGAGCCAACCCTAAGGGTTTGATAGCATCTCGACTCTGGCAGCCCCCAATCACTTCGGCAGCCAAGCGACGGACTTCGGAATCTTCATCGGTCAACGTCATGATCAAGGCAGGAAGGGATTCGGCTCCAACTTTTCCGTCCAAACCTTGAACCGCAGCCCGGCGTACGTGGGACGATTCATCTTTAAGAGCAAAAGCCAGGGGTGCAACCACAGCATCCCCTTGAAGGCGGCCAAGAATCGTAACGGTACAGCGCCTCAGCTCGGCATTGTCATGTTCAAGCAGTGGCAAAAGAATCGCAGCGGTTTCATCATTGAACCGGGAACCAAGGGTAATCAAAGCCTGCAGGGCGACTTCGCGGAAGTCGCGCTCCGGTTGTTCAAGACATGAAACAAGATAAGGTAATGCCTGAATATGGCCAAGAGTCCCTAGGGATCTGGCACAAGCCATACGCAGAGTCAAGTCCTCGTGAGTCAATCCTTCGACCAGAAGATCAAAAGCTTGGTCGTCACCAATATCTCCCAAAAGATAGGCAACATAAGCCCGTTCCTGATCACTGGCTGAAGGCCAGGCTTCGATCAAAGAATGCGCGGCAGCCTTTCCAAGCGATTTCAAACAATCAAGGACTCCTTCACGCAGGGCTTCATCATTGAAATATTTAAGTAAAGACGGCGCCACAGGTCCGTCATTTGAATGGCCAAGCAAACGCAGGCAAGCCAGTTTCAATTTCAGGTCTTCAGACCCATCAAGCAATACCATCAGAATGCGAGTGTGTTCAGCAGACCAAACCCTCGGCAAAATATCCTGAACGGCATGAGGTTTTTGACGGAGAATGGAACCAAGAGCATGAACCGAAGCCTCACGCACATTGCGCCGTGTGTCTTCAAGCCCTTCCATAAGAAGAGGGACGGCAGCGGGATTACCTACACGGCCGAGACAATCGAACAAAGGTTTACGC
>ENA-ORXD01001065-ORXD01001065.1-sediment-metagenome-genome-assembly--contig:-NODE-1065-length-26102-cov-4.459289_pt1 | contig 26102 bp, 25 predicted proteins | sample MGYA00237862_ERZ511471 | MGnify/ENA metagenome assembly ERZ511471 | reverse complement strand
AAAGTGTCGCTCATGACGGATCACTCCAGGCGTGCGGTCTTCTTGCGCCCCCCACTATACCCATGGTAAAGTGTCCGGAGTAGTGCCAGAAGGGGGGTGGAACCTCCCCTTTCTGGTTGCCATTCGGGGAGGATGGGTGTTAAGCTATGGCCAGAATCCGGAAAGTGGCGCTCCTTCGCCTGATGGTTATCGTCGGGCTGGCCGTCGTCCTGATCGCCTGGGGTGTCCGTTACGCCTTCGTCAGGGAGCCTTTCCAGCTTTCACAAGTCATCGTCTGCGAGGATCTCGACGAGAAACTCCAGCCCCTCAATCCGGGTTCGACTTTCCCTTATGGCAGTCGCCAGCTTTGCCTGACCTTCAATTACCAGGGAGCCCACGAAGGGGATCGCCTGCGTATCGAGTGGGTTCACGAGAACCGCCTTATTTACCAGGAAAACGTTTCTCTGGCTTCCGGCAGCGGGAACAAGGTCTTTTACCTCCTCAAAGAAGATGCTTCGCCCCTGCCGGCAGGGCAAAACCATGTTTCCATCGACTTGAACGGGCGCCAAAGGGCGAAGGTCGAGTTTCAAATCAAACCTCCCGGAAAATAGAAGGGTGAAAGGAATAAAAGACATGAGATTTTTCCTCGATACAGCCAATCTTGATGAAATCAGGCAAGGCGTCGAATGGGGCGTTTTGGCCGGTGTCACGACAAACCCGACCCTGGTTGCCAGGGAGGGTGTCGACTTTCCCACGCGCATCCGCGAGATCGCCTCGCTCGTTGAAGGACCCGTTAGCGCAGAAGTCCTTTCCACGTCCACAGACGCCATGATCCTTGAAGCGAGGAGGCTTTTCGCGCTCGCACCGAACGTGGTGGTGAAGATCCCGATGATCGCTTCCGGCATGGCGGCGGTTAGGGCCCTTTACCAGGAAGGCATTCCCACCAATGTCACCCTGGTCTTTTCCCCGCAGCAGGCGCTTCTGGCCGCCACTGCGGGGGCGACGTATGTCAGTCCCTTCGTCGGCCGCCTTGACGACATCGGCGAGGATGGTTCCGGTCTTGTGCGCGACATTGTCGAAATCTTCGATGTGCAGGGAATCCAGACACAGGTCATCGCCGCGAGCCTCAGGCATCCCCGCCACGTGTACGAGGCGGCTCTCTACGGAGCCCACGTCGCCACCGTACCCTACAAGGTGCTTGAGCAGATGTTCCACCACCCGCTGACGGACAGCGGATTGAAGAAGTTCCTGGCGGATTGGGAGGTTCAGAAAAAGTCGCATGGCGGATAACGAGATGACGAACGGACAGGTTCAGGTCGAAACAACCGCGCAGAACGGTGCCGAAACCCCGGAAACGGCGGCCCAAAGGCCCCGGTATTCCTACGGGAAGCTCGCTTCCCTGACCGTCACCGAACTGAAGAAGATAGCAAAAGAACTGGGAGTCCCGGGTTGTTCGTCCTGCCGCCGCAAGGAAGACCTCCTTGTCTCTGTCCTGAAGGCGAACGCGGAGAGCCAGGGCTACCGTTTCGGCGGTGGGACCCTCGAAACGCTTCCGGAGGGGTTTGGTTTTCTAAGACCGAAAGGACTCCTGCCAAGCGATCACGATATCTACCTTTCCCTTTCCCAGATACGCCGGTTTGGCCTCCGTAACGGGGATGTCGTCTGGGGATTGATCCGGCCTCCCAAGGACCAGGAGCACTACGAAGCCCTTCTGCGGGTCGAGATGGTCAACTTCGCAGACCCCGAGAACGCACGCAAGCGTCCCCACTTCGAAGCCCTGACGCCGATCTTTCCCAACGAGCGCCTGAAGCTTGAGACGGAACCGAAGGAAGTCTCTACACGACTGGTTGACCTGTTTGCCCCGATAGGCAAGGGACAGCGCGCCCTCATCGTCTCTCCCCCGAAGGCGGGGAAAACCACCATCCTGAAAAAAATCGCAAATGCGGTCACGATAAATCATCCGGAGGTCCTCCTGATGGTCCTCCTTATCGACGAACGTCCCGAAGAGGTCACGGACATGGCTCGCTCGGTGGACGGCGAGGTTATTGCCTCCACGTTCGACCGGCCTGCCGAGGAACACATGCGCGTGGCCAATCTGGCCCTCGAAAAGGCCAAGCGCCTCGTTGAGGTCGGCAAGGATGTGGTCCTCCTGCTGGATTCGATCACGCGGCTGGCCCGGGCATCGAACCTGATTGTCCCGCCTTCCGGCCGGACGCTTTCCGGGGGCATGGACCCCGCGGCCCTTTATTTCCCGAAGCGTTTCTTCGGGGCTGCACGCAATATCGAAGAAGGCGGAAGCCTGACCGTCATCGGTACCTCGCTGGTGGAAACGGGCAGCCGGATGGACGATGTCATTTACGAGGAATTCAAGGGAACTGGCAACATGGAAGTGCAGCTGTCCCGGAAGCTTGCGGAGCAGCGGCTGTTCCCCGCAATCGACATCACCCGTTCGGGGACCAGGAAAGAAGAGCTGCTGATGGACGAGGACGAGCTGCAGCGCCTGTGGATTCTCCGGCGCCGGATCGTCAACGCGGACGAGGCGGAGGTGCTCGGCCTCGTGATCGACAAGCTGAAGAATACCGCCTGCAACAAGGATTTCCTGGCGACGATCAAGCTTTCCTGAAAAGGTCTGCGAGGTGATGTTCGTGCGGAGACGCGGTTTCAAGCCACATCGCAAACACCGGATTCGAAGCGGGAGGCTAGGCTTCTGGATTGTCATGGTGCTCCTCCTCTGTGGAGCGACGGTGCTCACCGTTTCGGCCGGCAACAAGGCCGGCGGGCTTTGGAGCGACCTGCCCACGGAAATGCCCGATTCCGCAGGAAGGGTTGAGGAGGGCTTCATCATCGTAGATGTTTCAAACACCCTGAGGGCGGATATTGCCGAGGCGGCCGAGGAGTCCGACACAGCCAACTCGCTGCTGAAGGGGTTCGGAATCGGCCCCCTTCCCGGGGCGCCTTCCCTGAACGACGAAGAGGTTATCCTACAGGAAGTTCCCGGTTCCCCGACCGAGCCTGAAACTGTGGAACCGGTTTCGGCCGATGCCCAGGCGCAACCGTGGAAGGTTCACACTGTGGCCGACGGGGAGACGCTTTCGCAAATCGCCGATCATTACCACATTCCCATCAAGTCCCTGAGTGTTGCCAACGAGATCAAGGATCCCGACAGCCTGTTGGGAGGCCAGCGGATACTGGTTCCGAACAGCGAATCGGACGTCCTTGCCGTTCTGAAGGAAATAAGGCGCCTTCAAAAGCTGGAGCTTGAACGCCAGAAGCAGGCGAAGCTCCTGATTATCGCAAACTATACGGTAAAACAGGGGGACAGCCTCTGGTCCATAGCCAACGCTTTCAACCTCGACATCAACACCCTCTTCGGGTGCAACACGATCAAGAATCCGGACTTCCTGAAGCTTGGAACCGTCTTGCGGGTTCCCAACCAGGACGGGGTACTATACAAGGTCCAGAAAAAGGATACGGTGGCCGGTATCGCCAAGCGTTTCGGCAGCTTCACTGAGGCCATCCTGACGGCTAACGGGATGGGAAGCGAGAAAGAACTCGTCGCCGGTAAAGAAATCTTCGTGCCTGGCGCGAAACCGCTCGAGGAGACGCGTGAAGCGAAGCCCAGGTCCACAAGGCGAATCGGCGGCGTGAACGTCCCGGCCCCGTCAGGCGCCGTCTACTCGCGTTCTTTCACCTGGCCTGTCGTCGGAAAGATAAACAGCCGTTTCGGCTGGCGCAGGGATCCTTTTTCCGGCCGCAGGGATTTCCACACGGGGCTGGATATCAAGGGTCCCACGGGAAGGGCGGTCGTGGCTTCGAAATCCGGGGTGGTTTCATACGCCGGATGGATGAGCGGATACGGCCGAACGGTTGTTGTCGATCACGGGGGAGGCTACACGACCCTTTACGCCCATTGCAGCCGTCTTCTCGTGCGATCGGGCGCCCGCGTGAAGCAGGGGCAGACCATCGCTGCCGTGGGAAGCACGGGACGCTCTACGGGGAGCCATCTGCACTTTGAAGTGCGAGTCAACGGGAGGCCGATCAACCCGCTTCGAATCCTCCGCTAGGAAAGGGAAAGACAGTAAAGCGACTCATGAAGGCCTCGATCGACTCGGTTATGATAAGAGGGACGAGACGGGGCCTTTTTGATTTGGAAAAGAACTAGGCTCTGAAACTTGCGGAGCCCGAAAACCCGGGGAGGCGTAATGGAAAAAATGCCGAAGTTTGTCTTTGTCACGGGCGGAGTTGTTTCATCGCTGGGGAAGGGTATCACCGCCGCTTCTCTCGGGACCCTCCTGAAGAAGCGTGGACTGAAAATTTCCATCATCAAGCTGGATCCCTACATCAATGTCGATGCAGGGACAATGAATCCTTTCCAGCACGGCGAGGTTTTCGTGACGGATGACGGCGCGGAAACCGACCTGGACCTGGGGCATTACGAGCGCTTTGTCGACGAGTCCCTCATCGCTGACAACAACGTCACGACCGGGAAGATATACTCCTCGGTCATCTCAAAGGAGCGGGAAGGCCGGTACCTAGGCGCGACCGTTCAGGTCATCCCCCATATCACCAACGAAATCCAGGAACGCATCCTGAGGGTTGCCGACGAAAACGATGTCGTCATCGCGGAGATCGGTGGTACGGTGGGAGACATCGAAGGGCTGCCTTTCCTGGAAGCGATCAGGCAGATCGTTTCCCGCGTCGGACGGGAAAACGTACTGTATTGTCATGTCACGCTGGTCCCTTATATTTCCGCTGCCGGCGAACTCAAGACCAAGCCGACCCAGCATAGCGTAAACGAACTCAGGCGCATCGGCATCCAGCCTGACATCATTGTTTGTCGTTCACAGTACGAACTCGGCAACGAGATCAAGGACAAGATTGCCCTTTTCTGCAACGTGGCCAGGGATGGGGTCATCGAATGCCTGAACGAGGACACGATTTATAACGTGCCCCTGCAGCTTTACCGGCAGGGTTTCGACCGGATCGTCCTAAGGCGGCTGGGCCTTCCCGCTGAAATCGAACCTGACCTGGGTGACTGGAAAGCCTTCGTGGACAGCTTCCTTCATCCCGTGGGCGAGGTGGAGATTGCCATGGTGGGCAAGTACGTCAGCCACAAGGATGCCTACCTGAGCGTAGTTGAAGCCTTGACTCATGCAGGCGTTCACAACAGGGTCAAGATCAGGCTGCGCCCGGTTGAAGCCGAGGAAGTGGAGAAACTGGGGCCCGCGGAAGTCCTGAAGGACGTGCAGGGGATCCTGGTTCCAGGCGGGTTCGGCTCGAGAGGAATCGAAGGGAAGATCGCCGCCGCGGGGTACGCCAGGAAAAACGGAATTCCCTATTTCGGCCTTTGCCTGGGAATGCAGGTTGCGGTTGTGGAGTTTGCCCGCAACGTCTGCGGGATCGCAGCAGCGCACAGTTCGGAGATCGACCCGGGAACCCCTAACCCTGTCATCCACCTCATGGAGGAGCAGCGCCACGTGTGCAACATGGGGGGGACAATGAGGCTCGGGGCTTATCCCTGTGAGCCCGTTCCCGGTACGTTGGCCCATGTCGCCTACGGGCAGGAACTCATTCAGGAGCGTCATCGGCACCGTTACGAGTTCAACAACGAATACCGGGAGCGACTGGGAGCACAGGGTTTGCGCATGGCGGGAATCTGTCCGGGAAGGGACCTGGTGGAAATCGTCGAGCTCGTTGGGCATCCCTGGTTTGTTGGGGTGCAGTTCCACCCCGAGTTCAAGTCCCGACCGGTCCGTCCCCATCCACTTTTCCGTGAATTTGTCGCTGCGGCGGTTCGTTACGGCCAATAAGGGGCATCATTGAAGATCTGGGAAGGAGGGCGACACCGATGAAGAATCGCCAGAGAGTTGTGCGGGTGTTCTTGGCCTTGGTAGCAGTCCTGGTTTTCGCGGTTGCGGGGAGTGCCGAGGAAACGGTTTTCCAGACGCTGGGTGAAATCGAGAACCTTGTTTACGGGAAGGAAGTCCAGGGCGGCGGCCTCGTTTTGCGGCTGGGACAGGTTGAGAAGGATCTTTTCGGCCGCGAATTGCCGGGAAGCCTTTCGGAGAGGCAACAGTCGCTCCTCGCTTTCCTGAAGCAGGGAACCCCGGTGCAGCCTTCTTTCCTGTTCAAGCTGGGCGTCGCGGAATGGGCCGTTCTACAGCAGGTGCGTCCACAGATGGCGGCTTCGGAGCGTATAGGCGATCTTGAAATGCAGCTTGAGGGATCCTCCCAGGAGGGCAAACCTTTGGCGATGCGCCTGGAGAGGATGGTTGGAATGCTTTTGCCTGAACCGGTTTCCGGCCGTACCGCCGAAGTGCCGGCGCAGGCCGTCTTCAAGGTCGAGTTGGGCCAGACCCTTTCCGCAAAGACGGCGAAAGCCGGCGACCCGGTCAAGATGCGCCTGGCCGGCGACCTGACGGTCGGCGAAATGCTGGTGGCACCGAAAGGCAGCCTTGTGACCGGTCACGTGGATTCCGTGAAGCCCCCGCGATCTTTCGGCCGGAAGGCGGAAGTTCGCCTCGCGTTCGATAATCTCATCCCCCTCGGACCTGATCCCATCGCCGTTTTCATGGGAGAGACTGCCCGAAAGGCCGCGAAAGGGGATGATTCAATCGCTGCAGCCGCTGGAGCCAGCTTCCTGGGACTTATCCTGCTGGGCCCGGTAGGCCTCGCCGGCGGACTCCTCGTTCGGGGAGATGCGACCGAGATCCAGGAGGGGACGCCTTTCTACCTTGAAACGGCGACGACGACGAGCGTCATGTCCTATCCTGTCCCGCAAGGGTTGAAGGGGATGCTCAACCCCGTTGAAATGGGAAGCGGGCAGCCTGCCTCGAATGACGTGGGAGAGAAGGCCAAACCATGAGGGTTTCAAGGCGGTTCCTCGGAATTTTCGTTGCCCTTTCCCTGCTTTTCGGGGGAGCGGCGTTTGCCGTTGACCTCACGGATTTGATCGGTGTCGTGGGGGGCGGGTTTCTTGTGAGCGCCATCGCAGGACCGGCGAACGACTTCATCAACACGATCACTTTCAATCAGAAAATCGGTGTCACGGAAACGACCAAGGTGGTCCCGATCGTGTCCATCGGGAGCGGGACAGCCATCGGGGCTGCCCAGGTGGCCGGGCCAAAGGCCGCGGTTGACCGGACAAGGGCGGTAGCCCAGCTTGAGACGACTTTCCAGGGACGTCTCAGGATCAAGATCCTTGTCCCCATGGATTCCGAAAATCCCCTTCAGGGCATACGGCGGGTCCAGGGTGTCGGAGTTTCCGCCGTCATCGATTTCCGACTGTAGATTTTCCTCAAGAAGGATTTGCTCGGAGTTTTGGAGGCTGCGGCGGTTATCCGCCGCAGCCTTTTGGAAGGGAGGGGTGAAGGTGCGACGGAGGGACCGTTTCCTGATTGTCCTGCTGCTGGGGGCTGCTGCTGCCGGTTTTGTTCTCTGGAGGGACCTCACCCTTCCGCAGCGTGCCCTGGAGAAGTCAAAGACGCAGGTCCTCGTTGAGAACCTGGAACTCGAAAGGGAGATCTCGGGAGACCTTTTCACGGTTCATGCAAAGGAAGCGCGAAAGATGCAGGACGAACGAATCGAAGCGTCTTCACTCGATATCGGGGCGAACCTGTCCGGGGGAGGACACTGGCAAATGAGGGCCGTTTCAGGTAGCCTCGAGCCCTCGGGAGAGATTCGGCTTTCGGATGTTTTCGCAAGGAACCTGGGAAAGGGAACCAACCTGGACCTGACGGCAAAAGAGGCTTTATGGGATCCTAAGCGGAGGCAGTGGGACTTCGAAGGGGGAGTGCTGCTTAGGCAAGGGGCAATGGATGCCGGGGGCAAGACCGGGGTGGCCGACCCTAACGGCCGTGTAACTCTAATGGGGGAGGCCTGGGCAACATGGGAAAGACCTTGACGCGTTTTATCCTGGGGGGAACGATCCTTATCGCGGTTATGGGATTCCTTTCCCCTGTTTTCGTGGCTCATGCGGGGGATGAGGAAACCCCTCAGGTTATCCTCGAGGCCGATAGCGTCGTTTACGATCAACAGGCAGGTACGGCCCGTGCCGTGGGCAACGCCCAGGCTCGCATGGGACTGTTGAGGCTTTCTGCCGACCTGATCGAACTGGACGAAGAGATGACACGGCTAAAGGCCTCTTCCCGCGAAGAACGCGGCGTTCACGTCAGGTACGGGGGGCGTTCCCTTGACGGAAACGATCTGGAATACAGGCTCGATGACCAGGTCGGGGTGATGCGCAAAACGCGGGGAGAAGCGAACGCAATCCGGTTCGACGGGGACTCCGTCGAGTTTGCCTCCATTGCAGCAGCGAAGGCGAAGGGCTGGATAAAACCGAAGCAAGCCCGGGGAACCGCGTCTGACGACCTGTTCCTAAGGGGATCGGATATGTCCTTCACGACCTGTACCGAGGCCCAGCCGGCTTATCGGCTCAAAACGAGGCGTCTCCTTATCATACCGGGCCGCAGGGTTATCGCCGAAAAACCACAGATTTTCATCGAGGAACATCTTTTGGCCACCTACCCGTTCGACTATCGGATCGACCTGGAACGAAGCGTGGCCAAACCCCTTGTCCCCTCCTTTTTTCATGACGGCACAAGGGGAGCGGGTCTCGCTTTCCGATACGGTTTCCAGGCTGGAGAGAGCCTTGAAGGAGATGTGGACCTCCGTATTTCGACAAACCAGGGGATCGAGGGTTCGGCTGGGTTGAGCTTCCTCCCATTCGCAAATGGCGAAGCTTTTTTCAACACCTCGTACCTCTATAACGAAGATGACGGTGAAAAGCGCTGGCGTCCCTCATGGGGATTTCGGTCACCCGGCTCCGATCCCGAGAGGGTGTCATGGGCGATCCTCTGGTCGCAGAGAGAGAGCGTGGACATTCGCCAGGGAACGGGACGGAACTACAAGGGGACGCTATGGCGTGATCCCGAGTTGACAATCGCCTCTCCTTGGTGGGGTGGCGAGGCCTCGGGAGAATCCCGATACCGGCTGTTCGCCATGTGGGGACGCTACGAGGAAGAAGAACAGGAGTTCGAAAGGAAAGGACTTGGCATCGAATTCAAGGGTCAGGCAGGCTCGAAGGATACTCTTGAACCTTTCTGGCGGGGACGGGCTACTCGCTACGAATACGACACGGGAGACGACCGGACGGTTCTTGAAGGAAGCCTTGGCGTTCGCTGGGAAAGGTCCGGCTGGCGTTTCGAAAGCCGATACGATAAACGGTGGATCAACGGGTTGACGCCAATGTCGTGGGATTACCTGGAAGAGATCGAGGAACTTTATCAGACGGTTGACTGGCCGCTTTCCGAAAGATGGCGATTTGCAGTGCGGGCAGGCTATGACCTGTTGGGGGACCGTATCCACGAAATGGCCTACCGCCTTGCGTATGACAGAAAATGTTACCGGTTTGAGCTGTTCTTCGTGGACGATCGGGTTGAAAATGATGACAAGGTCGGGATCAGCCTTCAAATAGCGGCTTTTCCCGATAATTCCCTCCTTTTCCTTGATTCGGAGACGGGGGGCTTTTCGGAATACGGGGAGGTTCTTCCTTGAAAATCATGGTGGCCTACGGGGGGGACAGCCCCGAGCGGGAAGTTTCCCTAAACAGCGGCAAGGCGGTCCTGTACGGGTTGAACCAAGCGGGTTTCCATCTTGTTGACGGCCGGGTGGACCATCCGGGGGAACTCCTTGACCGTGTCCGGTCGGAAAGACCCGACCTCGTTTTCATCGCCCTGCACGGTGGCTGGGGAGAAGACGGGCGCATTCAGTCCGCACTTGAGTTGATGGGAGTTCCCTATACCGGCTCCGGCCCGGAGGCGTGTGCTTTGGCAATGGATAAGACCGTCAGCAAGATGCTGTTCCAGAAAAGGTCGGTTCCGACTCCCTGGGCGGCCGAAATCGGTCCTGGCGGTGAAATTGAAGGAGATTTCACTCTCGAGGGGTTAAAGGCGATTGCATGTGAAAGCGGACTTGTGGTGAAGCCCTGTTGCTCGGGGAGCACCGTGGGGGTCACGATCCTTCGCGAAGCGGAAGGGCTTGAAGAGGCCATCCGCCTTGCAGGTTCGTTCAGCGAACGTGTTCTTGCAGAAGCCTATATCCCGGGGAGAGAGCTCACTGTCGCGGTTTGGGGAGAAAGAGAATCGGCAAAAGCCCTTCCCATTGTCGAAATACGTCCGAGGCTGGCTTTTTACACCTATGAGGCCAAGTATACGCCTGGGTCGAGTGAATACCTCTGCCCTGCACCCCTTGACGAGCCGACCACGTTGAAGGTCGAAAAAGCCGCTGTGGGAGCACACCTTGCCCTAGGCTGCCGTGTCTACAGCCGAGTGGACCTGAGGCTTTCGCCGGAAGGCGAACCCTATGTCCTGGAGGTCAATACCGCTCCGGGAATGACGGGAACAAGCCTGGTCCCAAAGGCGGCCAGGGCGATGGGGTGGGATTTTCCTGAACTCCTTGCCCGTATAGCCGAAAGTTCGGCAGGAGTCGTCAGGAGATTGGCGGGAAGATGAGAAGAGGGGGGCACCCATGGGCGCCCCCCTCTTGTTTTCTATGCGATCGAGATGCGTGTGATCCGCAGTTTGCGAACGCCCTTTGGAGCTCTCACGAGAACTTCGTTTCCGACCTCGGCACCCATCAGTGCCTGGCCGACAGGGCTTGCGGAGGAAATTCTCAGCTGGGCGGGATCGGATTCTTCCGAACCGACGATGGTGTAGACGAAAGCTTTCTGGCTTTCGAGGTCCAGCATCTCGACGGTCGTTCCGAGTGTGACGCGACTGGTGTCGAGGTCTTTCGCATCGATGACCTTTGCCTTGCCAAGCTGCGATTCGAGCCAAAGGATCCGGCTTTCCATCTTGGCCTGGGCTTCCTTTGCAGCGTGATATTCCGCGTTTTCACTCAGGTCGCCGAAGGAACGCGCTTCCTCCAGCTGGCGGCCGATTTCCATCCTTCCATCACTTCGAAGGCGAACCAACTCGCTCTTTAGTTTTTCGTATCCCTCACGGGTCATGACGATCTGTTCTTCGACGCTTTTTTGGTTTGCCATAGTGGGCCTCCTTGGAAAGGAAGACAATTACTGGACTCGATGGCGTATTTTATCAAAGTATGGCTCCGCTTACAAGGCTTGACAAGATGAACGAAAGAAGTTATAAACTCACGCAATGCTTAGCCAGATATTTTTTCAATAGCGATGAAGGGAAGAGTACCCCCCCTCGACCTCGCCAGAGAAGGAGACCCATCGGCTGGAAGGTTTCCACGGGGCAGGGAGGGGAAGACCATCCCGGAGCTGGTCGCGAAGCCGCTCAAGCGGATAAGGGATCGGGGAGCGCCCCTTACAGCGCTTTCAAGTGCCGCCGGCATGCCGGCGGAATGGGAGTGGAACCGCGAGTCCCCTCGTCTCCTGACGGGGGGACTTTTTGCATTCTCTGGAGGGATGAACGATGACTGGGATCCTTGAACGATACGCCGACCTTTTGCCCCTGACAGCTGAAACTCCCCGCCTTACGCTGGGGGAGGGGAAAACGCCGCTCTTGCGGCTCTGCAGAATGGGCAACCAAATGGGCATCGACCTTTACGTCAAGGTCGAGGGGATGAACCCCACGGGTTCATTCAAGGACAGGGGCATGGTCCTTGCCGTTTCAAAGGCGGTCGAGGAGGGAGCCCGGGCTATCGTATGCGCCTCGACGGGGAATACCTCCGCCTCCGCGGCGGCTTACGCGGCGGCGGCAGGGATTCCGTGTTTCGTTCTCCTTCCTGCAGGGAAGGTTGCCAGGGGAAAACTGGCTCAGGCGATTGCGCTTGGTGCACGAGTCCTGGCGGTCCGGGGAAACTTCGACCAGGCCCTGGACCTGGCGGTCCAGGCAAGCAGGGAAATGGGACTGACGCTTGTCAACTCCCTCAATCCGTACCGTCTCTGGGGGCAGAGAAGCGGCGCCTGGGAGGTGACGGACGAATTGGGATCGGCCCCGGACTGGCTTGCCATACCGGTGGGCAACGCAGGGAATATCACCGCATACTGGACCGGATTCGTCCAATACAGAAATCTCGGGAAATCCGCCGTGGTACCCCGTATGATGGGCTTCCAGGCAGAGGGCTCATGCCCACTCGTCAAGGGGGAGGTTGTTTCCAACCCTGAAACCGTTGCGACGGCGATCAGGATTGGCCGACCTGTGAGCGGCAAAAAGGCGGTTGCCGCGGCGCGAATGACAGGAGGCGGATTCCACTCCGTGACCGACGCAGAGATTCTCGAGGCGCAGCACAAGTTGGCCTCATGCGAGGGAGTCTTTGCGGAACCGGCGTCCTGCGCACCCCTGGCGGGGCTTATGAAACTCCACCGGGAAGGAAGCCTGCCGAAGGGTATCCGTGTCGTAGCCGTCCTAACCGGAAATGGCCTCAAGGATACGGAAACCGCAACGAAGGGGTTGCCTGGGCCGGTCGAAATCGATGGGACCTGGGCTTCGCTGAAGGAGGCGCTCGCATGAACAAGCCCCTCCTGAGCCTCAGGTTGCCGGCGACCAGTGCCAATCTCGGGTCTGGCTTCGACACGATGGGGCTTGCGCTTTCACTCTACAACGATGTTGAAATTCTTGAACCGCTGCAGGAAGGACGTTACGAGATCGAGGTCATCGGCGAAGGGTCACCCGATCTGGGCGAGCCCTCCAGGAACCTCCTGGTCAAAAGCTATGAACATGCCTGCAGGAACTGGGGACAGCCTTGCCCGGGCCTGAGGATGAGGTCGATCAATGCGATTCCCCTGGGAAGGGGGCTTGGGAGCTCCGCCACGGCGGTCGCCGGAGGCATCCTGATCGCCAACGGCTTAAGGGAATATCCCGTTGCCATGGAGGAGTTGCTGCTCATGGCAACGGAGCTCGAGGGACACCCGGACAACGCCGTCCCATGCCTTTTGGGGGGAATGGTCGTTAGTTGCTGGAACGGATCGGAAGTGCGATACGTCCGCCTTCCGCCAATGCCGGAAGGAATGAGCGCAGTCGTCGCCGTACCGGATTTCAAAGTCCTGACACACGACGCGCGAGAGGCCCTTCCACGTGAAGTTGCCCTGGGCGAGGCGGTCTTCAATCTGAGCCGTGCCGCACTATTCGCGGCTTCCTGGGCCACCGGAAACTGGGCGAACCTGATGTTCGCGATGGAAGACAGGCTGCACCAGCAGTTCCGGGCAAAGCTGTTCCCCGGAGGTGAGGCGATCCTCACCCGGATGAAGAAAATCCCGGAGTGCCTGGGTGTGGCGATAAGCGGGTCTGGGCCAAGCATGCTCGCTTTCGCCAGAGGCAATCCACAACGTGTCGCCATTGCCATGTGCCAGGCTTTCTCGGAAAACGGAGTCCGGTCCCGATTCTTTGTGCTCGACACGGATATCCAGGGGGCTCGGCTGAGGGGGGTACTGAAATGACGACGAAGGTGATGAAATTCGGCGGCAGTTCCCTTGCGACGTGCGAGAGGCTACGGGCGTCTGCGAAGCTGGTCGTGGAGGAGGCCCGAAAGGGGACATCGATCGCTGTGGTCGTTTCTGCCATGGGTAAGACGACCGAAGGGCTCCTGGGCCTCGCCTGCGAGGTCTCCTGTGCCAGGGACAGGCGTGAACTTGACCAACTTTTGGCCTCGGGGGAACAGCAGAGCGCCGCGCTCTTTTCGCTTGCCCTCAAGGATATGGGCGTGCCGGCGCGATCCTACACGGGAGCGCAGGCGGGAATACGCGTTAAGGGAATGTCCATGGACGGCAGGATTTCATCCATCGACCCTTCGGAAATTGTCGAAGGCTTCGGCAGGGGAGAATGTGCCATCGTGGCCGGTTTCCAGGGCCTCGGAGACCGGGGGGAAGTCCTGACGCTGGGCAGGGGGGGATCGGATCTCACGGCCGTAGCCCTTGCGGCCGCACTGGATGCGGATGACTGCCTGATCTATACGGACGTGAACGGAGTCTATTCTGCCGACCCTAACCGGGTCGCGAGCGCCCGCCTCATCGATTGCCTGAGTTACGAGGAGTGCCTGGAAATGGCGGTCCTGGGGGCAAAGGTTCTCCAGGCCAGAAGCGTTGAGATGGCTGCCAAGTACCGGGTGCCCCTTGCTGTTTTGTCCAGTTTTCATCCGGGAGGAGGAACAAGGGTGCTGGAAGAATGCGTAAAGGAAGATCTTGTCGTGCGTGCGGTGGTTCCCGATCGGGGTGTGGCGAAGGTGGCGGTCCTGGGCGTTCCCGACGTTCCCGGTATCGCGGCGAAACTTTTCGGAGGACTGGCCGAGCGCGGAATAGCCGTGGAAATGATCATCCAGAGCACCATGAGAGGGCAGGTCAACGACATCGCATTCCTTGTCAAGAAAGGCCTGCTGGGGGAGGCAATCGATGCCTGCCGGGAAGTGGCCAGGGAGATCGATGCACAGGGAGTGAATTTCGATATCGAGGTCGGCCGGGTTTCCATCGTGGGAGCCGGTATTGCGAACCACGTCGACGTACCCGGCAGGATGTTCTCCGTATTGGCGAGGGAGGGTGTCAATCTCGACATGATCGCCTCCACGTCGGTTTCGATCACCTGTGTCGTCGCCCTGGATCGGCTGGATGACGCCGCCAGGGCCCTGCACCGTGCATTCATCGAGGAGGAAAGCCGGGGATGAGGGTAGCCGTGTTGGGGGCCACAGGGCTTGTTGGCCGGGAAATGCTTTCTGTTCTCGAACAACGTAATTTTCCCGTAACCGAGCTTGTTCCGCTGGCCTCTTCCAGAAGCGCAGGGCGCACTCTTTATTTCAGGGGCCGGGAATGGGAGGTTCAGGAGGTCAAGGACTCCTCGTTCGACCGGGTCCAGGTTGCGCTTTTTTCCGCAGGAAGCGAGGCCTCGCGCAAATGGGCGCCTCTTGCCGCTGGAAAGGGAGCCGTCGTGATTGACAACAGTTCCGCCTGGCGAATGGATCCCGGTGTTCCCCTCGTTGTCCCCGAGGTGAATGCTCATGACCTCTCGACCCACAGGGGGATCATTGCCAACCCGAACTGCGCGACCATCCAGGCGCTGGTTGCACTTTTTCCCCTGCACCGGGAGGCTTTCCTGGATTCCTTTCATGCCGTCACCTTCCAGGCTGTTTCAGGGACGGGTGTTGCAGCCCTGGACGAACTGAAGGACGGCACCAATGCGGCTCTCTCAGGGCATGCTTTCTCGCCAAAGGTCTATCCCCACTCTATTGCTTTCAACGTGATCCCTCAAATCGGTTCTTTCGATGAAGAGGGGGTTTCACAGGAAGAGTGGAAAATGGTGAATGAATCCCGAAAGATCCTCCATCTTCCGGATCTTCGCGTCAGTTGCACAACCGTCAGGGTTCCGGTATTCAGGGGTCATTCAGAGGCTTTGACCGCGGTTTTCCGAAACCGCATCACGCCTGCAAGGGCCCGGCAGCTCCTGAAAGAAGCTCCAGGCGTGCGTTTGAAGGATGACCCCGGGTCGGCTGATTATCCGCTTGCGCTTGATGCGGCAGGGACGGATCCGGTTTACGTCGGACGTGTACGACAGGACACGGGATCGCCCATGGGGCTTTCCCTCTGGGTCGTTGCGGATAACCTTCGCAAGGGTGCGGCTTTGAATGCGGTCCAGATCGCCGAGTCACTCCTGTCCAGCGGCGGTTTATAGACATAAGAGAAAAAGAAGCCTGCAGCCAAAAAAAGGAACGGGGGACCGCCTCGATGGGCGGTCCCCCGTTCCTTTTTTTGGCTTTTTCAGGAGTACTTGAGCCCGAAGGCCGGGTGAAAGTAGCGGGAATCGTGGAGGAAAGCTGCCTGTTCCTCGAGGGCGATCTTGGCCTTGTTTCCCATCGCGACTGCCAGGACGGAAGTCAGGACGTGGACGAGGAAAAGCGGTCCGATCACGCTGCTGCCGAAGGTCGGGCTGGCAGCGCTCGTGAAGAGGGACAGGGTGGCATTTCGGCAGACAGGAGCCGCAAGGCTGTCGGTGATCGTAACGATCGTGGCACCCTGTGCCGCGCATCTTTCCACGGTCTCGGTGACTTCCACCGCGTAGCTTGGGAGTTCGCAGACGATGACCACGTCGCCTTTCCTGACCGCTCTTGCCTGTTCAAGCAAGGCCAGGCCGCTCCTCTGCATGAGCATGGAGGTTATGCCCAGGACGCGGAGGCGCATCATGCAGGAATCCGCTACGAGGCTGGAGATTCCCCAGCCAAGGCAGTAAACGGAGTTTGCCTCGCGTACGATTTCGCAGAAGCGGGACATGAGATCCGGCCTGAGCTGGTTCCAGGTTTCATCGAGGTTGGCATGCTCCATCCGGTATATGGATTCCGGCAGGTCATTTTGGATGACGGTCGCTTTTGCCAGCATCGCGGCGGGGTTGACCTGCTCCAGGATCGCACCCTGGAGGGCATCCTTGAGTTCCGCATAGCCTGTGAAGCCGAGAAGGCGGGCAACCCTGACCATCTGCGCCTTGGAAACCTCAAGCTGGTCTGCGACTTCCCCGATTGAGCGAAAGGCCGCTTCCCTTGTGTTGGTGAGCAGGTATTCGATGACGCGACGAGCCTTGTTAGGCACGTTCTCAAGCTTTTCTCTCATCAGTTTTTGCAGTTCATTGCTGTCCATCACGACACTCCTCCCACAACATTAAACAAAAGGTCAAGTATACGGCATTCAGTTTAGAGTTCGGTTTCAGGATTGTCAATCATTTCTTTCCCGCTGTTTTCCCTTGGAGGGGTTTTTCCAAGAATCCGGAAAAGGCGGATGAGAAACAGTGCGGAAACGGCGAAAGAGGCCATCACGGACAACGGCTGGCACCACCACAATCCCGCAAGTCCCCACCTGCCGGAGAGCCAGATGGCGAGGGGAATTCGGACGGCAATGGTTCGGACGAACTGGGCGACCATCCCGTAGGCGGCATGGCCGGTTCCCTGGAAGACTCCCCAAAAAGTGATGTCCAGGGCGGCAAAGAGATAACCGGTTGCCGAGGCACGAATGGAAGCGACGGCAAGGTTCGAAACGAGAGGAGTGGGGCGGAACAGGGCGAGAATGGGGTGAGGCCACGCATAAATAAGGATGCCGACTCCCATCATGAACAGGGCGGAAGCGGTTCCTGCGGCCTTGACGGCTTGCCTGATGCGCGGGATGTCCCTTTTTCCGAGGTTGAAGCCTACAAAGGGGATGAGGGCACCGTTGATCCCGAAGGCGGGGAGGAATGCCAGGCCCTCGACCCTGTTGCCGAGCATCCAGGCCCCGAGGGCGGCCGCCCCGAATCGCGACAGGATCCGGTTCAGGATAGCCATGCCGAGGGCCATGCTGCCCTGGGAAATGGATACCGGGAGCCCTGTTTTCAGAAGAAGCCGGACTCGGCTCGCGAAACCTGCTGCAGGCAGGTTCAAGTCCAGGCGGAAACGGCTGTGCCGCTTCATGGAAAAGGCAAGGTAGGCGCAGGAGGCGGCACGGCTCAAAAGCGTCGCCAGTGCGGCCCCGGCGATGCCTTGCCCTAGTCCGAAGATGAAGATCGGGTCCAGGATGACGTTCAGCATGTTCCCGAGGATCATGCTCACCATGGGCGTCACCGTGTCCCCCTGGCTCCGGAAAACGGAATCCGAGACAAGAGAGTAGGCCATGAGGGGGAAGCTCGCGATAAGCCAGCTGTTGTATCGGTAGGATTCGGCAAGAACTTGCCCGCTGCCTCCGAGAAAACGGAAAAAGGTCTCGCTGGTGTCCCTGTCAAGGAGAATCAAGGGCGGCAGGGAGGCGGCCAGGACAAAAATCCAGGCGGTGTGGGCCATCTTGTCGGCTTCCTCTTCTTCCCCCGCTCCAAGGGCCTGGGACATGAGGCTCGTGTTTCCCACCGCGATGCCGTTGAAAAGAGCGAAGGCGACAAACATGACGGGAAATGTCAGGGACATGGCAGCGAGGGGGGCTTCTCCAAGCCAGGCGATGAAGATGGTGTCCACCAGGTGGAAGAGGGTATGGAAAAACATGGAAAGAACGGAAGGCAGGGCGAGCCGGAAGAGTGTTTTCCCGACACTCCCGTGCCCCATGTCGAGGCCCTTGCGGTCCATCATGCCGGGAGATCCTGTCGGCTGATTTTCCCGGGGGGCCAATAGGAAAGCCGAGGTTCGGTATCCTGAAAAGTTTTCTGCGAAAGTTCCGCCAACCTTTTAAGTCCCCAGGCGCAATGGCCTGTGAAAAGCGAACGCCGATTCCGGTGCTCGACCCACGGACCTTGCCTTGAATTCCTGGTCAAAAGGCGAGCCAGGCAGTCGCCCCAGGCGAGTTCGCCAAAGGCGGGATGGTGGGGGCCTGACAGCACCGAGGCGGAAAGGGAACGGCTTTCTGCGAGTCCCACACGCAGGACGTTGAACCCCAGGTCAAGTGCTTCAACCAGCAAGCGGCCTGCCCACCGGGCTGCATGTTCCGTTTCAAGGGGAACGTATTGGCCGGAAGCCCAAAGTCTTTCCAGGGGAGTTCCCGGCAGGACAAGGCAAGGATAGATACGCAGGTCCATGGATCGGGGACCCTTCACCTTCGCGATGCGCCTTAAATCGTCCAGCGTGGAGGCCTCATCCTGCCCGGGAAGGCCGATCATGAGCTGTGCCCCTGCCGGGAGCCCTTCCTGCACCAGCAGCTCCAGGGCTTGCAGGGCCTGGTCGCCAGAGTAGCCGCGGGCGCAGGTTTTCAGCACATCGTCGTCGAGAGAGCTGATCCCGAGTTCCACGCAATCGATAGGGCAGGCCCCGGCCGTCAGTCTTTTCAGGCGAGAGAGGATTTCCGGGGTGAGGCACAGGGGATGGGTGGAAAAACGCAGAGAACTGCCTTCCGGTGCGGCTCGGGTCACCTCGAGGTATGAGTCGACCTCTTCCGGGGGTAGGCAAGTGAAGCTTCCTCCAAAAAAGGAAATCGCCACAGGTTCGCCCGCTTCCCGAAGACGAAGGAGAATGTCACCCGGGGCCGGAGTGGTCGATTCACCCGTGATTCCCGGCTGGTCGCAGTAAATACAGCGTCTCTTGCAGCCGGCCATGGCAAAGAAAAAAGGGAGGGATCGCGACGCTCTCAAGGGATTTCCTGCCACTCGGGAAGAAGACAGGCCCATGCGAAAATGTCGGCCTGGTGCTCAAAACTGGAAAGGGGAGTGGCCGTACAAGCCCAGAAAGCTTCCCCTCTCACGTGGGAAAGCAGGTGGTAAAGCTCGTGATAGGTAGCGAAACGCTGCCAGAAGTCGGGTAGAAGGCTATTGACGTAAATTCTTGCACGATCTCCCCGCGCGACATGCAAACCCCACAAATTATCCGTCAGCGGGACTCTCTTCAGTTCGAGGGTCCTGCCGCAACGTTGCTCGGCACGCACCAGCAAAGTGAAATCGTCAAGGTTCCACCAGGGCCTTGCCTCTTCCAGCGCCCAAGCCGGCAAGGTTTCCGGAGGGCGTGGAAACTCTGCGCCGGTGGAGAGAGATTCAGGAATCCTTCCGGTCGTCGCGGGCATCATCCCAGTCGGAAAGCGCGGCGTCCACCAGCCGCCGGACAAGGACGACCTCTTCGGCTGAAAGACGCTTCCGCTTGTACCAGAGCTCTACGGCTTCGTTGGAGTTCCAGAGTTCCTCGATCTGGAAACGGTTCTGCCGGTCGCCCTTGAAAGTCTCGACGATATCCGCTGCTTCAACGCCCAGGGCCTGGGCGAGTTTTTGCAGCAATTTCATCGATGGGAGACGACGGTTGCTTTCAAGGGCCTGGATGTAGATGCGGCTTACGCCGACCCTTTCCGCAAGATTTTGCTGGGTCAGGCCGCTGGACTTCCGCAGGGTCTTGAGACGCAGGCCAAGGCTCATGTTATCCCCCCTCTTCTGTTTTCAAATAATCTAACTCAACTCCATCATGTTGACAAGCTGTGCCCAATGGAGAAAAAGGGTACAACTCAGGAGGTCCGCCGCCCCCCCCGGGCTGACGCGGAGAGCGGAGTATTCAGCGTCAAGCCTGTGGAGGTTGCGGATGAAAACTGGAGAGAAGGGAGGGCTTTCCGCGGCCAGGTCCTCCATCCTTCGACGGTGTCGATCTTTCCAGAAGTCGAACCCCCCGCGGGTGATCACATTGCTGTCTTCGCAAACGGCGGCGATGGAAAAAAACGCGGAAAGCGCCGCGTCGTGGAAAGATGCCCCAGCCTTGATCGATCTTCGGAGGGCTGGAAGGCCCCTTTGAATAACCGAAGGAAAGCCTGAAGACGCTTCTCCCCGGATGCCGGTGATTCCACGTTCCAGATAGAGTCTCTCCCCATGGGTCATTTGTTTTGAAGGGCTTGACCCGGACAGGGCGGCGAATTCCTTCCGGACTGTTTCTGCCACGGCCTCCGACGCAAGACGGGCTGAGGATTGTGGGTCGATCGCTCCGGTAGAGGCAAGGTTTGACCCGGCACCGAAAAGCAGCAGGGACAGGGCAAAGATAAGGCCCTTGTGCGTATTCACTCCCCCAGTGGCCTGGGCCATCGCGCGCTCCATTTCCAGGCCGGTTGCCCTGAGTTTGGGCAAAGCTTTTTCGACAGGGGTTCCCTCCAGTCCCACTTTTGCCTGGAGAGCCCAGAAGGGTGAAAGCGCGCAGGTGCTCACGAGGAAAGTCAGGTAATCCATGTCGTCGTGGGCGCCGCTTCCAAAGGGATCCACAAGGCCGGGTTTGGGGCCGACCTGGACTTCCCAGGCGGAAGCGAGGGTGGCAAAGGTTCCGAGGACGATTTCCGGGTTCATTGGTCTCTCCTTGACTGGTTGCGAATCCTGGTTATACTCGTGCCAGGTATCCTAAAAAAAATAGGGAGGGCTAATAATGGAACTGACAGCCCGCGGTGAAGACTATCTCAAGACCATATACAAGTTGCTGAAGGAACGCAAGGTCGTCCGCGTGAAGGATTTGTCAGTCATCATGAAAGTCAGGGCGCCGACAGTGGTAGGCGCCTTGGGAAGCCTCAAGTCCAGGGGCTACGTCCAGCAGGAACCCTATGGTTACCTGACCCTGACCGAGGAAGGGAATGCTGTTGCCGCCCGTTTGGCTGAAAAGGAGGTCTCGATAAGGGATTTCCTGCGTGAGGTGCTTGGGTTGGAAGAGGAAGAGGCAGAGAGCAATGCCTGCGCCATGGAGCATTATGTTTCCCCCGTCTGCCTCGAGAGATTCCTTGCCTTCATCCGCTTCGTAGACCTTTGCGAGTGGGGGAGACCGCGTTGGCTTGAACAGTTCAGGCTATTCGTCGAGACGGGGGAAACCCGTCCCTGCACCTGTACCCAGAGGGTCGAAGGCTGCGAAGGCCCGAAGAAGGAAAATCGGAAATGATAAAGCGAGTGATGCGGGGAGTCTTCCTGGTTCTTGCCATTTTATGGCTTGCCGGGGTCGCCTCGGCCGCTTCCACCCCGCTCACCCAGCTGTTTTACGAAAGACGATGGAAGGAATTTGACCAGGCACTGGCCTCAAGCCCAAAGTGGACTCCGCGGGAAGCCTGCCTGGCTGCCAACGCGGCATGGCTTCGACTGGACCGCGAGGGTACCGTCCGTATCCTGTCGAAGCAGCGAAAGAACCTGCCCGTCTCGGTTCTTCCCTACGCAGACCTCCTGCGTGCGCTTGGATTGGAACGGACAGGGAGGGCGGAGGAAGCCAGGAAGGTGGCGAAAGCTCTTTGGCGTTCGGATTTGCCCAAGGAACTCCGCTACTACGTGGCCTACCTCAATGCGAGACTGGCCGCTCCGGCAGAAAGAGGCCCCTGGGCCAGGGAAATGCTGAAATACGCCGGCAGGGACAGCGGGAGGAAAGTACAGGCGCTTTCGCAGGTCCTTTCCACTCCACTCGGCCGGGAAGAAGACGCACTGGAACTTCTGGACCTCCAGCCTCTGGATCCCCGCGGGCTGAACTTCCTTGAAAGAGGGACGAAGGAAAAATCGAACGCAGCCCTTGAAGCTCTCGCTGTGGCTTCGGCGCTTGGCGGGAAGCCCGCGGAGGCGGTGAAACTGCTTGAAGCGGTTTCAGGGACGGAAAACCGGAGCGCACCGTTGACCGCAAGAGGGCGTTTCTGGCTTGCCCTCTCCCTCTACAGGGCCGGCCGGAAGGAAGAAGCCATCCCCCTATGGGGAAAAGTGGCCGAGGATGGGGCATCGTACTCGGTTTCTTCCGTCAAGCGGCTGGCCTCTGCTTACGCTTCGGGAATTGGCATTGCCCGGATCGCCCTGGAAAGAGTCGCGAATGGGAGTGGTTCCGGGGCCGAAGCGGCCCTTTTCTCCCTGGCCAGGATCGACCCCGAAAACTCGGCGTCAGGATGGCAGGATAAACTCTTCCAAAAGTACCCCACGGGTTCCGCAGCATCCAGGCTTCGATGGGAGATCGGCTGGTCCCACTGGAAAGCCGGTGATCTTCAAAAGGCAAGCTCCGAGTGGGAAAAAGCCCTTGTCGGTGCTTCTGAAGGGCTGGACAGGGCAAGGTTGCTTTTCTGGCTTTCCCGCTGCGCTTCGAAAGCGGGGAACGATATCCTGGCGCAAAACCTGGAAGCGAAACTGGCTTCCCAGGAACCTCTTTCCGTTTATGCATGGCGGGTTTTCCCGAAAGGTCCTCCGGGGCTGTCAATTTCCGGGAGAAGAAACTGGAGCAAAGGTTCGGATATGTTGGAATCCTGGGGATTTACAATTTATGCGAGGCTCAGGCTGGAGGCGGAGGAAAAGGGTGAAAGCCTGGCCCGGGCGGCGTGGCTTGCCGCCTGGAACGGCGATTATGCAGAATCCCTGCGCCTTGCGGCCCGGGCCGGCGTCCTTCTCCCAAGGGCCGAAACTCTCAGTCCGGAGTTTCTTTCGCTTACCCATCCCAGGGCCTATTCCGCAGAAGTCGGCCGCGCAGCAGCGGAACAGGGGGTCGAACCCTCCCTCGTGTGGGCGGTCATGCGGCAGGAAAGTGCCTTTGACGAGGGGGCAGTCAGCTCGGCCGGCGCGATGGGGCTGATGCAGCTTATGCCTTCCACGGCTGCAGAAGAGGCTGGACGATTGGGATTGGCTGGCGTGGATTTCCTGGCGCCATCCATAAACATCCTTTTGGGGACAGCTCACCTGGCCCGCCACCTGAATTCGTTTGGTCAGCTCGAAAAGGCTCTTGCCGCCTACAATGCGGGCAGCGGTGCAGTTCGGAGATGGCCGGAAGAGGGCGGTGAAAGCCTGGAGGAATGGGTCGAGGAGATTCCCTATCCCGAAACGAACGACTATGTCAGGAAGGTTATGGGAAACCTTTGCGTGTACAATGCCCTGGAAGGCCGTAAGGGTGCTTACCCATTGGCAGGGAAGGAGGCACCGCAATGACGGTGAGAGTCGAAACCGGCAAGCCCGTGGAGAAGGTCAGGCAATTCCTGGAAGAGGCAGGCTACAAGGGGGAAATCTTCTTTAGTCCTCAGACGATCTTCACCGTGGAGGATGCTTCGAAAACGGTGGGTGCCCCGCCGGAAGCGATCCTGAAAACGATCGTCCTGCAGGCGGACGGTGTTTTTGTCCTTGCCCTTATGAGCGGCATAAACCGGGTCGACCTGAAAGCCGTGAGGAGGCTGATCGGGGGGGTCAAGAAAGTTTCGATGGCTCATCCCGACACTGTTCTCGAGTTTTCGGGGTTTGCTGTGGGGGGGGTTCCGCCTGTAGGTTACCCGGTCAGGCTTAAGGCCTTCATCGACGAGGACCTTTTCAGCCAGGAAACAGTCTGGGCCGCGGCGGGAACCGACCACGCATTCTTTCCCGTTGCCCCCGGGGACTTGCTGGGCCTGACCTGCGGCCAGAGGGCGGTCATAAAAAAAGAGGGGAAAGGGCCTAGCGGCCCCCTCCCCGAGATGTGAAACCTAGTTGCGCCGCTCGGGCACGATTGCTTCGAACCAGCCGTCGAAGGCGCGTCCAAGCCTGATGGACTGCAGCGGTTTGATGAAGATCTCAAGGTTGTGATCGACAATCGCAGAGAGGATATGTCCCCCTATTGTCGAATGATCCTTCCTGCCCAGCACGGTGTGGATGTGCGGGTAGAGCTTCCCTTCCTTGTAGCTGATGTCTCCGCTGAGGGAGAGGAGTTCGAAAATCTCGTTGTGGGTTTCCATGAGGTATTCCTTGCCGGTGAACCAGCCGAAAGTCACATTCCGGACAAAACCGGCGGCGGAAAGGACGACCGCCGAATCGACGGCGTATTCTTCGCAAACCTGGCTGATCGAACGGTTCAGTTCTTCGCCCTCAGACAGGCGTATCGCGATGAGCTCGTTCGTAACCGCGTATCTCATGGCACCACCCCCGGAGAAAATGTAAATCACGACATTAGTTTATCATAATAACGAAGAGGAGCCCATGACTGATCTATTCCCGATATTGATTTTTGTTTCCGGCATCCTATCCGGTTTCCTGAATACAGTTGCGGGAGGAGGCAGCCTTCTTGTCCTGCCCCTGCTCGTTTTTTCAGGCCTAGACATGGGGGTTGCCAATGCCACGAACCGGGTAGCGATCCTCCTTCAGAGCGTTACCGCAAGCCGTAGTTTCATTCGTGAAGGAGCCCTGGATGTCAGGCAAATTTTGCCCATTGCTCTTCCGGCCGTTCTGGGTTCTCTTGCGGGAACCTTCGTGGCGATACAACTGGATGAGAAGATGCTGCGCGGGCTGATCGCTCTGGTGATCTCCGTTATGGCCCTGCTGCTTGTTTTCCGGCCGGCCATGTGGGAAGAGCGGCGAGTGGTGAACATGCCGAGATGGGTTTCCTTCTCCATCTTTTTCCTGATTGGGGTTTACGGTGGGTTTGTCCAGGCGGGAGTCGGGTTTTTCCTCATATGGGCCCTGGCGGGGCTGGGGGGGCGTGACCTGGTGGAGGCAAACGGGGCGAAAGTGTTTATTGTCGGGTGTTTTACGGCAGTAAGCCTGGCGCTTTTCGCCTCCAACGGGATGGTTCGCTTTGGGACCGGCCTGATCCTTGCCTGCGGTAGCATGATCGGAGCCTATATGGGGGCTCGTTTCACAATGGCAAAGGGCAACCGGGTCATCAGGTGGATACTGGCCTGTACGGTCATGGTCAGTGCAGGCAAAATGCTGTGGGATGCTTTCGGGCGCTAGTTGAAAATGGATGTGAAAAGTTTGCGAAGAAGCCAGGGACGCGCTCCCTGGCTTCTTCTTTTTTTAGGCGAGACGGGTTCTCAACTGAGAAGATAAAGTTGAAGCGATTTTGATTTGAGTCCCCCGCCAAGGCCGACGGCGAGTTTCAGCCGAGCCTGGGTCGGCCGCAACCTACCCCCGTCAAGAACCCCCATCTCGATTAGGCGCTTGGCGCTTCCTTCGTAGCCGTACATTCGGCCGACTCGGCCCTGGGAACATCGCGAGGTGACGACGACCGGTATCTCCCGCTTCAGGAAAGAGCGGATGTGGGGCTGCCAGGAAGGGGGCACGTTGCCGGAACCTGTCCCTGCAAGGACAAGCCCGTCAATGTCTGGGCCCTTTGAAAGACACCCAAGGAGCCGTTCCCCGCAACCGAGTGCAGCCCAGACGAGCTCGATCTCGCGGGCAGGGGTGACGTATTCTCCAAGCGTGGCCGTTCTTAGGGGGGATCGGTAGAGGAGGATCCTGTCCTGGATGATTTCCGCCAACGGACCTCTCCCCGGTGATTCAAAAGCATCCCGCCGGGAACTGTGAACCTTTCGGACTTCGGAGGCCGCGAACAGCTGGTCCTGGAAGCAGACCGTCACGCCTTGGCCCCAGTTGGCCTCGGAGGAAGCTGCCGTGAATGCCTGCACAAGGTTGATGCCGGAGTCGGTCCCCGGGCAGTCGGAGGGAACCATGGCTCCCGTGTAGACGACCGGTTGAGGGTAAGGCCAGAGCAGATCCGTGAGATAGGCCATTTCTTCTAGCAGATCGGTTCCGCAAGTGACAACGATGCCCTGTACACCATCCTTTATGGTCTTTCGCAACAGTTCGACCAGGTCGGTGGTCATTCCGATGGTGTAATGGCAGCTTGGCTGGCGTGTCCAGTCGTAGGGCACAACCTCGCAGGGCAGCGATGGAGGCAGCCATCGGAGCATTTCTTCCGCACCCAGGCTTGGCACGTGGCCACCATGCCTTTCGCTGTAGAGCATCCCGATCGTTCCACCGGCAACAATAAAAGCGATCTTTGGCAGGTCCGGCAAGAAACTCCCCCCGTTCGTCTCGCAA
>ENA-ORXD01001064-ORXD01001064.1-sediment-metagenome-genome-assembly--contig:-NODE-1064-length-26112-cov-3.901325_pt1 | contig 26112 bp, 25 predicted proteins | sample MGYA00237862_ERZ511471 | MGnify/ENA metagenome assembly ERZ511471 | reverse complement strand
GAAGGGAGAACACATGTCGGTCGCCATCCTCATCAACGCGTCACCGTACGGGAGCGAGTTGCCGTTCAACGCCCTGCGCCTCGCCCACGCCCTCGAACTCGCCGAGGAGCGCGTGGAGCTGCTGCTCATGGGCGACGCCGTGAACACAGCGCGGCGCGGCCAGGACCCGCGGACGGCGCACGCTTCCCTGGAGGCGTTGCTCAGCGACATTGTCGGCAAGGGCGCCGGCGTCACCCTCTGCGGCACTTGCTGCCAAACCCGCGGCCTGAAGGAGGCCGACCTCGTCGAAGGCGTCGCTGTGGGAACCATCCACGACTTTGCCCGCGTCGTGAGGAGCTGCGAGAAGGTGATCAGCTTCTGACGCCGCGCCTCAGGCGCGCGGCGCGGCGATCGTCTCCTTGAAGCCGCGATAGATCAGCTCGAGACCCCGCACGAACGCTGCGCCCGAAGCGGTCTCCGCGAGCGCGCCGGCCAGCTCCGCCTCCGGCGCCCTCGCGGGACTCGCGGCGCTCGTAGCCTTCCCCGAGGCTGGCTCGGCTCGCGAGGCGCGCGTCAGCGTGGCCGTCTCGAGCAGCAGAAAGCCGTTGGTGAACGAGGCGTCGACGAGCCAGACGTCGAGAAACCGCTCCTCCGGCAGCCCGCCGCGCAGGAGGATGCCCTTGAGGCGTCCCGCGAACCCCAGAGCCGGTTCCTCGTCGCGCGGCGCCAGCACGAGCAGCGCGTAGGCATGAGGGTGATGAAGGGCCATCTCGCGCTCCGAACGGTGCATGCGCATCAGGGTCTCGTCCCAGGACTCGCCGGGCCGCTCGCTCGCGTCGATTTCCGCGAAGAGCAGGCCGACGATGTCGCTCACCATGCCGTCGCGGTTGGGCACGTAGCGGTAGAGGCTCATGGGGTCGATACGCAGCTCGGCCGCGACACGGCGCATGCTGAGCGCCTCGAGGCCGTCGCGGTCCATGAGGGCGAGCGCAGCGCGCGCGATGGTCGCACGGTCCATGCGGCGCGCGCCGGGGATGGCGGTTTCGGCCGCCGGGAGCGCGCCCGGCCTCGCCGCAATCCCTTCCTTCGCGCGCCTCTCCGGGCGCCGGCCGCCCGCTCCGAATGGGGTGCTCATATACGCCGTAGTCTACGGCGTATATACTCGTGCACGCAAGGAGTGTCGGCGGCAGCTCGCCGGCCCGCTGCGCGGATGGACGGTTCCGGCGCCGGCTCGGGGAACACGACGCGGGGGGAGATGAAGTGGCGCGGCAGCGCGACCTGTACGGGTACGGCATTGTCGTCATCGCCTACCTCGGCATGGCCGGCACGGCGCCGCTCGTCGCCTGGGCAGAAGCGCCCGGCGCGATCATCCTCTTGCTGCGCATGGCCTTCGCGACACTGGCGCTGGGCGCCGTCTTCCTGCGGCCGCCGATGATCGCCGACTGGCGCCGCCCCGGCGCCGCTTGGCGCCTCCTTATCGTCGCCCTCACCTCGGCGATCACGCTGCTCCTCTTCTTCTATGCGGTGCAGCACGCCAGCGTCGCCATCGCCATGTTCCTGCTCTTCCTCATGCCGGTCTGGGTGGCGCTCATCGCACCGCGAATCTTCCAGTCGCCGCGCGAGCCCATCGTGTGGCCGGCACTGGGCCTCGCCCTCGCCGGCCTCGCCGTCATCCTCATCCCCGATCTGCTCGCCGAGGGTGTATGGGTCTCGCCTCTCGGCTTGCTGGCCGGCCTCCTCACCGGCTTCGGCTACACCATCTACACCGTCTCCGTGAAGGGTCTCACCAAGATCGTCGCGCCGACGACGATCTCCACAGCCGAAGCCGGCGGCGTCGTCATCTTCGTCCTGCCGCTGGCGCTCTGGCAGTTCTCGACCACGGGGTACCAGGTCGACGGCCGGGCCTGGATCGCCGCGCTCGTAATGGGGGTGCTCTGCACGGCGGTCGCCTACAACCTCTGGATCGAGGGCACCAAGCGGGTGCGCGTCGAGCACGTGACGATCATCGGCTACGTCGAGCCGGTGGCGGCACCGATCTACGCCATCTTCCTGGTCGGCGAGATGCCATCAACCTGGACCATCGTGGGCGGCGCCATGATCCTGGTTGCCGGCATGCTGCCCGTCATCTTCGGCCGCGGTGAGGGCGAAGCCTCCGCCGCCGCCACCGCGGAGCCGGAGCCGTTCTAGCGCAACGCCCCTACAGCGCCGCGTTGAAAAGGAACCCGACCAGCATGATGCCGGCGCCGACCACGCCGAGGAACACGGCGATCAGCGGCGGCTTGAGCACCTTGCGCAAGATGATCATCTCGGGCAGCGAGAGGGCGATCACGGCCATCATGAAGGCCAGCGCCGTGCCCAGGGCGGCGCCCTTCTCGAGCAGAGCTTCCACGATCGGGATGATGCCGGCGGCGTTCGAGTACATGGGGATGCCGAGCAGCACGGCCACGGGCACGCTCCACCAGGCATCTGCCCCCATGACGCCGGCGAGGAAGTCCTCCGGCACGTAGCCGTGAATCAGGGCGCCGACGGCGATGCCGGCCACAACGTATGGCCAGACCCTGCCGACGACATCTTTGACGGCCTGCCAGGCGTAGGCGATGCGGGCCGGCCAGTCGAGCTCCGGCTGCGGCGCCGCGTCACCCATGCGCACCTCGCGCACCCAGTCCTCCACGTAGCGCTCCAGCTTGAGGCGGCCGATGACCCAGCCGGCGACGATGGCGATCACCAGCCCCGTCGTCAGGTACAGCGCCGCCACCTGCCAGCCGAACAGCCCGTAGAGCATCACGAGGGCGATCTCGTTCACCATCGGTGCGGCGATGAGGAAGGAAAAGGTGACGCCAAGAGGGATGCCCGCCTCGACGAAGCCGATGAAGAGCGGCACGGCCGAGCAACTGCAGAAGGGCGTGACGATGCCGAGACTTGCCGCCATGACGTTGCCCGTTGCCTCGCGCCTGCCGCGGAGCAGGGCGCGCGTGCGCTGCGGGCTGAAGAACGTGCGCACGACGCCGACCGCGAAGACGACCAGCGTGAGGAGCAGCAACACCTTGACCGTGTCGTAGATGAAGAACTCGACTGCCGAGGCGAAACGACCGGAGGTCAGGCCGAGGACGTCGTGGGTGAACCACGTCGCAATGGGCAGCCAGTAGTGGTAGACGACGGCCCAGAGGGCGAGGCCGCCGGCCAGACGCAGCCAGAGAGGGAGACGGGCGAGCTGATGGCCGGCGCCCGAAGCCAGGCGCCGCGGCGCAGCTCGCCAACTCCGCGGCGACCCCGGCTCGCCGGCCGGCGGCGCTGCGCACTCGCAAGCGGGTTCGTCGCCCGGGCGTTCGTCGACGGCGCTCACGCTCCGACCACCTCCCGTGCGGTCCCGGGGCCGGCAAAGCGCGTGGTCAGAGAGGTCGCCGCCAGGCCGGCCTGCAAACGTTCGTAGTCGTAGGCGACGCGCACGAACTCGACGAAGGGCTCGCCACGGCCGAGTGCCGCCGGGTCGACGGCCGCGTAGCAGACTCGCCAGTCGCCGTCCTTCGGCCACCCCGCGCTGCCGACGTTGACGAAGACCGTCTGGCCGACCGCTCGCGTGTACGGCAGGTGCGTGTGCCCGACGATGATCGCTTTATACGGGTACTCGTGCGCCATGCGCTCCATTGCGGACGCCGGACGATCCTCGAAGAGGTACTCGTTGATGCGCCGCGGACTGCCGTGCACGGCGAGCAGTTCGCCGGCCGGCGTGGCGAGCAGGAAGCGGTCCTCGAGAGAGCGCAGGAAGGCTTTCACCTCGTCGCTCACGGCCTGCTCCGTCCAGGAGAGCGACGCCGCGCCCTCGGCGCGCTGCTCGTCGGTCTTGTAGATGCAGCCGCACTCGCCCCTCTCGAAGCCGATCCCCTGGTCGTAGTTGCCCATCACGCACGGGATGCCGCGATCGCGGATGGTGAGAGCGACCTCGTTCGGCCAGGGCCCGTAGCCGACGAGGTCCCCGAGGCAAAGCGTGCGGCCGACGCCGCGCCGCTCGATGTCATCCAGCACGGCCTCGAGAGCAGGCAAGTTGCCGTGCACGTCGGAGAAGACGGCGAACGGCCCGCCCAGCTCGATCCTCTTCATCTGTGCTCCTCCCCGGGCCGCAGGCTCATGCCCGTCACGTGACGGCCGATCATCAAGATATGTTGACCATAAACGAATGTCAATGTACGATCGGCGGCGCGTTGCGCGACGTCCGTCAACCGGCACGGGAGCTACCCGAGTGACAGAGAGCACGATCAAGCGCCTTTCATTCCTCGACCGCTACCTCACGCTCTGGATCTTCCTCGCCATGGCGGTGGGCGTTGCCGTGGGTTGGGCCTTCGTCAGTGTGCCCGAGTTCATCGATCGCTGGACGATCGGCACCACCAACATCCCCATCGCCATCGGCCTGATCGTGATGATGTATCCGCCCCTGGCCAAGGTGCGCTACGAGGAGCTCGGCGACGTCTTTCGCGACTGGCGAATCCTTGGCCTGTCGCTCGTGCAGAACTGGCTGATCGGCCCGTTCGTGATGTTCTTCCTCGCGATCATCTTCCTGCACAACTACCCCGAGTACATGGTCGGCCTCATCATGATGGGCTTGGCGCGCTGCATCGCCATGGTCATCGTCTGGAACCAGCTCGCCCGCGGCGACACGGAGTACGCCGCCGGCCTCGTCGCCTTCAACAGCGTCTTCCAGGTGCTCTTCTACAGTGTCTTCGCATGGGTCTTCGTCACCAAGCTGCCGCCGCTCTTCGGCCTCGAGGGTATCGCCGTCGACATCACCATCTGGCAGATCGCGCAGAGCGTCTTCATTTACCTCGGCATCCCGTTCATAGCCGGCATGCTCACCCGCTTCGTCGCACTAAGGACGAAGGGCCGCGAGTGGTACGAGCAGAGGTTCATCCCGCGCATCAGCCCGCTCACGCTGATCGCCCTGCTGTTCACTATCTTCGTCATGTTCAGCCTCAAGGGCGACCTCATCGTCGAGCTGCCGCTCGATGTGCTGCTCATCGCCATCCCGCTGTCGCTGTACTTCGTGATCATGTTCTTCGTGAGCTTCCTCATGGGCCGCAAGATCGGCGCCGACTACTCCAAGACCGCGACCCTGAGCTTCACCGCGGCGAGCAACAACTTCGAGCTCGCCATCGCCGTCGCCATCGCCACCTTCGGGCTCAACTCCGGCGAGGCCTTCGCCACCGTCATCGGCCCACTGGTGGAGGTCCCGGTGCTGATCGGCCTGGTGAGCGTGGCGCTGTGGCTCGGCCGCAGGTACTGGCATGTGACCAACGAGCCGCTGCCGGCAGGAATCGCAGCGGCCTGCGACGATGTCGGGTGCGACCCAAGGGGGACGTGACATGAACGGCGTGCCGGTCAAAAGCGAGGGGGCGGACCGCCGCGCAGCGGCCCGCGACCTGGCGAGCTACGTGCCCTTCCTCAAGGCCCTCGCCAACCCGACGCGAGCCCAGATCATCGAGTTCCTGCTCGGCGGCGAGCGCTGCGTCTGCGAGATGACCGGCCCTCTCGACATCAGCCAGCCGCTCGTCTCGCACCATCTGGCGCTGCTGCGCGAGGCCGGCCTGATCCGCATGCGCAGCGCCGGCACGCGCACGTACTACTCGATCGACTGGGAGCGCTTCGACACCGCGCTGGCCGGCTTCGTCGGCGCGGTCGAGTCCCTGCGGAGCGACGCTGTCGCGCCGGATGTCGACCCTTGTGCGGCGGCGGGCCAGACCTGCACCCGAAAGGCATAACGATGGCGGTCGTGAGGAGGAAGACATGAAGCTCGAAGTGCTCGGCTCGGGGTGCGCCAACTGTCAGAAACTGATGGCCATCACAGAGGAGGCGGTACGCGACATGGGCATCCAGGACGCGGAGCTCGTGAAGGTCGAGGACTTCCCCACGATCATGTCGTACGGGGTGATGGCGACGCCGGCCCTGGTCATCGACGGCGCCGTCGTCTGCAGCGGCAAGGTCCCGACGAAGGCCGAGATCACGCAGTACATCGCCACGGCGCTGGCGGCCGGGCGCTAGGCGCCTGCGCTGCGGGACCGCCTCGCACGAGCAGGCGGTCCCGTCCGCCTAGCCCCGCAGCGCCTCCACGACCTCGCCTGTCGAGACGATCGTCGCGAACCCGGCCTCGAGAAACGCGCTCACGAGGCGACGGATCTCGTCCTGCGAGAGACCGGGCAGCTCCGGGCAACCGGTGGCGTCGGGGACGAACGAGACGTAGTAGTCCCGGTCGTGCGCTTCGCGCGCCGTGCTCTCGCAGCACAAGTTCGTCATGAAGCCGCAGACCACGACCCTAGTGACGCCCAGGCGCCGCAGCGTCTCGTCGAGGTTGGTGCGCTGAAAGGCCGAGTAGCGCGTCTTCGTCACCTCGATAGCGTCGAGCGGCCGGTGCAGACCCTGGGCGTAGTCCACCTCGGCCGAGCCGTCCTTGAAGTTGAAGTCGCTTGCCTCACCGGCGAAGTCGAACATGCGGCCGAGGTCCGAGCCGTCCGCGCGATGGACGTGACGCACGAAGACGATCGGCCGGCGGTGAGCGGCGAAGGCGTCGACGAGGCGATTGATGTCGGCGATCGTCGCCACGCTCTCGGCGCAGGCCAAATCAGACTCGGGGTCCGTGTAGATGCGCTGCGCATCGATGACCAGCAGTGCCGCGTGCTCCATGGTTCACTCCTAGAGGAGATAGACGATCTCCCACCCGCCGGTCGGGTAGGTCCACGGCATGGCCTTGAGGTCGGCGGCCGTGAGCCCGGCAGCAATCGCGACGGCGAAGACGTTGATGACCTCCTCGGCGTTGTGGCCGAGCAGGTGGGCGCCGACGATGCGGCCCGAGGCCCGCTCCACCAGCACCTTCGCGCCCGAGACGCGCGCGCCGACGCGACGCGATGAAGCCCATTGGCTGGAGTCGACGAGCTTCGCCGTGAAGTCGACGCCCTGCGCCTGCGCGGCGGCCTCTGTGAGCCCTACGGAGGCCAGCGGCGGGTCTGAGAAGACGACGCTGGGCGTCGCGCGAGGATAGAAGCGAGCCGCCTCGCCGGCGATGTTGCGCGCCACGACGCGACCTTGAACGATGCCGACCGGCGTCAGCGGCATGCCGCGCGCGGCGGCGTCGCCCGCCGCCCATACGCGCGGATTGCCGACGCTCCGCAGGCGCTCGTCGACCTCGACCCCGTGCGGGCCGTAGGTCACGCCGCCCGCCGGAAGATCGAGGGCCTCGAGGTCGGGGATGCGCCCGGCGCCATGCACGACCAGGTCGCAGTTCAGGCGCTCGCCGTCCTCGAAGACCACGGCGAGCGCCGTTCCCTCTTTGACGACTGCCCGGACGGGCGCCTCCGTGCGCACGTCGATGCCGGCGCGCCGATAGCCGTCGGCCAGCATCGAGGCGAGGTCCGGGTCGAAGCCACCGAGCACGCGGGCGCCGCGATGGCACACCGTGACCTCGGCGCCCGCGGCGGCGGCGATGTGGGCGAACTCCATGCTGATGTAGCCGCCGCCGATGAACACGACGCGCCGGCCGAGCCGCTCGAGCGACATGAACTGCTCGCTCGAGAGCACCTCGGCCTCCCCCTCGATGCCGAGCGGCGCCGGCCGGGCGCCCGTGGCCACGACGAAGTGGTCGGCGCTGAGCTCACGATCGCCCACCGCCAGCGTCGCGGGGCCGGTGAAGCGCGCCTCGCCGTGCAGCGTCGCGACGCCGGCATCGGTCAGCCATGCCTCCGTGCTCTCGGGCACCGGGTGCGTGAAGCCGTTCTTGAACGCGACGAGCGCCGGCCAATCGAGGCGCAGTGCGCCCGCCGGCCCATGTCCCGCTTGCGCCACCGCCCGCTCCACCACCTCGGCGGCCGTGACGAGTACTTTCTTGGCCTCGCAGCCGCGCAGCGCGCACGTGCCGCCGTACTCGCGGCGGTCGACGATGGCGACCCGCCGGCCGGCGGCCAACTCACCGGCAACCGTCTGACCGGTCACGCCCGTCCCAATGACGATCACGTCGTAATCGCTCAAGGTACAGCCTCCCCAGCTTTGTTCGCGGGCGGGATTCATCCTAAGACGGGCGCTGACGGCTCACAAGGGACGCCCGGCCGACACGGGCTCCGCCGGGCGCCGGCCCCTAGCACCATCCGCCGGGCCACCCAACGGCGCATCGCTTGTCTCGCGTGTCTGATTCCTATATAAGAATGGTACGACAATAAGCGCCGGTCCGGCCGCGGGTCGGGCCGGCCGCGCCCGTGACCCCGCGAACGCCGAGAGCCCAGTCCGCAACGGAGGTGAGCCGTGGCCGTACCTGCCGATGAGGTCGCGCGGCGCGTCGAACAGCTGTCGCGAGGCCTGCGCGACGCCGGCCTGCGCCTCACCCACCAACGCCTCGAGATCGTGCGCATCATCGCCGCCGCGGACACGCACCCGGACGTCGAGACCGTCTACGGCGCCGTGCGCAAGCGCGTCCCGACCATCTCGCTCGACACCGTGTACCGCACACTGGCGACGCTCGCCGACCGCGGGCTCATCACACGAGTGATGTTCACAGCGGGGCCGGCGCGCTACGACGCCAACCCGGCCAGGCACCATCACTTCGTGTGCACACGGTGTGGACTTGTGCGCGACATTGAGGACAGTGGCCTGGACGCCATCGGGGCCACCGCAGAGGTCACCCGCATAGGGCGCCCCGTCACCGTAACCGTACAGTTTCGCGGCGTGTGCGCCACCTGCCAGGGCAGGGAGGTGGGCGCGACGCCCGAGGATCAGCCGAACGCCGACCAGCGCGGCGCCCATCGCCGCCACGAGAGGAGAGACTGACATGCCCGACGAGAGTACAGGCCAAGCGCAACACATGCCCGGAGCGACGCGCGTCCGCGAGTGGTGGCCCAACCAGCTCGACCTGACCGTGCTGCACCGCAACCCGCCGGCAGCCGACCCCATGGGGCCGTATTTCAACTACGCCGCCGAGTTCGCCACCCTCGACCTCGAGGCCGTGCGGCGCGACCTCATGGCCCTCATGACGAACTCGCAAGAGTGGTGGCCGGCCGACTACGGTCATTACGGCCCGCTGTTCATCCGCATGGCCTGGCACAGCGCCGGCACGTACCGCATCAGCGACGGCCGCGGCGGCGCCGGCGCGGGCACGCAGCGCTTCGCCCCCCTCAACAGCTGGCCGGACAACTGTAACCTCGACAAGGCGCGCCGGCTGCTCTGGCCCATCAAGCAGAAGTACGGCCGCAAGCTCTCCTGGGCCGACCTCATGGTCCTGGCCGGCAACTGCGCCCTGGAGTCGATGGGCTTCACGACGTTCGGCTTCGGCGGCGGTCGCGAGGACGTCTGGGAACCTGAGGAAATCGACTGGGGCGGCGAGCGTAGCTGGCTCGCCGACGAGCGCCACAGCGGCGAGCGCCAACTTGCCAACCCGCTGGCCGCCGTCCAGATGGGTCTCATCTACGTGAACCCGGAGGGGCCGAACGGCATGCCGAGCGCCCTTGCGGCGGCCAAGGAGATCCGCGAGACCTTCCGCCGCATGGCGATGAACGACGAGGAGACGGTCGCGCTGATCGCCGGCGGCCACTCCTTCGGCAAGACGCACGGCGCCGCCCCGGCCACCAACGTCGGGCCGGAACCCGAGGCCGCCCCACTCCAAGAGATGGGCCTCGGCTGGCGCAACGCCCACGGTAGCGGCAAGGGTGACGACACCATCACCAGCGGCCTTGAGGGCGCTTGGACGCCGACGCCGGTGGAGTGGGACAACAGCTTCTTCGAGACACTGTTCGGCTACGAGTGGGACCTCACCAAGAGCCCGGCCGGCGCCTTCCAATGGGTACCGACGGACCCGGCCGCGCGGGACGCCGTGCCGGATCCTCACGACCCGACCAAGCGGCATGCGCCCGTGATGCTCACGACAGACTTGGCGCTGCGCATGGACCCGATCTACGGGCCGATCTCAAGGCGCTTCCTCGAGCATCCGCAGGAGTTCGCGGAGGCTTTCGCCAAGGCGTGGTTCAAGCTCACCCACCGCGACATGGGCCCGATCAGCCGCTACCTCGGCCCACTGGTGCCGTCCGAGCCGCAGATCTGGCAGGACCCCGTGCCCCCGGTCACGCACCCGCTGGTGAGCGCCCAGGACGCCGCCGCGCTCAAGGAGAGCATCCTCGCATCCGGACTCTCGGTGCCGGAGCTCGTCGCCACGGCATGGGCCGCGGCGTCGAGTTTCCGCGGCACCGACAAGCGCGGCGGCGCCAACGGCGCCCGCATTCGTCTCGCCCCGCAGAACGAGTGGGCCGCGAACAACCCCGATCGGCTCTCGAAGGTCCTGCGCACCCTGGAGACGATTCAGCGGGACTTCGAGGCGCAGGCGGCGGACGGCACGCGCGTTTCGCTCGCCGACCTGATCGTCCTCGCCGGCTGCGCCGCCGTCGAGAGGGCCGCCCGCGACGCCGGCTTCAACGTCGAGGTGCCCTTCGCTCCCGGGCGCACGGACGCGACGCAGGAGCAGACCGACGTCGAGTCGTTCGCCGTGCTCGAGCCTACTGCGGACGGCTTCCGCAACTACCTGAGCAAGGGCCAGCCGAAGCCCGCCGAGCACCTGCTCGTCGACAAGGCCTGCTTGCTCACGCTCAGCGCGCCCGAGATGACGGCGCTCGTCGGCGGCCTGCGGGTTCTCGGCGCGAACTACGACGGGTCGGATCTCGGCGTACTCACGGCACGCAAGGGAACGCTCACCAACGACTTCTTCGTCAACCTGCTCGACATGGGCACGACCTGGCAGCCGGTCGACGAGAGCGACGAGACCTTCGTGGGCCGCGACCGCTCGACGGGCGAGACGCGCTGGACGGCGAGCCGCGTCGACCTGGCCTTCGGGTCGAACTCCCACCTGCGTGCGCTCGCCGAGGTCTACGCCGCCGACGACGGTCACGAGAAGCTCGTACGCGACTTCGTCGCGGCGTGGGACAAGGTCATGACCCTGGATCGGTTCGACCTCGCCTGATCGCACGGCGAGCACAGAGCGTCCTCTGGAAGACCGGGGGCGGTGCGGCTCACGCTGCACCGCCCCCGTCGTTCATGTGGGCCGAGACTCATCCGCCTCGTCGGACCCGTACGAGATGACGGGCTCCTGCCCGCCTTCGGCAACAGAGCCCTCCGGCGTGAAGCCACCGGTGGCGCCGGCCTCGGCCTCGGCCGCAAGCATCTCCTCCTGCTCAAAGGTGAGGTGGGTCTTGCGCAGCGGATCTTCCCGCAGGAACAAGACGACCACCAGGCCGAGGACACCGACGACGGAGGCGATCAGGAAGAGATCGCCGATCGCCGCGTCCAGACTCAGTCGCACCGCTTGCATGAAGGCCGCGAAGAGCGCATCCCCCTGTTCGCCCAACTTCGCGAACATGGCGCGGATCTCCTGGCTCGCGGCCTCCGAGAGCAGCACCTGCGGGTTGTCGAGCGCCGCGGCGACCTCGTACTTCTGCAGCGCCGGCGGCAGATTGGTCTTCATGGCCGCCGCGAACTGGTTGTTGAGCACGGTGCCGAACACGGCGAGGCCGATGGTGCCGCCGATCGAGCGGAAGAACTGCAGGCCGGCTGAAACCTCGCCGAGCCTGTGTGCCGGATATTGATTCTGCACGATCACCGTGAAGGCGCTCATGCCGACGCCCATGCCGAGGCCCATGACGATCATGTCGAGCGTGAGGGTCCCCCAGGTGGTGTCGACACTCATGCGCGAGAGCAGGTACGCGCCCACCGTCGACAGGAAGTACCCGACGATCACGACGACCTTGTACTTCCCGGTTCTCGCGAGGATCTGCCCGGAGACGATGCTGCTCGCAATGGCGCCCAGCATCAGCGGCATGAGAATGATGCCCGAGCTGGTCGCCGACTCGCCGAGCACGCCCTGCACGAACAACGGCAGAAACATGATGGCGCCGAACATGGCTGCCATCTGCAGCGCGCCGGCAACCGCCGAGACGGTGAAGATCTGGTTGTGGAACAGCCGCGGATTGATGACGGGCTCCGCGGCCCGCCGCTCGCGAAAGAAGAACGCGACCCACATCACAGCCGAGAAGACGAAGAACCCCATGATCTCCCAGGACAGCCACGGGTAGGTGTTGCCGCCCCAGCTGAGGCCGAGCAGAAGGGGCACCGCCGCCGCCACGAGGAGCGCCGAGCCGATGTAGTCGATCTGGTGCTTGCGCAGACTCACGTGCCCGGGGAGCGCAACGGCGGCGAAGGCGAGCGCCACAATACCCACCGGCACGTTGACGTAGAAGGTCCAGCGCCAACCCAGGCTGCTGTCGGTGATCCAGCCGCCCAGGAGCGGGCCGACGATCGTCGACAGCGCGAAAACGCTCATCAGGACGCCGGCCCATTTGGCGCGCTGCGCCGGCGGGAAGATGTCGCCGATGATCGCCTGCGTGATCGGCATCATGGCGCCGGCGCCGATCCCCTGAATGGCGCGGAAGAGGATGAGCTCGGTCATGCTCTGGCTCAGACCGCAGAGGACCGACCCAACGAGAAACACCGCCATGCCGATCATGAAGAAGCGCTTGCGCCCGTAGGCATCGCTGAGCTTGCCCCAGATCGGCATCGACGCCGTCGAGGCGAGAAGGTAGGCGGTCGCGACCCACGCGTAGTGAGTCAGACCGTTCAAATCCGCGATGATGCGCGGCATGGCCGTCCCCACCACGGTCTGGTCCAGCGCCGAGAGCAACATGCCGAGCATGACCGAGACGAGCACCAAGCCGATGCGGCGACGGCTCAGCGTCTCGCCCCACGGCTGCGCAGCGGCGTGGGCGATCTCCGCGGCGCGGACTTCAGCCATGCGCCGGCTCCGCGCCATGACGTTCGCCGACGTCCGCCGGCGGCTGAGACGTCGCGGTTGCCTCGCGCAACAGCGCACGCAGACCGCGGGTGAGCCCGCCGAGCTCGTCGTCGCTGAGCGCCCCGAGCCACGCGCGGAGGGTGCCCTCGCGCCCCTCGCGCAGGCGCGCGGCCAGCTCCTCGGCCGCCGGCGTGGCAGTGACCAGAATGCGCCGGCGGTCCTGCGCGTCGCGCTCGCGCCGCGCGAGGCCGCGCTCCTCGAGGCGGTCGACGAGCAGGCTCGCCGCCGGCTCGCTCAGGCCGAGGCGCCGGCCCAGTTCGCCTACCGGCTGCGGGCCGGCCGAGGTCACCATCACCATGGCCTTGAACTGGCCCATAGTGAGGTCGAGGGAAAGAAGCTCGGCGCCGGCGCTGCGGGTCAGCGCGGCGAACACGTCGTGCGCCGTCGCTCGGCACTCGGCGATACGGAGTTCGTGATCTGATGATCTGGACACGACTGACCTCCGGACGCGGTCGTTTCCTTTTACAGAATATATGTAGTTTAGATAAGAACGACGCCGGCCGCAAACGTGCCGACGTCGCATGGATGAGCCCCGCGCCGGCGACAAGCGAGCCTGATACCCCGACCGTCCGCCCTTGCCGGGTTGGCGACGACCATCCTGCGGGAACACCCGAGAGACGACGCAACCGAGCAGTCTGGGGAGCGACATCGTGACAGCTCTCGACGATCTGGGGTCACAGCGTTTCTACTACGGCGCGAGAGCCGGCCTGAAGGCGGGAGACGTCATCCGGCCGGATTCTTTCGTCGACACCATCGACGCGGCCGCCTGGGAGGCCGAGCTCGCGTCCGGCGACGGTCCCGGCAGAATCTACGCGGTGCAACCGACCGGCGCGATCGAGCCCGACGATCAAGCGGAAAGGACGTACCCGGCCAATCTGGGGAGGTCGTACCGCTCGCAGGAGCCGCTGAGGGTCAGTGGCGAGTGCACCAGCCGTGAGGGGCACCCGCGGCGGCTCTATCACGGCACGAAGGCCGATCTGCGCCCGGGAGACCTTATCGAGCCTGGATACGCTCCCAACTTCGGCAGGCCGGACCGAAGCACGACCTACGTGTACCTCACCGGCACCCTGGATGCAGCCACGTGGGGCGCTGAGCTCGCACTCGGCGACGGTCCCGGCAGGATCTACATCGTGGAACCGACCGGCCGGATCACGGACGACCCCAACCTGACAGACACGCGATTCCGCGGCAATCCGACGAAGTCATACCGCACCCGGGAACCGCTGCGCGTCGTCGGTGAAGTCATGGAATGGCAGGGACACTCGCTTGAGGCGCTCAAGGCCATGAGGGACAGCCTTGAGCGCCTCAAGCACCAGGGCGTCGAGCCGATCGACTGACCGCCGTCCGGATCTGCAGCCCTTTGACAACCGTTCACGGTCTCAGTACGTTGCGAGTTGCGCACGTTCACCAACGACGAGGGAGTGCACAATGTCGGTCTGCTGGGTGAAAGCCGGGGCATGCGGTCAAGAGACGGCCGTCGAGGCAACCAAGACCGGGCCGACGACCGTCGCGGTGTCGTTCACCACCACCTGCGAGCACGTCACGGCGCTCGGCGAAGAGCTCACCGAGCTCGACGTCGCCAGCGAGATGACGGTACCGTTCAACGAGACCAAGACGTATGTGGCGGCCGCCCGTCACATGTGCCGCCCGAGCTGCGTCGTCCCGGCCGCCGTGCTCAAGGCGATGGAGGCCACCGCCGGCATCTACCTCCCCGAGAACTGCGCTATCGAGTTCGTAGAGGGTGCCATCTGATCCTCTGACGGAGGCCTCACTCTCGGAACACCATAAAGAAGAGGGAGCTGGGAATGGCTTCCCAGCTCCCTCTTCACCACTCAGAGACTACTCAGAGCGTCTTACTTGGCCGGAGGCGTACCCTCTTCGTTCGCCACGACGGCATCAATCTGGATCAGAGCGTCGTCAGCCAGAGCCGACACGCCAATGACTCTCCGGGCGGGAACGCCGCGGGGGAAGAACTTCGTGTACACCTCGTCGACGGCGGCCATGTCGGCGATGTTCTTGACCGCGATATTGACCTTGACCACGTCGTTCAGGGAGTGGTCGATGCTCTCGACGATTGCCTTGAGCTGCTGCAGGCAGCCCTCAGCCTGCGCGGCAGCGGAAGCGCCGGCGGCACGCTGGGCGGAAATGTGATTGTAGTGCGAGAAGGCGACAGTCTGGGTGGAGTAATCGTTCTGCGGCGCCTTGTCGGTGTTGAAGGGCTCCTTGACGAGCTTCACGGTGTCGCCGATGGGCTGCGGCGGCGTACCGTCGCCATGGGACAGGACGGCCTCAACCTGGACCGAAGCACCCTTCGGCAGGCCGGCGACCACGACCGGCGTGAAGGCGGGCCAGTAGCTCGAGAAGCAGGTCTTGTAGACGGCCTTGGCGGCTTCGATGTCCTCGAGGCTCTTGCCGAAGATGGTGATTCTGACGATGTCGTCAAAAACGTGGCCGATGCTGTCGAGAATCGCCTTGATGTTGGCGAAGCACTGCTCGGCCTGCTCCTTGGCGCCACCGGCGACAAGCTGGCCCGTCTTCGGATCGATCGGCAGCTGAGCGGTGAAGTTGTTGTAGTGAGAGAACGCCACCGTCTGCGTGGAGAGGGCATCCTTCGGCGCGAAGTCGGTGTCCCGATCGACCTTCACGAGGGCGTTACGCACGTCCTGCGGCTGCCACGCGAACGGAATGCTACCTTCGCCGTTGGACACGAGGGCCTCGATCTGCACGGAGGCGCCCATCGGCAGGTCGGCCACTGCGTAGGTCGTGCGCACGGGAAGATACAGATTCAGCCAGCAGCTCGCGACAGCCTCGTCGACAGCAGCGAGATCATCGATGTTCTTGAGCATGACGGTGAGGCGAACAACATCGTCCATGGAATGGTTGATGCTGTCGAGCACGGCTGCGATGTTGTTCAGGCACTGCGCCGCCTGCTCCTTGGCGCCGCCGGCCACGAGCTTGCCCGTCGCGGGGTCGACCGGCAGCTGAGCCGAAAGGTTGTTGTAGTGAGAGAAGGCGACGGTCTGCGAATAGGGGCCGAGACCGGTCGGAGCGCTTTTCGTATCCCTTGCCTGCACTGCGTTAAAAGCCACGATTACCTCCTGGTGTTGTTTGCGAACATCTATTTGAATGAGCTTGAAGAAGCATCTCTGACAGAGCGTGCACCTAACGCCGTATAGTACCTCCCTTTCTGCATCTCACCGAGCACCACCGGCGGCGCGCACAGACGGAGAAAGCCGCGGGGCCCACCATCGCGGGGGCACGCACGCCGGTAGCTTCAAGCGAAGCATACGCGAGGGTGCCGGCGAACGCACGGGGGAGAAACGTTGTCCTGCCCGACTGTCGCGGTCCCGTGCGCAGAACAGCCGGAAACCGCGCGACGGCCCGCGCCAGGAGAGGCTCGAGTGTACGAGTGATGTACGGAACGGCGTCAATAACGTTGCATTCTTGCTTCCCGGGAGCAAGATTGCAAGGTGATGAGCCCAGGGCGTCGGCGCTCGAAGCTGCGCGATGAAGTCCAGCGTCTTCTGGATGGCCGGCGCCGGGCGTGCGGCGGTCCCCCAGTGGGAGGCCGCAGCGTGCGGCGCCGCCGTCGGACACAGGAGGACGCTAACGGTGGTGGGCCCAGCTGGACTCGAACCAGCGACCGGCCGATTATGAGTCGGCTGCTCTAACCAACTGAGCTATAGGCCCACGCGAGCGACGCGGCGGGAGGCGAACAGCGGCGCCGCCGTAATCCTCCCTCTCATGGTACCAGGACCACCGCGCGGCGACCGCTGCCCGGCCTCGCCGGCGCAACGCAGCGAGGGAGACGCCTCCGCGAGGAGAACTCTCTAGGGGAACACGCAGCGACGCGGAGACGAGCGGCGGCATGGCGAGACGAGAGTACAGCGACACGCAGCGTATGGACGCCGGCGAGCTCATCCGCCGCACGGCGATCATCACGCTCACCGTGCTCGTCATCCTCGGCCTCGTCCTGGTGCTCATCCAGGTGCACCAGATCTTGCTCTGGATTCTCGTCGGCATCATCCTCGCCATCGCCCTGCATCCGGCCGTCGACTGGCTGGCCGGGCACCGCGTGCCGCGCGTCGCCGCGGCGCTGCTCGTCTCGCTGGCGACGATCGCCGCGCTTGTGGGGATCTTCGTCGCCGTCGCTTCGCCGGTCGTGCTCCAGGCGGACGACTTCATCCGCGAACTGCCGGCCATCGTGCGCTCCATCTTCGAACCCGGCGGCGAGCTGCGTTTCTTCGAGGAGCGCTTCCACGTCGTCAAGCGGCTTACGGCCATCAGCCCGACCGACGTCGCCAACGCCCTGCTCGGCAGTCAGGACGCCATCGTCGGCGCCGTCACGCGGGCCGCCTCCTTCCTCGCCGCGACGATCACCATCCTCGTCATCATGGTGATGCTGCTCATTCAGGGCTCGCGCGCCTGGACGGCCATTCTCGCCTCGATGGTCGGCGAAGAGCGCGTGTGGGCGGCGCGCATCGGGCAGGACTTCCTGCGCGCCGTCGGCGGCTACGTGCGCGGCAACTTGGCGATCAGCGTCATCGCCGGCCTTTCGTCATACGTCCTGCTGCGCATCCTGGACGTACCGTACGCCGAGACCCTGGCGGTAATGGTCGCCGTCCTCGACGTCATCCCTCTGGTAGGTGCGCTGATCGCCATGGCCATCGTGACGATCGTCGGTTTCGCCACCGGCGGGGCGACGGACGGCATAATCCTGCTGGTCTTCTTCATCGCCTACCAGCAGTTCGAGAACAACGTGCTGCAAAACATCGTCTACTCGAAGACCGTCTCGCTCTCGCCGCTCGTGGTCTTCATCGCCGTCCTCATCGGCGCCGGGCTGGCCGGTATCATCGGCGTGCTGCTGGCGATCCCGCTCGCCTCAGCGGCGTGGACCCTCGGGACGGACCTCCTCGCCCTGCGGCAAGCGCGGCACGCGGCGGCGGCAGATCTCACCCGACGCGTCACAACGACGGGGCCGGAGAGCAGCCCGGAAAGGGACTCCGAGGGCGCCGGAGCCGCAAGTTGCCCGTCGCCGGCCGGCGACGGGCCCGGCGTGGAGCCGGAGACGCGCCGCAACTCCTCGAGTTCGTCGTAACCTGCGGCGCCCACGCGGCGCCGCCTCCCCGCTAGCTTCGGAACGTGAGATGCGGCAACGGCAGGCGGAAGTTCGCTGCCATAGCGAGCATGCGGCGCACCATCAACCCGCCGATCGCGGCGGCCGCCACCATCACCATCACGAACGACACCGCGATGATGAACGGCAGGAGAAGAAGCACCACCATGTAGCGCAGCGGGTCGTTGATGCGCCGGTACTCGACGCCTGCCGCGCCGAGCTCGATGAAGCCGACCGGGGAGGTGATGACGCCGCCTCCGAGGCCGGCGCCCCGCTCGTCGCCGCCCTTTTTTCCCTTGCCGCGCCCGCTGCCGCCGCCGACGCCCCAGCGCGCGCGAGCGACGGGAACGACCGTGACGCCATCCTGCTCGACGGGCGCCCCGAACACGGCAGATGCACCGGCCGTTGCGCCCAGGCGCTCTACCAGCCCGGCGAGCCTATCGTCGATGATCTCGGCCTCTACCTGTGCCCGAATGTCCTCTTCCGCGGATGCCATGATCCCCTCCCGGAGTGCCGCCAAGCCGTGTGTCGGCCCGCCTACAGGGGCTCTCTTACCCGCGCGCGCCCCGGAGAACACTGGAGTGCCCAGAAAAGGCGGGGCGAGAGACGACCTGCGCCTCTCGCCCCGGACTCTCCGAAGGACCAGCAACACCAACTGCCGTGGCTACCGCCGCCGCCCGTCAGATCCGGGACACGGCGTTCGGCATCAGCAGCAGGGTGACTTCAGGCTGGCATCGACCGCCCGCACGAACCGCTCGGAATCCGACACGTTGCCGAACACGCCGCCCTGCATCTTGATCGACTTCACCGCCGCTTCGTAGTTGCCGTAGTCGGTCGCGCCCGTGCAGTCCTTGAGCAGCGTGCACCAGTAGCCGTAATCATTGGCCTCGCGCATGATCGTGTGCACGCACACATCGGTCGTGATGCCGGTGATCACCAGATGCGTCACCCCGAGGTTCTTCAGGATCATGTGGATGGTGCTGGAGCCGAAGGCTCCTTTGCCGGCCTTGTCGACCACGTACTCGCCCTGGATCGGATAGAGCTCGTCGTGCAGATCCCAGTTCTTCTCGCCCCGCACAAGGAGACGCCCGAGACCGTTCGGCGGAATGTCACCGATGCCGACACCTTCGCCGATGATCTTGCTGCGCAACACCTTGTTGAAAGGCGCGTCAGAGAGGTCTGGATCGTGCCCCTCACGCGTGTGAATGACCTTGACGTCCGTGCCGCGCACGGCATTCAGGCATTTCTTGATGGGCTTGATCGCGGCAGCCGTGAGCGAAAGGTCGTAGCCCATCACGTCGACGTAGCCGTGCTCACCGCAGAAGTCGACCTGCATGTCGATGGCAAGGAACGCGGTCCTCGCGGAGTCCATTTCCACCCAGGCCGTGTCCCCGAAGCGGGGACAGTCCTCGACCTCGAGCTTGAACAGCTTGCCGACCGGGTCGCCGTAGAGCCAGGTGGGAAACGCAAAGGTCTTCGTCTCCTTGAACTCTTCGTACGCCTGCTCGACGCGCTTGAGCAACTTGTCGCGGTTCGCCTCGTAGAAGGGCTCGTACTTCCTCTGTTCCGTCATGACTACCTCATCTTCTTTCTGTCCGGGCCGCGACTGGCCCGGCATGTCAGTCGCGTCTTGCCCTCTTTGCGGCATGTACCCTGCCGTTTATCGGGTCCCAGTCGGCTACGGGTAGAGCCGACGTCCGGGATCAAGGCGATTGCGGGGCGGGCTCCTGAAGACCTTCCTCCACCGGAAGCTCCTCTGCCTCATTGCCCTTGCGAGGCTCCCGGTACAGGAGTTGTTCCAGCACGATGGCGACCAGGATGACCAGAATGATCGGGTTCTTGAAGAAGACGCTTATCAGACGCGGCATGGACTCGAAGAACTCCGTGCTCGCCAGCGAGATGCCGTAGGAGAAGAACACGGCGAAGCTCGTGATCAGGATCTGCCTCGTCTCATACTTAGGGGCCTGGTGCCAGATATTCGCGCCGATCCCGATGCAGGTTGACGCGACGCCCAGCAGAATCGCCCCCGCCACGGGCTTCGGCATCGCCGCCATTAGCGCACCCATCTGGCCGAAGAAGCTCAGCACGATGAACGCGATGCTGGCGATAATGATGAAGATGCGTGCGGCAACGCGCGTAAGCAGGACCATGCCGATGTTCTCAGCGTACGGCACCGTGCTGGGCACGCCGAAGATCCCGGGCAGCACGCCCTCGACCAGGCCGAAGATGACCGCCATCCTGCGCACCTTCCCGCCCTCCAAAGGCGGCGCCTTGATCACATTGGCGAACCCGGCGGTGTTGCCGAAGAGCATCAACGCGCAGAACAGGTTGACCAGGATCATCATGATGATCAAGTCAAGCGGCGGCATCTCCAGGCCAAAGGGGAAGAGCGCCGGGTACACGATCGCAGGCACGCTGTTAACCAGATCCCAGTCGAAGTTCCCCGCGATCATGAAGATGGCGTACCCGAGGACGATAGTGATCAGCACTGGGATCGTGGCCAGAAAGCCCCGGCCGGAGATGGAGAGCCAGCCGCAGAGCAGAGCCAAAGCGATGCCGACGAGAAACGGCCAAGAAGCCGAGCTGCCCGCGATGAACTGCATGCCCGTGGCGCTCACAACCAAACCGATCATCATCACCATGCTGCCGAGCACGAGCGGCGTCCAGACCTTCTGTAGGTACTTGAGCAGACCGAGTGCGCCGACGATGGCGACGACAATACCGGCGATGATGTAGGCGTTGAAAGACGCCAGCGCATACTCCTTGCCGCCCACCGCGAAGGCGGCGAGAATCGCCAGCGACGGGAGCACGTTCGGCGCCGACATCATCGCCAGCTTGTGTCCGAACACCACCTGCAAGAGCGTCGATACGCCGATCATAAGCACAACGGCGCCCATGTAGCTGGCGAGCTCCTTGCCTGTAAACTCCAAGCCAACTCCAACAAGCGCATACCCGAACACGACGCCATAGAACATGATGAAGATCCACTGCAATGAGTAGACGATCGTGTCTCTGAGCGACCGCGACTTATCGTCGGTCGTGTACACTAATCCACCCTCAACTGCCATGGTTTCCCCCCCTTTCCATTTTCCTCAGCCACCCGCGATGTGAACCCCGCACCGGCAAGCTGTGCGAGACCCGGCCCGCCGTCGCACCGCGGTCGCGGCACGCTTCATACGACGCGCCGGGTCTCTCTGGCTTGCCGTGCCCGCTAGGCGTTATGACTAGCCAGCGCAGGCACCGTTCACATCACGAATGCGGAGGCGCGAAACCGAAGCGGCAACCGTCCGTGACGCTGACCTCGTCCTCCCACGGCACGCGATACTTCCCCGCGCACATGTCCTGCATGAACGTGTACGGACAGTCAGTCGCACCGTTCGCCTTGGCCACGTACCCGCGGTGGCCGAGCATCCAGACGTTGTTCTCGACAACCCAGTGCCGACGCGCCTCCTCGACACGCTTCGGCACGACCTCGCCCATGATCACCTCGTTGGGATGGCTCGTCGTGCCATGGGCAATGATCTCGCCCTCGTAATCGCAGATGATGCCCTCACCCATGGAGCGGTACATGCCGTCCGTGCCGCAGAGAGCGACAGAGGCCGTATAGGCCTGGTTGGCGAAGGCCATGAAGCTCGCGCTGCTGCGCCAAGTGGTGCGGAGGCCGGCCGTATAGCCTGCCGTGCGGATGATGACGTTGGCGCCCTTGTAGGCCGCCTCGCGCCACATCTCCGGGAACATGCCGTCGTGGCAGATGATATGGGCGAGCTTCGAACCTGCGGGGCCGTCGCAGACCGGAATGCCGAGGTCGCCGGGTTCCCACGCCTCGAGCGCGCACCAGGGATGGAACTTGCGGTAGTAGAGCTTGATCTCACCGGAGTCATCAATCGTGAGACCGGTGTTGTAGGGATTGCCCTTCGGATTCGCCTCCATGATAGAGAAGCAGCCCCAAAGCCTCATCTCCTTGCAGACGTCCTTAAACATCTGCACTTCCGAGCCGTCCAGAGAACACATCATGTCCGGGTCCGTCGACATGCTGAGGCCGTGAATGGCATACTCCGGGAAGACGATGAGGTCGAGATTCGGATTGCCGCCCTTGACGTTGCGCACAAGCTCAACCACCTTGCGCGCCTCGTTCTGAACGTCGGCCCGCGACTTCACGACCGGCAACTGCCACTGCACGACACCGATGACCATACCGTCGGCGGACTTGTTAAGACCGTTAAGCCCCGCTCCCATCTTCGTCCTCCTTTTGCTCAACTATAATGATTCTTGTGACACAATCACGCCTGCATACCGTTGAATAAAAGAATAAAGCATCTGCTCACTTGCTAATTTGCTCATCTTACCAATTGAGGCTGTTCAAAACCATCAAATCGTCGTATCGTAGGCACTGACATCATCAAGTACCCTGCCACCTTCAGGATGCCATCAGGGTTCTCCTGGAACCATCAGGGAATCCCCCATTTGCCATTAGGGCGACGGGCGACGGCATCAGGAGAGACTGCGTGTGTGCTTCGCGTGCCTACACGGCCCGGAGCATGCACGCGTATGCACGGAGAGACTTCTGCGCGGCGCTGGGAGGCGACATCATGGCTCTGTTCGCGGTGAACGGCACACTCATGCGAGGACTTGCACTCAACAAGAACCTGCTGCGCGTCAACGCCAAGTACGTGCGAGACGCACAAACCGATCCCTACTACAGAATGTGGTCGATCAACGACGTCCACCCGGCCATGTACCGCGTGCCAGAAGGAGGCGCGTCAATCGCTGTCGAGATCTGGGATGTTCCGGAGGAGGGACTTGTGTCGGTCCTTCTGAATGAGCCGGCCGGATTATCGATCGGGAAGGTGCACCTAGAGGACGGAACGGCCGTGCTGGGCGTGCTGGCTGAGCCCTACCTCTGCGAGGGGATGCCCGAGATCACAGAGTATGGTGGATGGCGAACCTACATGACCTCGAAGTAGCGAGCGCTCCATACGCGCCTTCGAAATGGACGGAGCGCTCGCCCCTAGGTACTGATGACGTTATTGCGAATCGCCAGCTTCGTCATCTCGGTCACGGAGTCCACGTTGAGCTTGGCCATGATGTTGTACTTGTGGGTCTCCACGGTCTTCGGACTGATGAAGAGCTCGCGCGCGATGTCCTTGACGGCCTTGCCGTCGGCAAGCAACTCGAAAACCTGACGCTCTCTCCGGCTGAGTACATCGAGTTCGCCCGCCTCAGCCTCGGCGCTCGCCATCTCTCGAAGGTGCTCGCTGAGCACTTTCGGCGCCTGCGTGCTGAAGTAGGTACCCCCTGCCTTCACCGCATTGAGGGCGAAGACGAGGTCCGAGAACGGATCCTGTTTGAGCACATATCCATCCATGCCGGCCTCGAACAGCTCGAGGACGTACTCTCGATCGGAGAACATGGTGAAGATGACGATCTTCGTCTCGGGGAAGCGGCTCTTAATCTCCCGCGTTGCCTCGACACCGTTCATGCCCGGCATCGAGATGTCCATAATGACCACGTCTGGCCGAGTCGCCTTGACCTGCTCAAGAGCCTCAAGGCCGTTTGCGGCAACCCCTACTACCTCATAGCCGGCGAGATCGTCCAACGCGCTCTTCACGCCCTGAACGACGACGCCATGATCATCAACGACTAGGACTCTGATCCTCGCCACAGAACCTCCAGTGCCGCTCAGGGTTCCTCCAGCGGCACTTCCGCAAGCACGTGCACGCCGCCGCTGGGTCGCGTGTCGATATTCAGCTCGCCACCGAACTGCGCCACGCGTTCCCTCATAATATGAAGCCCCAAGGGACCGCCCCGCCACAGGCCATCATCCGGTTGGGTTGCGTCGAAGCCGCGCCCGTCATCCTCGATGCTCAACGACACCGCCCCGTCAATACGGACCAGATTGACGAAGACGCGGTGCGCGTCGGCGTGCTTCGCGACGTTGTTCAGCGCCTCTTGCGCGATGCGATAGAGGGCAAGCTCCTTGTCTCCCTGTAACCGCTCGAACGCGCCGCCGACAAACAGCCGCACATCAATGCCCGTTGACGCACGCATGTCGTCGATCAGCGCACGCAATGCAGGCACCAGGCCTAGGTTCTCGATCATGGCAGGCATAAGTCCAGACGACAGACGCTTCAGATCTTGCATAGTCTGGGTCGCCTTCTCGGTCGCCCCGGCAACACGATCCACAAGTGATGTGCCGCCGCCGGCAGCAGCACTCGCGGCAATCGACTCCAGATCGAGCTTGAGACTGGTCAGGAGCTGTCCGAAGTGGTCGTGAAGCTCCATCGCCACCTCGCGCCGGTCATTCTCGCTGATCTCAATGAGCCGGTGGGACAGCATGCGCCGCTGGGCCTCCTCAGCGCGCAGCTTCTCGTTGAGCGCCACGAGACCACGCTCGGCCTCCTTCTGGCTTGTGAAGTCGATGCAGGAGATCATGACCTTCTCCCACGTTGACTCGCACCCGGGCGAGAGCGAGACGTGATACGCCACATGCCGCTCCTCGCCCCAGACGGACTGAGTGACCCCTTCAACCACCGCTGTCTTCTCGCCCTCAATAAGCGCGACGAGGGCCTTACGGATGATTTCACCTTCGACAGGAAAGAGATTCTTCATCCACGTCGTCAACTCGAGCTTGCCGGCGGCGCCGTAGAACTCGAGACAGGCCTTGTTCGCATCCGTCAACCGCATACGATCAAAGCATGACTCAAGAGCGTCAGTATTCATCCCGAGGTGAGCAGGAAGATCCGCGACGCCGGAAGCGCGCAACTCATCCAGGCACAGCTTGGCGCCGGACCAATCCTCTTCCCAAAGAGGAATCGGCGAGTCCTCGAACAGGCTCTGATACCTCCGCATCGTTTCTCGGACGGCCTGCTCAGCCCGCTTTCGCGAGGTGATGTCCCTGAACATGACCAACACAGCAGGCCCGTCATGCTCGTTGATCAGCGTTCCCGTCGCCTCGATGTCCACGACGGCCCCGTTGAGACGCAAGATGCGGTACTCCCTCAGGCTCGATGTCTTGCCCTCGTGGATCTTGTCAACGCGCTGCTGCACCAAGACGCGATCGTCCGGATGTATGAGATCCATATAGGTCATACCGCGCAACACCTGTGGCGAATCGGCTCCCCACAATCGGGCGCCGGCACTGTTGACGTAGTCAACCTTGCCGTGTGAATGAACAAGAATCGCGTCGGGCAACAGTTCCGCAAGGCGCCGATGCCGCTCCTCTCCAAGCCATTCCCGCCGCCGAACAGGACGGCACGCCTCGGAGCCTATGACCAGGAGTTCGGCGCGCGACGCCGACTGATCAGATGTCACCGAGATGGGGCACACGGTGAACGACGCGGACGGCGCCCCCGGCTCAATGAAGGAGGTCGGAGATCCGGAGCCCGCAACCTCATTGATCGCCACAAGCAGTCTGGAGGCTGGAACTCCCGGAAGACAGTCACCGACACCGATGCAGGGTTTGGCAGACGGGTCCATGAATGGCGCAGCAGCGATGGCGGCTCTGTTCATGAATCGCACCGTGCCGCCGACCTCCACGACGAATGCCGGCAAAGGCAGCGTCTCGAGGACGACCCGTACACTCTGGCTATTGAGCGAAAACGCGCCGGCGGCGCACCCTGGCTGCATTTGACTCCAACTGCCGAGGTCGTCAGCCACTACCGCTCCTCCGATTACTCGGGTCCCGTCTGAGTGGAGGCGGTACAGCAGCTTTGACCTCATGGTAGAGCACGGCCCCGGTCCAAGCCAGGGCTCTCCCACCAGATTGCCGGCACTGGGACGCCCGCCAGACGCCTCTCGTGTCTACGGCCGGACCCGCGAACGCTCGCGGCGTCCCGCCCAAAACCGCGTCATCACCTCGTGTCCGAACGCTATCAGGACAACGTCATGGAGGACATCGGGCGATCCACCATTCGCCCCCTCAGGACGTTCCGGAGCGGAGGTGGGAGGCTGCGGAGACTGTGTTGCGGTGGCCGAACCGCAGCCAGACGGGCTGGGACGGCCTCCGACGCCGGCACCACGTCGTCGAGTGCCACGACGAGCGACACGCCGTCGCCGGGAGCCCCGCACGTCACGCGCGAAAGCGACCGAAGAGGCGCCTGAGCGCCAGGACCACTGTGAGCAGGCCCATGAGCAACGCCAGACCCAGACTCAGCGGCAG
>ENA-ORXD01001062-ORXD01001062.1-sediment-metagenome-genome-assembly--contig:-NODE-1062-length-26136-cov-3.318546_pt1 | contig 26136 bp, 20 predicted proteins | sample MGYA00237862_ERZ511471 | MGnify/ENA metagenome assembly ERZ511471 | reverse complement strand
AGCGCATTGAAGGCATTGCGGCATTCAAGGCTTTATGCGAACGCCTGACCAAACGCAGCAAGCAGCTGACGATGCAGATAACCACCATTGCCAGTCATGATGAACACATCTTCTTTGAATGGATCATGACCATTACCTTCAAGAAGAATCCGAATACTCCCGTTTACGGCTGCACTCATCTCACATTAGCTCCTAATGGACGCATCATTCACCAGCGGGATTATTATGACCTGTGGGGCGATATTTTCAACGCTATTCCATGGTTCAAGAAACCCTATCGTAAATTCATGCATAAGAATTTTGGGTAAAAGGATCCTATGAAACTTCCAGTTGAACTGCAGTTCATCGAAAATTCCAGAAAACCTCAGAAAACTACATCCGCCCGCCTGGATGGACGCATCTGCATCGTCACGGGTGCTACTTCAGGGGTGGGATATGAAGCTGCCAAACGCCTGGCGCAAGCGGGGGCACAGCTGGTTTTGGTCTGCCGCAATCCTGAAAAAGCATCCAATGTAAAAAAAGAAATTGAAGAGAAAAATCACACGACGGTGGATATTGTGATCGCAGATTTTTCACGCATGCGCGAAGTACGGCAGGCAGCGGCAGCGATCCTTGAAAAATATCCGCACCTTGATGTTTTGATCAACAACGCCGGCGTACACATGCTGCGCCGCCGACTGACAGAAGATGGTTTTGAAATCGTGTTCGCGGTCAATCACCTGGCATCATTTCTTTTTACCCGTCTTCTGTTCGATCGGATGATCGCCAGCGCGCCTTCCCGCATCATTCAGGTCAATTCACAGGGGCACCGCTTCGGCGGGTTGAACTTGAATGATCTCACATGGAAAAAACGTCCCTATATTGGTCTTCTCGCGTATGGGGCATCCAAAACCGCGCAGCTTTTTACAGTCTGGGAGCTGGCAGAAGCTCTGCAGGGAAGCGGTGTAACAATCAACGCCATGCATCCCGGTTCGGTTAGAACCAATATCGGGATGAACAATTGGCTGCCGTACCGTTTCTACAACCGATATATTCTGCGTCCATTTCTAAAAGATGCCGCTATTTCTGGTGAGGCAATTTACTATCTGGCAGCCGCGCCGGAAATGGAAAAGGTCAACGGAAAATTCTTCAATCTGACCATTGAGGAAGTCCCCGCTCCGCATACCTGGAACCGCGAGCGTGGAAAACAGGTCATGCGCATCAGCGAACAATTAACCGGTGTGGAACCATTAAACAAAAGGATTAAAACATGATATATGATGCTCTGGTAGTGGGAGGGGGAATGGCTGGGTTGATCGCTTCGGCATATCTAGCCAAAAACGGTATACGAACGCTTCTTTGCGAAAAAGAAGATACGCTGGGTGGTCTGGTGCGCACCTTCGAGCGCAGCGGTTTTCGATACGACGGGGGGATCAGAGCCCTTGAGAATTCTGGAATTCTCTTTCCAATGTTGAAACAGCTGGGAATTCATCTGGATTTCGTGAAGAACGAAGTGACCATCGGAGTTGAAGATAGGGTCATTCACCTTGATGATGAAGACAGCATCAATGATTATCGCGATCTCCTGCGTCATTTTTATCCTGAATTAAAAAATGACATCGATGCCATCATCACACAGATGAATAAAATTGCGCATTACATGGATGTTCAGTATGGGATCGATAATCCCATGTTTCTGGATATCAAACAAGACCGGGATTACTTTATGAAGGTTGTCTTCCCATGGATGTTCAAATATGCCGCGACAAGCCCCAGGATCGCCACATTGAATGTACCGGTAGTTGATTTTCTAAAACGATATACACAAAATCAAAGTCTGATCGATATCATTTCCCAGCACTTTTTCCAGGCTACACCGGCGTTTTTTGCCCTCAGTTATATCAAGCTCTATCTTGACTATCACTATCCAATTGGCGGAACCGGGATGCTGGTTCAAAAGTTGACAGCGTTTATCAAGGAATTTGGCGGAGAAATTAGAACCAGTACCGCCATCCTTTCCATCGACCCTACCAAACATACTACCGCTACCGCACAGGGAGAGATCATTTCTTATCGTCAACTGGTCTGGGCAGCGGATCTGAAAACGCTCTACCGAATAATCGATCCCAACACGGTCATCGATCCGGGGATCAAGAAAGTATTCACTGAAAGAAAAGACTTTCTTTCTGATAAAACCGGCGGCGACTCCATTTTCACTCTTTTTCTGGCGGTCGATCTCAACCCGGAATATTTCTCAGAAAAAGCAAGCGCACATTTCTTCTACACCCCGCATATCACCGGACAAACACAGGCAGGACCGGTTCCGCTGGGGAAAAAGCGCGGTGATATCGAACAATGGCTGAAGAAATTCTATGAACTCACCACATACGAGATCTCGATCCCTGCACTGCGCGACAGCCACATGGCTCCCGGCAGAAAGACCGGATTGATCATCAGTCTGCTGTTTGATTTTCAATTGACCAAAAATATCCGGGAGCAGGGCTGGTATGACGAATTCAAACTGCTCAGCCAGAAGAAAATCACACAGGTACTGGATGAATCCATCTTCCCCGGGCTTGGGGCATCCGTGATCGAGCAGTTTTCTTCCACGCCGCTTACCATGCAGCAAACAGCCGGAACGCTGGATGGAGCGATCACCGGGTGGGCATTCACCAATGATCCTATTCCGGCAGAAAACCGTTTACCGAAAGTGGCGAACGCGATCAAGACCCCCCTCCCCGATATTGCACAGGCGGGTCAGTGGACTTTCAGCCCTTCCGGCTTTCCTGTTGCCATTCTAACGGGGAAAATGGCGGCGGACCATGTCATCAAAAAGTTAAAAAAAGGGAGGAAATGAGCATCGTTTCACCTTGACCGGAGGTAAAAATTTCTTCCGGAAATCGTGATAGACTTTAGCGTGGATGACCTATGAAACCTACCTTTAGAATATTCATTTCCATACTCATTGTTGGAATATTATGCATACCAACCGCAAAAGTACTTTCCACGGTCGGCGCCACCGCCTGGGACCTCATCAACCTTATCCAGACCTGGCGCGCTCAAGCAGGCAATTCAGCCCTGGTTGAAGATCCTCTGCTGAATGTTACCGCTTATGATACTGCCTACAGTATGGCAGTGCAGGGACTGCATACTCACATTGGGAACGCAGCCAGCAGAATTTCAGCTTACGGATATGGAGGGAGCGGCACGGTTCACTGCACCGAAAACTTTGCCCTCAGCTACGGCGAAGCGGATATAGCCGAGATCTACGGCTACTGGGATGACCCTGACCACCGTCTGCCCGCCACCTATGCTTACTACGAACATGTGGGAGCAGGTGTGGCTTCTTACGATGGCGTCTATTATTACGTCCTGCACGCCTGCTACACCAGCGATTCCTCCTACTTACCTTCCGGTTCCGGCACAACGGTTACCACCGGTGACGGCACCGTGGTCACCGCTACGAGCGCTGTTTCCCAGATCGTGGTACCCGTGGTCACCGCCACACCGCAGGCAGACGGCAGTGTTATCCATATTGTGCAAAGCGGACAGTCGTTATGGGCTATCGCCACTGCTTACGGCACCAAGATCGATACTATCAAAGACCTCAATGGATTTACAACCGATACGATCAACAATGGTCAGGAACTGCTGATCTATCCGGCGGGCAGCATGCCCACCCCCATCCCCACAGCCACCATCACACCTACCGCGGCTGCAACGCTCACCCCTACCATTACAGCCACCGCGGTTGATTCTGGCACACCCACACCGCAGCCATCCAGCGTGCAAACGCAGGGAGGTTCTTCCATCCCCGCGCGAACCATCGCCGGGTATGCCATTGTGCTGGTCTCTGTTGTCGGATTACTTGGAATGCTGGTTAAACTCTCGATAAAGAAAATTAAATAAAGAGAACAGTCTTCAAGCCCCAAAAATAGGAATGGTGGGTTAAGAATCCATCCTACTATAAAACTCTCAAAAAACAAATAAATTTTTTCTCCTGACGAGGGCAGAATAAAAATACTCCCGGTTTTCTGTAGATTAATCAATTCAATAATTTCATTGTTTAATTTGCGAAAGCCACCTCATTTTTTGTATAATGAAAATGGTTCCGATTTTTCTATGCCTCTAGTCCTTGGGGGGCATTGTCTTTCTTGCATTATTGATTTTTCCCCTAATTGCTGTACCTCGATCGGTTTCCAGAACTGCACAACAAAAGCTTGTTTGTAGTCAAAGCAGTCCGCCTGTACTCCGGACTGTTTGGGAGGTAAAAATGTCACGCAATAATTCCCAAGTTTTTCTATTTAAGAGTTCTAATAAACCTCAAAACAAGAAAAAGGCATCACCCACGCGCAACCAACCTCCTCTTCCTTCTAAAAAGAAATCTCCATGGCTGCTTATTGTTATGTTTGTTTTAATTGCCGGTGGTGCTGCTTTGTGGTTTTTCTTCCTGCGCCCCCTACCCATCAAAGATGGAGAACCTTTTCAACCAGCTCGGAGCGGGTCAATAAGAGGAGGAACTTATACCGTTCCTTCCCTTACCATTCAGGATGGTGTAAAGGTAAAAGCAAAGGATGATCTGATTCTCAATGTTACCGGGGAGGTAAATCTTTCCGGTTCACTGGTGGGAGATTGCGTTGATCTTTCTATTATTTCTGAAGGAAATATCCAGATCACCGGTAGTGTTGATAACCTCTGCGGTGCAGAAGAGGAGGAAAGAAGCAATCTATCCCTCATTTCAAATGGTGCGGAAATCATTCTCGGTTCCGATTTGGATACCGCCGTTATCAGTACCTCCGGAGATTTTATAATCAGCAATGATCCAACACTTGAAAACTGGTACTTTGATGTTCTGCCCGAACAGCTTTCTTCTTCACCACTCCCTCCGGTTTGTTACGCATCGGCTGATATTCTTTCCGGTACACTCGAAGCTGGTTCTTCACTCACCATTAATTTCAGTGGAGAGGGAGCAGACCCTGATGGCGGTGAATTGTGGTATTCATGGAATTTCGGAGATGGATATACAGATACGGGCAGCGAAGTCAGCCATGAATATACTGATTTTGGAACATTTCCGGTTACTTTCACCGTTGAGGATAATGAAAACGAAATATGCACGGCGACCCTCACCATTTTAATCGAATCCGAAGATCAAACTGAGGAATCTCTCCCTCCCGCAGTTCAGATCCAACCTGATGCTCTGGTCGTTGAACAGGGTGAACAACTCTTCCTGGATGGTTCAACAGCCGCGTCGGCAGGAGCTGATATTGAATATTCATGGAATTTTGGAGACGGCAGCACATCGACCGATATTCAGCCTTCCCATATCTATACAGAGTCGGGAATTTACACCATCAACCTCACCGCAACCACCGAGAGTAGTCAAACCTCGAAGGCTACTGCGCTCATCTATGTTTTCATGTCACCAGAGACAGCATATCAATCAGAAAATGCTGTTGTGCCTGTAAAATATGAAATCTTTCAAAAAACTGTTTTCTCAATAAAGATCAGAGCCATCAGTCCATATATTGGTGGAAATATTCGCGTTTGGTCAACCGGCGATCTGGTTTTTCAATCTACTACCGATCTTGAAACCCGTGACGGTCGTTTTGGCACCTTCCACGGCGGTTCCGCAGGAAGTCTCCTCATTTATGCGAGGGAAGATATCATCATTGAAGAAGATGTTTACCTCAAAGCAGGAAATGGAGGGGATGGACTTTCAGATGGAAACTCTGGGGGTTCCGGCGGAAGGGGAGGAAGTTTTTACATGACTGCCGGAGGATCGATCTATATCGATGAAAATACGGCTTTCAATACCACATCTATCCTGGCTGGTAATGGGGGAGCAGGTGGAGATGCGGCAGGTAAATACGCTTACGCAGGATGCGGCGGCAACGGCGGCGCCATGTTCATTCGTGCCTATGGAGGGACTCTTGACATTGGTGAAGATGTAATCATCCAGGTGGGAGGAGATGGGGGAAACGGCGGCGATGCATCCGATTCCAACGCTTCCAATACATGGGTGCATGCCGGCAATGGAGGAAGACCCGGATCGTTCCGCCTTTCTGGACGCACCGCCAAATTCAGCGGAATTCAGATCATCATGGGAAACGGAGGACAGGGTGGAAGTACGTCAGTGGATGGGGCTGATGGTGCTGATCAATGTTCAAGTGCAAAAAATGGGGTCAGTGTTGCAGCAGTTGCAGGAAATGGAGGAAATGTCTGGGGCTGTTATTCCACAGTAAACTTTGACCTTCTCAATCCATCCACTCTCACCGGCGGGAATGCCGGGGATGGCGGAGAAGCCTATGCCGAAGCAGGAAATGGGGGCACAGCAGCATGCCAGAATGAAGCCATCGGAGGTGATGGCGGAAATGCTTATGCAGCCGGTGGAAAAGGAGGAAATGTCGGATCGGTAAAGTGTAATGTCGCTGGATTGAATTTTGTAGGAACGCCATTTACAACTGGAAATGGCGGAGAAGCTTATGCTGAAGCGGGAAATGGAGGGAAAGCAGAAGCTATTGTCAAAAACTGCGGTCAGGATGCGCGAGCGGTTGGCGGAGATGGCGGTCGAGCTGGCGCATTCGGAGGAAGTGGGGGCTCCCAGAAGAATGGTCTGGCAGGTGATGGCGGAGATGCCGAAGTCATCACCGGAACCGGCGGAAATGCCCTCGCCAGAGGAGGAGACTGCTCCGATAACTGCCTGGATGGCGGAAATGCAGAAGCCCGCGGAGGTGATGCAGGTGATATCTTTGCTGTGCGAGGTGGAAGTGCGGGAACAGGTCGTAATGGAGTAAATGGGGATTCGAGTTATACACTCGGCACCGGAGGTGATGCGAGTGCACATGGAGGCATCGGAGGGGATTGCGATATCTGTCCGCTGGGAGATGGCGGTGCAGGTGGAGATGCCTCAGCATACGCCGGATTTGGCGGTTATTATGCAATAAAAGGTAAACGTGCTTCTGGCGGCAGCGTTGAAGCGGTTGGAGGTATGGGAGGAGAAGGCGCTACCTGCTGTGATCCTCCTGATGATGCCGGATCAGGAGGAAAAGGCGGCGATGCTATGGTACAGGAACAGATTTCACCTCAATCATCCCGCATCGCAGGTGACGGTGGGGATGGTGGAGCAGGAGATCTACCCGGAGATGGTGGACCTGGTGGATTTCCCAATGGATTAAATGGCTGGGATGGAGGAGATTGTTTTGATGAGGCTGCTCCTGCAGCAGTGGAGGAAACCGAATTCTCATCTGAAGAAGAAACAGAAGAAGAGGCAGCAGAGGCAGAAGAAGAAGCGGCTGCAGAAGAAGCTGCAGAGGAAGCAGCAGTGGAAGAAGAATCAGGATCTGGCAGTGCTCCTGAAATCCTGTTTATCGAATTCCCCGTGGGAACGCGCCAGGATATGCGGTCAGCGACCAATACTGTCGTCATCCCCGCAGATAGCACAGATATCAAGGGATTGGTTGGTTTCTATGATCCGGATGACAGCATCTCCTATGTATGGTTTGAACCCATTCAAACAGATACCGTATTTAATGGGTTTGGTTTCTACATTACCGATGAGGATCTTGTGGAAGGTGATTATCAGGAAGGTGTTTTCAGTTTCTATATTTACTGCAGCCAATACACTCGAGAGATTTTCAATATTCAGCTCATGGATGTTTCAGGGAACTGGTTCTCATCCAGCGCTTTATTTGGATTTACCTGCCGATAATAAATGGCTTCTTTAAGCAGAAAGAGGCTGCTGGTAAAAGCAGCCTCTTTCTGTTAATCTATTCTTCGCAAATTCCGGCAGGACCAAGCTGCTGGCTGGTATGACCGGTGTATTTCACGCCGATACGTTCCGGAAGAGTAACGTTAGGATCTTCGGGGGAATAAGGACCCTCACCCATCTTGTGGATGATGATGCGCTTATCCCAACCTGATTGATATTTCCCGTTTAATGCGTCTCTGATCCAATCTGCCAGGACGCCGTAGAAATCTGCGCCGCCGAAGGATTCGCCGTGCCGCGGGGTGTGGAATTCATCTTCGACAACCCACAGCTCTTTGGGACCGGGGACCATATCAAACACATCGATAACGGTTTCCAGCGGTGCCAGCGGATCGTATTCGCCGCTCACGATAAGGCAGGGGCAGGTCACTTTGCCAGCCACATTGTTCAGGTTCATTTGATCTGCCATCTTGTCAAACGCTTCCTCATCCTCATATCCAGCCATGTACATGAAAACCTGTTTGAAATGAGGAGAATCTTCTTCGAAGATCGAGGTCATGGGACCGTAGCACGCCGCTGCGGTACCCACCGCTTTAATGCGCTTATCGGCAGCCGCCATCTCCATACCCCAATATGAACCGAAGGAATATCCGCTTACACCGATCTTATCCATATCGATTTCAGGGCGAGTGCTTAAGTAGTCGATCGCGGCAGTTGCCACTTTGCCGTAGCTGCCGGGTTCCACATGGATCTTGCGGATATTGCTGGTGCCCATACCCGGTCCGTCTAATGCCAGGAAATTCATCCCGCGGGTTACGAAGGGGTGATGGAATGGGTCAAGCGTAGATTCTTTGGTCATATCCATACCGGGGGCAAACATGACCACCGGTGCTTTCTTCCCACCCGGTACCAGATGCAAAATGCCCTGAATGTAGTTATCTCCAAAAGGAATCTCTACCAGTTCGATCGGATGGGGAGCGTACTGCGCCGCTTTCATGAAGCATTCCACCACTTTTCCATGAAGATATATCTTTTCTTTATTATCATCTTCATAAATGGCATGTTGTGCAAGTTTATATTTGTCGCTAGCGAGGAAATACAGCTGTCCGGCAGTCTCAAAATGCCCGGCTGCTTCAGCCGCTTGCGCCATTTTTTCACGATGTCTCCCATAACGTTCCATGACACGCGGGATCATCTTGTATGCCTTCACATCCGGGGGGAATGTCTTTACATCATATGCATAATGCTGGTACCGCCCCGTCTGCTTGATAAAATAATCCATGATCCAATGCTGCGTATCACGTTTCTTTAGCTCTTTACCCATAATTTACCTCGTCTCTTTAATATATAAAGTTATCGTCCTAATTATAGACGGATACCTCAATTTTGTTCTGCAATTATGTGAAATTAATCTTTCCGGGAAATAAACAATGGTTCTGCAGAGAAATACTGGTATAAATATGGGACAGAATATAAATTCTGTCCCATAAAATCAACCAGAGATAATGCGCTATCTTTTAGATCACGCCCAGTTCTTTCCCCACAGTCTTGAATCCTTCCAGTCCTTTATCGAGATCATCCTTGCTGTGAGCGGCAGAGATCATCACACGAATACGTGCTTTACCCTGCGGCACGGTAGGATAGCCGATGGAGGTGGCAAAAATACCATTCTCAAACAGACTCTTGCTGAAATCCTGAGCAAGCTGTGCTTCGCCCAGCATGATAGGTGTGATCGGAGTCTCACTCTTGCCTGTATCAAACCCAAGATTTTCCATCTCTTTCTTGAAATATTTTCCATTTGCCCATAAGGTATCCACCAGTTCAGTAGATTCCTCCAGCAGATCGATGGCAGCAATGCAGGCAGCCACATCTGGCGGAGTAACAGCACTGGAGAACAGGAAAGGTCTGCCGCGCTGGGTCAGCCATTCAACCACATCTGCATTCCCTGAAACAACCCCGCCGACTACCCCAAAGGCTTTGGAGAAAGTGCCAACTTCGATATCCACTTTTCCATGCAGGTTGAAATGATCCACGATCCCCCGTCCACCTTTTCCCAGTACTCCTTCGCCGTGGGCATCATCCACCATCAATAAAATATCATACGCATTGGCGATCTCATACAGCCGGTCAAGTGGGGCAATATCTCCATCCATGCTGAATACCCCATCGGTCACGATCAGGGCGCGCCGGTAGCTGCCCTCGTTTTCCTTGAGCACCTGCTCCAGGTGCAGCGGATCACAGTGGTTGTAGCGAACAATGCGTGCGCCGGATAAACGGCAGCCATCGATGATCGAAGCATGGTTCAATTCATCGGAAAAGATGGCATCTTCCTTTCCCACCAGCGCGGCAATGGTCGCCAGATTGGCAACAAAGCCGGATTGAAAAGAAATAGCTGCATCGGAATGTTTGAATGCAGCTACCCTTTTTTCCAATTCTTTATGGATGGTCATGGTCCCCGCAATAGTGCGCACTGCCCCCGGACCAACGCCATATTCATCAAGGGCTTTTTTGGCTGCTGCAACCAGCCGCGGATCATCTGCCAGCCCCAGGTAGTTGTTGGAGCAAAAATTCAATACTTTTTTCCCATCCACAGAGAGCCAGGCTCCCTGCGCGGAATCCAGCGTGCGAATATTGTTATACAGCCCGCTGTTTTTTAGATTTTTAATTTCCTTCTGGATCCATTCAAATCTCTTTGCCATGCTAACCTCGATTCTTGGATTGGTTTTAACAAGCGATAAAAAAATTATAACTCCCCATCAACATCACACAAGTAACCTAACTCAGTAAGTTTTGCCTGAAAATGTTCTATCCCTTTTTTATCAATAAGAAGCGTGGTTTCGTTCAATTCTTCCACGATATATTTATTTACTTCAGACTGCTTGATCTTCCGCATGACCGCAGCATCTTCGATCCGCAGCAAAATCGAGGCATGGATGCGAGCAAATCCCCCATTTTTTTCAAAACGCTGTAGGGCATTCAATAAACCGGGAGCGGCATCCTGCGTCTGGTGCTTTTTCAGCAGTGCGGTGAACTGATTCACCTGCAAACCCTGCCCGGCAGCCAGCTGTAATGAAGCCGGGGTCACCTGGTATTGGTATTCTCCCCTGCGCATACCTTTCCATTCACAAAAGCGAGCAATTTGATAGCGCAGCGAGCGTGAGCAGGCAGGGCTCATGAACAGGTTCCCCTGGGCAAGCGAATAAAAAGGACCTGTTTCTTCTTCCGGTGAAAGAACAGGGGCTTCAAGAAGAGCCTTTCTCGCTTCGATCCAGCGGAAACCGAGTACTTTTCCGCTTTTTCTGTCCACTGCCAGATCACAAAGCCCCAGCCCATGCAGTATTTTTTCTGCAAAGAAAACAAGAAAAGCGCCTTCCACTTCATCCCAGTGCTCAAAACCGCTCAATGAAGCACCCGAATCGCGATTCTGAACATACCAGGCTTCCATATCTCCTGCCACCCGCAGGAATTCGGGCTGGGTAGTTTTGATATCCTGGATCATCTCTTTCAGGTCCCACCAGGTATCGACGGGAATATTTTTAAAGATAGAAAGAGTGCGCTGCCGGACAGCCAGAAAATCAATGTGCGGATTTTTCCCAAAATCCAGTTCGGGGATAAAAAGAACATCCTGGATCATGCGGCTTTGCTGCCAGTTCTGCAGCACATCGTAATACGCTGCAAGGCGGGGTTTGGTCAAATGCTCCTGAACCGCTTCGATAGCCAGCCCGGTCTTTTTTTGGAACAGCTTCATGGAAGCAAGGAACTGCACCAATTCAAGACGAGAAAATACTCCGCGCATGGGCTGGATGGCATCGAGTTTAAAACCCATACGCAGCCCTGCCAGCAGGGTGCACAGATCATCCAGAATATAATCCTGTGCGCGCTGAATGCTGCAGCCTTTCAGTAAAACCAGTTCTTTTCCAACCCTTTTCCCATGATCTGCAATGGAATCCTTGAGCAATGCCAGGATTTCATCCGGCACATATGCAAATTCAACCGGTTCGGGTTTGGTCTTGAAAAAAGCCTTCCCCATCAAACCGCTGTACCACAGCACTTCGCTCTCATTCACCGGCTCACGTTCAGGATGCAGCCGTTCGCGCTTGCCCGCTCCCATGACACGGATCTCCCCATAGGTGCGGCTGAATTGCGACCAGGGTATTTTTCCTCCTTTTTTCAACAGGTCAAGAAGACAAACTCTGGCATCTTCGGACAGGGTTTGAACGATCTCAAGCAGAACATTTTCTTTTACCGCAGTCTCAGAAAACTCCTGCAGATCACGGACGGTCAGTTCCGCAGGGAGTTCGAATCCCCAGCGGGCAAGGATGGAACGCCGGACATCTTCATCATGATTGTGCAGTAGATTCTTGATCGTGGGCATAAGCTTCTGCTCTTCCCTGATTTTAACCGGAAATTCGCATACAGGTTTATTGTTATAATTCAAAAAACGATATATAGGATTTTTAAGAATGACGCGTTCCATAGAAGCAATACTTCAGCAGGGTTTCATACAGGGATATATGGAGGTTTTGGGAAAAGACCTGTTTTATGAAATCCTGGATTCTGACATACCAGACTGTTTGCAGGAAGTAAATATCTCCCTGAATAAACCACTTGATCCGAATTTTTTTCAGCGGCTGGATGAAAGCATGCTGAAAAAATATGGAAAGCAGGGATTTGAAGGTATCGCCCGTTCTGCCGGACGATTAGCCTTCAAGGGATATAAACACGACATCCCAATCCTGATCAAACACGGATCTATCGAGAAGCGCCTGCTCCCATTTGCTGAGAAGATCGGCAATGCGCTGCAAGCTTTTTTGGATGCATTGAATACATTTGCCTTCACCAACCTTGCCCTGCAGCGAAACGCAAAAGTAAATAACTGGCTGGTCGATGGAACTATCCTGCAGCCCGCAGGAACATTCCTCCGATCAGGGAACCGGCAGTTTTTCATGGGCATGCTGGAAAGCATGCTGGAATGGATGGACAGCCGCCATCAATTTCAGGTGGAACAGAGTGCCGCTCCTCAAAACAACAGTGAGATGCATCTGAAAATATCGGTGCGCAGGCTTGATTGAGCTCTGATTTGACAGATTGGTCATTCCTGCCTATACTTGTTTTGTAAATAACAAAGGAACAGATCCGGGGAGCCGTAGGACGGCTGAGAGGAAGAGAGCGATCTTCGACCCGCAAAACCTGATCCGGTTAATACCGGCGGAGGGAGTATAGAAAAAATCACCTCCCTCGCCAGCGAGGGTTTTTTTATGAATAGAGCAGTGATCTTTACCAACGGAATCGTGAGGGATTATGCGCTTATCTTTCCTTACCTGCAGCCGCGAGATTTTATCATGGCTGCCGACGGGGGTTTGAAGCATATCCACCGCCTTAAATTAAAGCCAGCCCTGGTCATCGGAGATCTGGATTCCATTGCCGCATCGGATCTGGATATCGCCGAGCACGAGCAGACCGAGATCCTGCGCTTCGATAAGGACAAAGACGAAACCGACCTCGAACTGGCGATACAGGCTGCCATACAGCGGGGATACCGCGAAATATTGATCGTTGCCGGTTTGGGCGGAAGGCTTGACCAGACCATGGCAAACCTGCTGTTGATGCTGCATCCCGATTTTACAAAATGCAGTATCACTTTCGATGATGGTATCGAAGAGGTCTTTCTGATCCGTGAATCCTGCCAGGTCAGAGGGAATCCAGGCGACATCGTCTCCGTCATCCCCATAAAGGGAGACTGCCGGGGAGTGAAAACGGAAAACCTGAAATACCCCCTACGCGAGGAAACGCTTTACCAGTTCAAGACACGCGGGATCAGCAATGTGATGACTTCTTCACAAGCAGCTATCTCTATTGCAGATGGCATCGCTCTATGCATCCATACCCGAAAAAACTTATAGATCTGTCCTGTAAAAAGGAGAAAGATGAAAAAACAAATATCAAGAACCATGGTTTTAAGCGCTATTGCAGCCATGCTGCTATTGAGCGCCTGCCAGAGCAGCACTGCAGAAACCACAGAACCGCGCACGCTGACCGTTCTCACACATGATTCCTTCGCCATCAGCGAAGCGGTCATCGCTCAATTCGAAGAAGAGAACGATGTCAAAGTGGAGTTCATTTTCAGCGGAGATGCTGGCGGCGCCCTGAACAAGGTTATCCTCACTAAAGATGCCCCCCTGGGTGATGTATTTTACGGCGTGGATAATACCTTTCTTTCACGCGCACTCAATGAAGATATTTTCGAAGCATATGATTCCCCCCTGCTGGCATCCATTCCGGATCAGTTCAAGCTGGATGACCAGAATCGAGTTCTGCCGGTAGATTATGGGGATGTATGCATCAACTATGACAAGGCATATTTCGCTTCGAATGATCTGGCTGTACCCCAGAGCCTGGATGACCTGCTCAAACCCGAATACAGCGGACTGCTGGTTGTAGAAAATCCGGCAACTTCTTCTCCCGGACTGGCTTTCCTGCTGGCAACCATCGCGCAGTATGGCGAAGACGGCTATCTTGATTACTGGCAGCAGCTTAAAGCCAACGACGTGACCGTGGTCAGCGATTGGAACACCGCTTACTACACCAATTTTTCCGCCTCCACAGGCAAAGGTCCACAGCCTATGGCAGTATCATACGCGACCAGCCCGGCTGTTGAAGTCGTGTTTGCCGCTGAACCGCTCGATGAATCCCCAACCGCATCCATCGTTGGAGAAAACACCTGCTTCCGCCAGATCGAATTCGTCGGCATTCTTAAAGGCACCGCCAACCGCAACTTGGCTGAAAAATTCGTCGATTTCATGCTCAGCGTTCCTTTCCAGGAAGATATTCCCATGAACATGTTCGTTTTCCCTGCCAACCAGGACGCAAGTCTACCGGAAGAGTTCGTCAAGTACATCCAGGTTCCCGAATCCCCGGCGACCTTATCTTCCGACCTGATCACAGCCGAACGAGAAAACTGGATCTCTGCCTGGCAGGATGTTGTATTGAAATAAAGGACGGTCAATGAGAAACACCAGGCGGAAGCTTTTCTATTTCTTGGGAGCAATCCCAATCGTGTATTTACTGATTTTTTACACGCTTCCGCTTGGCATCATTTTCGAAAAAGCATTCGAAGGGTTCCAAACCCTCCTGCAGACCAGCGGTCTGCTTCAAAAACTGGGCAGACCACTTGCTTTCACGCTCTATCAGGCAGGGCTGTCGGTCATCCTGACCGTGCTGGTAGGATTCCCTATCGCCTATCTCTTCTCACACTTTCATTTCAAGGGGAAAAAGCTCTTTCAGGCAGCCGTAACACTGCCCTTCATCCTGCCGACGGTGGTGGTAGCAGCCGCCCTGAACAGCCTGATCGGACCCAGCGGCTGGCTGAACCTGGCACTCATACATATTTTCGATCTCGCCAGCCCTCCCATTCAGATCATGAATTCTCTTGAGATCATTCTGCTGGCACACATTTTCTACAACACCTCTATCTTTGTGCGTGTGGTGGGTGCTGCCTGGGCACAGCTTGAAACCGAGCAGGAACAGGCTGCCCGCACGCTGGGAGCAGGCGTCTGGCAGCGGTTCTGGTTCATCACCCTGCCGCTTCTCAAACAATCCATCCTCTCCGCCATCTTGATGGTGTTCCTGTTCGACTTCACCAGTTTCGGGGTCATCTTGATGCTGGGTGGACCATCCTTCTCGACCCTGGAAGTGGAGATCTACCTGCAGACCACCCAGATGCTCAATCTGCCCCTGGCAGGATTGCTGAGCGTGATCCAAATGGGCATTACTTTTTTCATCTCATGGTTTATTCTACGTGACTCTCATACAGGAATAGTCACTTTTCTACCGGATATCAAAAACGAGCGGATGCAGAAAGCAGCCAGCGGGAAGCAGAAAATTCTGTTGATCTTGCTGCTGACGTTTATCTTCCTTTTCTTCGTTCTGCCGGAGCTCAGCCTGTTTTTCCGTTCCTTTATCTTCATCGAAACGGATGGCACCTTTAAATTCACCCTCGACTTCTATAAGGAACTTTTCCATAACGTTCATGGTTCTCTTTTTTACATCTCCCCCTTCACTGCGCTTAAGAATTCACTGACCTACGCGCTTATAACCACCCTTATCGCAGGTTTGCTGGGGATCATTGCTGCCTATGGATTGCTGAACGCCCGCAAATCAAAAGTACTGCGCGCGCTGGTGCTCCTGCCGCTGGGAACTTCCTCCGTTACGCTTGGGTTGGGTTTTCTGCTGGCTTTTCCGCGGCTTTCTCTCTTTCAAAAATATCCGCAGATATTGATCCCTATTGCCCACACCCTGGTCGCACTGCCGGTAGTGATCAACACCCTCTACCCGGCTTTTGCATCCATCCCTGCAAACCTGCGGGCAGCTGCCGGAAATCTGGGTGCTTCTCCGATGAAAGTCCTGCAGAAGATCGACCTTCCCCTTATCCGCAATTCTCTGCTGGTGGGAGCCTTATACGCGTTCATCCTTTCACTGGGTGAATTTGGCGCCACCTCTTTCCTCACCAGACCGGAATACCCGACCATGCCCACCGCGATCTACCGCTATCTCAGCCTGCCCGGCTCCCTGAATTATGGGCAAGCCATGGCAACGTCGTGCATTCTATTGACACTCTGCACCTTCTCGATGCTCCTTATCGAACGTTTCATGTTAAAGGATAAAAGATCATGAAAAAACCCTGTTTATCCATCCGTAAGATCCATAAAGACTATGAAAAGAATCCCCTGCTTGACGGGATCAGCTTTGATCTGCACGAGGATGAGACCTTCTGTCTGCTTGGTCCCTCAGGCAGCGGGAAGAGCACCCTGCTGCGTGTCATTGCCGGTCTGGAAAAAGCAGATGCGGGCAGCATCTTGTGGCGCGGGAAAGATATTTCCGGGATACCGGTGGAAAAGCGCAATTTCGGATTGATGTTCCAGGATTATGCACTCTTCCCGCATATGACCGTTGCCGAAAATATTGCTTTTGGACCGCGCATGCGCGGCTGGAGCAAAGCAGCCATTCAAAAACGGGTGGAGCAAACGCTGCAGATCGTACGCATGGAAAAATTCAGCGACCGGCGAGTGCTCGAGCTGTCGGGAGGAGAAAAACAGCGGGTGGCTCTGGCGCGCACCATTGCCCCCGAACCGGACCTGATCATGCTGGATGAACCGCTGGGAGCTCTGGATAAAACCCTCAGAGATGAACTGGGGCAGGTGCTGCATGAGATCCTCAACGAACTGCACATACCCACTATTTATGTGACCCACGATCAGGAAGAAGCATTCACGGTTGCGAACACCATAGCAGTGCTCAATTTTGGGAATATCTTACAAATGGGAACGCCGGAAGAGATCTACAACACCCCGGCATCTCTATGGATCGCCAGCTTCCTCGGCTTTTCCAACCAGATCCCCGGGAGCATTAAGCAGATAGATCCCCTGCTGATCGCCAGTGATGTGGGAGATTTTTCTTTATCGGAAAGTGAACATATCTCGATGAAAAAGGGAGGGGATGTAACACTCGTCATCAAACCCGACATGATCCGGGCTGCTTCAAGAAAGAACGGCAGCAATCTTATTCAGGGTACGGTTAAAGACTCCCAGTTCCGCGGTGATGGATACCGCCTGTCAATATCCACGAAGAATGATGCCACTCTGCATTTTCGCGATACGATGCGCAGAGAGATAGGGCAGCCGATAACCCTCGAAATTTCCCCGGCAATGCTGCTGGTTTATTCGGGCAACCATGCATAAAACGATCACAGTAATTAAAAGAAATGAACGCAGCCAGCCCGTTTTCCAATATCAGGCTGAAATTCTCGATCAAAGTAAAAAAGGTTTGCTGCTTTCTGCTGTTTTTGGACTTACTTCTGTAGTTGAAGAAGATATAAACATATTAAAAGGAGATCGGTTTAAGGAGTGGTATCCCTACCAGAAATGGTTCAACATCTATCAGATCCATGACGGTCAAACTGCACAGGTGAAAGCCTGGTACTGCAACATCTGCCGTCCCATGTACTTTCATGAAGATGTACTCGAATTCGATGATATGGCTCTGGACCTGCTGGTTTATCCCGATGGCAGGCAGTCCATTCTGGATCGTGATGAATTCCGCGCACTGCACATCAGCGGGCATGAACGCCGCCTGGCGCTGGAAGGGCTGGAAGAACTGCAAACTATTTTTTCTCAGGGAAAGATTAGCGATCTTTCAAAAATAATCTGGCATCCGGTCAACTGAAAAGCGGTCGAATTCCATAGCGCCAGATGATCCATACAAGAAGGAAGATCATTAAGACAGCCACTGCAATCGGAATGACGATCGCCAGAATAGAGACGCCGGTTGAGGTTACATCTTCCATCGTACTGACCGGCACATTGCCCACTCCTGCCGTGGTTGCGGAAACCACCGGTCGCACCACCGCGGTTTTTACCAGGTTCACGGAGCCCGCAACCAGCAAACCCAACGTCAGAGCCAGCACCGGATGAACATTGGTAATGACATTGGCGCTGGCAGCAAATACGATCGCTCCAGCGGTAGGACGTACAATGCTCTGCACAGCATCATTGAAATGATTGACCAGCGGGATCTTATCCATGAAAGCTTCCATGAGGGTCAGCACGATCAATAGCCCAATGATCCACCAGCTTGTCAGGGCATCCCAGGGCTCCTGCAGTTGGATCAGGTTCGTGAATTTAGCCAGCAGCGCGGTGACCAGCAGCGGAATATATGCATTCAGCCCGGCGCTTGCCGACAACCCAAAACCCGAAAAAACTTCCAATAAAGCACTCATGAATTGATCTCCTCACTATCTCATCATACCGGAAAAATCGTAAAATCGGCATATTGTATTCTCAAATTAACCATCAGAATAACCTGCAAGAAAGCCATGCCAAATCCGAAGGCAAGCGGTACCAACAGATCCTTCCAATCTCGATACCTGCCCTCCTGGTGAAAGACAATGATGATCAGGATCGAATACAGAACACCGATCAGTATTAACACGGTCAGTGTGCTTATGATGCCAGCCAGATAAAAAACAACCAGGTTTTTATTGAAAGGGAAGAGCAGCAAGATGCTTTCGAACAGCAGCAGCAGTCCAAGATCTTTCCAGTTTCCGACCAGCGCTTCGGCAGCGTGCTTTTCCCAGGATACCATATTGAAGATGGTCATGATCACCAGCGCAAATACCATCCCCATACCGATTCCGCTGAAAAAGCGCAGAAGATTGGTGGGTTCGTATAAAAGGGTGTGATCCAGTACATCTTTAGAAAAGGAATTGATCCCATCGACAGCCCAGAACAGGAAAAAGAGAATAAAGGGGATAAGAAGACTCTTCTTTGGAACCGCAGAACGCTTTCCTTTCAGCCCAAAATAGATCAGTCCGATAAAAGCCGATAAATAGGTTCCGGTGCAGCGGCTGCATAAGGGGAACTGCGTTCCGTTAAGATGAAATGAATGCTGAGGAAGCTGGTGGCAGACCGAAGAACCAAGCCAATTGATCTTCTGCAGCAGCCCTTGTGGAGAAAGCAATATGAGCACCGTCAGTGAACTAAGTAAGAAAAGCCCTGCAATAATCTGCCAGAAAATCTGTTTATTTTTCATAATCATCTCAAAAAAGAGATTATAGGTGATACCCGGGGCGGATGCAAGCATTCCATTTCTGGGGTAAAATGCGCTGATACATGGAGACAATATGAATAAAAAGAACATACTTAGTATCATAGTGCTGATGGCTTTGCTGACTGCCTGTTCCACAGAAGCGGTGGCGGCAGCAACGGAAACGACTGCTCCGACAGCCACAGAAGCAGCCCCGACCAATACTCCAGAACCTACTTTTACCCCAACTCCTGATTACCCGGTTGAAGGTATTGGACCGGTGGAATATCCATCGAATGTAAACCCACTTACCGGATTGGAAGTGGAAGATCCTGCCACACTGACTGAACGGGTAGTAGCGATTAAGATCGAAAACCTGCCCCGTGAACACCGTCCGCAGTGGGGATTGAATGATGCTGACCTCGTTTATGAATATTACACCGAGTTTGGCAGCACCCGTTTTGTGGCTCTATATCATGGAAGCACTCCTGAAAAGGTCGGACCGGTACGCTCCGCCCGCTTTTTCGATATTCATGTCGTCCAGAGCTACAAGGCAGTTTTCCTCTTCGGAAGCGCCTACTCGGCTGTCTATTCCCGTATGTGGAACAGCGATATCAGCTCCCGGCTGGTAGTGGAAGGTACCTCAACTTACCCGGCTCTCCATCGCGAAGAAGTAGATGGTGAAAATATGCTCTTCGCCGACCTGACCCAACTGCCTGATGCTTTAGCCAGGGTTGGCATTGACAACAGCCAGCAGGATGTCAGTGGTATGTTCTTCAAGAAAACCCTGGATGTAGGCGGTTATCCCGCCACGCAGGTGACTGTACGTTTTTCCAGTGCGATCTTCAACCAGTGGAATTATGACAGCGCAACCGGAAAATACCTGCGCTCGGTAGATCAAGGTAACGCCACATCGATAACCGATGAATCTTATGCTCCCCTGACCGATCGGGTCACCGGAGAAACGATCAGTGCCGATAATGTGGTCATTCTCTTTGTGCCTTACAGCTATTACGTCAAGAATGCCACCGAAGAGGTGATGGACGTGAACATGATCGGCAGCGGTGACGCCCTGATCGCCCGTGATGGACAGATCTTCCCAGTATACTGGACGCGTGCGTCCAGCGGTTCCACCCTAACCTTGGTGGATGCCGAAGGGAACGCTTTCCCCTTCAAACCCGGCAACACCTGGTTTGAGGTGGTTGGAACCTCATCAGAACGGAATCAGAATGGAGACATCTGGCGTATTACGCATGCAATTCCGTAAAAAATCTAGTACAATGGAATTGAAGGAAAATCCTTTTCCACAGCTATCCTAAGGAAGAGGAGGTGATGTTACTCATGTGTTATGGTAAACCTAAAGCTGCGACATCCCTCCTCCCAGTCCTCTAAAAGGATGTCGCAGCCAAAAAAAGAAAACCGCTCAAAAACTTGAGCGGTTTTCCGTTAAATCGATCATTCAAATTAAAACTCACCAGGAAACATCGGAAGGACGAATGGTGTTCAAACTCCAATAGGAGCGCAAAACATCCAGAAGGGGATTTTCCAGTACTATTGTTTTATTGGCGGGATCGGTACCCAGGGTATAGTTGAAATCATCCACTTCCAATCCGAAGGGTTCATAACCGGTAGACCATTCCCAGATGGCATAATTCCAGCCCTCCGTTTCAAAAAGAGCCAGCAGATCATTTAGATATTCTGACGCTCCGGGCACCCAGCGCTTCACCCCAAATTCATTGACCACAATGGGAATAGCATGCTTCTTCTCATACTGCCGTACCGGCTGGAGAAGGGTGGAAAGATAATTCCGGTCGAACGTTTCTATCTTTCCATCATTATCTACATCAAAATTACCCGGGTACGTGTTTTTCCCGCGGCTGTTTTGATGGGTATAGGTATCATACGGCATATATTGGTGAGTATCGTAGACCATGTTATCGGCGTCAACCGGCGTCAGATATGAAAGCCAGGACACACTGCTGAAGCCGTCCGCACCTACAATGATAGGGGTATCTTCATCAACTGAACAAATGGCGCTCACCAGCTGCGGATAAAGGGTATTCCAATCTGCCAGAGTTCCACGATAAGAACGGAAAAACTCATCTGGGGAATAAATTCCATACAAGATATCCGCAGCATTGGGCTCTACCATCAATTCATACCCCACCACGATCGGATTATCGCGATAGCGCTCGGCAGTATACTGCCACATGGCAGCCCAGGCTGCCTGCGCCTCTACGTCACTCCAAACAGCATCATTGAAATAGTCATCGTAATAATGGACATCCGAACAGCATAAACTCCATTCCGCTTTCCCGGGTCCAGTGCGGAAAGCGATAGTAGCGAACATATTCGCGTTCCCGATCATTTCAAGCAGCTCATCCAGATTCTGCTGAACCAATTCATCGACCTGATAAGGAGGATCTTCTGTGAACAATCCGGGTACGGAGAGCACCACGTAATTCGCACCCAGCGATGCCAGCAGGTTGAAATCTGCCTGTGAAAAAGGAGGACCTACCCTGCCATCTCCCTTGGAATCACCATCCACTGCCGGGATAACAAGCGCCTGCCAGATATTCGCCCCGCGCAGCATGGGGAAATCGGCTGTCCATAGATCCATTTTTTGTTGGATCGCTGTAATATCGATGGTTTGTGCTGCTGGCGGAGTAGAAATCAAAGAGGTTTGTGTTTGCGTTGGTTGTATCGAATCCTCATACGTCACCAGATCCGGGGAGTACTGGCAGGAGGAACACAGCAGTAAAAACAGCAAAAAGAATAGAAAAGGGAATCGTGTTTGCATCCATTCAATTATAGTATGGGAAAGAATCCGCATTAGTCAATTGTCCAATCAAGAAATAGGTCAAATCATGTACAATGAAAAACACTACTATCCGGAGGAAGATCATGAGGAAAATTCCGCAATTATTTTTATGTATGTTGTTTTGCTGTACCTTGCTGATCGGATGCAGTAAAACTCAGCAAGATCAATCCAATTCCAATGTTTCAGAATCCTTATCTGTTTTCGAACAGGGATTGATCGAGGAAGATAAAGGTGATCTGAAGCAGTTCAACACCGCTACTCAGTATGAACTGCAGCTTTCGCTTGAGCAGCCCTATTCAGAATTAAAAGGGCAGGAAAAGGTTACTTACTGGAATAATGAAGATGTAGCGCTGAATGAAATTTACCTGCGCATGTTCCCCAATAATTCGGGCGACTGCATGGTCGTCTCAAAAATTCTGGTGGATGGTCAGGAGACTGCCATTAATGTTGAATTCGATAACACCGCTGTGCGAGTAGACCTACCAGCCGCTTTGGAACCCGGAGAAAGTGTGCTGCTCGAACTGACCTACACCATTCAAATCCCAACTGATTATGGTGGGAACTATGGTCTTTTCAGCTATATCGATGGAATCTTGGCGTTGGATGAAGTCTATGCCGTCATTCCTGTTTATGATGATGAAGGCTGGAATGTTGAAATTCCTCCCGCGAACGGCGATATGATCTACACAGATGCTTCTTTCTTTATCGTAACCATCCACGCTCCCGCAGAACTGCTGATCGCTTCTTCGGGTACTGTCATCGATGAAAAGGAGAGCGATGGAATGCAGACACAAACCGTGGTTGCCGGTCCGGTGCGCGATTTCTATCTGGCAGCCAGCGCTAATTACCAAGCAGTCAGCGAGCAAGTTGGAGAAACGCTGGTCACCAGCTACTATCCCGAAGGGTACGAAGAAGGTGGAGAATTCGTTCTGCAATCGGGAGTGAAAGCCCTGAATACCTATAACGAGCTATTTGGAACCTATCCCTATACCGAGCTCGATCTGGTAGGGACTCCCATGCAGGCAGGCGGAATGGAGTATTCTAGCATCGTGGCAGTGGGCGTTCAATACTATGATCCAGATACAATAGTTTCAGGCACCTCTGCCTTTACCTTTCTTGAAATGGCTACAGCCCATGAAGTTGCCCATGAATGGTTCTTTAATATGGTCATGGATGACCAAATCGATGAACCCTGGATCGATGAGGGCATGGCACAGTATCTGACGCAGCTTTACTATGAATATAACTATGGGAGCAGCGCTGCCAGAAGTTTCAAAGAATCACTTTATTCTCGCTGGGAACGTGTCAATAACCGAGCAATACCCATCGGGCTGCCCGTGCGTGATTATACCGAAACGGAATATGGAGCCATTATTTACGGCAGAGCTCCTCTATTCATTCAGAGCCTGCGCGACAAGATGGGAGACGAGGTCTTCTTCGAATTCTTGAAGAATCTCTTTACTGAATACAAATGGGGAATTCTAAATACGGAGGAATTTCGAGCTATCGCAGAGGAATCCTGCGGCTGCGACCTGCAGGAGGAATTCGATAGCTGGGTATATTAACAATAGTGCATAAACAAAAAAGAGAGCTGGCTTTTAAGTCCAGCTCTCTTCTTTATTTTCATTTTTCTTTATCTGTCGGCTTGCTGTCCAGGATCGTGATCGCACTTGATTTGGTTGCCTCTTCATTCTTCTTTAAATGCTTCGAGTGCTCATCCACCACTTCCTGCGGACAGAGAGTAATGAACAACTGCATGGCTCCCATGATCACCACGGCATCATCGATCGGTCCGATCACCAGATCAGGGACGATTAGATAGACGACGGCTGCCAGCGGGATCAATTTCAAATAGATGGCAACCCGTTTATCGAGCATCAATAGAACCGTCAAACGAAATTTAGTAAGCAGATCTCTAAAAAAATTTACGTCACGCATGTTTTCATCCTTTTTCTCGAAACAGTCTTTTTCGCTTCCAGTGAATATAGGGAGCAGCCAGTTTCCTCAGCCATGATTTCCAGACAATGGGGGCAAACCAGGAACCGCCGTCGCGGTAGTGCACCCGCAGCATTTCTGGCCAGCAGCGGTCATCGGCTGCCATTGTTTTCGCATCCTGATGCAGGCGGAAATTCGCCCACACGTGATGAGGAGTATACACAACAGACCCTACCTGCGCAAGGCGGACCCACAGATCATAATCCATCGCAAAGTAGAAAGATGTATCCAGCGGAGCCACCTGCTTCCAACCGGCGGCGGTGAAGAAAGCCGCCTGCTGTGGAATATGAACATACCCGCTGCGCAGTTTTTTCAGATCGGTCTGTGCAGCCGGAAAATCACCGATCACCCTGCCATGCTCATCGATATAGTGAGCATCCCCATAGACCAGTACGGTTTCGAGATCCTTTTGCAAGAAATCGACCGCTTCGCGCACCGCTCCCGGCTGGTAAGTGTCATCCGAGTTCAACCAGGCGAAGATCTGCCCGCTGGCATGCGCAAAGCCCTTATTGATCGCTTCGGTCTGTCCGCAGTCTGGTTCGGATACCCACCAGGCTAAGCGGTTTGCATATTTCTGGATGATCTCCAGACTGCCGTCTGTCGAACCGCCGTCCACCACCAGATATTCCAGATTGGGATAATCCTGCTCCAGCACCGAGCGCATGGTCTTTTCAAGGTAAGGCGCCTGATTGAATGAGGGGGTAACAATAGAAACCAGTGGCAATTCACTCATCAATATGCTCCAGGGCAGTAATTTCCCCTACACCATAATATCCGGCAGCGCAAACGTTGACCCAGTAATTCGGGTCATCGGTCAATTCTGCCACTGTCCCGATGGAATCCAATGCTTGAATGATAAGCGAGAGCTCACCATCTTCAACTTTTTCCATGATCTGCACATTACGCCGGTCCCAGGCTTGCGCGGTGGTTTTCCACTGCGGAAGCTGCTTCCACTCCGCCCAGGTTCCTTTCAGCGGATATAGACTCAAGATGAATAATACAACAATGGACATCAAGCAGGTGTCCACGATCCGATCCAGCCAGCGGTGACTGATGATCCCAAGGCTGAAACCAGCCGTGATGACCATGAACACCGTCACGAAACGTCCCAGCATCCAGGCGCGTTCTTCAGGGTATGCCATCATACCGTAAGCAGTGGGAGCTGCCACGCATACCAACAGGAGAAAGCCGGCGATCAGGCTACCCCAGAAAATTTTTTCAAATAATTTTTGGTCAAGCGCAGATTCCGCATGCCCGCTGAGATGATAGGCAAAGATCATTGCTGTAAGAAATAGAATCACGAAAGGTACCGGCAGCCCAATAAGGCTGTGATAAGAAAAGCTGGCAGCATAGCGCAGCGCCAGATAGACCACCTGCCAGATGCTGGCAGCCTGCTCCAACGTTTCCAGCCGCATGCTGTTTCCGGGAGAGAGCACCATGATACACATGGCGGTCAGGGAACCGATCAGCGCAGGCATGACTCCCTGCAGTAATGAGCGGCGCTGCTCTTTTTTCATGAAAAGCAAACCACCCAGGATCATGAGCAGCCACGAACCGGTTTCCAGAGCCGCGAAGGTTTCCGACAATCCCGCCGAAAAGAACGCCACGATCAACAAACCAATCCAGCGGTACCAGGGGAATCCTTTTTTCAATCCCGATAAAAGCAAAATCAGACTCAATCCGAAGAGCGGTATGGGAGCGTAGTAGCTGACCATCCCCGAACGCCAGAACAAACTCTGAAAGAGATTGGGTGCCATCAGCAGCATAAAATAAGTCAGCAGCTGGCTGAGAAAGAGCGCTACATATCCACGCTGTGGAAAACGGATGAGCTGAAACAGCAGTTGAAACACACGCGTATAGATCAAAACTGTAACGAGGATCATGAGTGCCGGCAGGAAATGGATGGCTGTCTCACCGAAAAGCTCATTCAAGCCTACCAGGAAGAAAGCCGCGAAACGGTTGGACACATTCTGATAAAAGTATCCCGTCCCGCTGAACAGCCCATGATCGTGGTAGATCGTGCCGAAGCAGTAATCATCTGCCCAGTAGCGTG
>ENA-ORXD01001059-ORXD01001059.1-sediment-metagenome-genome-assembly--contig:-NODE-1059-length-26176-cov-3.450362_pt1 | contig 26176 bp, 17 predicted proteins | sample MGYA00237862_ERZ511471 | MGnify/ENA metagenome assembly ERZ511471 | reverse complement strand
TTGATATAAACTATCCAGGTTTATATTTCACCTGGTCACAGGATTATGGAAAGACCTGGTCATCACCACAAACTATTCCCAACTTTTATGCAAGGGAAATTTCCAACTTCTTCGATGTTTATGATGTGGCAACAGATAGCGATGGACATATTCATCTACTGGCTGTGGGATATTTGTCAGCGGGTTATTCCAGTGTGGCGGGTGGGACAATAGTCCCTCCTGGATTGTACCATTTAGAATGGGATGGTGAGAGTTGGAAAAAACCAACAACCCTTTATAAAGGTGCCTGGCATCCGGAATACCCCCGTTTGGTTATTCACAACGGAAATGAACTCCACGCGGTCTGGTTCTTGAGAGAAAAAATGTTCGATGAAACGGAATATCATGAAGTGTGGTATGCGAGTGGATTTTCAAATGCGCCACATATCATAAATGCGAATAGTGATGAAAACGAAAACCCGAATAATGTGGTGTTTGAAGAAGGCGAATTAAATCCACAATCTGTAGTAAATATCACGGAAACACCTGATTTTAATTTGAATGAAGCCACAAACAGATCAGATCCATTCTCCGAATTTGATGAATATTTGATACTTGTGATCAGTATGGTCCCAGTTTCTTTGCTGGGGTTGTTTGCGATTACTCGTTCAAGGACAAGAAACTAATTCAATGGGTTCGAACTGAACAAGAGTCATTAATGATACTTTCAATCATTGTTGTTAGCTGGAATACCAAAGATCTGTTAAAAGATTGCCTGACATCAATTTATGAGCAAGAATTTCCTTATGAGTGTGAGGTTTGGGTTGTTGATAATTCTTCAGATGATGATAGCCCATTAATGGTTGAACGTCATTTCCCTCAGGTGAAGCTACTCAAAAATACTCAAAATGTAGGATTTGCGCGAGCAAATAATCAAGCTATTTTTAAGGCGGAAGGCAAATATATCTTGTTGTTGAATCCAGATACTGTTTTATGCGAGAGAGCACTCATTCATCTGGTGGAATATTTAGAAAAGCGCCCAGAGGTTGGGGCGGCTGGATCAAAGCTTCTAAACGCTGATGGAAGTTTGCAAACATCATGTTATCCAGCGCCTACATTATTCCGTGAATTTTGGCGCATGTTCTACCTGGATAAAATATACCCGTTTGGAGTTTACAGCGTTGATACATGGGATCAAAACAAACCTCGTCCTGTTGACGTTGTGATGGGAGCCAGCTTAATGGTCAAGGGGAACTTGCTGCGGAAATTAAATGGTCTGGACGAAAGCTATTATATATATACTGAAGAGGTTGATCTTTGTTATCGGATCAGAGCAGATGGTTTTGAAATTCATTGGGTTCCTTCTTCTATAGTTACACATTTTGGTGGGCAGAGCACCAGGCAGGTGGCGAATAAAATGTTTTTACAGCTTTACAGGAGTAAAATTCAATATTTCCGCAAAAATTATGGGGGGAGGCATGCGTTTATTTATAAAACCATTCTTTTGATGGCATCAATATTCAGGGCCTTGTTAAGCCCGATTGCGATGATGATCTTTCCATCACGACGCGGAGAATATTCAACTCTGGTTCGGAATTATTTTGACCTTATCCTTGCTTTACCAAAAATGTAATTGATTCAAGATGAAAATACTATTTCTCTCTCAAATTATTCCCTGGCCTTTGGACGCAGGGCCGAAAGTTAAAACATGGAATGTTTTACAGCACCTTCGGCAACAAGGGCATGAAATTATCTTCTTTTCTTTCATCAGGGATGAAGAAAAAAAACATTTGCCTCACATAAAAGAAAACTTTTCAATGGTTTATACGGTTCCAATCCGAAGGTCCCGAATAACTGATGTATATTATTTTCTGCGCAGTTTATTGAGCGGCAGACCTTTTCTGGTGGAAAGAGACGATTTTAGAGAAATGAGGTCGTTGTACCGTGAGGTGTTGGCTCAGCAGGATATTGAGGTCGTACATGCCGATCAACTGACGATGGTGCAATATGCGTTTAACCAAAAATTTCCAAAAATTGAGCGCAAAGAAACCGTTGAAAATAGCAAGCCGCCCTATGTAATCTTTGATGCTCACAATGCGGTATGGACAATCCTGGAACGAATGGAACAAACGGCCATGTTTTGGTTAAAACCGATTATTTGGTTGGAGAAGAAGAAAGTTATGTTTTATGAAGGGGCTCTTGTACAGAACACAGATTGTACTTTGGCTGTTTCCCAAATTGATCGTGAAGCATTGAAAATTGCACACAATTCTTATCCGAAACGGAGTTCTAAAACTGAAAACATTCAAGTAATCCCTATTGCGGTAAACACCCAACGGCTTAATCCAGTCATTCATAAAAGCGACTCTTTCAACATACTAACCATTGGGTCGATGCATTACCCGCCGAATGCGGATGGAATTCGCTGGTTTATCAATGATGTATATCCTCTGATCCTGGAAGAAATACCAGAGGCAACTCTGACTGTTGTGGGGAAAAACCCGCCAGACGATATTGTTCGAGCAAGTTTGGAATTTGGAGGGAAAATTTGTTTAACAGGATATGTTGAGAAGCTAGAACCGTTTTTTGAGCAAGCTGCGGTTGAGGTAGTACCGGTTCGGGCGGGAGGTGGCATGAGGGTGAGGCTTCTGGAAGCGTTTTCCAGAAGGATGCCAATTGTTACCACCACAATAGGGCTTGAGGGAATTGAGGCTGATGATGAAGTCCATGTTTTAGTGAAAGATTCACCAAAAGATTTCGCGTTGGGTGTTGTGAGACTGCTGCAAGATCAAACTCTACAGAATAAACTTGGCGAAAACGCCCGCGAGCTGGTTGTTTCTCGTTATGATTGGGAAGTTGCTTTGAAGAAACTGGAAAAAGTGTACTCCGAATCAAAAATGGGCTGGAAAGAATGAGGGCGGCGTGAATATTTTATTTCTGGTTCCATACGTGCCGAATTTAATTCGTGTAAGACCTTATAATCTCATTCGGAATTTGAGTAAACAGGGTCATAATATCAAATTGTTGACATTGTGGTCTTCTAAGGAAGAATTTGGGGCGATTAAAGACCTTGAGAATGATGGCATTGAAGTAATGGCGGCTCGTCTTCCAAAAACTTTATCTTATTGGAATTGTTTGAAATCTTTGCCTACCAATACGCCACTCCAGGCAGTTTATTGCTGGAACCCTCTGCTGGCAAAATATATGATTGAGACGGTTAGAAATCAGAGTAAAATGGGGCCAATTGATGTGGTTCACGTTGAGCATTTGCGGGGCGCAAAATACGGGGTTTACCTTAAAGAACACCTTAAGGCTTCAGTCAATGATGCGCCACCAATTGTTTGGGATAGTGTTGATTCAATATCTCATCTATTCAGACAGACTGTTGAGAAAACAGAAAGCCGTTTTAGCCGTCTAATAACGAATCTGGAACTGGGGCGTACCGAGAAATTTGAGCAATATCTGGTGGATCAATTTGATAAGGTGCTTGTCACATCGAAAGTAGATAAAGGTTCGTTTGAGGCATTTGGAGCATCAGGAAATGGTAAGACGGTTGTGTTGACAAATGGGGTTGATTTGAATTATTTCACACCAAATCCCAACGAGGAAAGAGAGCCATCCACAATCATTGTGTCAGGGAAATTGAGTTATCATGCAAATGTAAGTATGGTTTTGTATCTTCTGAAGGAGATTATGCCATTAATATGGCGTTCGCGGCCTGAAATCAGGGTGTGGGTTGTTGGAAAAGATCCTCCCGGAATCATACGTGAATATAACCAGCACCCACAAATTGAAGTGACTGGCACAGTTCCAGATTTGCGTTTATATTTGCAGAGAGCGGCAATCGCTGTTGCTCCTATAACTTATGGCGCGGGAATTCAAAACAAAGTATTGGAAGCTATGGCTTGTTCTACTCCGGTGGTGTGTACTTCCAAAGCTGTTTCTGCTTTAGAATTTGTTACAGAAAAAGAAGTTTTGGTAAAAGATTCACCAGAGGAATTTGCTGGTGCTGTATTGAAATTGCTTGATAATGTAAAATTAAGTCAAGAAATTGGCGAGGCGGGCCGCAGATACGTTGAAAAACACCATGACTGGGCGAATATTTCCATTAAGTTGGAGAATGTTTATCGACAGCTTCTTGAAAGCAATAATTCCAATTAATTTGATAAATAAACGGTAAAGGGAAAATTTTATGGAAATCAAAGCATACATACTCCCATTGATTAAATGGTGGAAATTACTGGTAGCAGCGGCGTTGGTTGCTGCTGTTTCCAGTTTTATAGTTACATCCATGCAGCCCTCCATTTACTCCTCCAAAACAACCCTGGTGATTGGGCGATCAATTGAAGACCCAAACCCTACCACAAACCAATTCTCGCTAGACCGTCAACTGGCCGCGATTTATGCTGATCTGGCGAACAGGGATCTGATTAAGAATGCAACAATGGAGGCATTGGGGGTTTCCTGGCTCCCACAGTACACAGCAGTTGCGGTATCGAACAGCTTGCTTTTGGAAATTTCAGTAGTGGATACAAACCCTGCCCGGGCTCAGGCGGTTGCAAATGAATTGGCAAACCAATTAATATTAAATAGTCCTACAGGTCCTCAATCAGATCAACAGACACGCCAGGATTTTATCGATGCTCAGCTAGACTCTTTTCAAGTTCAAATTGAAGAAACACAAGCTGAAATTAAAAATCTGCAGCAATTATTAGGTGAATTGAACAGTGCGAGCCAGATCGCTGACACGCAAGATCAGATATCTGCTTTACAAACAAAATTAAATTCCTTGCAGGCCACATATGCCAGTTTTTTGGCGAACGCACAACAAGGTGCTTCAAATACTATTTCGGTTATGATCCCAGCAGAGCTGCCTACTTATCCGATTGGCCCCAATAAAATGTTAATTTCTCTGGTCGCGGCCGCAGCGGGTCTGGTGTTTGCAGTGGGGATAGCTTATTTAATTGAGTTTTCAGCCAACACAATTAAAACGGTTGAGGAAGCAGAAAAGTTGTTGAACACTACAGTTCTGGGCATTATTCCGGAGATAAAAGCTGAGGATAAAGTTAAATACGCAGCAGAATTTCCGTTTTCTCCAGTTGCAGAAAGTTTCAGGTCATTGCGGACGAATATTGAGTATATGGGTGTGGATCAGTCCACACAGGTTATTATGATCAGCAGTCCGGGAGTTTCTGAGGGGAAATCCACAATTGCGACTAATCTGGCTCAAACACTGGCCAGGTCTGAAAAGAAAGTGGTTTTGGTAGGTGCTGATCTTCGCAGACCGGCAAGTAATGGGGTACTGGTGAATCATGAGACCAGAGGACTTACAGATATTTTTCAGGGACGTATTGAACTCGAAAAGGTATTGGTATCTTCTGAGGACAGGAATCTACTTATTCTGCCTGCTGGTAGTCCACCTCCTAACCCTACCGAATTGTTGGGCTCCAAAAAAATGCTCCAGATCCTCTCAGAGCTTCGCGATATGGCTGATTTTGTTGTGGTAGATAGTTCTCCATTTTTGGTTGCTGATGCCACTGTGATGGCCGCCAGAGTGGACGGTGTGATCCTTGTTGCTCAACTTGAACATACACGGAAAGATGCATTGTTGGATGCCAAGGATAAAATTATGCGAGTGGGTGGCCATCTGTTGGGTGTAATTGTAAATCGAGTTAACCTTGAATCCAGTTATGCCAGCAAATATTATGGCACTTATGGAACATATGGAACTTATGAAAACCTGGCTCAGATGACGGATAACGATCCAAAAGATAATGCGAATGGCAGTAAGGAAAAAACAACGATTTCATCAATATTCCAGAATATAAAAAACAAAATTGGTTGATAAACTTTGTTTTCTATGGCTAGCCCAAAAACATCCCCCATTTTGGGCAAAGTAAGAATGTCCCTTTTTGCTTAGGGACATTCTTTTATGGACAGGGCAATTGCGAGAGACAAAAGCTGTAGGTTTTGGCGAGGTACACAGCTGAAGAGCGAGTCGAAGTATCGGATATCATTCAAGCTGCGAAAGTTTTTTCTGAAAAGTACAGAAAAGAGTGACATTGTTAAGAATGAAGCTGGAAGAACTTGTGGAAAGTAAAAAGCGGATCGTTGTTTGGGGGGCAGGGTCCAAAGGAGTTGCTTTTTCAAATATAATGGAATTAAACCAGTTTGTTCCTTTTCTGGTTGATATTAATTCAAAAAAGTGGGGTAAATATGTTGCGGGTACCGGGCAACAGATCATTTCCCCTAATTCACTCAGAAAGTACCAGTCCGAGATTGTAATCATACTGAACCCGCTTTATCTCGAGGAAATCCAAAATACCCTTGTAGAGCTTGGGTTGAGCGCAGAGATATTGGTTGGGTAAAATGTCAAGATTGCGTTTAGATCTAAAACAGGGATTGGATAAAACACAGATTTTGATGATTGATTTTGTCTGTGTTTTTGCCACAATCATTTTGTGGAATATCAACCGGGACTTAACCTGGCAGCCTGTAATATTCTTATTGCTCCCAATTTATCTGCATATAGTCTATCAATGTCCTGTACCAAAACCAGATTTTCGCAAGATCATTCCGGTACTTATTATTTTGGTAGCCGCGGGAATTTCCGCGAAAATATCGCATGAGCCACAAAACGCGGCAGAGAAGTTTTTTGTAGTTCTGGGAGCCTGTATTCTGTTTGGGGTTGTTGCCATCCAGCCGGTTGAAAACATCCATAAGATGATTGTATTGGCAGGCATTTTCGGTGGATTATGGACAATATTCTACTTGCTAACACAACGCTGGGATTTGCGTGTTGTAGATTTGGGTTTTGTCAATGCGGTTGTCACGAAATGGGAATCTGTGCGCCCTGAGCTCTTTGCAGCTTCGATACAGAATGAAGATATCCTTGGCGGTACATTGGCAATATTTTCACCGCTGTTGATTTCGGTTTGGGTCCTGCGGCGTAAGTATTTTGCATTATCCGGTAAATTGTTGGTATCGGTGACCCTGGGTTTAATACTTTTTGGTGTTTTTATAAGTGGTTCAAGACCTGCCTGGGCTGGATTGATTCTTTCGATTGCATTTTATAGTTTTTTGTTTTTTTCTTTTTTTGCAAAACCGGAAACGCGAAAACGATCCGCTGTATTGGGAGCTTTTTTCATTGTATTGTTGCTTATTGTGGGTGGATTATCCAACTTTAAAGAAAGCAGCGCTTTACTGGGAAACACGACATTAAGTTTTGCCAGTTTAAATGAACGCCAGTCATTGTACCAACAGATAGGTTACCTTGTGCGAGATTTTTTCTTTACTGGAGGTGGTTTAGCTTCTTTTCCTGGTCTTTATTCCAGTTATATATTGAAAATCCATAATTTGTATCTATCGTATGGACACCATCTGTATTTAGACCTGTGGTTGGAGTTAGGTGTTTTGGGCGTTGCGGGGTTTGCTTTCATGATCTTGCAAAGTTTCATTGCGGGCTTGGCAAGCTATAGAGAAACTGAAGATGTTGTTCACGGGATATTATTGATTGGTGTATTAAGCAGCCTGGTGGTGCTTTTGTTTTCGGGTTTTTATGAAGACCCGTTATTTGGTTTGAAAGGTACGGTGTTTTTTTTATTTATACCCGGAATAGTCTCGGCGTTAGATCGTGACGCAGGGTGTAATAAAAAAAACGCCGAGTCGGTAAATCATTCCGCGAAACAAAGAAGGTTGCGAAACTTGTTTGTAGGCGGCGTTTGTATCGCGATATTTGGAATTCTTTTGGTACTTGAAAGGAATACTTTGTTGGCGAAATGGTATTCTAATCTTGGGGCTGTGGCGTTGGCAAAGGTGGAATTGAGTGGATGGCCTGAACAGGCACCTGGCGAATTTGCTGATTTGGACACCCTATCCGCTGATAGATATTTCGAGAAAGCGCTTCAATATGATCCGGAAAATTGTACTTCGAATTATAGACAAGGCATTATTGCGTTTCGAAGACAAGAGTTCAGCGTTGCGCAGAGTTATCTAGAAAAGGCGTTACAAAAAGAGCCTGAACATGCAGGAATACGCAAGTATCTTGCGTATAGTTATGCCTGGTCAGGGGATAAGGGCAATGCGTATCGGCTCTTTCAAAATATACCGGAGGCAAGACAAGAGCTTCAAACATATAGCAACTGGTTGGAAACGATTGGCGAAACTGGACTTGCGAATATTGCGATATCACTGGCTGAGCGATTGGAATAAAATTGTTGGTGCATGGCTGTGCAAATAAAAACGACCATCGGAAATCAGGGTGTGGATATGAAAATCATAAAAACAAAAATACCAGACGTCAAATTGATTGAAATAAAAGTGTTTGGAGACGAAAGAGGATTCTTCATGGAAACTTATCAGCGACAAAGGTATGCTGAAGAGGCTGGTATTTCAGAGGAATTTGTCCAGGATAATCATTCAGGCTCCAGACGGGGAACGCTTCGAGGACTGCATTACCAGGTAAAAAAGCCGCAAGGGAAGCTTGTGAGGGCAATAGCCGGGAAGATATTTGATGTGGCCGTGGATATTCGCCCCGATTCGACAACTTTTGGGGGTTGGATTGGTACAATTTTGGATGCTGAAGAGCGCAAGCAACTCTGGATTCCGCCAGGTTTTGCCCATGGTTTTTATGTGATGAGCGATTGGGCGGAGGTGGAGTATAAAACCACAGCCCTTTATGCGCCAGGATTGGAAAGAACAATTCTGTGGAATGATGAAGATTTGGCGATTGAATGGCCAATCAATACTGGCGAATTACCAATTGTCTCGGTGAAAGATTCTAATGGATTGCGGTTTCGAGAAGCAGAATTATATTAGGAGGTGTTTATGAAAGGGATCATTCTGGCAGGTGGAAAAGGGACTCGATTACACCCATTGACAATCAGTATCAGCAAGCAATTGCTGCCAGTCTATGATAAACCGATGATTTACTATCCGCTTTCTATGTTGATGCTATCCGGTATACGCGAGGTGCTGGTAATCAGCACACCTGAGAGTTTACCCCTGTTCAGGGAGCTGCTAGGCAGTGGCACAAGATGGGGGATGAGGTTTGATTATGCGGAGCAGGCGGAACCGAAGGGACTGGCAGATGCTTTTATCGTGGGTGAAAGCTTTATAGGAAACGATTCGGTTTGTTTGATACTGGGCGATAATATATTTTATGGGCGTGGACTGGCAAAAGGACTTCAATCAGCGGCGAGATTGACGAAAGGCGCGATCATTTTTGCTTATCCGGTCATTAATCCATCCCGCTATGGCGTGGTTCAGTTTGACCAACATGGGCGTGCGATCAGTATTGAGGAGAAACCTCAGAAGCCAAAGTCAAAATACGCGGTGCCAGGGGTGTATTTTTATGATTCGAAAGTGGTCGAAATAGCCAAAAACCTTAAACCCTCTCCAAGAGGTGAATTGGAAATCACAGATTTGAACATGGTTTATCTTCAGCAAGGTGAGCTAAATGTAGAAGTCCTGGGAAGAGGCGTAGCGTGGCTGGACGCGGGGACACATGAATCGCTTTTGCAGGCCGCAAATTTCATTCAAACAGTTGAGGAACGCCAAGGATTGATGATATCCTGCCCTGAAGAAATCGCGTATCGAATGGGGTTCATTGACCTGAGTCATCTGGAAAACTTGGTAGAGAATCTGCCAGAAAATACTTACAAGGATTATTTAAAACGATTTCTTGAGGATTTGGAATGAGACCGCGAATATTGCTGTTGGGTAACACAGGGCAATTAGGATGGGAACTTGATCGTTCGTTAAGGATCCATGGCGAAGTGATTGCCGCGGATTATCCCGTGATCAATTACCAGGAATTAAAGTCGCTGCAAGCGTTTGTTTTGGATGCAAAACCAGATGTGATCTATAACGCGGTGGCGTATACCGCGGTGGACCGTGCTGAGTCAGAAATCGAGCTGGCTAAAATGGTGAATGTGGAAGCCCCTGAGTTGCTGGCTGGGCTGGCAAAGAAGATGGGAGCGGTTTTGATCCATTATTCAACGGACTATGTGTTTGATGGAAAAAAAGGGTGGCCTTACCGAGAAGACGATATCGCAAAACCGCTCAATGTGTATGGGCAAACGAAACTGGATGGCGAAAGGGTCATTCAGCAGATTGGTGGAGATTATTTGATATTCCGTACCAGTTGCGTTTACAGCCTCAGACGGGATTCATTCGTGACTAAAGTGTTGAAGTGGTCCCGGAACCATGAGGTGATCAAAATTGTATCGGATCAGATTGGCAATCCGACTTGGGCACGGATGCTGGCAGAAATCTCTTCACAGATTTTGGGTGACCTTTCAAGCGAGGCATTAAAAGGTGCGCTTAAAGAAAAGAGAGGGGTTTACCATCTTGCGGGAGATGGCATTGCGAGCAGGTATGATTGGGCCTTGAATGTGTTGGAATTTGACACGGAGAAAGACAAACAGGTTGTCAAAGAAATACTGCCAGCCAAATCAGATGAGTTTACTACTTCGGCAGAAAGACCTGAATTTTCGGCTCTGGATTGTGAAAAATTTAAAAACGTTTTTGGTTTGTCACTACCAGACTGGAAAATTTCCCTTAGGCTGGCTATGCAATCTTAGACAAATGCCTGAAAGCTATGGTGTTTGAGACCATGATTTGTACCAAACAATGAAATCTTTTATATTTAGTACTCCATCTTCGTTAACATCCTCTGAAATTTGGCTTTGCTGAACTAACGCAATCCAATTTTCTGAATCAAGACTATTTACCTGTCCATCCCTGTTTAAGTCTGCGGGGATGGATGCTTTAAGTAAGGCGACCAGGTTTTGAATGCGAAACAAATCAAAACTACCATAATCTTCGAAAGTCCAGGGTAGAAATGGGGCCAATTCTTCAAAATTGTAATTCAGGATATAGGCTTTAGCCTGGAAAATATCACTGGCTGCTACCGGAGAAAAGCTCTCATCTTCGTACCCGCTGATTCCCGACGAATGACTGTAATCGCTCATATACCAGGTAGGTGAGGTGTATTCAATGGCCGCAACATAATCGTGTAACTCATCGTATAAAACTTGCTGAATATATTCATTAATCTCGGAGTAAAACGGATGGAACCCAATTAACTGATAAGGCTGCAACAAATAACGGGGAGATTCATACTGGATATTTAAGACCCCGTCTTCTCTTTGTATAAAATAAACCTGACGATAATCGTTATCCTTGTCATAATACCCTTCAACCGGGATTGGTTCCACGTCCAAGAGGTAACCCCATTCTTCCCAGTTGTCCAAATCCTGCCGGCGAAGCTCTCCGGTGTCATATAAGCTTCTGACATATTTCCCCCAATAAATTTTTTTATCAAGCATTTTTGATAAAAATGCGTCAGCGGTTTGTTGAGTAATAACATCGTTGGCTTGTCGGGCAATTTCGCGCATGGCAAAGGTTGCCCCAATTTGCAAATTGGAGTTGAAAGTCCCAGCGTGCCACTCGGGGAATAGAAAATATCCGGTTTCTTCATCCCAAAAAGGTTCAAATCCTTGAAATAAGCCGGCTATGAATTGATAATTTTGGAGAATAGTTTCCCAGTCACCAGTTTTCTCAGCGTATTTATAAAGCGCATAGATCCTTTCAGCGGTGAGGTTGGGATTGCTCCAGAACCAGCCCGCTTGAATTCCACCTCTCTCACAAGGGTCTATTAAAGATTGGGTGTCATAATCCAGACAGGCCCAACGGTATTCATAGAAATGCGGGTTCAACAAATATCCGGTAACCTCTATTTGCAGGTAAGATTTTAATTTTGTTGCGTTGGTCTGGCTGAGGAAAGGCAGTGTTTCTGATAATGTGGTTACCACCTCGCCATTGTGCCAGAAAGTGCCAAAAATTGTGTTCCACGACCAGAACCGGCTGGCCGGATCGATATGGACATTACTCTTGATGATCTCCGAGATACGTTCATTTAGTTCTGCAGTAAAATCATTTCTTGTTAAATCTGGTTTTAAGACTTGCATAGGATCAAAATTTCCATAATCTTTCACAGGTACAACACTTTCAGAAGTAAGGGCATAAACATGACCCCAAGCTGTATAATACGCGTCGTTTCCGGCGACAACTACCGGGCTGGCGGCATCTGCGGCTCCTGCGAAAGCTACTGGAGTGGAAGAGGAAAATCTTAAAAAGTGCTTTTGTAACCCACCGAAAACGACATTAGTTCGCATTTCGCTGAATTCCAGCGGGGCGCTGGATACAGTGAAGGTGTTGCCATAAACATTCGCGTTGAGGCGTTTTGTCTCAACATTGTAGTAGCCGATATCCTCGCTCATGGTTTGAAAATAACGTTGTCCAATTAATGTTGGCCTACCGACTTCATCATACCTTGGTGAAAATTCATTTTGCAGGGCAATTTGCGTATAGCGTCCGGTTTGCAACTCCATTTTCCATAAACGAACATCGTGGACTAGCGCATGATCCCCTCCACCTCCTGTCGCTGGAAAATAGGCATTGCCTTTAGAATCGATGACTGGCATTATCTCTCCCCAATATGGGATATATAGCGGCGTAAAGAGGGTTGGGTCGTTTTGCGGATTCCAGAGATCATCACCAGTTTGCGCATTAAAAAAGTAAAGGGACCGTCTGTTGGGAAATTGGGTGTAATAATCTGACCAGGCTTTGAGCACAATTTCTGCTGGTTGAATGGTGTCTTGCAGGATTTCTGGCAAGTTTTCCAGGGGTTCGGAATACTCCGCGCCTGGTTTTCGCGTGGAGAAAATAACCACGCCATTAGCGTGTACAATGTAATTTCTTTTGGTGTAAGCTCCATGCATTTGCCGTTCCCAAACAACTTCACCTGCTTGATTAAATGCATACGCGTGATTGTCTCCTGTTGCCACATAAACCAGGCTTGAAGCACTGTTAGACGCCGAGGTTGTTGAAATAGGTCCAGTGGTCAGGAATTTCCATCTCAGTTCGCCGGAGCGGGTATCAAGCGCGTAGAAATGTCCATCCAAACTTCCAATGAACAGGGTGTCCGCGAGTATGGTAGGGGTAGACATGATCGGACCGCCAGTCTCATAATGCCAGATTTCCTCCCCGGTAATCGCGTTGAGACAGTAAAGAGTGCCATTGGTAGAACCGAAGAATATCCTCGATTCATTCTGTACGCTAAAGACGGTAGGCGGATCGGTGATTCCCCAACCTGTTTTATAAACCCATTGAGTTTCACCAGTACTTTTATCCAGCGCAAACATTTTCCCATTCATCAAACCGATGTAAAGCAAGTTGCCAACAATAACCGGCTGCATTTCAACCTCAATGCGTTCCCCTAAAAATTTCTTCCATCTGAGGTTCAGTGTTCCATTGTGCAGAGGTAACTCTTGTGGAGCGGAACCATGCCTCTCAAAGTTACCGGCTTTGGTGAACCAATCCTGCTGAAAATCCTTAGAAGCTTGAGAAAGGACCGGGCGCGGTGGGATCAGCAAACCAGTCAAACATATCATGATTATCATTCTTGTGCAGCAGGTAAAAAATCTTAAGAACAGTTTTTTCATATATAGCGACCCTGATAATATTAAATAGATTATTGCGGTTTAATTTTTATTTTGATAGCCAGGTCTGTTTGTATCTGATCGACAGTTATCCCAATATTTCCGTCGTGGTCAGCCACGGTGTGTTCGATTTTCTGAATATTTCCAGAATATGTATCCCATATTTCTAGTGTGAAATTGGTGTTGGGGATTAATTGAAGAGTAACCACACCTGCCTCTGGTGAAACAGGAGCGTTGTTCCGCCAAGTGTGGTTTATGTTACGTACCCATAAATAACCCATTCCACGTTCCAGATTTTTCTGCCCCAAAACACCAATATTAGGATTGCTGCTGCTTGCCTGAGCATTTGAAAAACCACCCTTATTCAAAGGGATTTCTTTGATGAATAGAGAAAAAGGTCGGGATATCGTTTCGCGTTGGAACGCGCTGAGATGTTCGCTCCACCAATAATTCGGCGCAAAAAACACCTCCGGACTGAGTTGAGACCATAACATATTGTGATACCAGATGCCGGGGTTGGTATTTTCAAGCAGTGAAAACAGATCAGATCCCGGGGTGAACAGGCCAATTTCACCGCTGATGATTGGTTTGTTGATTTTTTGCTCGTATATATTTTGCTGCGTTTTTAATAACCAGGATGTCGCATCATGACTCGCAATTGAATCCGGGTCCGCATACAGGTGGAAATCAGCGTAATCCAGATCCGGGTAGAGGGTGTCGTTTTTCCAGAGCTCCAGTTCCCAACCCGACCAAAAAGAGGTCGTTGCCAGGTGGGGATGTGCATCGTTTTCATGCATAAATTGAGCAAAGTCATTGGCCATTTGATAATGGTTGAGATCGTGCGGAGGACCCTCATTGATCAATTCCCAAGAATGAACTGCTGTTGAATAACCCCAACGGGCGATGAGATAACGCCACCATTGCTCTAATAACCACCGCGACTTTGTGTTTTTAGACTGAAAGTAACCATCTCCATTATTGTGAAAGAAGCCATATTGGGTAAGATGATTGTTAATCCAATCCCGCTTGTCATGTACAACGAATTTGAAAAAGATCTGATTTTGTTCCCCTTGATCAATGAGATTGTCAAAGTACAAAGCGGGTTTTGAAGAGATATAAGTGTGTAAATCGGATTTTGAATTTATAATGAGTTCTTCGCCCAATAGTCCATTGGGCAAAATTTCTCTGATTGAGAACTGATCGATAAATACTTCACCGCTTCTAACATTATCCACAAAAAGACTGAGATATGGAGTCGCGAAGAATGATTCTTGACCTGAATGGTATGTTGCCAGAACAGTATGCCAATCACGGTCATTTTGTATTGAGGGAATGAGAGAGGGAATAGAGCGAAGCGATGCTTCCAGGTTGCTGGAAGGCCAGCCGTGTCTTTTTATCATAAATCCATAAGGGGCTTCCGGTTCGACAGGTCCAGTGATGTTTTGAGTCTTTAATCTTATTTTGACGAGATAATCTGTGTTGGCTTTGAATTTTGGGCCATTTATCTCAGTGTTTGGCCAACCAATCCAAATTCGTTTTGCTTCTGGGTAGTAAATCGCCTGTGAAAGTTCATGTCCTGGAAAGTGCTCTTCAAAGGACAATTGCGAATCAAATCCTTCATTCCCCATTGTTTTTGAAGAAGAAACCCACCGCGCGAAGTTTGAGCTGTAAACCCCTTTGCCAGCAAGCCAGATGCGTGAAAAATTCAAACCTGATGAAAGATTCTTTTTTAGATTTTCCTCATAAGCCGGTCCGGTTGGCCAAAACAGAGTTTTATTTGAAAATTCAAAATATCTTGGGTCTGCCTGGCTTACCTTTATGTAGCCAGGTTTATCAGGAGCTGTTGCAAGAAAATCCCCCGCGAATTGGATTGTTTCTCCTGAGGAATCCTTGACATAAATATAGCATCGGTATTTCCCTGTTTTTTGCGGAGAGAATCGAATCACCCATTTTCCTTCTGGTGTTTCATGGTAGTGGCTATTGATTATTTCAACGTTATTTGTGAAGAAGCCAGGTTGTTTGTAGATTGAACCATCTTGGTGTAAGAATCTCCCTTCAACTGAGACACCAGTTTGCGCCTGGACCCCGGCTGGTGGCTTCTCCTCGTAGGTGAACAAGGGGGTTTCAGCAGTAGTAAGCAGGTTGAACTGGACCTCAAATTTTTCATAGACAGAGATTTCAGCGCTGTTTATGGAAATATTGAGGATCTCCGGGTTGTCAATTTCCCTTAGAATTTCCAGTTTTTGAGTCGCAATTGCGCCAAGGTTGTCTGTGGCTGTAAATAAGATGGTGTTTGTGCCAGGTTTCAGGCTGACCTTTCCGCTCGACCAGTTGATAATTGAGTTTGGAATAATATCAACAAAACCGGCTATATCCGTGTTGATATTGTCCCAAACCAGACTAAAAATCTGTCTGCCGCTCGAAGCAAACGCTTTACCGGTTATTTCTATCTCTGAAGTAGTGGTGGATAAAGTATCGCCGGGAGAATCGAAAACAATGATTGGTGACAATCTGTCCGAGATAGTTACTTCCAACCTTTGATTATAAATGCCACCGTCATTGTCAACGGCGGTCAGACTAACTTCATATTCACCTCGTTTGAGATAGGTGTGAGTTGGGTCTGAGATTGTAGAGGACGACCCATCACCAAAGTCCCAGAAAAAGTAGGAAATTGCGCCATCCACATCTTCTGCATTTGAAAAAAACTGGATTGGGGATTGTACAGAGGCACTATTTGTTTTACTTTTGGGGTCAATTGCCGGATTCGCGTTTTCAGTTTTAACAAACAACTTGAAATCGTCAAAGTATATTTCAATATTTTCGATGGGGCCGAAAGCACCAAAACTAATACGAATTGTCTCGGTTTTTGGAGTGAACGTCAGAGCTACTTTATGCCAGTTGTACTGAGTGTACAGTTCGTGTAAATGGGTCATTGCGGAAATTTCATTCCAATCCTGGTCCTTTACCGAGATATGATCATACCCCCAATCATCATTGCTAAAACTATTCCATTTGAACCAGGCCGTGAGTGTATACTGGGTTCCAGGAATAACCTTGATCCACTCCTGATATGCTTCTTTTTTGTTTATTTTGACGCTGTAATTCCCATGATGTGACACCCGGTCTGAAAGGTTGCTTTGATCGATTCCTTTCCAGGGTGATACAGTATCAGCCTCAAAGCTGCCGTTAAGGATTATATTTTCATCAAACTGGGGCAAGTTAGTATCTTGACCCCACAAGTTTACAGGATTAATGTTGTTCAAAGATATTAATAATGCCAATAAGAAAAAATGCCCCTTTCTCATAATACCAGTCTACAAAATTTGGTTATGTTAATCAATGAGGTTTACTGGTTTGTATTAGCAAGGGGCTTACACAGTGAATTGTTTTGAGTATCGTATAGGATTTATAATAATGTTGTATCAGGAAAAATATTGGAGACAAAAATAATGAACATAAAAAGAACAATTGTGATTGTGCTGGACGGGGTAGGCGTGGGCGAAGCACCCGATGCAGATGAGTTTGGTGATAAGGGGAGTAATTCTCTTGGAAATACTTCGCGGGCTGTTGGCGGACTGAATCTGCCGTATATGGAAGAAATTGGACTCGGAAATATCACTGAAATTGAAGGCGTGCCACCGAGGACAGACACCCGTGGGGCCTATGGAAAAATGCGGGAGAAGTCCAATGGAAAAGACTCAGTTACTGGTCATTGGGAATTGATGGGGATCTACACACAGAAACCCTTTCCAACTTATCCAAATGGATTTCCACCAGAAGTTCTTGATGAGTTTACTCGTCTGACTGGCCTTGAAGTTCTGGGGAATAAGGCGGCTTCCGGAACTGATATCATCAAGGAGTTGGGCGTTGAACACATGAAAACTGGAACGCCTATTGTTTACACTTCGGCAGACAGCGTTTTCCAGATTGCGGCTCACGAAGAGGTTATACCGGTCGATCAATTGTATAAATTATGCGAAATTTCCAGAGAAATGCTAAAAGGGAAGCATGCGGTTGGGCGGGTGATAGCCAGGCCTTTCGTCGGTTCGAACCCGGAAGATTTCGCACGGACCAGTCGCAGGCATGATTATCCCTTGATGCCTCCATCACAGACAATGATGGACAAATTGCTTATGGCGGGACATAAAGTATATGCCACCGGGAAGATAGATGATTTGTTTGGGCATCGGGGCATTACACAAACGAATCACACAGTTGACAATAATGAAAGCACCGAGGGTTTGATCCGGTTTTTAGGTGAAGATTTTTCCGGACTGATTTTTTCGAATCTGATCGAGTTTGATATGATCTATGGCCATCGAAATGACCCTCGTGGATACGCGGATAAATTAGAGGCCTTTGACCAATATATCCCGAAAATTCGAGAAAAGATGCGGCCTGGTGATGTCGCAATGATTGTGGCTGATCATGGTGTGGACCCAACCACAAAAAGCACAGATCATTCTCGAGAGTATATCCCGCTGCTTGTGTTTGGCCCGCAAGTTAGAGACGGAGTCAATCTGGGTGTTCGGGATACTTTTGCGGATGTGGCTGCTACAATCGCTGAGATCTTTTCTTTAGCCCCCCCGGAAATTGGAGAGAGTTTTCTGGGGCAAATTGTTTAGTTAATTGTTTATTGATGTGTGCAAGAAGCTGCGCTTAGTAATTCAAGGCGCAGCTTCTTGATTTTGTAAAAATCAGGGTCTGATGTGATAATCGCCCTGCACAACCCACTTGTACGTGGTCAATTCCTGGAGTCCCATAGGGCCGCGTGCGTGCAGACGTTGGGTTGAGATTGCGACCTCGGCGCCCAACCCAAATTCTCCGCCATCCGTAAAACGGGTGCTGGCATTTACGTATACCGCCGCGGAGTCAACTTCATTGAGGAAGCGGGCAGCATTATCCTCGTTGTTGGTAAGTATGCCATCGGAGTGAAAAGTTGAGTGCTGGTCAATGTGATGAACGGCTTCTTCAAAATTTTGAACGATTTTAATCCCAAGTACCAACGAGAGCCATTCGGTATCAAAATCGCCTTCTTGAGCCAGGGAGACAAAATCAGTAAAACGCTCCTCAAGGAGAGTATAGCTCTTTTTATCCAGCTTGAAAGTGACACCTTTCTGGGACAATGTCTCGATTAATTTGGGCAGGAATTCCTTTGCAATTTTTCTGTGAACCAGTACGGTGTCCAGCGCATTGCAAACCGTTGGACGCTGGGTTTTAGCGTTTTGAATCACCTGAATAGATTTATTGAGATCAGCCGTTTCATCGACAAAGAGATGACAGATGCCAATACCGCCGGTAATCACTGGAATCTGGCTGTTTTCTCTGCAAAATTTGTGTAATGAAGCTGAACCTCTGGGGATAAGCATATCGATATATTGGTGAAGTTTAAGCAGTTCAAGGACCTTTTGCCGGTCGATATCATCCACAAACTGGACAATGTCAACAGGAAACTCGTGACTTTTGGCTGTTTCTTGAATCAGTGAAACAATTGCCCGGTTGGAGTGAATGGTATCACTGCCGCCGCGAAGGATGATTGCGTTTCCAGTCTTTATCCCGAGCCCGGCAACATCAATGGTCACATTTGGGCGTGATTCATAGATGACAGCGATAACTCCGAGAGGAACGCGCTTTTTACTGAGCTTTAATCCGTTTGGCAAGGTTTGGCTTTCAAACGAGGCGCCAATTGGGTCGGGTAATGAGGCAATGCTCTTCAATCCGGAAGCCATGTTTTCAATTCTTTCAGGGTTTAATTTAAGGCGATCAATGAAGGCGGCGTTTTTACCTGTGTTTTGACTGTTAGCAATATCCGTTTGATTGGCTGCTAGAAGTTTTTCCTGGGATTTTAACAATTGGTCGGCCAGACCTTCCAGGAGTCTGTTTTTTTGTAGTGTGGGCATTTGCGCCAGCGTTTTTGCCGCTTTTCGTGCCCGTATGCCCATATTCTCCAAGGTATTCATAATCTTTATCCTGTTTATAGTGGCTATAAAATCAACATATTGTTGTGGTGGACAACCTCGTTCCCGAAATTGTAATTCAGAATATGATCGATTTGATCGGAATGAAGCTGCTTGATTTTTTCTGTTTCAACAGAAGAGTAATTTACGAGTCCAATCGCAATTCTTGTTCCGGCAGAATCACAGATTAAAACCGTGTCACCTCTTTCAAAGCTGCCGTTAACTTCCGTGACACCAACCGGCAATAAACTCCCTCCCTGGCGAAGGGCATGAATAGCGCCCTGGTCTATGTGGATTTTGCTTGAGTTTTTGATCCCCGACAGAATGTAACGTTTTCGTGATTCCAGTTGAGAAATCACCGGGAGGAAATGAGTGCCAATACGATTACCAGAGATGATTTTTAGAATTACATCCGGCTCATCACCTTTGGCAATAACCACGCGTGTTCCAGATCGCCTGGCAAGATCAGCTGCCTGTACTTTGGTGACCATTCCACCGGTACCTTGCTCGCTACCAGATCCCCCAGCGGCATCCCAGATAATTTTTGGAATATCTGGTTCCGCAATCTCATGAATCAGTAGGGCGTCTTTGTTTTGCCGTGGATCAGATGTGAATAAACCGGGTTGATCTGTAAGCAGAATCAGCAGATCTGCCCCGACCAGATTGGAAACCAGCGCGGATAAATTATCGTTATCGCCTACTCGAATTTCTTCTGTGGCAACGGTATCATTCTCATTGATAACAGGAATGATATCGTTGAGTAATAGCGCTTCCAGGGTGTTGTGAGCGTTAAGGTATCTTTTGCGATCAGACAGGTCTTCTCGGGTGAGAAGAACCTGTGCGACATTTTTTTCATACATACCAAAAATTTGCGTATAGATGCTCATCAGGCGTGGCTGACCTATCGCTGAAAGCATCTGTTTAAAGGGAATTAGTTTTGTTAGTTGAGGTTGGGTGAGAATCTCTTTGCCAGCTGCCACAGCCCCAGAGGAAGTAATAATCAATTCGTGCCCTCTGGAATGCAAAGTGGATATTTGGCGAATTAACTCAATCAGTTGGGGAAGAGAGACATTTGAACTTCCCGCGGTTAAGGTTGAAGTGCCTATCTTGACTACAATTCTCTTATAGATCATCAATGGTACTCACGTATGTTCAGAAATTATTATTTGTGTAAAAGCTGCCATGGCAGAACAAGGAACAGATGACTAATGCCGGAAATGGCGAATGCCGGTGAAAACCATGGCAATGCCCGCTTTGTCAGCCGCTTCAATGGATTCAGCATCGCGGATTGAACCACCAGGTTGGATGATTGCTGTAATACCAGATTGGCTGGCTAGTTCAACAGAATCGGGAAATGGGAAAAAGGCGTCTGAAGCCATCACGGATCCGCTTGCTTTTTCAGAAGCTCGTTCAATGGCCATCCGGACACAATCCACTCTATTGGGCTGCCCGCCACCTATGCCAACTGTGGCTTGGTTTTTGGCGAGTAATACAGCGTTTGATTTTACAAATTGACAGGCTTTCCAGGCAAATTTAAGACTTGTCCACTCGTCCGAAGAGGGCGCTCTTTTTGTCACCACTCGAAATTCTGTGCCGGCGGGATCAGAAAAATCGATTTCTTGCTTCAGCAATCCTTCATTAATAGTCCGAATTTCAAAACGAGGGTTCACAGACAGGTCTGGCATCTCGATTAACCTACATTTCTTTTTTGCGCTCAGGGTTTCCAGTGCTTCTGAAGAGAAACCAGGCGCAATAATACACTCTACGAAAAGGTTTTTTAACTCGTTAGCGGTCTGGTCATCAAAAAGCTGGTTGCTGGCAACAATCCCGCCAAATGCTGAGACCGGATCGCTGGCTAAAGCATCCTTGAAAGCAGTGGCTAATGAAGTGTTTGAAGCGATCCCACAAGGTGAAAGGTGTTTGACAATGCAAATGGTTGGCTCCTGAAAGCTAACTACCGCGCGCCATGCTGCATCCAGGTCGAGTAAATTGTTATAGGATAATTCTTTGCCCTGGAGCAATTTGCCCCCCAACGGGCCTTTGTTTGGGGTGAATGTGTAGAGTTCAGCGGTTTGATGTGGATTTTCACCGTACCGCAGTGTCCTTTCCAGGAAAGTGTGAATTTTCAAGGATTTCTGACCTGATAGATATTCGGCTATCGCTAAATCGTATTTTGCGGTCTGGGCAAAGCCTTTGATAGCCAGCTCTTTTCGTCGTTCCTGAGTTAGGCTATTGCTTCGTATTTCTTTGATGATAATGGCGTAGTCCGCAGGGTCACATGCCAGGATGACGCGAGCATGATTTTTCGCTGCTGCCCGAATAAGCGCCACACCCCCAATGTCAATTTGTTCAATGGCCTCCTCAAATGAGGAAAAACTGTTTTGAATAGTTTTTTCAAAAGGATACAGGTTGACCGCAACCAGGTTAATATATTCCCAACCCTGTTTTGTGATTTCCTCCAGATCCGCAGCGCTTTCCCTGGCTAGAATCCCACCATGTATCGCGGGATGCAATGTTTTCACTCGTCCGCCAAGAATTTCCGGTGAGTTGGTGTATTCGCTTACTTCTGTCACTGAAATTCCATTTGCACGTAACGCTTTTGCCGTGCCGCCCGAAGCCAGCAAGGTATAACCGATTTCCAATAAGTCTTGAGCGAATTCAATGAGACCGGTCTTATCGTAAGTTGATAGTAGTGCGGTTGGCATAAAAGGGCTCCTTCGCATATTTTATGTATTTGTATAAAAGTCAGACAATTTTATTATCATCGTCAACGTGAATTATTCTGGGTTTCAGGTTTAAAATTTCTTCTTGGGTGAGCCAACCAAAAGACATGATGATCACCTTATCGCCTGGTAGAGCCAATCTGGCGGCAGCGCCGTTCAACAGGATTTCGCCTTTTTCTGCTTCTCCTGGTATGGCATAAGTCTCAAACCGAACTCCGTTATTAAGGTTTACTACCTGAACCTGTTCCCAGGCATGAATTTGAGCTGCGTCAATCAGTATTTTGTCTATGGTTATTGATCCAGGATAATTCAAATCGCAACCCGTGATAACTGCATGATGGATTTTTCCAACCAACATTTTTTGATCATGTGAACACCTGATGTCGTGAAAAAATTTTACTGCCTGCAATTATAACAATCAAACTTGCTTTTCAGGAAATCCGGTTTATGTGCAGAGAGGTTGTGGATATTTGGGGTGAGATGAATCTACACAATACTATTGAGTTTCTGGTCATATTATTTCATCCATAAGGATTAATCAATTCAGGCATTCTTTCGGAGGGAACAGTACCGATAGCCCGGTATACTGCTTTTGTATGAAGAAAATAATTTTTTTAAATTTGTATTGTGCAAAAATTCACAAATATTATTTGTAGTTTACAACATTTGGATTAAGGAGATCGAAATGACAAATACTGGCAACAGAGTAAAAGGCAGCAAAGTTGAAAACGCTGTAGCTTTAAAATCAAAAAATGTAATGGATGGCGCCACAACTCTTGATGAATTGGTAGAGGTGATTGCACTTGTCAAAGAAGCACAGGAAGCTTACTCGTTTTACACTCAGGAACAAATTGACGAAATCTTCCGTCAGGCTTCATTAGCAGCTAACGCTGAGCGAATCGGTCTGGCAAAAGCAGCCGTTGAAGAAACCGGGATGGGAATTGTAGAAGACAAGGTGATCAAGAATCATTTTGCTTCAGAGTATATTTTCAATCAGTATAAGGATACCAAAACAATTGGCATCATTGAAACTGACCCATCTTTTGGCACAATTACAATTGCTGAACCGATTGGTGTCCTTTGTGGAATTATTCCGACCACCAATCCAACTTCTACTGCAATCTTCAAAGCATTAATCGCCTTGAAAACTGGTAATGGAATTATTTTTGCTCCGCATCCCCGCGCAAAAAAGTGTACGGTAGAAGCGGCTCGTTTGATAAGAGATGCGGCTGTAAAAGCTGGTGCTCCAGAAAATATTATTGGGTGGATTTCAGAGCCTTCTCTTGAGTTATCAGATTTGTTGATGAAGCACCAGGATATAAACCTCATCCTGGCAACTGGTGGCCCCGGGATGGTTAAGGCAGCCTACTCTTCTGGTAAGCCAGCCATAGGAGTTGGGGCTGGAAACACACCGGCATTAATTGATGAAACGGCTGATATTAAAATGGCTGTGAGTTCCATTTTAATGAGCAAAACATTTGATAATGGCGTGGTTTGTGCTTCTGAACAGGCGATTATCGCCCACAAAGATATTTACTCTGAGGTTAAAGAGGAACTGATGCTGCGCGGCGCGGTATTCTTGAACCCAGAACAGAGAGATCTTCTCAGGCAGGTAATTATTGACCCCAAACGAGGTACAGTCAATCCGGCCATTGTGGGTCAACCAGCTTATAAGGTAGCACAAATTGCAGGTTTTGAAGTGGACGTTAAAACCAAGGTGTTGATTGGCGAGGTCTCTGAAGTGTCCATTGCAGAACCGTTTGCGCTCGAGAAACTCTCACCCTGTTTAGCGATGTACCAGTGCGAGTCTTTTGATGAAGGTGTTGAAATAGCCCATCAGCTTGTAGAAATTGGAGGGATTGGACACACATCTGTTCTGTACACAAACAAATTGAATGAAGGCAGAATTAAAACTTATGGAAGCATTGTGAAAACAGGACGTGTTTTGATCAATATGCCTTCTTCTCAAGGCGCGATTGGTGATATTTACAACTTTAAACTTGCTCCTTCACTTACACTGGGCTGTGGAAGTTGGGGTGGTAATTCTGTGAGTGAGAACGTGGGTGTAAAACATCTGATCAATTTGAAGACTGTCGCGGAGAGACGAGAGAATATGTTATGGTTCAGAGTGCCGCCAAAGATCTATCATAAATATGGCTGTCTACCGGTAGCTTTGCAAGATCTCAAAGGAAAAAAGCGTGCGTTTATTATCACTGATGACATTCTTTTCAGTTTGGGATATGTTGAAAAAGTGACACGGATTCTTGAACCACTGGGTATTGATTGCGAATGCTTCCACCAGGTTAAGCCGGACCCAACTCTTACAACTATATACGAGGGCCTGGATATTATGCGTGCCTTCAAGCCTGATGTAATCATCGGTTTGGGTGGTGGGTCGCCAATGGATGCCGCCAAGATCATGTGGCTGCTGTATGAACACCCAGAAGTCAAATTTGAGGGGCTGGCACTGCGGTTTATGGATATTCGCAAACGGATTTACGAGTTCCCGAATATGGGTAAAAAAGCCATTATGGTAGCGATCCCCACCACTTCTGGAACGGGTTCTGAGGTCACCCCATTCTCTGTAGTCACCGATGACCGGACCGGGCAGAAGTACCCAATAGCAGACTATGCGTTAACTCCAAATATGGCTATTGTAGATTCTGAGCTGGTTATGTCGATGCCAAAAGGTCTGACAGCGGCATCGGGTATTGACGCTGTGACACATAGCCTTGAAGCGTTTGTTTCGGTTCTTTCGACAGATTACACCAATGGTTTAGCGCTTGAGAGTCTGAGAATCTTGTTCAAGTACCTGCCAGTTGCCTATAAGAACGGAACAGAGGATTTTCACGCCAGAGAAAAAGTGCATGACGCAGCTTGCATGGCAGGTATGGCGTTTGCCAACGCATTTTTAGGAATTTGTCATTCAATGGCTCACAAATTGGGTGCGTCTTTCCATGTGCCGCATGGTGTAGCGAACGCGCTTCTCATAAACGAGGTGATCAAATTCAACGCGACGGATGTCCCAACCAAACAGACTGCTTTTCCACAGTACGAATATCCCACCGCAAAAGCCCGCTATGCGCGAATCGCTGATTATCTTGGGCTGGGTGGAAAAACAGATGATGAAAAGGTGAATAACCTTGTCAATGCCATTGAGGAATTGAAACAGGAGCTGGATATTCCGGCCAGTATCAAACAGTGCGGCGTGGACGAAAAAAGGTTTCTAGAGGAATTGGACCGGCTGTCTGAGCAGGCTTTTGATGATCAGTGCACTGGTGCGAATCCGAGATATCCGTTGATTTCTGAAATTAAAGAGATTTATCTGAAAGCTTTCTACGGAAAGTAAAGATCAGTCCAATACTTTATGAACAATAAAAGAACAGCTCCTTTATGGGGCTGTTCTTTGTTGTTTCTGAACCAATCCAGATCGCAAACTATCCGTACACCAGTAACAAATTGAGTTAAATTGCGCTGTTAGATCTGAGCTGGACTGAGATATATTCACTCTTCACCCGCAACCAGGGCTTTGGTTTCAGGTAAAACCTTATTCATGCAGCGAACCATTTCCCCCCAAGACATAATACCTTCCTTGTTGATTCGTTTGTGATCAGTGGCAGGCATAAGTTTATTATCAGATCATCGATTGACTCTCCATCCGCCAGAGGATACCTTTGTTGAATGATTGTATCTATATCTAAAAGCTATTTCTATTATCAAAGTTCAAATCTTGATTGATCGTTTTACTTCCATTGTGGATAAAATGGATTGACCTTCGTAAGGCTGATGTTGTTTATTTTTTTGGATTCAACCTGGTGATTTAATGTTTCTGACAAGGTGAACTTACCGGGGAAGCATGTTGTGAGAATCTATTATTTTGTAAAATTAGAATATTGCGTGTTAACAAATATTACGATGACAACCACAGATCTAAACCCATTTGAGTTGTGCCGTTGATTTTGTGGTAATGGATACACGGCATCCTGCCAAGTTTCGGGGCGGTTTCCAAAGA
>ENA-ORXD01001057-ORXD01001057.1-sediment-metagenome-genome-assembly--contig:-NODE-1057-length-26239-cov-4.764315_pt1 | contig 26239 bp, 34 predicted proteins | sample MGYA00237862_ERZ511471 | MGnify/ENA metagenome assembly ERZ511471 | reverse complement strand
CTACTCTGTTCTCGAACGTACCAACAAGGGGGATGGCGACATCACCGAATGGATATTGTGGTTTTTGAACTGCATGTCCAGAGCCATTTTGCGGTCAAACGAGTTGTTGACCAATGTCATGCAAAAATCCCGCTTTTGGCAACACCATGTCCAGACGGAAATCAACGAGCGGCAGCGCAAAGTCATCACCAGGCTGCTTGACTCAGGTCCCGATGGTTTCGAAGGGGGGATGACGAACCGCAAGTACGCTGGCATAGCGCATGTGAGTCGAGCGACGGCTCAGAGAGAATTGGCGGACCTGGTTGAAAAGGGTGTGCTTCGCATGAATGAGGGAGGCGGCAGAAGCGTGAGCTATAGCCTCTGTTGGGAAGATTTCGTTGAAAGAGTCGAATAGTCGGCATAATTGACTCATGACCTGAGTCGAATATATATCTAATCGACTCACGTTGCAGCAAGGCTTGACAGAAAAATACACCGATGTAGGATATCAGTTATTCATCCACACTATGTTTCTATAGTGACTCCTTGCTCTCATTTTGAGCAGGACAAAGTTTTAGAGAAAGCCTCTAATCCTAATACCCCAGGCATGGGACGATTAACCAGGGAGATACCGGAACGCCCGGTGACCTGATCTGCATGCAACAGCAGACTCCCCTGTGGTGTACCTCCGCTTTTCTAGTTTCCACCGTGAAAAGTGGTCTATCGAAATAATGTACGTTCTCTCAACGTGCAACGGAATACCGAATTAACTGACCTGTTTTGGCATTGTGCCGGAATGGGTTTTTTGTTGCCCAAACAACCATCCCGGCCGGGAGGAGACCTCTTCCCCTGGTGGGATGACTCCTTTTTGCCGGGGAAACCCGAGAAAGGAGAACAAAGATGCTCAACAAGGTTCAATTGATTGGAAGGTTGGGAACCGATCCGGACTATCGCTGCACCGCAGCCTCATGTACGCCCGTGACGACATTTTCACTGGCAACCTCTGAACGGCGCAAAGAGAAGGACGGAGAGGTCAAGGAATTCACTGAATGGCACAACATCGTTACCTGGAAATCCCTTGCGGACACCTGCCACAACTATTTGACGAAAGGCAAACTTGTCTTTGTCGAAGGCAAAATCCGCTCGCGGAAATATCAGGACAAAGGCGGCCAGGATCGCTACATCACAGAGATCGTAGCCGACCAAGTGAAGTTTCTGGAGAAGGTCAAAGACCTTTGCTGGTTCGATGACCAAACTGACCAAGAGGAACATCCCTTCTAAGGGACCTATCCGACAACGTAGCGACCACCCCAAGGGGGAGACATCATCTCCCCGGGCGGGGCGGTTCTGTCTCCCCTGTTCGGGCTTTCGCCCGAGAAAGGAGACAACGATGACCGCTCAAACAGCACAAGCCCTTACTCTTCACAATCACACAGCCAGGCTACCGGTCCCCCAGTCTTTGTTCGACGAGGAGAAAATCACCCTCATCAAGCGAACAATCTGTAAAGGGGCCAGCAACGATGAGCTTCAGCTTTTCGTCAATCAGTGCAAACGCACCGGCCTGGACCCCTTTGCCCGCCAAATCCACGCGATCAAACGCTGGGATTCCAGTCAGAACCGTGAAGTCATGTCCATCCAGACTTCAATCGACGGCTTCAGGCTGATCGCTGAAAGAACCGGCAAGTATGCCGGCCAACTCGGTCCGTATTGGTGTGGCAAAAACGGAGAATGGAAGGAAGTCTGGCTCGATGAGTCAACCACGCCCTTAGCGGCCAAGGTTGGCGTTCTTCGGACGGACTTCAAAGAACCACTGTGGGCAGTCGCCCGCTTTTCAACCTACGCACAGAGAACGAAACAGGGCAACCTGACCCGTTTCTGGGCATCCATGCCGGACCTGATGATCGCCAAGGTCGCAGAAGCTCTCGCGATCCGTCGCGCATTTCCCCAAGAACTTTCAGGGCTTTATGTCCAGGAAGAAATGGATCAGGCCGGAAACATCGTTGACGATTTTACCGAAGATTCACATCCAGAAAGGCTTAACAGCGAAACCAGGTACCACGATCAAGAAGAGCCTGAACCGGGTTCGGACACTGAGATTCTCTTATCAAAAGGACAGATTGGAACACTCCAGAACCTGATTCAAAGTACCGGCACGGACGAACAAAAGTTCCTCCAGTACCTCGGAGTATCTTCCCTGGAGATGCTGCCACACGCCCTGTATCAGCAGGCAATTGAAGCTCTCAAGCGGAAGAATTCCGGCAAAAACTTCAGCAACCCTCAGAGTGTTGATGCGGTTCTTTCCGCGCTCGCCGCTCATAAAATCGAGGCGAAGCTGACCGAAAACGGCAAGACAATTTACGCCACCTCTTACGAACACCGGAATTTTCTCAAGCAACTCGGTTTTCGCTGGGACGGCAAAATGAAGAGCTGGTATCTGACCGCTCAGTAACGTTCTCAATCGCATGACAACCTACCCCACGGGGGAGATTTAAGATCTCCCCGGGAGGGGTGCGTCTTGTCTCCCCTGTGGTCAAACCACAAGGAGACAAGATTATGAAAGCAATCATCGAAGCCCTCGAATTCGTGGAAATGAGAAATGTCCTGACCGGTGTCGCCCTCGGCTTACCGATGGTGGCGGTCTTGGCGATCGTTTTCTAGGGAGGGCAATCATGAGCAAACTTCAGGCATTTCTTGAAAAAGCACTGAAAGAAAAGAACCGGCAAAGCAGCCAGCACCTCGGGGATCGCAGAACCTATATCGGTGCTTCCGATATCGGAGGTTGCCCTCGTAAAGCGGTTTTGACCCGCATTCTACCGGTCGAGCACGACGCGGCAACTTTGTTGAAGTTCGCCCGGGGACATGCGGCAGAGGATCTGATCCACGGGATTTTCCAGGCGGGAGGATTGACCCCTCTGCGGGAAATGGAAATCCGCCACCCCGTGTTCCCAGATCTGCTCTGCCACATTGACTTCCTGTTCAAGGCGAAAAGCGGCAGATTCCATGTCGTCGAACTGAAAACCACCAACGGCCTGCCCGACACCCCATACGGGTCCTGGGTGGACCAACTGCATTTCCAGATGGGCCTGTTAGCCCTCCATTATCCAGGCGCCGACATCGGTGGGAGTATTCTCGCCATCGATCTGAACGCTGGCACCTGGCATGAATTCAACAGCTACAAACCCGATGAAATCACCTTCAATCTTCTGGTCGCCAAAGGGCGACGCATCAAGGCCTGCCTCGATGTCGGGGAAACTCCTGACGTGGAGCCTGGACTTCTGTGCGGATTCTGTCCGTACCGGATCGACTGTCCAGCATTTCTGGAAGAAGCTTTTGTTATTCCCGATGAAGTGCAGGCCTTGGCCAAGCGCCACCTGGAAGCAACCGAACTGAAGAAAACCGCTGAGAAAAAAGTCAATAAACTCAAAGCAGACATACTTTCCTTCACCGGAACCTGCTTCAAGGGAAAATCGGACAGTCTGTTTATCAATACTTCGGAAGTTGGTCCTTCGGAGACTGTCGATGCCCATGTGCTTAAGAATCGGTTTCCCGATGTCTACCAGCAGGTAAAAAAGGAACGCGCCGGATTTACACGGCTCGACATCAAGCCAATCTAGGCAAGCCATCACGCAACATTTCATCCCGGACGGGAGGCCTACCTCCTGTCAACGGGGGCCTCCCTTTAACGACAAGCTACAAGGAGGCACGATGATTCCCAAAGGACACAAAAACAATTTTGAGACATTGAAACAGGCAGCCGCTAATGGAGATCTCGCTCTCATGGAGTGCCATTGCTCAGCGACAGGCAAACCGGGCATGGTTATCTGTGCCGTGAACCGCAGCCAGGACGAGTTTGTATTCGTTCCTGTTGCCAAGCTGTTCGACGGTAATCCTTATGAAGAGGTGATCCCGGCAACCAGTAACGCTGCCTGACGACACTATTCCCCAGCGGGGCGCAACCATCGCCCTGGTGGGCCTCCTTTTTCGGAGTGTTTGCGCCCGACAAGGAGACACGATGAAAGATTTCAGTTACCTGCTGGCCGTGGGACTGACTGTGCTGCTTTTTCTGCACATGATTCTGACCCCGCTGTTGCGGCCTGACAGAGAAGAACGCTCCCGTGAATTTCTTCACGCCTATGGAGTCTACAAAGACATGGAAAAGGAGGTGGCGTCATGGTCGCGCTGACGATGCACGCCGCTAACCGCATTCTGGAACGAGAAATTCCATACGAGGCCGTTGACGCCTGCCGTATGGCCGCTCCGATCCTCAACGAGACCCCATTGCGGTTCCGCTACAAAGGATTGGTGATCGTGGCCTATAAGGTGGACTCCATACCGCGCATGATTTCGGTATGGAAAGCTGAAGAAGCGGCCTGACCCTTAAACCCCAGCCCGGGGGAGACTTCCTCCCCTGACAGGGGACGTGTCTCTTCCGGGTCGATCACGATCAAGGAGAAGACACGATGAAAGCAAAAGCATTCAGTATCGCCAAAACCTTCGGACTCGAAGGGATACCCGACGAACTGACGGTCCAAGGTTATCACGAAGGGACACCCTTCGTTCCGCGCCTGGATCAGCATTACCTGTTCCGAAAGGATCTCCTTTCAGACCTTCTCGCCTGGCATATGCTTGGCGGTACCGAAGGCCTCTATCTGACCGGTCCCACCGGGTCCGGAAAATCAACCCTGGTTCTCCAGGTCGCCGCTCGTCTGAATATCCCCGTACACCGCGTCACCGCCCACAGCCGGTTGGAAACACCCGAGTTGATCGGTCACTATGCTTTGGTTGCTGGCTCCATGTCCTTTGTCGACGGTCCACTCACCACAGCCATGCGGGAAGGCCATTGGTTCCTTCTCGATGAGATTGATCTGCTCGATCCGGCAACCTCCGCAGGCCTCAACGGCATTGTCGAAGGGGCTCCTCTGGTCATTCCAGAGAAAGGAGGGGAAATGGTGACCGCTGCCCCTGGTTTTTGCTTCATTGCAACCGGGAACACGGCTGGGTCGGGAGACCAGACTGGGCTTTATCAGGGAACATTGCGCCAGAATCTCGCTTTTTTGGATCGTTTTTGGATGGTCGAAGTCGGCTATCCCGAGATGGAACAGGAATTGAGCATTTTGACCCGGGTTGTTCCGGCGCTCCCTGAAGAACTGAGAAAAGGAATGATCGCCTTTGCCACCGAGGTGCGCAAGCTCTTCGTCGGCGGGCAGGTCGAAGTTACCCTCTCCACCCGGACTCTGGTTCGGTGGGCGAAAATGGCGGAATTCTTCCGGCCGCTCGCGGCTCAAGGAAAAAACCCGCTCCTCCACGCTCTGGAACGCGCCTTATCATTCAGGGCCGAACCCGAGAGCCGGAGTGCTCTGGCAGAAATTGCTCAGCGTATTTTCGGATAGGAGGGACAACTTATGATTCATCTGCGTTATTACCATCCGGCCGGAGGCAGTAAGGATTGGTTCGCTGAGATCAGGCCAGATGGTCTGGTCATTCGGTTTGGAAAAACCGCTGCGCGAACCATGCAGGAAAGATTCATTCCTGCTATCGAATGCCGTCCTGACCCGACTGGAGAAGCCCGCAGCCGGGCCAACCAAAAAATGAAGAAAGGCTACATGCTGGTTCGGGAGCAACCGAGCCTGGCTGGCGTCGCCCCTCCTCCACCTGTAGAACCTTGTTGCCCGGTCTCTGAACAAGAGTCTGGCGTCTCATCGGTGCTACAGGAGTGGGGACAGGAAAACACCCAAAACTGGTTCTAGTCGTCAACCCCGCCTGGGGAAGAATTTCTCCCGGCAGGGGGATTCCTCCAGGCAAACTTTGAAGGAGGAATCCATGCTCGACATGCTGAACAAGCTGATCTGTGTCAGTCTCAATATCCACATCTGGAGCGGCCGGAAGAAACTCCAGCCCGCAGATCTGAACCTTAACGCCGGGGAAATACCTCCGGAAGAACTCGCCTCTCTTGGGGTCAAGAAGATCTGTGATCCCGACGAGCTCAAAACATTCCAGAATCTGAGAAGACGCGCCGAACGTGCGTGCGAAGCGGCAGGGGTCCGATTCTTGGGGGGATACACCATCCCTCAGGACAAGGCCGAAGCTGTCGTTGATGAACTCAGAAAAGTGGCTGCTGATTTTGCGGAAGAGAAGCAACATTTCCTCGCCCGCTATAGTGAGTCCACCGAGGTCTGGTTAAAAACAATCCCAAGCCAATGGCGACACATGGTCGCAGAGGCTATCGAACCGATCGAGTCCATCGCCAGCCGTCTTTCATTTTCGCACCAGACCTTTCAGGTCCAAGGCGTTGAAGGATTGGATGACGGGCTTATCGCCTCCGTTAATACTCTCGGAGACCGACTCATCAAGGAAATCTCTCGTTCAGCGATCCAGACCTGGGAAGCGTCTTTCCGAGGAAGGGCCAAGGTCAGTCAGAAAGCCCTAAGACCGATCCGAGCCATTCTGGAAAAAGCCAAAGGGCTGTCCTTTCTGGAAGGGAGCCTTGTTCTGGTGATCGCTGGGATCGAGGAAGAGCTAAATGGCCTGCCGAAATCCGGTTATCTGGAAGGGCGGGACTTTCGCCAGCTAGTGGGAGTTCTGCACGCGTTGGTCGATCTGGAAGGAGCAAAAAACCCTGTCGTCCTTGAACAGGATGATGGAGACGAAGACATCGAGAGAATAATTGAGCCTTTCATAGAACTAGAGGAGATGACGCCAATGCCTTTGGCAGCAGCCATGCCGGCGACCTGGTTCTGATTCTCATCCCGCCGTCCCGGGGTCTGTTTCTGCCGAAACGCCCCGGACGGGGGGCGTTCCTTGGAGGACACCATGAACAACGTTTTCATTCGATCTCTGCCCGTCGTCGCCATGGCGATGGGGGATAAGATGGGCGTCAAAGTTCGCATTCAAGGTAGCCAGGCTATGACAGATGGCAACACCATTTATCTGCCTGTGCTACCCGAAGGGGACGAATCGGCCTGGATTTTGGCGCGTGGATATCTTGACCACGAGGCCGGGCATGTCCGCCACACGGACTTTTCCGTAAGGGAAGACACCCCGATTCACAAGGCCCTTGCCAACATCCTTGAGGACATCCGTATAGAGCAGGCGATGGGGTGGACCTATCCCGGTTGCGCCGTCAACCTGCGAAATCTCGCTGATCATCTCGCGCATGAAGGAGCTTTTACTCCTTCGGCAAACAAACCGGAGCAGCTCTTTTTGGGCTGGATCTTGACCGAGTGCCGCAGTCGTGTGCTGAAGCAGTCAGCCCTGGTTCCTATCGCTCAAAAAGCCAGGAAGTCTTTGGTCAATCGGCTTGGAGTTGTTCTCGTGAACCAGACTGAGGCATTGCTGAAAAGGGTCGAGGGACTTTCCACGACTCGTCAGGCACATGATCTGGCCAAGGAAATTCTGGATCTGCTCAGGCAGGCTCAGCATCAACCTCCACAAAAGGCGGCAGGCCAGACGGATAAGAAACAATCGGAGAAAAAACCGACTCCATCACCTGAGTCCAAATCGGACAACCAAGGCGATGAACCCCCTGGTGAGCACGGCTCGGAAGACTTACCGTCCGGGTCGGACAAAAACGATATCGTCAATGACTCCGGATCTTCGCCGGCAGTTAGCAAAGAAGTCTTAAAACGGATTCTGGGGAAAGATCCCGGTACGTTTGGGGACCTCGGTCAGATGACCGCTGAGGCATTACAAGCAGCGTCTGACCAGGCGGTGAGAGAAAACGGCGTGGAGTCCATGACCGGTATCTATCCGGGAGAACAACTCGCCAAAGAAGTGACCTGTGGGAATCCACCCGATCTCCACCAGGTCCGACATGAAACGGTGGCGCTTCGCTCCAAGCTCGCAAGGCTGGTTCAGGCGTCCAAACTAAAGAGGTCGTGCGCAGGCAGGCTCGGGCGTTTGGTTGACCACCGAACGCTACACCGATTGCCCGCAGGTGATCCACGAGTGTTCCGCCGCAAGGAGGAAAAACGCGCCATCAATACTGCGGTGATCGTACTTCTTGATCGTTCCGGATCGATGTCCGGGCCGCGCATGGAACTGGCAAGAAAGACCGTTTTGGCTCTTGCTGATGTCCTTTGCACCATTCCGGGAATCAGCGTATCGACAGGAGCGTTTCCGGGAAAAGAAGGAGCGGTGGTTTCCATGACCCCTTTCGGCCGAACAGCTTCTCAGACGAAGGATAACTACGCGATGACAGCCAACGGGGGAACCCCTTTAGCTCAGGCTCTCGGATGGGCCCGGGTCCAGATGGCCGTCAGACAAGAACAGAGGAAAATACTGCTGGTCGCAACCGATGGTCAGCCTTCAAATCCTGGACTGGTAAGGGCCCTTCTCGAAAGACTGAAAGCAGAAGGAGTCGAACTCATGGGGCTCGGAATTTTGGATCAAGGAACGACGAGGCATTTCTTTGCCAGACATCGAACGGTCCAGAGCCTCGGTGAACTGCCAGCCGCAGTTTTCGAGCTTTTCCAAGAAGCGTTGACCGAATAGGCGAAAGCCAGCAGAACAACCAACCCGGACGGGGGGAACATTCCCCTCCCGGGGGACTTCTCCCGGTCCCAATGACAGGAGAAGATCATGACTAAGAAAATATTGGAGATTCATATCGGTTCCGAGTTCGATCACGGGCCTGAAGTTGCCGTGGTGGAGATCACCTCGACGCTTGGTGCCCGCATTCAGCAACTGGCGGCAGCGGCAAAAGTTCTCGGAGTCTATAAAGTCTCCGAGTTCAACGGCTCTCTGGACTTCTTCCTTCGAGACTATGACGCGGAGGAAGAAGATGGGCCGATAGCGTACCGGACACCGGAAGACGAGGATGAAGAAAATGCCTGTCGGGTGGAGTGCGTGACGTTGAATGTCACGGCCAATGATTATTATTGGAGTGGCTACGTCAAACACACCAACGTTCGGTGGGAAACCGAAACCGTTCCCCTTGGCCCCGTTGAATCCAATGACCTCACAAATCGACATCACATGCCGCAAACCCCTCTTTCGGTTTTGCGAACAATTGAAGCCTCTCTGGTTATTGGCTCCATGAAGGAACCGGAGATCCAGAAGGTGGCGTTAAGCGAAGTGCAAAGGATTTTGAATCGGCCTGCTCCCTACTTGGGAATCATACTCCAGGGAGGTATCGTCCAGGCAATTGTTTCCGATCAGCCGGAGTTAATGGCCGATTGGAAGGTCATGGTCATTGACTATGACACCGAATCCACCCCGGACGAGGACCTGGTCAACGTTCCACAAAGTGACGGGAGCGATTCAAAAGCCTGGGCCTATCTCGACAGTGTTACCCAAACTGCCATTGGACTGAAGGCTGTTTGCGAGGCGCTGTCCTGACAATCACGACCTTGGAGGATAATCATGACACCCAAACGACAACGGCCGAAGGCTGTTCAGGGAGAAACCATTGAGATGCAATCTCCTTGCGGGAAAATATACGTCACATTGAATGATAACCCGGATACCGGCGACCTCATGGAGGTGTTTGTCAGGTTCGGGAAATCAGGTACCTGCGGAAGTCTGGTCGCCAATGCCCTGACGATCATTACGTCTTACGGACTTCGATCCGGTATGAATGTGAGTGATGCGATCAAAGGGTTGATCGGCCATGGTTGCCACAGGGCACCGGTAATTGACGGTGACGATAGAGTCACTTCCTGCGTCGATGCCATCGGAAAGGCTATCAGGCTGCATTCTGGATTCCTGGAGAATCCTGACGAAACAAGCTTGCACCAGTAATGACTCAATCACCCATTTGCGGGGGCAGACAAAGCCCCCGCAAGGGGTCCGTGTCCGCTCCCGACAAGGAGAACAGGATATGGAAACGATGAATCTTTTCGGCCCGGAGTCCGAGCCGAAAACCCAAAAAATCCGCATCAGATCAATCCGGGCGGTTTTTAATAACGAAGTAATTCGGGAGAACGCACCTGCCTGGGTGAATACAACCTGCACCAGCTCTGAGAACGTGTTCGAGCTGTTCCGCGATTTGGCAAAGGAGGCCAAGGAGAATTTTGTGGCCCTTCATCTCGACGCCAAAAACCGGATCATCTGTTACGACACGGTTTCAATCGGTTCTCTCAATGCGAGTATCGTTCACCCTCGCGAGGTATATAAGGCGGCGTTGCTGTCATCTGCAGCAGCAGTGATCTTCATTCACAACCACCCTTCGGGAGATACGGCACCAAGCCGAGAGGATATTGAGATCACCAAGCGGCTCAAAGATGCTGGTGAACTTCTCGGAATCCGCGTGCTGGATCATATGATCGTTGGTGAGACAGGATATTGCTCCTTCGCTAACGATGGGATCTTATAGAAAAAGGAAGACATCATGAGGAAATTAGCTGTTTTGTTGCTTTCTCTCTCTGTCCTGACCGGCTGCTCTGCAGCCGGTCTTAAGAAGGCCGAAGAAAATACCCGGCTGGCGGGAACGACCAATCTTATTGGTGCTGCCATCCACCTGCCTATCTGGGCGGCGGCGACAGTTGCTAACGCTGGTTCCGGCTCTGCTGGTGACGGTGAAGTAATTGTGAAGTCGATTGCCCAGGAAGGCCAGGTTGTGGAAAAGCGGCGTCAACGCTGGCGTCCTGGTCTGCTAGGCGACATTTCGCGGGAGGCTTATGAAGCCCTCAGCGATGAAGAATATGAGGCGCTGATGGAAAGGTCGGGGTATTAACCTCCGAGCGCCTTTGATCTGATCACATAGACCTGTCCCTTCCGGTAACCCGGTAGGGCTTCTTGGAGTTCCTGTCCATTTTGACGGGGGTTGCAGGAAGCCCTATCGGGCGAACTTCAACCGGAAAGGAGACGGTCTATGTCGGTCAAGGTCAGAATCAACAATCGTGAGTACACACTCTCTTGGGATGAGTTTGAGAAGCTGATCCGGAGAAAGGCCCCAAATACTCAGGTGGAAATTTTGAGTATGGGGTAAGAAAACAGGGAGGTGGCCAATATAGCCACCTCCCTGTTTTTATGAATCATCCGATTTATCTGAGGGTTTATAAAAAAGTAAAGGCCTCGGGACATCACCGTACAAGACGGGAGAGGACTTCCGAGACCCTGCGAAACAAACGCTATCCAAATTTGACAGTTTCGTCAAGTCGATCATGAAACCGAGCACGTTCTCAATTTTTGCTTGCGAGGAGATATTCGGCTCACTCTGAACATTGTCCCCGGTTTTGTGCCAACTGGACAGTAGATAGTACAACTCGTGGTAAATGCATACGCATACATTGGTTATTCAAAAGTTCCCGCCAGTAAGGCCAAACATGATAGCTGGCATTGTTCAATGCAAATGCATCTATGCTAGATTGTTCTAATGGTTCTCGCATTGAATATTCCGCAATAAATTCTGCCTCAATAAAAGCATGTACAATTGGTTCATCTTCTTGAGAACGTTCTTCAACCCAACGAGCACCCATATCGATCAAAATACGCAATAATCGCCCGCTATTTTCAACTTCAACTACATTTGCCTGTTTAACAAAGTGTTTTGTTTGGAAGACCAATGAATCGACAGCTGCATATTTCGGATCAAAGTCACCCTCACACCGTGCAACAAGATTACGCGGATAAACGTCGTGAATTTGCAAGCCGTCAATAGCTTTTTGCAATTCAGCACTTATCATGCACATTTTCTCCAAGCTTGCTCCGATTCAGGAGATGATGAATTGACGACTTTTAAAGTATGGCGTCCTTCATGGGCCAAAACTACTGGTGTCGCTGTCCACTCTTCTCTCACGCTACTTACTAATCCTGCTTGGCGCCGCAGATATTGCAGGGCACTCGGCACAGCCGCGACAAGGCGTAACAATCGGTCCATTGCTTCGGACTGCGATACATCGTCCGATTCATACTTGGAAAAAGCAACTGGTCCACCACCAAAAAGAGTTGCTGCCTCGGCCTGACTAAGGCTTAACTTCTGTCTCAGCGCCCTAACCTCAGCCCCGCTCAACAATCCATCAACGCTTTTTTTGAACGCCAACATGGCGCGTTTGTTTGTTCTCAATTGAGAGGCATCAGTCTGCTCGCTTCCACATGAGTCGCAAACGGAATAGTGTAAATCCAGTTCTGTTGTTTGCCCTTTGTATTCCACGGAATTTTTACCGACCAGAGGGCTAACATGACCTTCATTACAAATAGGACATCTATTTAATTGATCGATCATAGCGGTATCCTCTAATTTGAAGGATGGCAAGATGCCAGCAACAGAATCGTGCCAGAAATGCCGATAGCAAATTTAATGTAATATTCCATGTCTAATTCACGACGAGCAGCAGACATCCATTCTCGCCGAACCAGACTGTAAGCATCACATGCCGCCCAAGGTCCAGTAGGTTGTTGCTGACACCACTCTGAACCAATGAACCGGCCTTTTGAAAGTGCCTCAGTAAAAAGTACAAATAACTCTTCGGAGTCCAGAGCCATTTCCTGTATGTCCTGTGCACACTTTCTTGTCCAAGGACGAATACTCTCCTCTCCATTCGCAGCTATCAGGCTTAAAACCTCATCACTAGGGTAGAGAGGACCACCGGGAATCACTCTTACAGGAGCACCGACTCCAGAGAATCCATTCTGATATCGACTTACGATCTTAGCACTTACCATAATGGTAAATCAAGATATGGTTTTTTCAAGTTGACCCTCCACAAAAAATCCGAGAATGCGTCTTAAAAACCAGAGCCCCAGATTCTACTTTTTTGAGATGTATACATCTCAAAGACGGGGAAGTGACCTCAAAATAGGCCCCCAGCACCTCCGTCCCACCCCATATTAACCCTTGGGAAGATAGCATTTTTCAACTTAAATTCCTAGAAGTCTGGGGGGATTCAATAGCTTGAAACAAACCATGCCCTACCAATAAAATCCGTCATTTCATTTTTCAACCGTCGCATTGAAATGACGATTGAATTTGCGGACTCATAGTGAATTTTGATCAGAATACATGATCGAATTTAATTGAAACCATTCCACCTTCCCCCTCTCCCCATTATCAGACAAGCACATATTTGTGGAGCCTGAGATGGACAGTTCTCAAAAGCATCCTGAAATTCTTCGACAAGTATTCCTCCAGGCAGAGTCTGCCTGCAGTGCCTGGTATCGCCTTAGGCTCCTGCAAATTCGCGACGGTTATGTTGTTGAAAAATTTTCTGGCAGCACACGTGGTCGCGGGCAAATGGAAGCCTGGTTTCGCTGGGGACTGGAAGATGCCGAGAAAGTTTTCTCTAAAATTGTGCAGAAAAAAACCAAGACCAACCGCACTCGGGTCTACCGGATGGGTTCTTCATCGGCTCAGCTCGATCTGTTCTCTTCCGAGCATTGATGCCGGTCAACCGTCATGGAAAGGAGCTTTATGCCAACAAATGTGATGCCGTCATGGGTCAAGCTTCTGATGCTCTTTGCGGCCGTGGCAACTGCCTGGTGGTGTTGGTTTGGCCCCTCTGAGCCTGCTTATCGAAAGAGCCCGGTCAACCAGGTCAGTTATTCTTCTGGGCAGGGAAACGGCTTGCAATCCAAAGCCGGCGCAAATATCAGGCAATTTGTCACCAATCCTTTGGAACCAGCGGCCTTGCCAGATGAAGGCGCTGTGATTTTGAGGGAGACGGGCACCAACTATTACCGCAATGAACCACGATCCAACTGAGGAGCCGTCCATGAAACCTATCGACCACAAGGGATATGAAGAAGCCATTCGTATTATGACAAACTTGGCCCAAACCGATACCTCGGGGGGCAGAGTTGCTGCCCAAGTTGTGCTGAGTGCCTACAACGGCGACGAATGGCAGCTTGATGTCACTGAGCTGAGTCTGCTCGACGGTAAATATTACCTGGCGGCCCTCAATGTCATCCGAGGACGAAAGGAGCTGATGATTGAACCCCACAACCTGATCCCCGACGGACGGGAAATATTCCATCGGATCTGGGACCGGTGGCAACGCTACCACATCAGCAACAGATGGAAGCAAACCTGCTTCACCTGCAGCGGCCGGGGGAAGATTGTCGAGTATGATGACCACGACCAGGAGACGAGAACACCATGCCACAGATGTGATGGTACAGGTCTCATCGCTCAAGTCAGTTGACTGTAAAGCAAAGATCAAAAAATGGGCAAAGAGGTAAAGTGTCTTTCCCCACCTGAGCGACCCGGAGTCTCTCAACAGGAGGAAGGTGATTTTTCCAGAGATCCTGTGGATAACCAAGAGTGAATTTAGCGGGCCACCCGGCCCGCTCTTAATCGGCGTTTTTGGTACACATAATTGACCTTCTGTTAACCAAAAAGGAAATACGATGTCCGATCAGATTGTCCGCCCGGAAATGGAATTGTTGACCACGCCAGTCATGCCTGTTGAGCAGATGGTGGCCGACTGGCTCCATCTTGACGTGGCGAACGGCGATGCCTGTGTCGATACACTGAAAACCTACCGGGGCAATTTTGGAGCTTGGTTGACCTGGTGCAGAGAAAATCAAGTCCCTCCCGGACAGGCGACGATTGAGGACATCAAGGGATGGAGGCAGGACCTCATCGCGGCCGGCTCGAAACCCTCGACGATCTCCTTGAAGCTCACCACCGTCAGAAGGTTCTACCAGTCCGCCGTGGACAGAGGAATTCTCGAGTCCAACCCGGCCGCCACTGTGAGGGCTCCCCGGGAGCGGCGGGCGGTAAAAGAGCAGATCAAATACCTGTCAGCCGGCGAGGCCGAGCTGCTCTTCCGGGCGGTCCCGAAGGATTCCGAAATCAAATCGCTACGGGACAAGGCCATGATTGGCCTCATGGTTCTTGAGGGGCTGCGCCGGGTCGAGATTGTTCGCGCCTGCGTCTCCGACATCGGGAGCGATTTGGAAGGGTTGCGCCTCCTGGTTCACGGCAAGGGCAAGGAGCGGTTTATCTATCCAAGAGAGGATACCGCCCGGGTGCTGCAGGAGTATCTGGCCGCCAGGGGGACGGTTGAACGAGACAACCAGGGCGAGCCGCTGTTTGTCCAGGTCCGCAAAGGAGGCACCGCCATGGGCCGGATCAGCCGTACCGGGGTGAACAAGGTCGTCGATCACTACCTGCAGAAAGCCGGGTTAAAAAGAGAAGGCCTGTCCTGCCACGCCCTGCGGCATACCTGCGGAGCCCTTCTCTATCAGGCGACCCGCGACGTGCGTGCGGTCCAGGAGACCTTGGGGCATAGCAACATCGCTACCTCGGCTAGCTATGCGCACATCGTTGAAAGGGGAAAAGCTCGCTACACCAGGGATATTCCGGTTAAGATTGGATAAGTGATATTCGCAGAATAGGAGGGAGCCGTTCATGTACAAAGTTCTTCATGTCTTGCTTTTGTTGCAACTGTTGGTTTTGCCCACCTTTGCCCATGCCGTGTCATTTACAGACAAAGTGGTCAAGGTTTCCGATGGGGACGCAATTCAGGTTGTGCACGAGGGAAAGGCAGAAAAGGTTCGGCTGGCTGGCATTGATTGCCCCGAGAGCAAACAGCCCTTCGGACAAACTGCGAAAAGATTCGTCCTGGATATCGCTGCACAAAAGACTGTCACTGTCCTTGTAGAAACGACTGATCGCTACGGCCGGACAGTGGAAGAAGTGATTCTACCTGACGGCCGCAACCTTAATCAGGAATTGGTCCGTGCAGGCTATGCTTGGTGGTATCGGAAATACAGTTCTGGTTCAACGCTTGGGGAATTGGAAGAAGAAGCTCGCACGGCTCATATTGGTCTATGGGTAGACCTCGCCCCTGTTCCACCGTGGGATTGGAGGCGAGGCGGGAGATAAATCCCCCCTCACAGAGGACTCTCCCTTGAATTGTGTGTACTGCTTTGCAGGGATTCTGAGAGAGCAAGGCCGACCGAGCCTTACTCCCAAGATCTTCAATCCGAGATGATTTATCAGACAGCCCAATGCCTTGACCGATGGTCAAGACTGCTTTACATTGATTCCGCCCTGTTGTAATGGATTTGTCGGAGGGAGAGATGGTTGTCGGGGACCGAAATTCAAATCTGTGGAAAGATCTAAACCGCTGCTGCTAGCATGACGCTGGCCAGCGGATTTCTAATTTCCGCTCCAATTTAGATCTGACAATTTCAGAGGAAGCTTACGCAATAACATCTTTAAATGGAGGAATCCCATGCCAAAAACTGCTTTGATTACTGGAGCAACCTCTGGTTTTGGTGCCGCCTGCGCACGACGTTTTGCAAAAGAAGGTTGGACACTTGTACTCACCGGCCGCCGTAAAGAACGCCTGGAAAAGATGCAGGAAGAACTCGGCGACGCGATAAGGGCAGTTATCGCTCTGGATGTTTGTGATCGTCAAGGGGTCTTCGATGCCTTACAGGGGTTGTCCGAAATCGACCTGTTGCTCAATAACGCAGGGCTGGCCCTTGGACTTGAACCGGCCTGGAAGGTCAATCTGGATGATTGGGAAACGATGGTCGATACTAACGTCAAGGGGGTGATGTACTGCACCCGCGCCGTCTTGCCGGGAATGGTACAACGCAACTGCGGTCACATCATCAATATAGGCTCCACTGCCGGAAGCTGGCCCTACCCCGGAGGCAGCGTTTATGGCGGCACAAAGGCCTTCGTGCAACAGTTTTCCCGCAATCTAAGGGCTGACCTTCTCGGCACGCGCATACGGGTCACCAATATCGATCCGGGTATGGCGGAAAGCGAATTCTCCGATGTCCGATTCAAGGGGGATATCGCTATGGCCGATGCCGTCTATGCCGGCACAGAACCGCTTCGCCCGGAAGATATCGCGGAGGCCGTCTTTTTCGTGGCAACCATGCCCCCTCATGTGAATATCAATGCGTTGGAAATGATGTCGATCCACCAATCTTGGGCACACCTAGCTGTTCACAGAAAGTTATAAATTCACGTTGGGCCTCAATTTTGCTTTTTTTGAATAGCCTCTTGGCATCTCTCAGGCTAGGTTCTGAAAGAAAGACCACCTCTTAGTTTCTGATGACCTTCAATTTCAATAACACAATATTGGGGACGCCCAACCAGTCGATTAAAGATAACCTTCTGTGCGTCAACCATCCTGACTCTCCCCGCCAACGGCTTGTTCTCGCAAAAGATTGATATCGCGTAGCGGCGGTGCGCCGAACAGGCGGTTGTATTCCCGACTGAATTGCGAAGGGCTCTCGTATCCGACCTGAAACGACGCGGTTGCAGCGTCCACATGGTCTGCCAGCATCAAGCGCCGGGCTTCCTGCAGGCGCAGTTGTTTCTGGTATTGCAATGGGCTTAGAGCGGTCATGGAGCGGAAGTGGTGATGAAAGGTTGACGTGCTCATTCTCGCTCGTTCGGCGAGATCATCAATATGCAGCTGCTGGGTGAAATTCCCTTTTAACCAATCGATGGCCCGGGCGATCTGTTGACTCTGGCTCCCCGCCACCGCAATCTGACGCAGCCGAGCCCCTTGGTCCCCCACCAATAGCCGATAGATGATTTCCCGCTGAATGATTGGCGCAAGAATCGGAATATCCTCTTTTTCGCCCAGCAAATCGAGCAAGCGTTGAAACGCGGTGACCAACGGCAACGTGACTTCGCCGGTCGCCATGCCGCGCCTCGACTGCTGCGTGCGCGGCGGGGGGAGATGACTGTCCGCCATCAGCTGGGACACCTCGCGCAGATCGAATTTCAGCTGAAGACCCAGGTACGGCTTTTCGGGGCTTGCTTCAGTGATCTGCACCACCGTGGGCAGATGCACTGAGGTGATCAGATAATGGTTCGCGTCATATACATACTTATCGGCACCGAGCTGCACCCGTTTGGCCCCCTGGGCAATCAGGCAGATGCTCGGTTCGTACATGCCGGTGACCGGCTCGGTCGACTCGGTCCGCCGGAACAGCGACAATCCCGAGATCGCGGTTGTGTGCCGCTCGCCTGACTCGGTCCATCGGGCAATGCTCGTCACTAGGCCTGAGACTGCAATGTCCAGGGTTTTGCTCTCTGCTTTTGGCATAAATCCATCCTTTTCTGCATGTTTTCTTCTCGCAAATAATACCTTCCCCAATTTTTCCATACAACGATTATTCAGCTATTTGGATGATCAGGCAAGAATCCGACAGGATCGGTCTACCGCATTCGCTTGTGCCTTGAGTATTATCAAAACTCGTTTTCTCATGGACACAGGAGTCACCACTGTTTACTGGTGCGGCGAATTCGCTCCGAAATGATGGAATATTTTCTACAACTTAAAAACAGACAGGAGAATGAAAATGGAAAACTTCATTTATAAAATTCCGACCATTGCCTACTTCGGCAAGGGCCAAATCAACATTCTCGGCGAGACCATCAAGGCGCATGGCGGCTCCAAAGTGCTGCTGGCCTATGGCGGTGGAAGCGTCAAGACAAACGGCATCTACGATGCAATTCTTGAGCAATTGGACCAGGCAGGACTTACGCACGTGGAGTTGAGTGGGATCAAGCCCAACCCGCGGATCGAAAGCGTGGAGGAAGGGATCAAACTCTATCGCGCCAATGGCTGCGATTTCATTCTCGCCGTGGGGGGCGGCTCGTCTCTGGATGCCTGTAAAGCGATTGCTGCCGGGGTCAAACATGACGGCCCGGCGACCGACCTCTTTGTCAATGAGACGGGGGTCTCTCCGATTGCCGCTGCGGCCCCCTTGGCCACCATCCTGACCATGGCGGGGACCGGTTCCGAGTTAGACATGGGCGCGGTTATCACTGTCGGTGAAGATCACAAGAAAAAAGTTGTCATGCACCCGCTCCTCAACCCCAGGTTCTCCATCCTCGACCCTGAATACACCTACACTGTTCCCGAACATCATTCCATGGCGGGTGCCGCAGACATCCTCTGCCATCTCATGGAACAATATTTCACCCCCGATGTCGGCGCAAACGTTCAGGACCGCATGAACGAAGGGGTTATGAAGGCGGTGCTGGAGGATGCCCCCAAAATCCTGGCAAATCCCAAAGACTATGACGCCCGCGCTAATATCATGTGGGCGAGCTCCATGGCTTTGGCCGGGTTCCAGTTTTTGCTCGGCAAACCGGGATTCCCGTTCCCGCTGCATGGCCTGGGGCACGAACTCTCCAGCATGTACGACATGACCCATGGCGTCACCCTGGCGCTCCTCACGCCTGCCTGGATGCGCCACACCATGAGGACCGCTCCTGAACACATATCGATCTTTGCTCGGTTCGCGCGCAATGTTATGGAAGTCCGCGAGGAGGACGATGCCAAAGCTGCGGAAGAAGGCGTCAAGCGGTTGGAAATGTTCTATGCCACCATCAAAATGCCGGCAAACCTCCGCGAGGCAGGTGCCAAGGAAGAAGATCTGGAAGTGATGGCAGGGAAGGCTGTGGAGAACGGAAAACTGGGCATCCTGACTTCGGTTGGTAAGGACGAGGCTCTGCAGATCATGCGGACGGCATTCTGAATGACGAACCAATGGAGTTAATCATGGTCAAGCGTACTTTAGGAAAAGCGGACTGGAAGTCTCGGCCCTGGGCTCAGGCTGCATGAGTATGAGCTTCGGATACGGCCCGACGGGAGATAAGCAGGAAATGATCGCGCTGATTCGCTCGGCCGTGGACCAGGGAGTCACGTTTTTCGACACCGCCGAGATCTATGGCCCGTTCACGAATGAGGAGCTGGTGGATGAGTGAGAGTGCTGTCCGGTCTCAATGATGGGGTTTATAAATCGCTGATGGTGTCTAATGGCCCGAAACACGGATAATCTCACACCGTTTCTGCTCCTCTGCCTGATTGGCTTTGCGGCCTTTTTCAGTTCGTATCTGCGCATCCCGGTCATGCCGCTGCTTGCCGCCACACTCGGGGCCGGTCCGGCCCAGATCGGGAGCATCAACGGTGCGTTCATGCTGACGGCCGGACTGCTGTCCATTCCCGCTGGTCTGCTCGCAGATCGATTCGGGCGCAAAGTGCCGATTATTGCAGGTTTTAGCGCGATTGCGGCCTCTTCGCTCCTTGTAACCCGATGCCACCTGCCGGGAGAAATGGCCGCAGCCTATGTTCTTTTCGGCGCCGGACTGGCCGCATTTGCTCCGGGCATGTTGTCGCTGGTGGCGGATGTTATGCCGTCGCAGCTGCTGGGCAAAGCCTACGGCTGGTACACCACCGCCATCTACATCGCCATGACGCTTGGTCCGGCGACGGGGGGCTATCTGGCTAAGGCGCTGGGCCTTCGCGAAGTGTTTTTCGTATCAGGAGGTCTGCTGGTACTGGTAACGCTGCTGGCACTGCTGGCACTGCCTGAAGGTCCCCCGCGCCACAAGACCGACTTTCATGTCACCCTGGTGGCCAGTTTCGAGCTGCTACACAACCGCAGCCTTCTGGCCTGTCTGCTTGCAACGGTCGGCAGTTGCATCGGTTTCGGCGTATTCCTGACTTTCCTCCCTCTGTATGCGGCACTGCATGGCTATGACCCGGCTCAGGTCGGCCTGGTTTTCGCCGCCCAAGCCATTACCAATGTGGTAGGGAGAGTGCCGATCGGGAGTCTGGCCGACCGTGTCGATCGCCGCCGACTCGTGGCTGCTGGCTTGATCTTGCTGGCGGTAGCGCTGGCAGCGCTGGGACAGGTGGCACTGCTCGGACAACTTATGGCCTGCGCCGTCATCATGGGGATAGGGATGGCTCTGAACTTCACCGCAGTCGGCGCTCTGATCGCAGAGCGGGTGCCGGTCGCGCAACGGGGGCTGGCCATGGGGATGTATAACAGTTGCGTCTATCTCGGAATGATGACTGGTTCCACCGTCATGGGTCTCGCACTCAAGAGGATCGGCTACTCAATCGGGTTTGCCGCCGCCGGCAGCACGACACTGACGGCACTCCTGTTGTTTTTGTCAATGATGCGGAAGCCCCTGTCACAGCAGGCCAGGACGGCTCCAACTGGGCGATAACAGATCGATTCCAGTGCCGACAATAAGCAGAACAAAACCCATTCTGCGAATCGACTCAATCGGTTCTTCTCGCCAGAGACAGCGGATTTGGTGGGCTATGGGTCTGGTTGTGCCACTGTTTCAGTTTGCCTCAACCACTGGATTGATCGTCGCCAACTCGATTACCGGTGCCCTGGCCGACTTCCCGCATCGGGCCGGAGTTGTTTCCGCCTTAACCGGTGCCGTTCAGTACGGTCGCGGAATCTTCGGTTCTGGGCTGGCGGGGTTGTGGGCCGACGGAACTCCCTGACCTTTAGGTCTGGTGATCGACATGAGCGGACTCGGCTGCCTTCTGTCGATGCTGTTGTTGCTTCCCTCAAGAGCCAAAAAAATAAAGACTGTTTCCCGTTAGCAGGAGAATGATTATGGAAAAAGTTATTTTAAACAACGGTATTGAGATGCCCATTCTTGGTTTTGGGGTCTATCAAATCGCCGATCCCGAAGAATGTGAACGGAGTGTCTCCGATGCCCTCCATACAGGTTATCGTTTAATCGACACCGCCGCAGCCTATATGAATGAAGACGCCGTCGGTAAAGCGATCCGAAACAGCGGGGTGGCGCGGAACGAGATTTTCGTCACCACTAAACTGTGGATTCAGGATGCCGGTTATGAAAGCACCCAAAAAGCCTTTGAGAAATCACTGGCCAAACTGCAACTGGATTATCTGGACCTCTACCTGATTCACCAACCCTACGGCGATGTGCACGGCTCCTGGCGGGCCATGGAGGAACTGTACCGGGCGGGCAGAATCAGGGCCATCGGCGTGAGCAACTTCCAGCCCGACCGGGTCATGGACCTCATCGTTTTCAATGAAGTCGTACCTGCCGTCAATCAGATCGAAACCCATCCCTTCTTCCAGCAGACCGAAACCCAGCATTTTCTGCAGAAGAACCAGGTGCAGATCGAGTCCTTGGGACCGTTCGCGAGAGGCAAAGACCATATTTTCCAAGGTAAATTATTGCAATCCATCGCCACCAAATATCGCAAAACCGTGCCCCAGGTCATTCTGCGCTGGCTGATCCAAAGAGGGGTCGTTGCCATTCCCAAATCGGTTCACAGTGAACATATCGCCGAAAACTTCAATATTTTCGATTTCAAACTCAGCTCCGAGGACATGCACTCGATCCTGACCCTGGACACACCGGAAAGCAGCTTCTTCAATCATCGCGATCCGTCCGTCGTGAAATGGCTGGGGAACATCAAGCTGGATATTTAAGTTGCACCCCGGGCGATCCGGATCTTTTGCAATAGCCTTTATTGAAGGGTGGAGCACATGGAATAGAAAATTTCGCGTCGTTGTTTTCTGAAAAACAGCACCATTGTGATGGGTGCCGGGGCGCTATTGGTATTTATGGAATCGGCAGCTCATTTGACGCAGGAGAGGGCAAATCCAAAGCATTATTTACGGACGATATCAGTGACGCAAGCTTGCTGAAGGACTACGCCAGGATTAACCAGAGTATTACCGGCAGAACAGGTATCAAGTTGCACACCGGTGAGCCCAACGGTCCCGACATCCTGCCACGGTACATGATGAAAGCCCTGCAGTAGCATATTCCCAACACTTGGTGGAGACCAACACCCTGTACAAGGGCAAGCGATATACCACGGCGGAGCATCAAGAAACTTTGAAAATAAACGGCTGGGACTTTTCCCCAGTGGACATTTTGGACGAGATCGGGGTGGTGATATTCCCCGTGAAAGGAGGCAAGCATTCCCGGAAATGTCGGTGGGTAATGACAAGTATGCGCTGATCACGCTTTAAGTCAGAACAGCCATAAGAAAAGGATAAACGCATAAGACAAGAAGCCATGCCCTGTTGTGAACAAATCTTTTCCCCGGTTCATCAGGCAGTGAGCTTTGTTTACGATTAAGAGAAAGAATCCAAGCCGACATCCACGGGATCCATCATTGTTTAATGTTTTTTTTAGCAAACTTCCCCGCCTATACCTTGTTCTAACTAAACCCGGCATGTTAACTGTTTTTCTGCAATTCGGACAATCAGGCAAGAATAGGACCGGATCGATCTACCTACTGTTGTTTGGCCGGGGTAAGATTAGACCATGAACAAACCAGCACTGACCCCGAACCTATAAAAGAAGAAATAAATGCAAAAGCGAACGTTAGGCAAAAGCGGACTGGAAGTCTCAGTTCTCGGACTCGGCTGCATGGGAATGAGCTTTTCGTACGGTCCCCCCAAAGACAAGCAGGAGATGATCGCCTTGCTACGAACTGCCGTAGAGCGCGGCATTACATTTTTCGATACGGCGGAAATCTACGGACCATTCATCAATGAGGAACTTGTGGGTGAGGCGCTCTCTCCGCTACGTGATCAAGTGGTGATTGCCACCAAGTTTGGTTTCAATACGGATTTTGATCCTCGTGATCCCAAGGAAGGTGAGTCGATGCACAACAGCCGCCCTGAAAACATTAAGGCGGTCGCCGAAGCATCGTTGAAGCGTCTTCGAACCGATGTGATCGACCTGTTCTACCAGCACCGCGTCGATCCGGACGTCCCGATCGAAGAGGTGGCCGGTGCAGTGAAGGACCTCATTCAGGAAGGCAAAGTCAAACACTTTGGCCTCTCTGAGGCTGGTGTGCAGACCATACGCCGTGCCCACGCCGTGCAGCCGGTGGCTGCTTTACAGAATGAATATTCCCTTTGGTGGCGCAAGCCTGAGGACGAGGTGATTCCAACGCTTGAAGAACTCGGCATAGGTCTGGTTCCATACAGCCCGCTGGGCAAAGGGTTCCTTACCGGTAAGATCGACGCGAACGAGAACTTTGGCACCGACGACTTCAGAAGCAAATTACCCCGTTTTGCACCGGAAGCACTGAAAGCCAATCAGGAATTGGTTGAACTTTTAGCAACAATTTCCGCTAAGAAGCATGCCACCCCGGCCCAGATTGCGCTGGCTTGGCTGCTGGCCCAAAACCCGTGGATTGTGCCGATTCCGGGGACGACCAAGCTGAACCGTCTGGACGAGAATATCGGCGCGGTGGACATGGAACTCACTGCCGGAGATCTTCGCGAGATTGACAACGCCGCTGAGAAAATCAAGGTCGTGGGTGATCGTTATCCTGAAATACTGGAGAAATTGACCGGCCTGTAATTCAACGAACTCAAACAGGAGACAACACTCACGTATAAAGCGAAATCTAATTCCGCCGCTGGCGCCACAGCAAAGTTCGTCTCTACCACGAGCCAGCGCCGTTAGCCCACCAAAAGCGATGTCGCCATCGAAATGCTTTTCTGCGGCGTCTGTCACTCCGACTGCACGCCGTGCGTGACCAGTGGGGTAGTTGCATGCTCACGACTTATCCTGAATCAACAGTCCGGGATGCTGATGAGCAAGGGTTGATATCTGTCGATGATCCAAAATGTCGCGTGGGGTACAGTCAAGCATGAAGGACTGTAACTTGCTGTGCCTGCCGTAGGCCATCTTGGCATGGTTCAGGTTATTTGTTGCTGGGTCGGCAGGACCCAGATACAGAACAACCTTCTACAAAGGCCCAACCGAAACTTCCGAGCTGGGTCTGTGTGTGTATTAAATGTGGTGAGTTCGGGGAAGACACTTTCATCCCGATTGTCGGGTCCTCTGCCGCTGAACCGGCAGATCGAAACAGAACGTCATCCCCGTTTCATTGTTGAGCCGGGCGTGGATCGAGCCCCCGTGGGTCTCAATGATGCGTTTGCATAGCGTAAGCCCCAGGCCGAAACCGCCCGTCTGCCTGGAGCGGCTTCGGTCACTGCGGAAAAAAGGCTCGAAGAGATGTGGCAGGTCCTCCTCCTGGACGCCTGTCCCGCAATCCGCGATTTGCACCTTTATCCGGCTTGCCTCGTTGGCCACAATTAATTTTACCGGGTCGCCGGGCTCACTGTACTTAACTGCATTCTCGAGCAGGTTGTCGCAGACCCGGTTGAGCAGCTCCGGGTCGGCCATGATCGTCGGCAAAGCTGACGGGATATGGCGCTCCAAGCATCGGTCGGGATGATGGCGGGAAAAGCGGGCTGTCACTTCGGTAATGAACTCATTGAGATCGATCGCTCGGGGTCGCAGGGGAATGACCGCCGGTGCGCTGGTGGCATGATCCAAGCGGGCGCTGGTCAGGACATTGTCCACCAGGCGCTCCAGCTCGGCCAGGTCCGCTCCCATCCCCTGCAGTCGCTCGATGGTCTGCTGCGCATCGGCGGGTGCATCCTCGCACAGCTCCAAAGCTACCCGGAGGCGGGCAAGGGGGGTGCGGATTTCATGGGAGATGTTGGCGAACAGCTCTTTCTCGCTGCGGATGCGCTCCTCGAGCCGCATCGCCATATCGTCGAGGGCGCGGGCGAGTTCTCCCACTTCGCCCTTGCGACGGATACCACTGCGGGCAGAGAGGTCGCCACCGGCTAGGGCCCGGGAGGTGGCGGTAAGTCGCTCCAGGGGGTCGACAAAAGCCCGCACCATCGGCCAGGAAACCAGTGCCACCACCAGCAGGACCGCGGCCAGGGAGAGGAGAAAACGCAGCCCCCCGGTTTGTGTCCCCTCGATCAAAAGGTAGGGAGAGCCTCCCCCGCCGAGGGCGACCGCGTAGACCCATACTCTTCCCTCCTGACGTAGCGGATGCCAACCGCCAATTTTCCCCAGCATGTCTTCCTTCAGGGCCGGCGGAGGTGCTGTTCCCGAAGCGGCGAGCAAGGTACCGTCGCGGCGGTAGATGGCACCGCTACGCTCCAGGATGCCGCTGAACCGGTCAAGGGTGGTCTGGAGTTCCTCCGGGTTATCCAAGTGCCGGGCCAGTTCGACAGCAAGGATCTGATGCAGGTGCTCGGGGCGGCCATGAAACCGCGATTCGGGCTGAACCAGCAGGGTTGTTGCTGTTACTGCCAGGGTTGCAGCGACGATCAGCAGCAGGCCATTAAGGTAGGCGCGCCAGAACAGGCGGCGCCGCGGTCCGTTCATGCTGGCCCCCGGGTCAGGTACTGGTAGCCGGCGCCGCGTACGGTGCGAATCCGCTGCGGGTTACGCGGATCGTCTCCGAGTTTCTGGCGCAACCGCGAGATATGCACGTCGATTGATCGGTCAAAGGCATCCTCGGCGCTGCCGCGTCCCAGTTCCATGAGCCGCTCGCGCGAGAGTACCTGGCCGGCGCGTTCCGCCAGCGCCTGCAGCAGGGCAAACTCGTAGCTGGTCAGTTCCAGCACAGTGCCGTGAAGGGTCGCGGTCAGGGTGGCTGGATCGAGGACCAGGTCGCCGACGCGAATCAGGGCACTGCGGGGACCTGCCTGGCCACGGGCTCGGCGCACGGCGGAGCGAATGCGGGCCAGCAGTTCCCGGGGGGAAAAGGGCTTGGGC
>ENA-ORXD01001055-ORXD01001055.1-sediment-metagenome-genome-assembly--contig:-NODE-1055-length-26304-cov-5.119800_pt1 | contig 26304 bp, 21 predicted proteins | sample MGYA00237862_ERZ511471 | MGnify/ENA metagenome assembly ERZ511471 | reverse complement strand
ATTAGACTCAAAATAGGCTGGCTTGTGACAATCGCTCAACATGATATGGATGTACCTCGGATTCTCAGCTTGTGGATCATCCGTCAATTCAACTTTCACTGAAATGCCGTCTCCCACTTCTTCAGCAACTCCTGAATAGTCAGTTAATCCAAGATATTCCATGATGATATTAAGAGGAATGTGTACCATCACACTATCACCATATATAATATCATCGTTGACGGTTTTACCGAAGACCGGATTCAGCTGCAATATCAGACCGTTCTCCATGTCTTCCAGAACATCATACAATGGGAAACACATAGGCGTAACGCCACCAACAATCTGGGTGCCGTCTCCACTTTCCGGAGTGGTTAATGTATAATTAGATCCAACGACCCAATAAGGTGCATCGCCGGCTGGAACAACGGTTTCTCCGTCAAGCGTTGTCTTCCATGCATAAATATCGGAAGCAAATACCTGGTGGTAGAACTCACGGTCATATTCATTGATACAGTTGATGAATACACAGATTTCATCACCTTCCACAATGTTATAGTCGAACCACTCGAAACCAAAAGCCGGAGCAATTTGCTGGTTAAAGCATAGTACATCCAACACTAACCGGTTCTTTTCATAGTTATTGATGTCAAACGATAGTGGCAGAACATCAGTAACATAATCCTGAAAAGCAGAATTATTCATAGGCGTTGCCAACAGAATTTTACTATTGGCTTCCGACCAGTCAGCATTCTCATCAATCTTCTCAACAATTTCAAAACGTGTCAGGTAGTAAGTTCCAGGTGTTAACTGAACTAAATCAGAAGCAATACCATCACCAACCTGAGTATAGCCCAGATAATAGTCAGTACCTCCATCTGGTAATTGGTCTGAGGTAGCTATTCTGACATGTACCGTTCCATAATCAGCCCAATCGCAATTAAGAGCAGCCAGCATTTCATCATATGGAAGATTTGCTGCCTTCAGCACCGGTTTAGTTAAGTTAGCCTGGAAAACCAGATCCACTTTTTGGGTTTGGTCAACCCCCATGTCATCTTTCTTTGTACAGGAAAAGAGCATGGCAAACGGAACTGCGATAAGCAGAATCCGGAAAAGTAAGTTTTTTCTCATTTCGGTAGAATTTAAGTTTTACATAAAACATGGGATAATTTATCTCTAGTCACAACCAACTTCCAAATGCACATAGTCAATTTCGCCATTTACATACTTGTCAATTTCCGTTTTGGCAACAGGGATGAGCAATACCGTATTTTCTTCACCAATGGGCTGTATTTGAAGAATAATGCCATTGGTATAATCTACTGGAAGTGGTATGTAGATAGGTTCCGGTTGCCCTTCGGAGTTTAGATTATCACCAGTTAAAAGCACATCTACCGGATTTTGCTCGGTATCAGAACTATAAGCTGTGACATCATATGACAATACCTCATGATAGTTTTCCCGGTTATCTGCATTGCACCGGTTGATAAACAGGTAAAATCCAGAAGCATCAGCAGATTGCAAATTTTGGCTAGATCCGCTAGCTGTCGATGTTTCAAGGTAGGAAAGGCTTAAACAATTAACATGCAATACTGTACGTGCAACGTTTGAGGTTTTGAAGGTACAATCATTTGGACTGTTAACCTGGTAGGTAACGGCAAAATTGGGGGCCGTAATTAACTGTGCCTTTTCCATCCGGTGAGTGGTAAACTTAATTAATCGGTAATCAGCCGGAGGCAGTGGAATAGATCGCGAAAGGTATCTCCCGTCCAAGAAACTCATCGACAACGGATAATTCAATGCGACCATACTCCCATCAGAACGTATCAGTGTAATTTCTGCATCAAAATCAGCTTTGGGAGGATAAACTTCCAGACTATTAAAAGCGTCCTCCAAAGACACTTCAATGAAAAGTCCATTTTCCAGCTTAAGTAAATCATCTTCTTGATTGCTGCAGGACATCACAACTAAAGCGATCAGTGGGATTACTATGAGGTTGGTTAGTCTATTTTTCATAATTTAATGTGGATTACATTCCAATCGCCTAATTTCCAGAGCGAGAAATACCCTCCCAACCAAAAATGCTATTATCAACTTCGCATAGCTATTCTAGTCAGGAAATTATCCTTCTAATTAAACGGATGAAATAAACGCTGAAGAGTTCAGTCTGGAAGATTCGGGGGAGATTGCTAATCAATCTATTAACAGCATGTGTGCCGTTTTAACAACCCTTAATTACATTGTTTAGACTGGCTTCAGGATTAACATAATAGGTTTTAGTTTCGTTCTACATTTTGTGCAATCGTTTTCAAGTTACTGTGGTTAGTTCAGAAAACAGGAAGACCTTTTACATTTCCGGCATGTCCGGAAAAGCATGCACTAAATCAATAATTCCACGTTAAAGGTGCAGCCAAAGGCAGAAAGACTGCCTTCTATTGCTGACAACAGGCACACTACACCTTTACTGTTGGCCATCTAAAGTTCAAAACCTTTACTTTGATTTTTTACTTGTGGCATGTGAGTTTTTTCAATCAAGGCTACAATACAAACTACCTTGAGAGGAAAAGGTTACTTAGTTTTCAATCCTTATGGATATATAAATTTAAATCATTCAGAAAGTAAACACAAGCTATTGGTTAAAAAAAGCATGAAAAGAAAGACTTTATCGTCTTATTTTTCAGGCAATTAACTAAAATAAAATTACGGATAAACTACAAACACTAATTATATCTAATTCAATAAATAATCATCAAATATTGACTATCTATCAGCTAAAATTATAATTATGAAACATTGATTCTTGCGAAATTCATTTTGCAGAACGGAAAGATCTTCCCCAATTTATGATATTTAATCACCTTTATATGCCTTTTGGGTGTCATTTATCACATACAATTAGACAATTAAAGAATTATCATAATAATAAAAATGCTAAATATTATTCCTGTCGTAATATGGATTTACTATTGAAATCAATATATTTTGAATCCAGAGTCAAGAAGCAGTCACTCAGGCAGATGTACCCTGGAAAAATGACAACGAACAACTATAAACAAGAAAGCCCCCGAAAATCGGAGGCTCTGAGCGGGAAACGAGACTCGAACTCGCGACCCCAACCTTGGCAAGGTTGTGCTCTACCAACTGAGCTATTCCCGCAAAAAGGAAGGAGCAATCATATAATAACTGCTCCTCCACCTAAGTACCCAGGGCGGGACTTGAACCCGCACGGCCATAATGGCCATTGGATTTTAAGTCCAACGTGTCTACCATTCCACCACCTGGGCATCCTTTCGAGCGGGAAACGAGACTCGAACTCGCGACCCCAACCTTGGCAAGGTTGTGCTCTACCAACTGAGCTATTCCCGCATTCTCAGGATGTTTGACAAAATGATCTGAAAGAAGCTTTCTTTCGGATCATTCGCCGATCAATATGAAATGAACATTTTTGCAAAGCTGAGCGGGAAACGAGACTCGAACTCGCGACCCCAACCTTGGCAAGGTTGTGCTCTACCAACTGAGCTATTCCCGCGTTTTCAGGATATTTGACAGAAAATCCAACAAATGTCTTATTCTGCTTCATCCTTTCATCAATATGAAATGAACATCTTCAAAATACAGAGCGGGAAACGAGACTCGAACTCGCGACCCCAACCTTGGCAAGGTTGTGCTCTACCAACTGAGCTATTCCCGCATGTCGCTTCCGCATAAATCCTGCGATAGCGGACGCAAATATAAAAACATTTTTCCTTACGCTGAAAAATCAAATTGATTTTATGACCAATTTTTCGTTAAACAGCGTTCCTTTCTGCTGAAAGTTATTGTCCGGCAATTTTTTTGATTTCGTTCAACTTGTTTAATGCCTCCACCGGCGTCAGGTTATTGATGTCCAGATTGGCAATTTCATCCCGAATCTGCTTGAGCACCGGATCGTCCAACTGGAAGAAACTGAGTTGCAAACCTTCGCGGTTGCCCGCAATCTCACCCACCGGTTTGGCCGGATACTCCTTCCGGTTGTTTTCCTCCAACTGCTTTAGAATATCGTCTGCACGCTTCACTACACTGGGCGGCATTCCGGCCATACGGGCCACATGAATACCAAAGCTATGGTTACTTCCACCTCTTATCAGCTTGCGCAGAAAGATGACCTTGTTCCCAACCTCCTTCACCGTTACATTAAAGTTCCGAACTCTGTTGAATGATTTCTCCATTTCATTCAACTCATGGTAATGGGTGGCAAACAATGTTTTGGCCCGGGCTTTCGGATGTTCATGGATGTATTCCACGATGGACCATGCAATGGAAATTCCATCGTAAGTACTGGTCCCGCGCCCCAGCTCATCGAGAAGAATAAGGCTCCTTTCCGAAAGGTTGTTCAAAATACTGGCCGCCTCATTCATCTCCACCATAAATGTTGATTCACCCAGAGAAATATTGTCAGAAGCTCCGACACGAGTAAAGATTTTGTCCACAAAACCAATTTTGGCCTCCTCTGCCGGCACAAAGCTTCCCATCTGGGCCATCAGGACAATCAAAGCTGTTTGCCGGAGCAAAGCCGATTTACCCGCCATATTTGGCCCGGTGATAATAATTACTTGTTGCTCGTCATTGTCCAGGTAAACATTATTAGAAATGTAAGATTCACCAATGGGGAGTTGCTGCTCAATGACAGGATGACGACCATCCTTTATATCAATGATGGCTGAATCGTTAACCTCCGGCCGTTTGTAATTGTTCGTTTCCGCGATGGTAGCAAACGAGAGCAAACAATCGATTCGTGCCAGAATGACTGCATCGAGTTGGATGGCCTGGATATAATCGGAAATGGAAAAGACCAGATCGGAAAAGAGCCGGGACTCCAATTCCATAATGCGCTCTTCCGCACCCAGGATCTTCGTTTCGTATTCTTTCAGTTCCTCTGTAATGTAACGCTCCGCACTCACCAAAGTTTGTTTACGAATCCATTCCTGTGGCACCTTGTCTTTGTGAGTGTTGCGTACTTCGATATAATAGCCGAATACGTTGTTGAAACCAATCTTCAACGAAGTAATACCAGTCCGTTCAACTTCCCGATTGACAATTTTCTTTAAATAATCTTTTCCTGAAAAAGCAATTCCCCGAAGTTCATCAAGTTCTTCAGAAATACCATCAGCAAGTACCCTACCTTTTCCAACCTGCGTGGGCGGCTCCGACACCAGTTCTTTGTCAATGCGCTCTTTAATTGAGGTGCAGGGATTCAGCTGTTCGGCATACCGCTGTAAACTATCGTTGCCGGATTGGTTACAGGCATTCTTAATGGGCTCAATGGCAGTCAGCGAATTCTTCAACTGAACCACTTCCCGCGGATTGATACGACCCGTGGCCACTTTGGAAATAATGCGCTCCAAATCGCCAATTTGCCGCAGCGATTCTTCTAACTCTTCCTTCAATCCCGGATGGGAAACGAAATGCTCCACTACATCCAGCCGTTCATTGATGCGTTTGATTTCTTTCAGCGGAAGCGCCACCCACCGTTTTAACAAACGTGCCCCCATTGGAGAAATGGTTCGGTCGATAACTTGTACCAGTGTTTTTGCACCTTCATTAATAGCCGAAAAAAGTTCCAGATTGCGGATGGTAAACCGGTCGAGCCAGACATACCGATCTTCCTCAATGCGCGATAAACCGGTTATGTGCTTCAATTGCTTATGTTGCGTCAAATCGAGGTATTGCAAAATGGCACCTGAAGCAATGATTCCAAGTTGCAAACCATGGACACCAAAACCTTTCAGTGTTTTGGTCTCAAAATGCTGTGTCAGACGGTCAAAGGCAGCATCTTCGGTGTAAACCCAATCGTCAAGGGTGTAGGTATAGAATTTATGTCCGAACGTTTCCTTGAAAAGTTTTTCCTTTCCCTTTTGAAACAGCACCTCTTTGGGCTGAAAACTGTTCAGCAACTTGTCAATATATTCGAAGTTTCCTTCGGCTGTCATAAACTCACCGGTGGAAATATCCAAAAACGCCACTCCTGCTACCTGCTTGTCAATGTGCACTGAAGCCAGAAAGTTGTTTTCGCGGTGTTCAAGAATGTTGTCGTTGATGGAAACTCCTGGTGTCACCAATTCGGTAATTCCCCGTTTGACAATCTTCTTGGTCGTTTTCGGATCTTCAAGTTGCTCGCAAATCGCTACCCGCTGCCCTGCCCTGACGAGCTTTGGCAAGTAGGTATCAAGTGCATGGTAAGGAAATCCGGCCAGTTCCACATAACTTGCCGAACCATTCGCCCGCCGTGTGAGTGTAATGCCCAGGATTTCGGCTGCCTTGATGGCATCCTCTCCAAATGTTTCGTAAAAGTCCCCTACACGAAACAGTAATACAGCATCCGGATGTTTGGATTTAACGCTGTAATATTGCTTCATCAGCGGAGTTTCGACGTATTTTTTCGTGCTATTAGTCAAGGGAAAATGAGTTTTATACAATGTGCGAAAACAAATATAGGAACAATCCAACGGTCGGAAAAGCGTCCTGTTTTCCAGTAACCGGAAGTTTTCAACAAGCTGCTTGCTCCACTTGTTTTGCCTCGTTAAAGATTATGCCAATAATCATGCATTTTTGTGTAAGCGATAGTCTTCAATAAAATGTTTCCCGGAACGCAGCAATAATATCAGCGAAAGCGGAATGACCAGCCAGTGAAAAGTTTGTGGCAACAATGGCATACTTACCAGGAAAAGCAGCACCAGACCCGCCGTAAACCAATGATATCCCCGTAATTTTTTCCGCAGAGGTTTGATTAGTAAAACAAAAGCAAACAGAACATGCGTCGGCAATGCCCAAATGAGATTCAGGTTCCAGCCGGTAGCCGGATGCGTGGAGACAAACGTCAGAAATGCTAATACAAGGCCGGCAACCCCAAACAGGAGGTAAATAATAAAGTCGAGCCAGATGCCCTCTTTCCTTTTCCGGTACTGCCAAACCGTTAACAACAGGACTATCGCAAAAAAGGCCAGAATCACATTCGTCGGTGACCAGAGTTCAGGTCTGAATTTTTTCGATGGTGCCTGGTAAATCGTCTTCCGGGGGGAACAAAGCGGTGCTTCGACTGAATCCCTTGGTACTTTCGCATCTGCAAAATCTTGCGAAACGTAATCGGGCAGGAACATTTTTTGGTAATAGGTTATTTCCTTGTCTGCCGGGATTCCCAACGCCAGTTTGATTCCCAATCCGGCCCAGGTATTTCCTGGCACATAACGGTCAAGTAAATTACGGAAGGTGAGTGGCTTCTCTGTTTCTTTCGCCCAAATAATTTTATTATTCATCACCTCTTCCACCCTGTCGCGAATACGTGTTGCACAGTTATCGAAAAAAAAGTTATAGCGGTACACCCTGTTCTCCGGCTTCGCATTTTCGACCAGCAGATTGAACAGGTGCTCCCGTTCATCGGGTGTCAAATCAATCACCTGTTCATAAACGCTCCTATGGAAATAAATATATTCCTGCATAAAGTCTGAAAAATACTGCACTGTCAGCATGTAATCGGTCTCTCCTTTGGCAAAACGATAAACAAAATTTGGGGCATCAAAACTAAATACCCCGTAATTGAAAACGAGATCAATTTTATTTGCCGGATCGTTTACCCGTAATGCTGTGTGCCCAAAATAGGAATATATCTCATCACCCGGCTCACAGGTAAGTAAGGAAATTCGGGCATCGGGAGACAACTGAAGGGCTTGTGATGCCTGAGTGGACAACGCAAACAGCAAAAAAAGAAGAAGAAACTTGCGATTCATAATACAGGGATGAAGATATTTTTGATGGCTAAAAATAAAAAAATCGGCAGGCTAATTGTCCTGTCTTCAATATTTAAAGTTTTAAATAATAGTCTTTTGTCAGATTGCGGTATGTTTCTGTGTAGTTTCCATCCGCGTCGCGAATGCATAATTCGGTCACCTCACGCTCGGCTGGTCTTTTGCGGAATTCAAGTAAAACACGATTGGCAGGTTTATTTTCACGTGGAATAACATTAACCACTTTTACCAAATAAAATCCGCTCAATCGGGCGGTTTCCCGGAAGTCATCATAGGCATTGGAGGGAATGATGACGCAAAACCGGCCTTCCGGCAAAAGCTTTTTAGTAACGCCATCAATCAATTCAGAAAACGAGAGATGCTGTGTGTGACGTGCCGAAGTGCGGTTCGAGTCAGGTGAAACCAGTGAATTGGAAAAATAGGGCGGATTGCTTACAATCAAATTATACTGGTCGGGCATATCCTCTGTGAATTCCTGAAAAGATGAATGAAAAACCGTTACCCTGTCGGCCCATGGCGATGCCACTACATTCTGGTTGGCTTCGCAAAAGGCCACGGGTTCAATCTCCACCGCATCAACGATGGCTTCCGAGCGCTGTGCCAACATGAGGGCCACCAATCCGGTTCCGGCTCCTACATCCAGGATGGCTTTAGCCCCGGTGACATCGGCCCACGCGCCAAGCAGAACACCATCGGTTCCCACTTTCATGGCTGCTTTTTCCTGAACAATTTTAAATTGTTTAAATACAAATGACTTTGATTCCATTGGTTTAGAATTTCTCAAACACGCCCAATCCAAACAGGGCAAAATCATATTTGACCGGATCTTCCTCATCGAATTCCCGGAGGCGGGTAGTTAGTTCATCTACTGCTTTCCAGTCGTCCTGCTTCCGTTTTAGTAATCCCAGTTTACGTGCTACATTACCCGAATGCACATCCAGAGGCATCATCAAGGCTGAGGCCGGAATATTTTTCCATAGTCCAAAATCAACTCCTTGCCTCTTATCCCTGACCATCCAGCGCAAAAACATGTTGATGCGCTTGGCTGAGGAACCTTTCGCCGGATTGGCCACATGCTTTGATGTACGAACTTCAGGTCGATAACTCAGAAACTGCTCGCGAAAGCGGACAATTCCTGCCATCATATTTCCGCCATGTTGGAAACCTTCTGTAAATAAAGCTTCCAAACCACCCTCGTTTCGATAAATCTCCCGTAAGGCATGAAGAAAATAGAGGCAATCGATTCCATTAAAAGTACGGTGTACAAAGTCACCAAAACGGTCGAATGCCCCCTCCTCGCTTCGCATAATAAACTCGTAGGGCCTGTATTCCATCAAATCCATTAATCTGCGTGCATTTCGAATAATCGTTGGACGTTGTCCCCATGCAATAGTGGCTGCCAGAAATCCGGCAATTTCGATGTCTTCCTTTCTGGAAAAAAGTCGGGGGATGGAGATGGGATCGGTTTCGATAAACCGGGGCTGATTATACAACTGGTATTTCTCGTCAAGAAAGATTTTAAGTTCCTGATCCGTCATGAGTCTTAATTCTCAATCACACCGTCGCGAATACGTAACATTCGGTCAGTGGTTTGAGCAAAATGTTCGTCGTGTGTTACAATGATGAAAGTTTGTTCGAATTTTTCCCTTAGCTGGAAAAACAGGGAGAACAGATCTTCCTGGTTACGGGAATCAAGATTTCCTGAAGGCTCATCGGCCAAAATAACCGATGGATTATTAATCAATGCCCTGGCTACAGCGACCCGCTGCTTCTCTCCACCTGACAATTCGGATGGTTTATGATGAAACCGATCTTTCAAATCAAGGCTTTCCAATAATTCCTGCGCTCTTGCTTCCACTTCTTTCCGGTCGCGACGAGAAATGTAACCGGGAATACACACGTTTTCGAATGCTGTAAATTCCGGCAACAAGTGATGAAACTGAAAGACAAAGCCAATTTCGCTATTCCGGAAACGAGAAAGCTCCCGCTCGCCCATTTTGAATACGTCGCGCTTATTAATGTTAACCAGTCCTCCATCAGGTTTACCCAATGTTCCCAAGATTTGCAGCAAGGTAGTTTTACCAGCTCCACTCGCTCCCACAATGGAAACCACTTCACCCTGGTATACCTCCAGTGAAACACTTTTGAGTACCTGCAAATCGCCAAACGATTTGGTTATATCTTTTGCCTGTAATATGATGTTCTTTTTACTCATTTTCGTTCACAATAGCCACAAAGGCATGTTTGCTAAAAGTACCGAAAAATTTGCATGCCGCCATCTGTTTCCATTTGTACGTTCAAATGATTGAAGCCACATAAACGATGTAAAACACAAACAGAATGAATCCTTCGATGCGCAATAAGCGGCCCCCATCCAGATTTCTAAGTACGGAGTAATTGTGCCAGCCGGATTCGTGCAATGCCATGAGATTTTTCCTTAACGGAATGACAAACAGTAACAACGCAACGGCAAATCCCACCATCCAAATGGTATCACCCCGGAAGGATATAAAATTAACCGGAATAGGATGAATGGCCGCTGTGAGCCCAATAACTCCCATTAAATTGAAAATATTGGATCCGATAATGTTTCCAATGGAAATATCAGCTTCCTTCTTGATGGCAGCCATAACCGATGCAGCCAGTTCAGGAAGACTCGTACCAAAAGCCACTATCGTGATGGAGATGATCCGTTCAGTTATACCGAGACTTCGGGCAATGGTGGAAGCTCCTTCAATCAGGATGCGGGAACCAAATGCCAGGGCTACTACAGATAAAGCAATAATCAGAAAACTTACCGATATAGAATAACGTGGTGAAAGTATTTCATGCGCTTCCTTCTGTCGTCGCGACCGCTTGAAGCTTTGCCATACGAACCAAAGCAAACCGGCAAAAAAGAAAATGCCCTCGCCCCTTCCGACCTTTGAATCCATGATAAATAGATAGAACAAGACACTTGCCACGAACATCACCGGCCAACCAAAGCGGATGGTTTCCCTCTTAACCGGCATTGCCATCAATGATGCGGTAAGCCCAAGTACCAGGGCAATATTTGCAATATTTGACCCGACTACATTTCCGATGGAAATCTCAGGGTGACCCGAAATAGCAGCGTCCAGACTAACAATAAACTCCGGAGCTGAGGTTCCAAATGCCACAACAGTTATTCCAATGACAAGGGTTGATACTTTAAAATGACGAGCCAGACTTACTCCCCCGCGGACCAGCAAATCGCCGCCCGCTAACAAAAGAATCAAGCCACCTAATAATTTCAGATATTCCACAAAGGAAGTTTAGAGGTATTACAAAGATTCGGTATAATCCAAAAATAAAAACCTCTTCCCACACCTGGCGAAAAGAGATCCATTCATACTGTCACAACAGATAATATTCCGAAGTGGTTTAAGCCTGAATTAAATATTACTTTTTGTCTTCGAGCTCTTCTTCAATTTTCCGGCTCAGTTTATTTGATTCGCTGTTCACCGAATTCGTAAAATCATTGACGTCTTTCTTCAGGCCTGAGGTGTGATCCTCAAATTCGCGCTGAATATCGCTGGTCGCTTTCTTAAACTCACGCATCCCCTTACCCAGTGTGCGGGCAATTTCAGGGATACTGTTCGCCCCGAAAAACAGCAGCGCCAGCAACAATACGAGAACCAACTCTGAACCACTCACAAAGAGCAACACATTCCCCATAGCAATTGATTTTGAACAAATATAACATTCATCCGGCAAATGTCATTGCCTCCAATCACATTTTAAAATGGCAATACAGAAAAATGCCCGGCCACAAAAATGACCGGGCATATCTTATCAGGGAATCTCCCCGTATACTTAAATTATAATTTGTCTTTTTTCCCTTTAATCCGCTTCACTGTGTCATAAACAATCGGTGTTGCAATGAATACTGATGAATAAGTACCCACAACCACACCCATCATCAGGGCAAAGGTAAATCCTTTAATAGATGTTCCACCGAACAAGAAGATGGCCAGCAATACCACGAAGGTTGAAAGTGATGTACTAAACGTACGACGCAGTGTACTGTTGATAGCTGAATCCATCACGTCTTTTCTGTCATGCTTCGGATGCAAGTGGAGGTACTCTCGGATACGGTCAAACACAACCACTGTATCGTTGATGGAGTAACCAAGCACCGTCAGGATAGCGGCAATAAACGCCTGGTCGACCTCGAGCGAGAATGAGAACCATCCGTCGAATAAGGCAAACATACCAACAACAATAAAGGTATCGTGCGCAAGTGCCGCTACAGCTCCAAGTGAATACTGCCACTGACGGAACCGGATAAGGACGTAAAGGAAGATGATAACCAGTGCAAAGAATATGGAAATCAAGGCATCCTTACGGATATCATCCGAAATTGTTGGTCCCACTTTCTGCGAACTCATCCGGTAATCGGAAAGAAATTTCGTTTCAGATGTATTCGCCGGCAGGTACGATTTTAATCCATCGTACAACTTAGCCTCGATATCGGTATCAACATTGTCACCGGTTTCATCAATCCGGTAGTCGGTTGTGATACGTAACTGATTGTTTTCACCGAAGGTTTTCACTTCAGGAGCGGAACCAAACTCAGGAGTCAGCGAGTTCATCACCTTTTCTACCGGAACAGGTTGTTCAAATCGAACAACATACGTACGGCCTCCTTTAAAGTCAATTCCATAGTTCAATCCTTTAAATATCAAGGCAAAAAGAGCTATCGCAATCATGGTTCCTGAAACCGCGTAGAAAATTTTCCGTTTATCCAGGAATTTAATATCAGCATTGCGCAGCCAGTCTGCAGTAAATTTCGAGACAAAACTGATTTTGCGATCTTTTGCCAACCATCTTTCAAATATAAGACGGGTAATGAAAATCGCTGTAAACATTGATGTCAGAATACCAATGATAAGCGTAGTAGCAAAACCTTTAATCGGACCAGAGCCGAACAGGAACAGAACCACACCGGTAAGTAAGGTTGTTACCTGACCGTCGATAATCGCCGAGTAAGCATTTCGATAACCATCCTGAATAGCCAGCTTCATACCTTTACCGGCTTTGAGCTCTTCCTGAACACGTTCATAAATAAGAACGTTCGCATCCACCGACATACCGATGGTTAACACGATACCCGCTATACCAGGCAAGGTAAGCACAGCACCTAACGACGCCAGAATACCAATAATATAGAAGAGGTTGGCTACCAGTGCAACGTTGGCTACACCACCAGCGCTACCACTATAGAAGAACAGCATGTATATAAGGATGAGCACAAAGGCAATAACAAACGACCACATACCGCTGCGAATCGATTCTTTACCCAGTGTCGGTCCTACAATTTCTTCCTGTACAATGTGTGCCGGAGCAGGCATCTTACCTGATTTCAGCATGTTGGCAAGGTCCTTCGCCTCATTCACCGTAAAGTTTCCGGTAATAGATGAACGACCACCGGTAATTTCACCCTGTACAGTAGGGAATGATTGTACCAGTCCGTCGAGAACAATGGCAATCGATTTACCCACGTTTTCACGTGTCAGCCGGGCCCAGGTTTTGGCACCCTCGCTGTTCATCGTCATACTGATTTCACTGGTGGCACGGTTCTGTCCAAATTCCTGACGGGCATCTGCTACGGCATCTCCGGTAAGCGGTGCTTTTCCATCACGATTGGTAACCTTCAGTGCTACCAACTGATAATAGTTATTCTCTTTATCCATCGACTTGGCAGTCCAACGGAAAATCATGTTACGAGGGAAGATGGAACGAATCTGAGGCATTTTCAGATATTGATCAACCCTGGCAGTGTCTTTAAAGTGAGCATAACCAACAACCGGACCACGGAACAACTGTCCATCGCGAGAAGTGTTGGGTGACAACACTGAAAAGAGCGGGAAATTCTTGGCGATATCAGCAGCCGAACCAGCAGCCAGTGAATCTTTATTTTGTGCCTTATCCAATTCATTCAACAGCCCGGTACCAGTAGTATCTTTCTTGGCTACTGCCTTTTCACCTTCCGGTTTAGCTGTTTCTGTTTTGGTCTCTGTTTTCGCAGCATTCTGATCAACCGTATTTTCACCGGTTTCATTCATTTCGCGCAACCGTTGGTTGGCCTGCAACAGATAAGGATAAACTTCGCTGTTTTCCCAGGTTTCCCAGAATTCAAGACTAGCTGTTCCCTGCAACAGTTTTCTTACACGTTCAGCGTCCTTCACTCCTGGTAATTCAATAAGAATACGTCCCTTGGTCTGAAGTTGCTGAATGTTGGGCTGTGCTACTCCAAAACGGTCGATACGTGTACGAAGAATATTGAATGCGTTGTCGATAGCATTGTCCGTTTCTTTCCGGATGACTTGTAAAACCTGTGCGTTTGTCGAATTGTAGTTCACTTTATCGCGCAGGTCAACAGTATTGAAAATGGCTGCCAGCTTAGCATTTGGATCAATCTGCTCAAATGCTTTTCCAAAAAGCGTCACATAATCATCCTGGCTGTTTTTCTGAAGTTGAGTTGCCAGTTTCAGCGCAGCGTTAAATGTCGAGTCTTTACTGTTGTTTGCCAGCGAACGAATCAGATCCTTCACGGAAATCTCCAGGGTTACGTTCATACCACCTTTCAGGTCAAGACCGAGATTCATCTCATATTCTTTCACCTCACGGTAGGTGTATTTACGAACACCAAGAAAATTGAATACCGGTTCACCCGCAACAGAGTCGAGGTAATACGTTTCAAGTTGAGGATTCCCGTGTGCGTAATCGAGCGCAGCTTTCTCGACCTGTTTGGCCTTGAAAGTAAAGGTTAGCTGGTAAACACAAATTAAGGCTAGCAGGATTGCGAAAAGCCTTATCAATCCTTTATTCTGCATTGGGATATCAGTTTAATTTTTCCTATGTAATTTGATAATTCTATACGTTTTCAGCTTAGCACGCAAAGATATTTATTTTTTTCTGAATACAATGGTTTTCACCGGACCAATGCCCGTTATGTCAGATGCCTCGCAACACATCGCCGGTTCACTCATCTCTATTACTCCTCAACTGCCAGTTTCAATTTCATCTGTCGCTCTTCGAAATCGATGACAGCTTTGTGCCTGATGAGAAAGTCTGATCCAAGCAATCCGACGATTTGCCTGTTGGAAAAACGCGCATATTCCTGATTGATGTGCGACAGATCGATTAATGCCATTGTTAAGGAGCCTAAATTGGTCTGGTCCAGCCACAATTCATGGATTTCTCCCGAAGCAGTTTCCACCAAATCCTTGCCCAAACCTGTGGCTTGTTTCACCGGATGTTCATCGGGCTCGTAGTGCGATGACAGGCTCTTGTCGAACACCGATTTTGATGCGCCGGAATCAATGACCCACCATCCTACATGCTGTCCATCGAAGCGCGCTTCGACCAGTGGATGGTACGTCCCGGCTTCCAGCTCACACAATTCAAACGGAATAATTATTTCCATAATCGAAGCATAAAAAAGGGGAACCAGTTCCAGTTCCCCTCATATAATATTATGTAGTGATTACTTGCTGTTCAGCTTGTCGAGAACGCTCATCACTTCACGAACATGACCTTCACTCTCTTTCAAAAGAGCCATTTCATCTTCGTTTAGTTCCAGTTCAATCACTTTCTCGATGCCATTTTTACCAAGAATAACCTGTACACCCAGGTAGCAATCGTCAATACCATATTCGCCTTCCAGCTTCACACAGACCGGGAATACACGACGCTGATCCTTCACGATGGCTTCAACCATTTGAGCTGCGGCCGAACCCGGAGCATACCATGCCGAGGTACCCATCAGTTTCACCAGTTCGCCACCACCGGTTTTGGTGCGGTTTACAATGGCTTCCAGTTTTTCTTCATCAATCAGTTCAGTCACAGGAATACCGGCAACAGTGGTATAACGTGGCAGCGGAACCATGGTGTCTCCGTGACCACCCATCAATACAGCCTGAATCTCCTTAGGAGAAATATTCAGCGCTTCAGCCAGGAATGCACGGTAACGGGCCGTATCCAGAATACCGGCCATACCCATCACTTTGGTACGCGGGAATTTCGATGTCAGGTGAGCCTGATAGGTCATCACATCCAACGGATTGGATACAATAATAATAATGGCTTCCGGTGAATACTTAATCACATTTTCGGTAACCGATTTAACGATGCCTGCATTGGTTTCAATCAGGTCATCGCGGCTCATTCCGGGCTTACGCGGAAGTCCTGATGTAATAACAACCACATCCGATCCAGCTGTTTTTGAATAATCGTTCGATACACCGATGGTGCGGGTATCATATACATTGATGGGAGCTTTTTCCCATATATCGAGGGCTTTACCTTCAGCCAATCCCTCTTTAATATCGACCAGAATCACTTCGTTTACCACTTCGCGGTAAGCTAATACATCGGCGCAAGTTGCACCAACATTTCCTGCACCTACTACAGTAACTTTCATAAACCTTGCAATTAAGAATTCAGTTATCAATCAGTTTTATTCTTTTTCTAAAAAGCAAACAAATATAACCAGAATAGGATGTAATCAAAAGGATTTTTGCAACGCTTTCAAAATCCCGGAAGGTTGTGATATTGCTGCATTACAAAGAAATCCACAAATTTCATTTAGTTCGAAGCTTATCTTTATTCATTAGAAATAAGTAGAAATCCATTGTGCAAACTTTGCTCTTCAGAAAAAAGCCGGCTCCCAAATGGAAACCGGCTCTTTCTTTTTCAGTGAAATAACCAATGCCGCTATTTTGCGACTATTGCTTTTATCTCGGTAATGATTTTTCGTGCCAATAGTTCTGCCTTTTCCATGCTTTTGCTTTCGGAATATATGCGAATGATCGGTTCGGTATTTGATTTTCTCAAATGCACCCACTCATCCGGAAAATCGATTTTCACTCCATCCACATCATTCACCTGCTCATTGCGGTATTTTTCCTTCATGGCAACCAACACTGCATCCACATCGATGTCAGGAGTCAGTTCAATCTTATTCTTTGAAATAAAATAATCAGGATACTGCGCCCGCAATTCAGAACATTTTTTGCCTGATTTCGCTAAATGGGTCAGGAACAAACCAATTCCAACCAGGGAATCACGGCCATAATGACTGGCTGGATAAATGACTCCTCCATTTCCTTCTCCTCCGATCACTGCTCCAGTTTCTTTCATCCTTGTGGTTACGTTCACCTCACCCACAGCCGAGGGCGCATAGGTTCCACCGTGTTTTTCGGTAATATCGCGCAAAGCACGTGATGAAGATAAATTGGAAACCGTATTGCCTGGTGTTTGACTCAGCACATAATCGGCAACAGCAACCAACGTATATTCTTCGTTGAACATGGTACCGTCTTCATTAATGATGGCTAAACGGTCCACATCCGGGTCGACTACAAAACCTACATCCACACCCTTGTCCCTAATAATCGCCGACGTTTCCTGCAAATTCTCTGGAATCGGCTCTGGCGTGTGGGCAAAGTGTCCGTGCGGTTCGCAATTAATTTCCACCACTTCTGCCACTCCCAGCGCTTTCAACATAGCTGGAACAGCCACACCTCCCACTGAATTAACCGCATCAACTGCTACTTTGAATTTAGCAGCCCGAATGGCTTCCACATCCACCAAATCCAGATCAAGCACATGCTGCACATGATAGCCGGTATAGTCTTTTACGGTTTCCACACCCAACTCATCAACATCTGCGAAATAAAAATCTTCTTTTTCGGCTATTGCCAGGACCGTTTTTCCTGCAGCATCATCAAGAAACTCACCTTTGTTGTTCAGTAATTTCAATGCATTCCACTGTTTGGGGTTATGACTCGCTGTGAGGATAATTCCTCCGTCTGCTCCCTCGGCCGTAACCGCCAGTTCAGTAGTAGGTGTTGTTGCCAGTCCGATGTTGATTACATCGGCACCCATTCCAAGAATCGTCCCGGATACCAATGCATTGACCATTTGCCCTGAAATACGGGCATCACGGCCAACCACGATGCGAAGTTTGCCGTTACCTGTTTGGTTATTCTTTGCCCACGCACAATAGGCAGCCGTAAATTTGACCACATCCAGCGGACTTAAGCCCTCACCGGGAATACCTCCGATGGTACCCCGTATTCCTGAGATGGATTTTATCAGTGTCATACAGTGGATAGTTTTGTTTTCGATTAAGTGAGCAAAATTGCTGAAAAAGGGTTGCATTTCAAAGAAAAACCGTTGAACTCATGGTCATGACTTCCGGTCTCCAAAAACATGAACATCACATCTCATTCATTGTCCCACATAATCTTTCGCTATTTATCTCTCTGATTTACTATTCATTTCACGGCTCTGTTATTTTCATGTTAAATAAATACAATCGCATGAAATCATACCACTATGTCCAAATTTTTTCGAACTTTGCAGCGATTATAAAACAGTTTACAGAACAACAGAAATGATGAAAAAAGAAAGAGGACAGGACCGCTCACAAAAGCGGACCGTCGGAGGAAGAAGCAACAACCGTTTTGGCAAAAGTGAAGGCTCTGAAAGAGTAGGAAAACGCAAACGGATTGCAGGAGCAACAGGCTCATCAAACAGCGACAGGTCTGGTCGATTCTCAGGCCCTCGCGATACAGAAAGAAGCGAAAGACCTGGTCGTTTTTCAAGACCGGGACATGCTGACAGAAGTGAACGCCCCAGTCGCTACGATAAATCCGGAAGTACAGAAAGAAGCGAGAGACCCAGTCGCTTTTCCGGAGCAGAGGGTTCTGAAAGAAGAGGAAACCCGAAACATTTTTCGAGAACCGACCGTCCCGACAGAAGTGAACGCCCTAACCGGTTTTCCAAAACAGAAGGTACAGACAGAAGAGAACATTCCGATAGAAGAGATAATCGTTTCGGACGGGATAACCGCCGCAGCGACCAGAATTCATTCCGCAGCAATGATCGTCGCTCTAATCGAGATGACGATAGAAGAGATCGCAGGAGTGAAAGAGATGTCAATACTCCGGAATCCGACCGTTATTTAAACAAAGACGGTAGAGTGATTCGTGGGCGTTTTGGCGAGAAAAACCTCCGTGACGCCAGTTTTAAGCGCACCGAGCGTATCCAGTCAGTCAAGAAACAAGACGGCACCATCCGGCTCAACCGTTTTATTGCCAACGCAGGCATTTGTTCGCGAAGAGAAGCGGACACGTATATTGCATCAGGTGTAGTAACCGTTAATGGAAAACCGGTAACCGAAATGGGAATCCGCGTAAATCCCGGAGATGATGTCCGGTTTAACGGTGAGCGTATTTCTGCAGAACGTAAAGTATATGTGCTGTTAAATAAACCGAAGGGATATGTCACAACAGTGGAAGATCCCCACGCGGATCATACTGTGATGGATTTGGTTGGAAGTGCATGTCCCGAACGCATTTATCCGGTTGGACGTCTGGATAAAACTACCACAGGATTGCTGCTTTTCACCAACGATGGTGAAATGACCAAGCGATTGACCCACCCAAAATACAACCGTAAAAAAATCTACCACGTTCATCTCGACAAGAACGTCAGCAAAAATGACCTTCAACAAATTGTGGATGGAATTACCCTCGAGGATGGTTTAGTAGCAGCCGATTCGGTCAGCTACGTCGAACCTGAGGATAAGAAACAGGTGGGAATTGAAATCCACTCCGGTAAAAACCGGGTGGTACGCCGTATTTTTGCTCACCTTGGGTACAAGGTGGAAAAGCTCGACCGGGTTTATTTCTGTGGCCTTACCAAGAAAAACCTGCCGCGCGGTAAATGGCGTTTCCTTACCGAAGACGAAGTTAACTTCCTAAAAATGGGATCATTTTAAGGCAGATTTTCAATTTTCGTCTATCTTAGTGTAATTCAAACTTCACAGGTAAGACTTATACTTTAGCAAATTGGATCGGGAATTTCTGCGAAAAATATCTGAAAACCAGGGAATCATTCATAAAGTCACAGGCATTTACTGTGATAATCCCGAGGATCGAAAGGACCTTTTTCAGGAAATTCTGATTCAGCTATGGAAGTCGTATGAATCCTTCCGAAACGAATCTAAATTTTCCACATGGATGTATCGCGTCGCTCTGAACACTGCCATCACGGCTTTTAAACGGTCGACGCGTTATCCATTGAATAATCAGGTTGAGTATGTCAATTTTCAATTGGCTGCGGAAGAGTACGACTATGAGTTTGAGGAGAATTTGAAGCTCCTCCATAAAGCGATTGAACAATTAACAGGGGTGGAAAAATCAATCGTTTTGCTTTTCCTGGAGGATAAAAAATACGAAGAGATAGCTGAAATTACGGGGATTACTCAGAATTACGTCAGGGTGAAAATGAACCGTATCAAGAAAAAACTGAAAGCGATTTTAAACGTGGATGCCTGATGGAATTATCCGAACTTAAAACAGCATGGAAGAAAGTAGCCGATCGCTCGGCTGATGAAAACAGGCTCGAAGAAGACCAGCTCAGGGAAATTTTGTCCAGCCGGGGCAATGGAATCATTTCCCGTCTCGACCGGAATGTGAAAATAGGTTTCGGGCTGTTGGCTCTGTTCATTCTGCTTACTTTTATCGATAAGCTGTTACCCAATTCAATGTTGAATAACGGTATGTTTGAGGAAGTGCCTCAGCCACCGGCATGGCTCCTTGTTTCAGGATGGATCGTTAGTATTTTCATTGCCTTTACCTTTATTTCATTTGCATGGAAATATTACAGTCTCCGGGTCTCACACCTCGCAGCCGAACATTTACCCACTGCACTCACCAAGTTGCTGACTGTTTTGGGCACGTTCAAAAAGCAGTTTTATCTGGCACTCTTCCTGTTTATTTTCGAAGCCGGATTGTCGTTTTCCATCGGGATGTATCATGGGTATACTTCGGTGAGCGGAAACTTTAGCGAATCTGTTTTACTAATCGTTCTGGTTATCATCATCATGCTAGTCATTCTTGGTGTTTTTGTGGCCATTCTCACCTTTATTTTTCACTTGGGATTCAAAAACCTATACGGGAAATATCACCAACAACTGAAGGACACCCTTCATGAACTCAACGAGCTCGAAGATTAACTACGGTATTAAGATTATTCTGTCGGGTCTGGCTATTTTCCTTACCTTAACAGTTCATGCCCAGAATATAACCGGGCGGGTGCTCGACGAAAAAACCGGAGAGCCACTTCCCTTTGTCAATATTGTTTACAATGCCCGACAGGAAGGAACCATCACCAACATCGACGGCTATTTTACCATTCCTTCCGCAAAATCAGAATACCTGCGCGTAAGTTATCTAGGCTACCGCACCCAGTATCTCGACAAGCAACATCTGCTGCAAAAACCTTTACTCATCCGGTTATTGCCAACCGAAATCCAACTGGAAACCGTAGATGTTTTTCCGGGGAAGAACCCGGCCGAATCCATTATGGAAAAGGTGCTTCAAAACAGCAAACAAAATGACCCGGATGAGCTAAACAGTTACCGCTACACTGCTTACCACCGGTTCTGGATTACGGCGGAACCAACCAACAGGATATTACTTCCGACTGATACGCTGGCCATTCGCCTGTTGAAACGTGCCCGGCAGCAGCATCTTTTCCTGATTGAAACCGTTAGCCGGAAGAACGCCGAAAAGCCGGATCACGAACATGAAGAGATTCTGCAATCTCGCGTATCCGGAATTCAAAATCCTTCCTTTTTGCTGCTCGCTACACAATTGCAATCTTTTTCCGTTTACCGGAATCAGTTCTCTTTGCTGAACCAGGAATTTCTTTCACCGCTCAGCCGAAACGCCATTCGAAACTATCTGTTCCTGCTTCGCGATACCCTTTATTCACCGGATGGTGATTCGCTGTTTGTAATTTCTTTTCGGCCCCGGAAGAACCGGAATTTTAATGGTATGACCGGAACACTTCACATCAATAGCAATGGTTATGCTGTGGAAACATTCCTTTCGAAGCCTGCACAAATTCAAAAAGGGAAACCGGAAATCAACATCCGACAGAAATACGATCGCTTACCGGATGGTCATTGGTTTCCACTGGAGTTGGACACCGAACTGAAGTTTCATTTGAATGAATTGCCGGGCTCGAAATCATCAGATAGTACCCTTAACAAAATACAGCTGGCAGGAAAAAGCCGCACCTATTTAATGCAACGGGAAGCGAATCCTGTATTTACCCGTAAAGATTTCCCTAAAAATGCCGTTACATTTTCCGGAGATAAGCATCCGCTTCCGGTGGCTGTACAGCATTTCCGTGCCAGTCACACCAGTCTGCTAGATGCCGAAACGTACCGTATTATAGACAGTTTGGGACGAGCCAGTCATCTGGAACAGAAACTGCAAACCTTTAAATCGGTCATCGATGGTCAGGTTCCGTTGGGACCAATTGATTGGGACTGGCGACGATTGGTGAGTTACAACCGTTATGAAGGATTTAAACTGGGACTTGGACTCGAAACTAATCCCAAATTGTCCCGTTATTTTAGTATTGGAGGATATACAACTTACGGATTCCAGGATAAAAAAATCCGCCACGGCGAATGGCTCAACCTCTTCCCTGCTGGTTACCGCGATACGCGTTTGCAGTTGGGCTACCGCGATGAAAACATGGAAACCGGTGGAAATGAATTTCTAGAGAAAAGAGATTTGTTTCAGCCTGAATTTTTCCGCGATTTGCTCATCCGGCACATGTATTCCTCCCGTCGGTACGAAACCAAATTCCTGTTCAGGCCACTGCAAACATTGAAGATTCAGCTGGTTTCCGATGCCTCGGATAATCGCTTCAGCACCATCACATCCGATTCGATTCAGAAATATAAACTCAGCCGCGTTGGTGTCCAGCTTCGGTTTGCCCCGGGCGAAAAAACGTACAAAGCACCGGATGGCATTTACACTTTCAAACCAGCCACCAGCGAATGGTTCCTGAATGCATACCGGGGAATTCCCTGGCTTGAAGGACAATATGCGTTCACAAAACTGGAGCTAAAAGGACGAGTGAAATTCATGCTGACACCGTCGGGACCAACGCACATTACTATCAAAGCCGGAAATGTAACAGGAGACGTACCCTATCCGGAACTTTTCAACGGTAATGGCAGTTACACTTCAGCTTTTACACTGCTGGCTCCCTACTCTTTTGCCACCATGCGAATGAACGAATTCACAGTAAACCAGTATGCCTCTTTCTTCATCCGGCAAAGCCTGGGAAAACTATTCATGCACAGTAATACCGGTTTCCATCCGGAAATCCTGCTGGTCCAGCATGCTGGCATAGGAAAACTGGACAACAAGTACCGCAACGCCTATCAACCAGCACTGACTGATTTCCGGAAAGGATATTATGAATCGGGCATGGAGATCGATAATTTACTATCCAGTGGACTTTTAAGTTATGGAGTCGGTGTTTATTACCGCTACGGCCCCTATGCACTGCCAACTGCTTCGGATAACTGGGCATTTAAAGTCGGGATGTTTCTGAATTTCCGAAAAAGGTAACCTGACATTTTGCACCTTAAAAATATGAATATGACGCCGACGCCGGATGACCGATGTCGGTATAAAGCGATATTATTATCTTTGTACCAAAATTTTAAGAACAACGAACATATGGGACATAAATCCGGATTTGTCAACATTATCGGAAATCCGAATGTGGGAAAATCAACCCTGATGAATGCGATGGTAGGTGAAAAACTATCCATCATCACATCCAAAATGCAAACTACGCGTCATCGCATCAAGGGGATTGTGAACGGCGAGGATTTTCAAATTATTTACTCCGACACGCCCGGTATCCTGAAACCGAACTACAAGTTGCAGGAATCGATGATGAAATTCGTATCAACGGCTCTGGTCGATGCTGATATCATCCTCTATGTGACTGATGTGGTGGAAGATTTCGAAAAGAATAAAGAATACATCGATAAGATTGGACAAAACGATATCCCGATTCTGGTTTTAGTGAATAAAATCGATCTGTCGAAGCAGGACGAGGTAGAAAAAAAGATGACCCGTTGGCGCGAATTGCTGCCCAATGCTGAAATCATTCCAATTTCTGCCACCGAAAATTTCAACATGGATGTGGTGTTCAACCGAATTCTGGCATTATTGCCGGAAGGACCTCCCTTCTTCCCGAAGGATGAACTGACCGACCGGAACGAGCGATTCTTCGCCCAGGAACTTATCCGGGAAAAAATTCTGCTGAACTACCAGAAAGAGGTGCCCTACTCGGTCGAGGTCGAAGTTGAGTCGTTCATTGACGAAGAAAAGATTTTGCGCATCGACGCGGTGATTTATGTCGCCCGCGACAGCCAGAAGGGCATCATCATTGGACATCAGGGAAAAGCGCTGAAGAAGGTGGGAACCGATGCCCGGAAGGACATGGAAGAATTCTTCGCGAAAAAAGTATTTTTGCAGCTTTATGTGAAAGTCGCCAAGGAGTGGCGCGATAAGGAAAACATGCTAAGAAACTTCGGATACGAGTTTCAATAATAACGAATACCGGTAAATGAGCAATATAGTAGCGATAGTTGGACGGCCCAACGTAGGTAAATCGACCCTTTTTAACCGATTAACCGAATCACGTAAGGCCATTGTGGATGATGAATCGGGCGTAACCCGCGACCGCATCTACGGCAAGGTGCTGTGGAATGGTATGGAGTTTTCGCTTATCGATACCGGGGGCTACGTTTCCGGATCGGACGATATTTTTGAAGAGAGCATTCGTCAGCAGGTGCATGTGGCTATTGAAGAGGCCGATGTCATTATGTTTGTGGTGGATGTGGAAAGCGGCATCACGGATTTGGATCAATCGGTGGCCCAAATGCTCCGTCGTGTGAGCAAGAAAGTGGTTGTGGTAGCAAACAAGGTGGATAATCATCAGCGTGCACTGGACGCTGTTGAGTTTTATGCACTGGGATTGGACGAAGTATACACTGTTTCGTCTGTTAACGGTTCCGGCACCGGCGACCTGCTTGACGCAGTCGTAAACATTCTGCCAAAGGATACTGAAGAGGAAGAAGAGGAAACCATTCCCAAAATTGCCATTGTGGGACGGCCCAATGTGGGGAAATCGTCGACCATCAATACCCTTGTCGGGGAAGATCGTCACATCGTTACCGATATTGCCGGCACAACCCGCGATTCGGTTTCGCAGCGTTATAACAAATTCGGATATGATTTTATTCTGATTGATACCGCCGGATTGCGGAAGAAGAAAAATGTCAGGGAAGATCTCGAATTCTATTCGGTTCTGCGTTCAGTTCGAACCATCGAAGACGCCGATGTTTGTTTGCTGCTCATCGATGCAACTTTTGGTGTCGAAGCTCAGGATGTGAACATCTTCAACCTGATTGCACGAAACAAGAAGGGCGTGGTCGTGGTGGTGAACAAATGGGATTTGGTTGAAAAAGACAACCACACCATGGAACAATTCCGCCGGAAAATACTGGAACGATTTGAACCCTTTACCGATATTCCGGTTGTTTTCACCTCGGCGGTGACCAAACAACGTATCTTTAAAGCACTGGAGGAGGCTCTGCATGTTTATGCCAACCGGACACAACGTATTCCTACCTCGAAAGTGAACGAAGTAATGCTGAAAGTTATCGAGGCTTATCCGCCACCAGCATACAAAGGAAAATACATCCGCATCAAATACGTGACACAGCTTCCGACACATACCCCTTCATTTGCATTTTATTGCAACCTGCCACAGTATGTACGAGAGCCATATAAGCGTTATCTGGAAAATAAAATCAGGGAAAACTTCGATTTCAGCGGGGTTCCCATTCAGATATTTATGCGGAAAAAATAGTTACGCAAGATGATCAAAAACTATCCTGGCGAAAAATGGAAAGAGATAACTATGGCGGAGGGAGCCCTCCGTATGCGTTATGCCATCTCCAGTTACGGCAGGATAGCTAGTTTTACTGAGTCGCTGAAAACCGAAGGTCAATTGCTGAAAGGCGGATTGATTGGCGGTTATCCTTCATTGCCCCTGCGACCTTTCGGGAAACCGAAGACGCTTTATATTCATAAATTGGTCGGGGAGTATTTTCTTGCGGAATACAGTGAAGGGAAAACCCACATTATCCACCTCGATTACAACAAACAAAACAATCACGTCGATAACCTGAAATGGGCCACCAAATCGGAAATGGTTGCCCACCAACAGGCCAACCCAGCCGTGCTGGAGGGACGTGAAAAGAAGAGAGCCCGCAAAACCCAGAAAGGGCATAAACTTACCTCTACACAGGTACTACTGATAAAAAAGAAAATCTTCGACCCTAACAGAAAAACCCGCATGAAGATGATTGCCAAACAATTTGGCATTAGCGAAATGCAGTTGTACCGCATCAAATCGGGGGAAAACTGGGGACATGTAAAAGAAGAAGAGAACCGGAATACGGAAAACAAAAAAGGAATGGAAGCGCAATGAGAAAGTTCGCCGCCGGAATACTTTTCTTTCTGCTGATGCCTCTTGCTTTGCATGCGCAAGAGCAAAAAACCCTGCAAATAACTGGAAGCAATTCACGGGTTGTGCAAACAGAAAAAGAACACCGAAA